>JGI26082J51739_10001357_pt1 | contig 15367 bp, 14 predicted proteins | sample SaaInl5LU_22_DNA_FD_51739 | JGI IMG/M metagenome (IMG submission 51739)
TTTTTTAAGAGGCCCCCCGCGCTATGAAAATTGTTTTTTTAGACCGTTCAACCATTGGCCCCAGCGTCAATATAAGCCGCCCAAGCTTTGACCACGAGTGGGTCGAATATGATCGATCTACCCAGTTTGAAGTGGCTGAAAAACTCATGGGGGCTCAGATCGCCATCACAAACAAGGTACCCTTGCGACGTGCTCAGCTTGAGCGCCTGCCGGACCTAAAGATGATCGCGGTTGCCGCAACAGGGTATGATTGTATAGATATGGATTACTGCCGTGAGCGCGGTATTGTTGTATCAAATGTTCGCGGATATGCGACAACCACTGTGCCTGAACATGTAATTGCGCTTTTATTTGCTTTGCGCCGCTCTATAGCGGCTTACCGACACGATGTGATTAACGGTGAATGGCAGCGTGCTCAGCAGTTCTGTTTTTTTAATCACCCTATACGCGACCTATCTGGAAGTACATTTGGCGTCATCGGTCGCGGTGCTCTAGGGCAAGCAGTAGGCCGTCTAGCCAAGGCTTTAGGGATGCAAGTGGTCTATGCAGAGCACAAGGGCGCTACACAGGTGAGAGAGGGCTATACCGCTTTCGACGAAGTACTTGCCACTGCCGATGCAATTACACTTCACTGCCCATTATCTGACGCCACTCGAAACCTGATTAGTACTGAAGAGTTTGCCAAGATGCTACGCAAGCCGATTGTGATTAACACCGGCCGAGGTGGTCTAGTCGATGAGCACGCAGCGGTAGATGCACTTAATGCCGGACATATCTCTGCACTCGGCTTTGATGTCCTCAGTGCAGAGCCAATTACTGACGACCACCCGTTCTTGCCAATATTAGACCGTCCAAATGTTATAGTAACGCCGCACGTTGCTTGGGCAAGTGAAGAGGCTATGCAGATACTGTGGGATCAATTAATCGGGCATGTCGATAATTACCATAGTGGTAATCCAACAAACCAGATCGCTTAATATTAGTCGCTAAGTAAACGAAGCTCCTCGTATGCTCGGTNTGACTCAGGCTCTGCAAAAGCGGACCCACTAAGCATATCTCCACTCACCGGTTGATCAGCGGCCTTAGGGGCCGCTGTAGCCCTTGCCAATGGCACTTAATGGCAGATTAAGTTCAAGTTCGGGCACCTCGCGGGCTATCCAAGCAGGAAAGGTGTTTGAGTTGGGGCCCGGAAACAGTTTGTATTCATTCGCCCAAGGGTATCGACGCGCAGCGGCATCAACCTCTTTTATAAGTTTTTCTGCTTTCTCTGCGCGGTAATCAAGCAGCAGTTCCGGTTCGGCACCAAACCAGTGTCTATCAGGGAGATCTTCGCGTATGGAGAGGGCTGGAAGCCCGCGACGTGTGCGCCATCCGACAACCTCATAAACAGTATATCGATCGGCGTTAGCGGGTTTTACAGATATCCAAGTATGTATTGCAAACAGCCCTCGCCATCCATATACATCGGCACCATAGACTTGCTTGTAGTACAGCTTCAGGCGTATCTCTGGGATCCGGCGCNATTCCCGCCGAGGCTCTTGTAGTGTTACGCCAGTCATTATTACTGCAGCCCAGTAAAAAGAGCGTCAATATTGGAATAATAAGTCGGTTGCGAATCATAAGGGTCATCATCAATTTNAATTACCCNTATCTACGCTAGATGATTTTCATTAGAGCATCGTTATTCATCGACTGATTTGCAGCTTTTTCATGTCTACTTTGTTAGTAAAAGACCGCAACCGACGGGTTGCGATCTTTAACAGCCATTAGGGGGAGTAAGGGCTGTAAGTTAGTTATGATTCGAGATTGGATCATAACCCTGATGAACAAGCGGTTCAGAACCGATTAATTCATCCTTTGTCGAGTTACTATTACCAGCCCACCGTACAGCTAAGTAGCTAATCAGTGCGACAAGAACTGGAATACCTATGTCGATTAAATGCTCAATCTGCATAACGACCTCCATTGTGTGGCGGTAGAAACAGCATAGATTAAAGATCCTGATAATGCTCTAGAGGAAGTAGCTGCATCCTGAATCATGCTCAATATAGCTATAAGTACATGAATTAAAAGAGTTAAAATGATGATGTCTGATTTTTAGATATCGCGCGAAAAACTAAACACAGTGACCGATCTACTTATCGTATTGAGTGTAAGTGCGTTAATTTTAAGGTTATTTTAAGGATAAATAATGTCCTCTTAATGCTCAATTTGGGCTGTTTATTTGAGCATTAAGAGAGAAAAAAATTCTCAACCTGAATAACATTCATTTGGAGTTTGGGAGCGTTGGCCGCACATCTATTAACAACTGTTTAAATGTTCCTAGCTAGCTTTGTTCATGCAAGGTTTGACATGTATATCCAAACATCTAAGATAGGTTTAGGGCAGAGCTAAGCCCGTCGCGAACAAGTTTTTAACGACCCGCGTACTTAAGGAGGTTTCAGATGGAAAGTCGTACCGCCAAGCTCGAAGTTGTTATCCCCTCAGATGTCGCCTTTAGCGACCTGAACTTACAGCACGACCCCGACTCGGGTGGTATCGTGTTTGAATATCATCCAATCGAAAGAATATGTGAAGCCTCAGGTATTGATGTAGACCACCTTTCACAAGAGTGTGAACATGATCTTGGGGATTTTCTAATCTCTTGGTATATGAAGCATCGCTCGTTTGGTGGCGAGCCTGATAACGTAGCAGATTCAATTTTAGAAGAGATGAAACTGATAGAAGCGGCAGGCCAACGGTTCACCTTACCTGCCGGTCACGCCTGAGTTATTCACACAAAAGGCTTCGCACTTTGCGAATTTATTTGCGAAATGCGAAGCCTAGCACATACNAAAACCCATNCCATATCCTCTTTGATACGAGGGTGCACTCAATCACCTAATGTTGTACATGCCTGTGACGTTAAGAGCAGGTGTTTATGCACGCTCTAATTCAACAGAGTCCAAGGCCAACCCTGGCGTTAACTCGACGAACTAAAGGCTTTAAACCGCTTATCTAAAAGTGGGGCAATATCCGCTTCATCGACGGGTCTGGATATGAAGTACCCTTGAATAAGAGAGCATCCGGCTTTTTCTAGCCACTCAAGCTCTTCTTTTATCTCAACCCCCTCTGCGACCTGAGTGATTCCAAGCTCCCGACAGAGTTGTAATGTAGAGCGAACAATTGCAGCGTTACGACTTTTGATGTGTAGATCGGTGATAAAACTACGATCGATTTTGAGCTCCTGTACAGGTAAATCACGAACATAGGCGAGAGACGCCTGTCCTGTTCCATAATCATCTATCGCAAGTTTGAGCCCTAAATCACCTAAACGATCTAAACACTCTTGCCCTGCCTGTGGGTCCAGCATAAGCGCACTTTCCGTCACCTCTAAACAGATGTAATGGGCCGGTAGTGATGCGGTTTCAAGCAGTTTTTTAATCTCACTGGCTAACTCAGGATTATCCAAATCAAGTGTTGATAGGTTTACAGCAACTACGAGATCAATACCTTGCGCGCGCCAACGTGCCGCGGCCTCAATCGCTGTTTTCATGACCCACGGGGTTAGTTGGCGAATAAACCCGGTCTGTTCACAAAAAGGGATGAAATTATCGGGTGCAATAAAGCCTCGGCTGGGATGAATCCAACGAATCAAAGCTTCAACGCCCGTTATCTTATCCTGCTTGGTATCCCATTTAGGTTGATAGACTAACTTAAACTCACCTCTGGCCAGTGCAAGACGTAGATCCCCAAGCAGTGAGATTGAGTGCTCTTCACTGGGCTCTGATTCTGCAACCGCCTCAACGATCGCGTTACGATCTTGTTTAGCACGATCCAGTGCGGACTCGGCTGACCGCAATAGTGATTCGGCACTATCACCATGGGCTGGGGCCAAGGCAAAAGCCATTCGAAGATCAATATGGAGTGACTCTTTATCTACCCCTAGGGGGTGCTCAAAGGCGGCGTGAATTGCCTCGAGTATCGAGCGTATCTCGTGCGTATTGGTTTTTGGAGTAAGTAGAGCAAAGCGGTTAGCCTCAAGTCGTGCGATTGGGAACCGGTCATTAATCAAATGGCGCAAACGCTGACCGACCAGTTCCAGCACCTGGTCGCCAAGGTGGTGGCCAAGTGCCGCGTTAATCTGNGCAAATCGGTTAATATCTATAAGTGCGACTGAACATCGACCGCCTAGAATCGACTCACGCAATGCCTCCATAAAATAAATTCGGCTACCGAGTTTTGTTAAACCATCTTCGAAAGCGATCTGTTTTATATGCTTTTCGCGACCCAGAATGCCTTGGCGCATCTTCTCAAGCGCCGATAATAACTGCCCTAACTCAGGTGTTTGCGTCTTTGGGATTTCAGTTTCGTATTGACCTGATGCAATCTGGTCTGCAATTCGAATGGGGTTGGTAAACAGCCCCGCGAGATTACGTGCAAAACGATAAGAGAAAATGAGGCCTAAAACGATGACAATAATTTCTATTCCCAGAATCATCATGCTTAGCCTTTCATTTTGCGTTTGATACTTCTGCTCGGTGATAGCCATCGCATCTTGTTGGGAGACACTCACTTTTTCAGTCTCGATAAGCAACTGTTCAAGAATAGGCTGGGTTTGGGCTTTAAAGTGCAGCCGTGCTGCGACTAGGCCATTAAACTCTATCTCCTCCACTGTTGCTTGAAATCGCTCAGCGTACATTTCACGCAGTTCAACCAGACGGTCTAGCTCTACTGAACGTATCTCTTTTCGCAAGGTACGCAACGCTGCATCCCAAGATAGAAGTGCCGTATCCATGCCTTTGTATAATGGTATTCGTTCTTCGCGTTCTTCGGTTTGCAGCAGTAACAGTAATTGATTAGTCGCAAACTGAACTTTTTGACCTGCTCGTTGAGCAAGGATGGCTCTGCGCGTCTGATCCTCAACCATATTGCGCATTTCCTGGGAGGCATCGCTAAAGAAACTAATAGAGATATAAGTACTCAAACTCATCACCGCTACCAGCGTAAAGAACGCTAAGATCAGACGATTGCGAAGGGATAGGTGGCCTAGGCCTTGCATTCTTTACTCCGTAAAGTTTGTTTTTTGTCAGTTAAGCTTAGATTGATAATGCGGTTTTATCATACAAACAGCTTGCCAACTTTATCGAGTTGAAAGCGCTAAGATAAAAAAATAGTTAAAAATTGTAAGGACTGCCTGTTTTAAACGTCTAAGATTTGAAAGCCAATAAAATATCCTAATAGAAAAAACGAGGTTTACCATGGAACGCCCTATTACAAAATCAGGTGCAGCAATTGCTTTAACAACAGCGCTTGCTCTCTCGACAAGCGCAGGCCTAGCGCAGGCAAGCGACAAAGAAAAGTGCTACGGAATTGCGCTTGCTGGTGAGAATGACTGCAAAGCAGGTCCCGGAACCTCATGTGCGGGTAGTTCAGTTCAGGATTATCAAGGGAACGCCTGGTCAATTGTTGCGAAAGGAACATGTGAGAGCATTAAATCGCCCACTTCGCCCTCAGGCTTTGGTCAGCTAAAGGCGTTTGAAGAGCGTTGATCTTTGAAACGTAAGCAGGCTGAGGGATAGTATGAATACTGGAACAACAGAAGAGGCCTTACCCACTCGTGCAGGAATTGGACTTAAATTTGCTCATGTTACGCCTTTACTGCAGTTGCTCCCTGATTTAGGTTTTATCGAGGTTCACGCTGAAAACTATATGGTCGATGGTGGCCTACGCTTAGCTCAACTTGAATCGGTTCGCGCTCACTATCCACTATCAATTCACGGTGTTGGGTTGTCTCTCGGTGGGGACGAGCCACTTAACGAGCAACACCTCGACCGCTTAAAGCGATTAGTTGATCGATTTGAGCCGGCACAGTTTTCCGAGCATCTTGCCTGGTCTAGTCACGGCGGTGCTTACCTTAACGACCTGTTACCCCTCAGTTACACTTACAAAAGCCTAGCCCGTGTGGTTCAGCATGTTGACCAGTTGCAAACCCTACTCAAGCGCCAAGTCCTGATTGAAAACCCGTCTAGTTATATCGGTTTTGCTGATGCAGAGCTGCCGGAGACTGAGTTCATTCGTGAGCTGTGTTCACAATCGGGATGTGGGCTGTTGCTTGATGTAAATAATATCTTCGTATCAAGCGTTAACCTGAAGTTTGACCCTATGAGTTATCTTAGGGATCTACCCTTGGCTTGCACCGGTGAAATACATCTTGCCGGCTTTACAGAAGAGATAACATCATCGGGCACCAGGGTGCTAATCGATACTCACAACACTGATGTCAGTGCACCCGTTTGGGCTCTTTATACGCAAGCGCTAAAATTAACAGGCGTTAAGGCCACACTATTAGAGCGAGACGCTGATCTTCCGCCACTCGAATCTTTGATTGCTCAAGCTCAACTCGCCGATACCTTNTTACGCGACGCAGGGAAGAGTAATGGGCCAGCCGATTCGTATGTGCCGCAAAAGGGGGGCAGGCGTGCAAGCTGAAATTAAGCGAGCATTACTGCATGGGTCAACCCCAATCCCTGATGGCTTTGAGCTAGCTGATAGGCGTGTAATATCAGAGCGTTTCTCAATTTACCGTAATAATGTTCATAACTCTCTGCTTGATAGCCTAGCAAGTATATTTCCGGTACTTCAAGAGTTGATCGGCAAGCAAGCTTTTAGACAGCTCGCACGTGAGTATGTGGCGCTCTATCCGCCTGAAACGCCCTGTCTATTTGAGTACGGCGCTCATATGGCTAAGTACTTAACGGCACATGCTCTCGCGCTAGAACAGCCCTACCTTTCTGATGTAGCTTGTCTTGAATACAGTCTACTAATGGCTTGTCACGCGAGCGATAGTCAGCCAGATTCAGACATTTTATTGATGCTAGCATCTGATCCTGACGCTTTAGATAAGGCGCGATTTATATTTGCGCCTGCGGTGCGTTTACTTCAGTTGGATTACGCTGGCGCCTCAATTTGGCAAGCACATCAGCAGGCTGACTGTCGTGAGCGTCTGTCTCAATTAAACGTCTACCGTAAAGAGAACCTGTTGATTTCACGCCCTGAGTATTGTCCCAAGATCAATCTGTTGCGCTCAGATGAGGCGAATCTTCTGAAGCGGTTAATCGAGGGACAGAGTCTAGGATTCGCACTCTCTTTAACCCCTGTTGAAGAGCTGGAGTCACTTTTTCAGTATTTAATTGAGGGTGGTTGCTTAATTGGTTTGAGGAGTTCTGAGTTTTGACACTTTTGCGTCGGATAAACAGTTTATTAGCAATCGTCTCGCTGGAGTGGGCACTTTTAATGGGCCGGCTCATTATTGCAGTGATCTTTTGGCGTTCGGGTCAGACTAAAATAGAGGGATTTCAACTTGACCCGATCCGCGGTGAGTTTTTACTGGACTGGCCTAGATTGTCAGACTCTACGGTATTTCTATTTCAAATGGAGTATCAGCTCCCCCTAATCGACCCAACTGTTGCCGCTGTTTTAACAGCAGTTGCTGAGCATATTTTTCCGCTACTTATAATTCTGGGCCTCTTTACCCGCGTAAGTGCCTTATCGCTGTTGGTTATGACCGGCGTTATCCAAATATTTGTCTACCCCGAAGCCTGGGTTACACACGGTCTTTGGGCAGCCATTTTGTTGATGTTGTTGGCACAAGGGGCAGGGCGATTATCTATCGATAGGTTGCTAAAACTTTAGCTCAGGGGTGTTCGCGACTTTTTAGCGCTATCTAATCGCGCTTTTGGCGCTGGACACCTAATTCTGGGTGCTTTTTTGGGTGTGGCAAAGAGTGAAACTAAGCCTAGTAAAATTCGAGACTAGCATTGAGTGGCTAAACAATAAACACCTTGGGTTTTGACCTGTTCGCAGGCCAAAACCCAGTGTAAAAAGTCTGTGCGAGCTACGCCTCAATCTTATGCTGCGAGTACCTAAACGGGTGAGCGGGGTAGGTGCCCATAACGCGAACCTCTTTGGCGAAAAAGTGAAGCTCTTGCAGTGCAAGTTGCATACCTGGCTCGTGAGGGTGTGCCTCTACATCAAGATGGAAGCTTGAGACTTGCATGGTATCGGATGCCATGTAGCTCTCTAATTTCAACATATTAACGCTGTTGGTTGCAAAACCACCGAGCGCTTTGAATAGCGCGGCTGGAATGTTGCGAACAGTGAACATGATAGATGTCATGTAGGTAAGACCCTCTTCCAACTGTGGCATGCGGCTCTCGCGTGCCAAAATAAGAAAGCGAGTGGTATTGCCCTCTACATCTTGGAAGTTCTCTTTCAAAATGTTTAAGTTGTAAAGTTCGGCTGCTAATGAGCTCGCAATGGCGCCGAGCGCTGGGTTACCTGATTTGGCGAGATCCGCTGCAGATCCTGCCGTATCAAGAGCGGCGACTGGGGTGAGCCCAAGTGCTCTGCTGTTGGTATCACACTGCGCTAAGGCTTGTGGATGAGAGGTGACCTGCTTCAACGCCTCTATTACTGTTCCAGGAACGCCAAGTAAGCAATGGTTTACGGGCTCAAAATGCTCTGCAATGATATGTAACTGTGTCTTTGGCATCAGACGGTAGATCTCTTCTACGCGTCCGGCAGTGCTGTTTTCCAGTGGAATCATCGCAAGCCGGGCTTCGCCGCGCTCAACCATGAACATCGCTTGAGCAAAACTCTCACAGGCGAAGGCCTTGAGTTCAGGGTGTACGCGGGTGCATGCAAGATGAGAGTAGGCACCGGGCACACCCTGATACGCGATAATTTCTGGGGATTCAGACATGAATAATCTTCTTCTACGACAGTTCGATTCAGGCGCTAGTATCTCATAGCCTGAGCGAAGTGCGAACACAACGAAGGTGCGATTTTACGCCCGCTTTGTTAAGGTTCGGTTTTAGCCGCCATTAACGCGGTTTTAGACAGTATTCAAACTATACTTATCGGAGATGAAACGATCTAGCCGCTTCTTTAGACACTGTGATTGCGCCGTGTATATAACCAAGCTGCTAGGTTTCAACAAGAAAACCGATATCAGATGCCAATATTAGGTGATTGAACTTGTCACAACTCTCTTTTACGCCCGGTCAGCGCTGGGTAAGCAACACAGAATCAGAATTAGGTTTAGGTATTGTTGAGGCGTCGCAGAATAGACGTGTTGATATTTTTTTCCCGGCGGCTGAAGAGACGCGCACCTATGCAATTAATAATGCGCCGTTAAGCCGCATCGTCTTCTCGAGCGGAGATGTTGTTGAAGTAGACTCTGGTGAGAAGGTGAGAATCCTCGACAGTGTTGAGCATCAGGGTAACCTTATTTATCACTGCGTAGATGAGTCGGGCGAAGAGTTTGTCTTACCCGAGCGGCGTCTAGCATCCGATGTTCATTTTACTAAACCCTCGCAGCGCCTGTTTGCAGGCCAGATAGATCGACACGGTTTTTATAAGTTACGAGTACAGACACAGCAAGCCCTCAGCCGTCTTAATGCATCCCCTGTTAGGGGGCTGCTGGGAGCCCGCGTACAACTGCTGGCGCATCAGTTTCACATAGCACGCCAACTAACTGTTGCAGAACATGCGTGCGCTGCTTGCAGATGAAGTGGGCCTGGGTAAAACAATTGAGGCGGGCCTGGTTATTCATCAGCGTCTAATAACAGGCCGAGCCAGTCGTGTTCTGGTAGTTGTGCCGGATAACCTGCAGCATCAGTGGCTGGTTGAGTTACTAAGACGGTTTAATTTACGTTTCAGCCTTTATGACGAAGAGCGCTTGTCAGAAGCTTTATTGATGGACTCATCGAACCCCTTCGAGACAAGTCAATTGGTTATTGTGTCGTTGAGTTTATTAACACAACATGCGTTCGCACTTGATCTAGCGCAACAAGCCCATTGGGATATGTTAGTTGTCGATGAAGCACACCATCTGGGCTGGAGTTATGAACAAGCGAGCCATGGATACCAATGTATCGAAACCCTCTGTCAACAGATTGCCAGTGTACTGCTGCTGACGGCAACACCGGAGCATCTGGGCCCTGAAGGACACTTTGCCCGCCTGCGCCTACTTGATCCGCAGCGCTTTAGCGACTTACCTACATACCTAGAGCAGCGTGGGCAGTTCGAGCGGGTATCCGCTTTAGTTGAGCAGCTAGAGGCGGCAGGTGTGACGGGNCTCGAAACAGACCCACAACTGGCGGCGCAGTTGATTGAACTGGTGGGTGAGAGCCCTGTGGTGTCACTNNTGTCTGCGTCTAAATCAGATCAGGCAGCAGGTCTTGTGTCACTCATTGAGACACTAGTGGCGACTCAAGGACCGGGTCGCACACTCTACCGAAATACGCGAGATGCTGTTGCTGGTTTCCCCGCGCGTCAATTACATAGCTACTGGCTTGATGCCGATGATAATTACCATGAGATCGCACGACACTTACCTTTGGCGGATCAACTTCGTCCAGAGTTAGCCTTTGGCAGTGACTGGATAGATCTAGACCCGAGGGTCGCTTGGTTAAGTGATTGGATAAAGCAGAACCCGAAACGCAAAACACTTCTTATCTGTCATTCGGCTCAGACAGCCATCGATGTTGAAGCCTATCTAAACCTTCGTCTAGGCATTCGCTGTGCAGCTTTCCATGAGGGGATGTCACTGGTAAATCGTGACCGCGCAGCCGCTTACTTTGCAGACAAAGAGATGGGTGCACAGATATTGGTCTGTTCTGAAATAGGGTCAGAGGGGCGTAACTTTCAGTTCGCCAGCGACCTTATTATGTTCGATTTACCCCCTAATCCCGACCTGCTTGAGCAACGTATAGGTCGACTTGATCGTATCGGTCAACTCAATGATGTGCAGATACATGTGCCCTGTATCGAAGGGAGTGCAGCGGCCATACTCTTACGCTGGTTTGATGAAGGTCTACTGGCCTTTAGCCAAGTCTCAAAAGTGGGTGATGCACTTTACCGCGCCTTCGCAACGGACCTGTCAGCGTTAATGCACGAGCCAGATGAGCAAGCACTTAGCGAGCTTATTTCAAAGACAATAATAGAACGAGAGCAACTTGAACAGGGACTTGCTCGGGGTAGGGATCGACTACTGGAGCTAAATAGTCAGCCCGGCGATAACGACATAGATCTAGTGGCTGCAGTTGAAGAGGCCGAGCAGGTAACTGAACTTCAGGGCTACGCTGAGCATCTATTTGACCGATTTGGTTTAGAGATGCAGCCACGAGGCGCGAATGGTTGGGTTGTCCGTCCCGGTGAAGAGATGGTCGCCCCGTTAACCACCCTTGATGATGAGGGTCTAACGCTCACCTTCGACCGAAGTGAGGCTCTGCAACGTGACGACATCGCGTTTATGAGTTGGGAGCACCCCTTGTTAATGGAGTTGATGGAGCTGATTCAAAGCTCAGAGTTCGGAAATGCTGCCGTCAGCACATTAAAGCTCCCCGCGCTTCCAGCGGGCACTGTTTTGTTGGAGACATACTACAGAAGCCACTTTAGTGCACCAAAAGCCCTACAGATAGAACGCTTTTTTGACCAGCCTTTGGTGCGCTATTTGATCGATCCAAATGGACGTGATCTTGCCGCTCACCTTGCGCATGCTCCACTCAATAAGCTGGCGCAACCCTTACCTCTAAGTGCCTCTCAAAAGATGATACGTATGTTGCGTAACTCGCTTGAACCTCAGCTTAAGAGCGCAGAGGATCTGGCACAGGCTGCGCAGAACAGCGTTCGCGAGAGCGCACTTGCGCGTTACCGTTCCGAGTTTGATCAGCGCCGGCAGCGACTCTCTGTGTTGGCGCAACAAGGCTCAATCGACGCGCAGATTGAACTCGATATGTTGGGCAGTGAGGCTGAACACATCGAACACGCTCTGTCACGGGTCGAATTAGTCCCAGATGCGGTGCGCATCATTGTTATCGGTGAATAGATGAGCGGATGTGGACGGGTATGTTTGCCATAAGTATCTTGACCAGTTTGTACAGGTAGGTCGCGGGTGCTCAATAGTCGAATTAACAGATTAGCGCTGGCGCTTGTGAGTTTGCCACTGCTTTTTGTTAGCTGGTGGGCACCCATTTTTACGCTGACACAGCTATGGTTATTCGAAGATAGCGTCTCAATGCTGTCGGTTGTTTTCACCTTGATAGAGTCGGGGAATTGGTTTCTTTTTATTTTAATTGTATCCGCCAGTATGCTGTTACCCTTGTTAAAAATAGTGTTATTGGTCTTGCAGAACCTACCGCGTAGTTCGATAAAACTCTCCAAGCATTCTGAAAAAGTTCTAAAGGTTCTCGCGCGGTGGGCGATGTTAGATATATGGGTTGTCGCCCTGTTGATTGTTATGGTTAAAGTGAATGCTTGGGTTGATGCTCAGGTTGAGTGGGGGCTATACCTCCACTTTGTATTAGTCTTGTTAGTGCTAATGCAAAATAAGTTGTCGCCAAAATGAAGAGTCGACCAGTTTAAACCTCTTAGTTCATCTCTTAGGCTAGACTGATAATAATATGCCTCACTCAGGAGGTCACTTGTGGCCTATGCTCCCCTGCAATACATATCGCAGCCCGCTTTCTTCGATCTACTGCATAGAGTATTGAGTTGTTACCCAGATGCATTGTGCGTCTACGACGACAGAGCTGATCTCGTCTATGCAAATGACGCGTTTATGCAGTTGTGGGCCCTTAATGAAAAGGACCTTGCTCCTGAACGAAATGCACAGCGTTTAGCCCAACAGTTGGCTATGGTCGACAGAGGTTCGGTTGATGCCTTAGTTGATGCGCCACGTGAAATGAGCGAGTCCATCCCCTTCTACTTTCGAGACGGGCGCGTTTTCAATCTACTTGCCCTTAGTTTTAAACCCCAGGGTGATGCGGTATTTACGCTTAGAGTCTGGCGTAATCAANCAGAGGAGGTGACTGCTCATCGAAAGCTAGAAGAGCAGTATAATCTCCTTAAATCACTGACAAACCTATTGCCGGATCAACTCTTTTTTAAAGATATCGATCTACGTTACACCGAGGTGAATGAGAGTTTTTTAGTCCATAACGCGCTCGAGAGCTCAGACTCAATTCTAGGTTTTACTGACTTCGCATTGTTTACCAAAGAGTACGCCCAGCGCTCAGCATTTGAAGAGTTAGATATAATACGCAGCGGCAAACCGATGATTAGCCAGCTACGTGAATATGTGCGCATTGGTGGGCAGCGAGCCTGGGCACAAACCACCAAGCTACCCCGCTACAATAGCGCAGGTGAAATTGACGGTATCTTTGGTTTTCTCTTAGATGTTACCGATAAACAACGCAACGAAGAGCTTATCTGGCGACAGGCTAACTATGACCATCTNACCCAACTCCCGAATAGACGACTGTTAGCCGAGCGTTGGCATAGTGCCTGGCAGGCTCATNTGCGAGATCCAAAAGGGCTGGGTCTACTACTGATTAACTTAGATCAATTCAAGATGATAAACGACAGTCTTGGTTTTCAAGTGGGAGAGTTGTTGCTAGTCAGTGTTGCTGAGCGTTTGCGGCGCTGTACACGCAGCAAAGACTCTATTGCGCGGCTTAGCGCTGATGAGTTTGTTGTTTTAGCGACCGATATAAAGTCCGATGATGATCTTAATGTGGTTATCAATAAGGTGATGGCACAGTTTGAAGAACCTTTCATCCTTGATCGACAGCCCGTTGTTGTAAACGCCAGTGTCGGAGTGGCATTAGCCCCCAATGATGGCGAGGATTTAGATGAGGTGATGCTACATGCAGATCAAGCGCTGCATGAGTCGAAGCGAGTGGGCGGTAAAACGTGGAGACGCTTTAGCAACGAGCTTAAGAATAGCGTGTCTAAGCAGTTCTCTTTGGCGAACGATCTGCGCTATGCGATTAAAAATCAAGAGTTCAGCATTAACTTCCAGCCCATCGTTGACCTTCAATCTAAGCTTGACTGGGTGAAAGTAGAGACGCTTATTCGCTGGCATCACCCCAAACGGGGTTGGGTGTCACCCGTTGAGTTTATACCCGTGGCTGAGCAGACGGGCTTAATTGTTGAGATCGGCGAATGGGTCTACCAAGAAGCTATCGAGCGTCTTGCAGAGATACAAACGGCAACTGGGCTGAGTCTGATAGTGTCAATAAACGTGTCGCCTCGCCAGCTTAAAGCCGAGGGTTTTAACCCCGATATTTGGGTCGAAAAAGCGCAGAATCTAGGCGTCAATCCACACAACATAGTGGTGGAAATAACCGAGGGTATGTTTCTGGATCCTGATGAGAAGGTGATTGGTCATTTAGATCGTTTCTCTGAGCTTGGCGTTAAAATATCACTGGATGATTTTGGAACGGGATACGCATCAATCTCCTTTTTGGAGAATTTTTCAGTTGACGTACTTAAGCTTGATAGAGCCTTCGTAAATGATGCTGAAAAAACACCTCGGCGTAGAGTGTTGGCTGAAGCCATCATCAATATGGCGGCTGCACTTGAACTAGAGGTTGTAGCCGAGGGTATAGAGACAGAGGCCCAAAGTCAGTGGCTGATATCAACCGGTTGTCAGTACGGTCAGGGTTATCTCTACTCAAAACCGATTACGCCCGGGAAGCTGCAACAGCAGCTTCTCGAGCAGTTAAACTCAGCTTCTAAAGGGTCAGGATAACCATTGTAAGGCCGGTGATAGACATTAGGATGGTGTACGGCAGTGCCATCCACACCATCTGGCCATAAGAGAGACGTATTAGCGGTGCAATTGCCGAGGTGAGTAAGAACAAGAAGGCAGCCTGTCCATTAGGTGTTGCCACAGACGGAATGTTGGTTCCGGTATTAATGGCTATAGCCAGTGCATCGAAGTGCTCACGACTGATCGCACCGCTATTGTAGGCTTCTACAATCTCATTGATATATACAGTCGCTACAAACACGTTGTCGCTAATCGCCGATAACAGACCGTTAGCAACGAAGAACATAGCGGGTTGTTGGCCCAGGTCAAGTGAGAGTGCGAAGTCAATAATCGGCTGAAACAGATGCTGTTCATGAATAACCGAGACAATTGCAAAGAACACGACCAACAGGGACGTGAATGGCAGAGCCTCTTCGAATGCCTTACCGATCTGGTGCTCTTCGGTAATGCCGTTAAATGCCGTTAGCAAAATAATAATGGTTAGACCAATAAGACCAACCTGAGCTACATGCAGTGCGAGAGCAAGAATCAGGAAAATGCCGACCAACGCTTGTATCCATAGTGCAACACGCTCACGGTGCGCTTTTTTAGCCGATTGCTCTTTAGCGTAGTCAACAAGGATCGCACGCACAGTGGCTGGAAGTCGCGCTCCGTATCCAAATCGACGTGTCTTCTCTAAAATAAAACAGGTGATCAAGCCGACAATGAGTACTGGCATAGTGATAGGTGCCATACGCATGAAGAACTCCATAAAATCCCAACCCGTAC
>JGI26082J51739_10001363_pt1 | contig 15329 bp, 15 predicted proteins | sample SaaInl5LU_22_DNA_FD_51739 | JGI IMG/M metagenome (IMG submission 51739)
TGGGTTTTTACAGTCGCGGTGATCAAGACTTGATGGGTGGCGCGATCAGGCTCAAGATCGACGCTCACCTTCGTGATTGGCAAAGGATGGCACAGGGGGATCAGCTCCGAGGTTTTTTTCGCGGCCATGATCCCCGCAATGCGGGCCACCGCCAGCGCATCACCTTTTTTCAAATTCCCGCCCAGCAGGACATCCATGGCCGCTTCGGTCAGCTGCACGATCGCCGTGGCCGTCGCCATGCGGTCTGTGTCANATTTTCCTGAGACATCAACCATATGGGCGTGTCCGGCCTCATCAAGATGGGTCAGTTTTGACATTTAATTATCACCTGGCATCAGCGGATTGGCCAAAAGAGCGCGTGTGGCCTGCGCGACATCGGTCTGACGCATGAGGCTCTCCCCAATCAGGAAGGTTCGAGCACCATAGCCGGCCAGATCGGCCAGATCTTCGGGTGTGTAAATTCCGCTTTCCGCAACGATGGTTTTTTCGGCTGGCACGCGCTGCGCCAGCTTGCGGGTCGTGTCCAGCGTCACGTCAAAGGTGTTGAGATTGCGGTTGTTGATGCCAATCAAAGAGGATTTCAGCGCAAGGCCGCGGTCTAATTCGGCAGCGTCATGCACTTCAATCAGCGCATCCATATCCCAGGCATAGGCGGCCTCTTCCATTTCTGCCGCCTGGCTGTCGGAGACAGAGGCCATGATAATCAAGATGCAATCGGCGCCCAGGGCGCGGGCTTCTGCCACCTGATAGGTGTCATACATAAAGTCTTTGCGCAGGGCCGGTAGGGTTGTGGCGGCGCGGGCAGCGGTGAGATAGCTGTCATCACCCTGAAAGGATGGTCCATCGGTTAGAATTGACAAACAGGTCGCACCGCCTTGCTCATAGGCGCTGGCCAGTGCCGGTGGATTGAAATCCGCTCGAATGAGTCCTTTGGACGGTGAGGCTTTTTTCACCTCTGCAATCAAAGCATAGCCGGTCTGTGCGGCCTCTGTGAGGCGGTTGGCAAAGCCGCGCGGAGCTGAGGCCGCGCGGGCAGCGGCTTCGACCTCAGCCAAGGAGACCGCGGCTTTGCGCGCTGCAATCTCTTCCAGCTTATAGGCTTTGATCTTATCAAGAATAGTCTCANTCATTTATTCAGTCCAATTCTCATGCGGCGCTGGTGAGCGCGGCCAGGGCGGTGACTTTGCTTTTTGCCGCGCCGCTGTCGATGGCCGCCGCCGCCCATTCCACCCCTTCGCGAAGGGAGCTGGCTTTGCCGGCAATTTTCAGCGCGGCAGCGGCATTGAGCAAGACCGCATCCCGATAGGCCGAGNGGGCGCCATCCAAAAGCGCGGCAAAGGCTTTGCCATTGTCTTCGGGGCTGCCACCGAGAATGGCTTCAAATGGATGCACGGGCAAGCCTGCGTCCTCTGGATGAATCTCAAGATCGATCACATGGCCATTTTCGAGGGCGGCGACAGCGCTGCTGCCGGTGATGGTGAGCTCATCGGTGCCATCGGCCGTGCCATGCACCAGCCAAGCCGCCTCGCTTCCGAGCGTTTTAAGGGTTTCAGCCATCGGGCGGATCAAATCCGCTGAAAACACGCCGGTTAATTGCCGTTTGACCCCGGCGGGATTGGTCAGCGGACCCAGGATGTTAAAGATCGTGCGTGTCGCAAGTTCAGCACGCGTGGGCATGACATGGGCGATGGCCGGGTGATGCATCGGCGCCATCATAAAGGCGATCCCAATCTCCCTCAAGGCACGTTCCACGACATCGACACCCACCATCACATTGATGCCCAACTGTCCCAAAGCATCGGCAGCGCCGGATTTGGAGCTGAGATTGCGGTTGCCATGTTTGGCCACAGGCACGCCGGCCCCGGCGACCACAAAGGCGGTTGCGGTCGAAATATTCAAAGTGCCCTTGCCATCACCACCGGTTCCGACGATGTCCATGGCGCCCATGGGCGCGCGCACGGCGTTGCATTTGGCCCGCATGACGGCGGCCGCGGCGGCATATTCATCGACCGTCTCACCGCGTGTCCGCAGCGCCATCAAAAAACCGCCAATTTGGCTCGGGGTGGCTTCGCCATTGAACAGAGTTTCAAAGGCAATCTGAGCTTCCGCACGGGTCAGGGNACGGTCGGCGGCCGTGCCAATCAAGGGTTGCAGCGCGGATGTCATGCCAGCTCCTTTGCCATGTTGAGAAAATTGCGCATCAAATGATGCCCATGTTCGGAGGCGATGCTCTCGGGGTGGAATTGAACCCCATGAATTGGCAGGGTTTTGTGCTGTAGCCCCATGATCGTGCCATCCTCCAATTCTGCGGTCACCTGCAAACAGGTCGGCAGGCTGGCGCGTTCGACAATCAGGGAATGATAGCGCGTCGCCTCGAAAGGTGTCGGCAGATCCGCAAAGAGACCCTCGCCCTTGTGATGCATTTTGCCCATTTTGCCATGAACAATCTCATGGCACCGCACGACAGAGCCGCCAAAGGCCTGCCCAATGGTTTGATGCCCCAAACAGACACCCATGAGCGGAACGCGGGCCGCAGCTGCGGCCTCTGTCAGGGCCAAACAGATGCCCGCCTGCGCTGGATCACAGGGGCCCGGTGACAAAAGAATCGCTGAGGCCCCGAGGGACAGTGCCTCCTCTACGCTCAAGGCATCATTGCGTTTGACCACAACCTGTGCGCCCAACTCCCCAAGATAATGCACCAAATTATAGGTGAAGCTGTCATAATTATCGATCAGCAGTAACATGGGCCGTCCTTTGTGTTTTTTTGCCCTACCGGTGCTCTTCGTGAACAATGGGTCTCGCAATTGGCAGTTTGGTCGCGGTATAGATGNTCAGGGAACGATGCCATCGTCAAGAGTGACAGGGTGTTTTTGGTGATTGAAAGGTGACTGATGCAACGACCGTTCTTCAATGGTCTTATTTGGGGCACGCTGATTGGCGGGGCGGGGCTGGTGATCCTGTCGCTGTCCCANGATGTTTTGAATCTCAAAGGGCTGAACCCAGAGGTGACCGTTCTGCCGGTCGCACAGAGCCCGGATATGGCCATGACTTCGGAGGTCGAGGTCAGTGATCTGGATCCACCCTCAGAGTTATCGGCGCCGCCGTCGGTTTTGTCGCAAGGCCCAAGCGCCGCCAGCCTTGGCCGCAGCTTGACCTTGTCTGCGCAAAAACCTGTGTTGACCGGTGAGACTGAGACATTGGCCACATTGCCCATGGTGCAACAACTGCGCCCCTCAGCGAATATGCCACAGGCATACCCCGGCGATTCTCCCNTGCTCTTGCCGCAGTCGCCCACCCGCTTGGCCGGGATGCGTCGCCCGAGTGGCACGGTTTTGGACGACACGAGCGCGATGCAGGTGAGCGCGCCGCGATTGGTGCAAACCGCCCCTCTGCCAGAGGTGACCGATCTGCGCTATGCTCTGGAGTTTGAACCAACGGCGGGCAAGGGGCTGATCGGCATTGTTTTGTTGGACAGGCCTTTGATGGACCCTCCAGATGGGCTGCTGGATCTTGGGGTGCCATTCACCATTGCAATTGATGCGCAAGCACCGGATGCACGCGCAAAAATGTGGCTTTATCGCGCCGCAGGATTTGAAATCTTCACGAGCATGGATTTGCCCGAGACCCTAACGGCGGTGAATGTGGCGCTGATCACCGACGCGGCCGTGCAGGCTGTGCCGATGGCAACAGGGCTTTGGCCTTCCCAGTATGACCACGGCCCGAGATCGCCCGCGCAGTTGCGTTTGCTGCAAGACCATTTGGCCAAGGAAAACCTCGGGTTTTTGCCACAATTGGATGTGACGATTTCTGGTGACATGCGCCGCGCGTCGGATGTGTTGAACGCGCTGGATTTTGCGGCGGAGACGGCGGCGCAGACCGGGCAAGCGGTCGTGGCGCTCAATCCGGTTGCGGAAATTTGGGATGTTCTGCGGTTTTGGCTGCGCCATTCCAACCACCGCGACAGCGTCATCGCCCCGCTCTCGGCTGTGCTCANGCGCTAGGGCGCGCGGGTTATGACCTGCGTCAGCCNGGTTCGGATTTCGGGGTAGAGCGCCTCGAGTTGTGGCAGGTCATTGACGCAGAGCATCTTGATGCTTGGATTTTCTTTGATCTGGTGCAAAAGCGCGGCAATTGTCCCATCCGCCGCGTCAACCCCTTGTCCGCTGTAGATGTGGTAGTGGTCTTTAACAGGATGCAGCCTCGCACTCTTTTGCAGTATACAGGCATGATTGTGCAGACTTTGCGGTGAAAACTGGCGTATATCACGCAGCCGGTAGCNTGCATTTTTGCGAAAGGCCGCGTGGAAACGGCTGTGAAGCTGGGCCATGGTGCTGCGCAAACACGGGTGCGCCACATGTGCTGTTCGCAAGAGACGCTGCGAGGGCACGCCGCAGAGGCCAGCCGCGTTCAGTTGCATATAATGATTGAACTTTGCCGGATCAGCCATGTGCACGGGATCGTCCTGCAACGCGCTGAAATCGGCCCAAGCGCCGCGTAAAATTGGGCCGCCCGTGGTGAAAAAATCGGCCTTTTGGCAGGGGGCGGTTAGAAAAACATCGTCATTGAAATAGATAAACCGTTCCGACAGGCCTGGGATATTCCACAGAAAAGTCTCGATGGCCAGGGAGTTGAACGTCGGCAGGAGATCCTGATGATCCGCGAATATTTCTGTGTGATCCACCAGTTGGATTTTGGCGCGTAGGGCGGCGCTCAGGCGTGAGAGGTCTGGGGATTGTGCGTCGACGACGATCCAAATTTTNCGCAGCCATGGGGCGTTGTGCTCAAGCGANGCGAGGCAGAGATAAATTTCGCCATTACAGGCCCAGCGATGCGGGTTTATGGCATTTTCATGGAAAAGATGTGGCATTGCGCCCATGAAGCTCTGGCGGTTTTGCTGCTGTGCTGGATCTGATCCATCAACCCATGTAATGACCGCGTCAATCGGCTCGTGTTGGACGTCTTGAACCATGAATGCGGACTCCTCTTTACAGGCGTAAAGCTAGCCCGCGCAGGAGGCAATTGCGAGGGTGGCGCGGTATTTTCTTGGAGCTTTGTGAGTGAATGGTGGTCCCGACAGGATTTGAACCTGTGACCCCTCGCTTCGGAGGCGAGTACTCTATCCAGCTGAGCTACGGGACCATCTGACTTTTCGGGGCCTGGCACAGNTGCACTCGGCCCCTTTCACAAGCCGCTTCAGGCCTGCTGCCGGTCTCNTACATCAAGCCGCTTGCGCCTTACAACCCATTTTCCGCCGATTTGCGATATTGCACAGCGGGCAGCCCAAAAATGTGGCNTTTTGTGCCGGTGCCGCCGTGATGGGCGGGCGTTGCGTAAGGCGAACTTAGGGGGTTGGTACGGGCCAAGATATGCGGCGAAAAGTTAACGGCCCCAGAGGCGCTTTTCACCGCAATCTATGTGAACAAAGTTGGAGCGAGAATAGCGACCGACCCCACCGGCCGCGCAGGATGCGGCGGCTTGGGCCACTTGACGGACCGACTTGCCCTGCATGCGCAAATCGGCCGCTTGACCTTTCATATGCAGGGATTTTTTNGCCACGCCGCGCGAGCGTTTGCGCAAAAGCGCGTTGGTTTCGGGGGTCCGGTAGCCAGACAACATGAGGAAAGGGGTGGAGCTGTCGAGCAGCTGTTGCGTCGCTGCGATGATGTCAATGGTGCGCGTGTCAATGGCCCGGGCCTTGTCCCGCCGCCAGTCGCGCATGAACCAATTCACCTCGGTCAAAGCATCTTTGATATAGTCGCCTTCGATCCAATAAATAACATCTAAAGATTCACCCGTCCGTCGCGAGTACATTTTCAACCGTCGAATATCGCCTGCGCCACGCAAAAACCCGGCGGCGTTGGAATAGGTTGGCGCCGCGACCAAGGCTGTGGCCGCAAAAGCGCCGAGCAATCCACGTCGTGAAATTACGGTCGGTTTATCTGTCATTCTTTTTCCCACTCGTGCACCGCGATCTATGTTGAACATGACCGCTTGTCCCCAGGTGCAGCGCCGATATGACATATTTTTCGCATTTTTGCAAAGCCCAATGTAGTTTCAATTCTAAGTATTCTAATTTCGGCGGATTATTGCATAATTGGCGCTGGCCGCGCAGGGGGGGCGGTTTGCGCCCTGGGGTCAAGATCCTGTATGAGCTTTGTGCTTTCGGTGTTACAATCTGCAAAATCTAGTGGCGCAAAGGGCAAAAGACATTAGACTTTTTCGCCCAAAATTTACATTTTATTTGTAATTGAGTCACACGAGGACGCGCCGCATTATGATAGGTCGAATTGATTTTACTGTGGGCAAGGTTGTTGTCGCTGCTTTGGCAGTCTTGTTGAGCACCGAGCTGGCGGCGCAGTCGATTGGATTCAAGCAATCATTGGCTCAATATATCGTTTCGGACCGAAATATTGCAGAATTCTATCGTGCGCGGGACTATCGCGCGTTTTGGACGGGCCCAGCCGCGCAGGATCGCGCGCGATTGGAGGCGTTGATCACCGCATTTGCGGATGCCGACATGCATGGCCTGCCAAAAGCGCGGTTCAATGCTGAGACTATGATGGCCAAAATTCGAGCAGCCGATAGTCAATCGGCCTTAGGCCAGTTGGAGGTGGAGCTTACAACGGCGTTTTTGGACTATGCGCGCGCGGTGCAGTCGGGGCTGTTGATCCCATCTGAGGTTGACGAAGAAATTGTTCGCAAAGTGCGCTACAGCAAACCGTTGGAACTCTTGCAAGGTTTGGAAGCCGGCGATGCGCAGGCTTTTTTCAAATCCTTGCCGCCGCAAAGCCGCCAATATATGGGCCTTATCAAAGAGAAGCTGCGGCTGGAGCGGCAGGTTGCCTCCGGGGACTGGGGCCAGCCTGTGCGCGCGGACAGCTTGAAACCAGAGGCGCAGGGGGCGCAGGTGGTGCGCCTGCGCGATCGGTTGGTTGCCATGGGCTATCTGAGCCGAAGCTACTCCACCCTATATGACGCAGAGCTGACAGCCGCCGTGGCGCGCTTTCAAGCCAATCATGGGCTTGCTGTGACCGGCACGGCCAATAAGCTGACCCTTGAGCAGGTCAATGTTGCCGCCTCAAAGCGTTTGGCATCCGTTTTGGTGGCATTGGAGCGGGAGCGTTGGTTTAATCAGCCTCTGGGAGAGCGTCACATCTCCGTCAATCTCACGGATTTTAAGGCGAAGATTGTCGATTTTGACAAGGTGACCTTTGAGACCAATTCTGTCGTCGGAGCTGCTGAGGATGATCGGCGTAGTCCCGAGTTTTCCGACACCATGGAATATATGGTCGTCAACCCAAGCTGGTATGTTCCGCGCTCTATTGTTGTCGGTGAATATTTGCCCATGTTGCAAGAGGATGCGACCTCGGTCGACTATCTCGAACTGCGCGATGATTTGGGCAATGTGGTGGGGCGCGAGGGGCTGGATTTCAACAGTTTTGATGAGCAGAGTTTCCCCTTCGGCATGCGCCAACCGCCCAGTCCTGGCAATGCTCTCGGTCTGGTCAAGTTTATGTTCCCCAATCGGTATAATATTTATCTTCACGATACCCCTGCTAAGACCCTTTTTGGCCGCGAAGTGCGCGCCTTCAGCCATGGCTGTATCCGTCTGGCAGATCCATTTGACTTTGCCTATGCGCTCCTGGCCGCGCAAAGTGACAATCCGAAGGCTCTTTTTCAGAAGGCTTTGGACACAGGCGAGGAGGTGCAGATCGATCTAGCGCGCCGCATACCCGTGCATATTATTTATCGCACCGCCTTGGCGCGGCCCGAAGGCGGATTGGAGTTTCGCCCCGATGTCTATGGCCGTGACGCAAAGATTTGGCATGCTTTGCAACGCCAAGGGGTGGTTATGGGTGAGATCACAGGATAAACGGGGCGTGAAGCAAAGGGCGACCGTTCATGAGCATATGTAACTTACAAGACCTGGCGAAGGCGCTGAACGGCCAAGCCGTTGGCGATGTCGCATTGCAGGTCACGGGCGCCTGTGAGCCGCAAGATGCCGCAGGGGGGCTCTTGGCGATCGCGACAACCCCATCTTATGTGGAGCGCTTGCCGCTAGGCCAAGCCCGCATGGCCTTATTGGCCGAGGGCACCGACTGGCAAAGTCTCAACCTTTTGGGTGCAATCCTTGTTCCGCGGCCCCGCTTTGCCATGGCGGGTCTCTCGCACGCTTTTGATCATAGGTGGCGGCCGGGTCCGCCGGGAATTCATCCGCAGGCCTGTGTGGACCCAGGAGCCGAGATTGGCGCCGGGGCGCGGATCGGCGCATTTTGCCATATCGCGGCGGGGGTGGTCCTGGGCGAAAACGCTTGGCTTGGCAGCCATGTGACCCTTGGCGAAGGCTGCTCCATTGGCCCGGAGGCCACATTGATGGCGGGCGTGCGGATCGGCGCAGAGGTGCGCATCGGCGCAAGGTTCATTGCGCAACCGGGGGCGGTGATTGGTGGGGATGGATTTTCCTTTGTGACCCCGGAGCGCTCTGCGATTGAGAATGTGCGCGAGACTCTGGGCGACAGCAAAGGCGCCAAACCGCAACCCTTTGCCCGCATTCATTCCCTTGGGTCTGTGGTGATTGGAAATGATGTGGAGCTGGGCGCCAACAGCTGTATTGACCGCGGCACAATCCGCGACACGCAAATTGGCGATGGCTGCAAGTTTGATAATTTGGCACAGATTGGCCATAATGTGAAAATTGGCAATAATTGTATGATTTGTGCCCAGGTTGGGATCGCCGGTTCATCTGTGCTGGGAAATAATGTGGTTCTCGGGGGGCAAACNGGGGTGAGTGACAATCTGTTTATCGGTGACAACGCCATAACGGGCGGCGCGACCAAAGTACTTAGCAATATCCCCGCAGGGCGTGTGATGCTGGGGTATCCCGCGATGAAAATGGAGGCGCAGCTTGAGGTCTACAAGAGCTTGCGGCGTCTGCCGCGGATGTTAAAAGACCTCGCGCGACTTAAAAAGTCACTGCCCGACCCGGACAAGAGTCCTTAATGCGCAAGAAGGCTTTCCCATGAGTGTAAAAGACAAGGTCATTCAAATTATCGCTGAGCAAGCCTTGCTGGATGTGGCAGATGTGCGCCTGTCGGCGACATTGGAGGATCTGGGAATCGACAGCCTTGGGGTGGTCGAGAGTATTTTTGCCATCGAAGAAGAATTCGACATCGAAGTGCCCTTTAATGCCAATGCCCCGCAGGACAGTGACTTTGATATATCCTCTGTGGCGACCATTATTTCGGCGGTTGAAACCCTTGTTGCGGAGCAGTCCTAGCCCATGAACCGCGTGGTGATTACAGGGGCTGGGACCATCAATGCTTTGGGCGCATCCGTGCCGGAAACTTTGCAAGCCATGCGCGAGGGACAGCTTGGGATTGGGCCGTTGCAGATGCGTGACCTGGACAGGCTATCTGTAAAAATTGGCGCGCAGATCAAGAATTTTGATCCTGAGGCGCAGTTTGATCGGCAAAAATTGGCACTTTATGATCGGGTGACACAGCTGACGCTTTTGGCCAGCCGCGAGGCGATGGCGCAGTCTGGCTTGGAGATTACAGAGGAGCTGTCGGAGGCGACGGGTGTGGTCCTTGGAACTGCTGCGGGTGGAATGAACACCTGGGATGATAATTTCCGTTCGGTTTATGAAGAGGGCAAAAATAGGGTACACCCTTTCGTTGTGCCTAAACTCATGACCAATGCCGCTGCGAGCCATGTGTCGATGGCCCATAATATCAAAGGCCCCTCCTTGACTGTCTCAACGGCCTGCGCCAGCTCAAATCACGCGATTGGATTGGCGTTTCAGATGGTGCGCGGCGGTATGGCGCGGGCGATGCTGGCCGGCGGCGCCGATGCCATGCTGACCTTTGGGGGCATAAAGGCATGGGAAGGGCTGCGGGTGATGTCTAAAACCGCCTGTCGGCCCTTTTCCGCCAATCGGTCGGGAATGGTGCAGGGCGAGGGGGCAGGGGTCTTCGTGCTTGAGACCTATGAGGGCGCCAAGGCGCGCGGGGCTGAAATTTTGGCGGAACTCATCGGCTTTGCTATGACCTCAGACGCCGGCGATATTGTGATGCCAAACCAGCAGGGGGCTGTGCGGGCCATCCGCGGCGCGCTTAGAGATGCGCGTCTAGACCCGCAAGATATTGGCTATATCAACGCCCATGGGACCGGAACTGCGGCGAATGATAAAACCGAATGTGCGGCGGTGACGGAGGTTTTTGGCACCCATGCTCAGGCATTGATGATGTCATCGACCAAATCGATGCATGGGCACCTGATTGGGGGCACGGGTGCTGTTGAGCTGCTTGCCTGTCTCATGGCGCTGCGCGATGGGGTTATCGCGCCCACCATTGGCTATGAACTTCCCGACCCCGAATGCGCCCTCGATGTGGTGCCCAATATTGCCCGGCACGCGAAGGTGACGGCCACCTTGTCCAATGCCTTTGCCTTCGGGGGTATGAATGCGGTTTTGGCGCTCAAAGCGATCTAGCGCCAACCTGTCCTTTAATTTTCTAACGACTCCATCAAGGCCACATGCCCAGCGGTAAATCCTTTTAGAGATAATACGAGACGTTCGGGCTGCGTTGGGGCCGCCGCGGGAAACATGGTGACGATTGCCTGCGCGCCGGAGCGGTAGATGTCGAGATCCTCTTGTGTGAGACCGATGCGCGCCACGCATCCCATTTGCACACAAAAGGCAAAGGGATAGATTTTGGCATTTTGATCGTCTATTTGAATGGTCAACTGTTGGGTTAGGAGGGTCTCCAAAGGCGTAATGACATTTGCGCCAGCCACAACCACCCCGTCAGAGTCTATGGGGTTTAAGTTATATTCGGCCACGGGTGCGCCATCGGGGCTGTACATCAATTGAAACAGTTGACATGGGTCGGGCGATTGCTCGGCTTTCAGGCACCGCAGCGTCCAATCCCCATAGGTGCCTTTTATGTAGTAGTCACCTATCGCCGGTGTGCTGTCCAGAACCTCACCGGTCGAAAATTCCTCTGCCGCTGGCAACTGACCCGTTTGCGCATGGAGCGCTGTGTGGGACAAAAGCAGACATAGGATCGCGCCAAAATAGTTTGTTATTTTAAACACCAAAAGGTCCTTTCTCGTGCAGGGTATGAACAGAGATCCTGCCATAAATGTCTTAAAATTTTTACTGATGTGCCAGCCTGCCTCTGGGAGCGCAATCTGAAAAAATTAAAGCAGAGGATTTGTTGCCAAAAACCTCTGCTTTTGTTTTTCTCCCTGTCGGGCTTGCCGACTATGGGGGTAGAGAAACAAATAATGTTTGGTCCGTCAATGAGTATTTTAGGCTATCTTTCAAAAAAAACCGCGCCCGAAAGCGCGGTTTAGTACAGGGAGGTATGACATGAAGAAAACTTCTATCACATCTCACTTATAGGCCCATTTTATTAAAATTTCGTTGGCAAGCGGTAGATTTTTTCGCCCATTTGCTCTGCGCTCAAAGTTTGTAGATTTTCAGCTGTGTGATGCGGTTTTCTTTGCGGGCGGCGACTTCAAAGCGAAATCCGTGAAATACGAAGACCTGCCCCTCGGCCGGTATCATCTGTGCTTCATGAATAACCAAGCCGGCGAGAGTATTGGCCTCATCATCCGGCAGGTTCCAATCCTGCGCTCGGTTCAAATCGCGAATGGTCATAGAGCCATCAACGACAACATGACCGTCCTGCGCCGCGGTAACCCCTTGGTCGCTGGTGTCAAATTCATCGGTGATTTCGCCCACGATTTCTTCCAAAATATCTTCCAAAGTGATCAGCCCCTGCAAAGCGCCATATTCATCCACCACCAAGGCAAAATGAGTGTGCCGCTTGAGAAATTGCCGCATTTGGTCGTCCAGAGGCGTGGTTTCTGGCACGAAATAGGGCTCCATTGCCACATCCAGCACCTGGAACTTGGCCAGATCTTTCCGGCTGGCGGCGCTGTCGCGTGTGAGCTTGACCATGGCACGGGCCAAATCTTTCGCATGGATCACCCCAACGATATTCTCAGGATTGCCGCTGTAGAGCGGTAGCCGCGTGTGCGCGCTTTCGAGGCATTGGGTGAGAATGTCCTCTGCCGGCAAGGAGACGTCAATCATCTCAATACCTGATCTATGCAGCATGATTTCCTCGACCGTGCGCTCTGAAAGATCTAATGCGCCCAAGATCCGGTCACGATCTTCTTTCTCAACCAAGCCCTCTTGATGGCCCAAAGTGAGCGCCCCGGCGATTTCTTCGCGCACCGCCAAAATATTTGTATCAGGGTCCGTGGCGACGCCGAAAATCCATAAAACGCCGCGCACCAGGACTCGAACAAAGCTGACCACCGGGGCAAAAACGAAGACGACCAAAGATATCGGACGCGAGACCCTTATGGCGGCACTTTCCGCATTGGTAATTGCATAGGTCTTGGGGAGCACTTCGGCGAAGACCAAAACCAAAAACGTCATGACCAATGTGGCCAGAACAACGCCATTCTCGCCGACCATCTGCGTGAAAAGCGCGGTGATCAATGAGGTGGCCAGAATATTTACCAAGTTATTGCCCAAAAGAACCGAACCGATCAAACGCTCATTGTCATTGGTCACTTTTAGGGCCCTTGCGGCGCCAAGCGAGCCCTTATCAGCTTGCGCTTGCAGTTTGCTGCGCGAGGCCGCGGTCAAAGCCGTCTCTGAGCCAGAGAAAAAACCCGATAGGATCAGGAGGACGAAAATCGCCCCAAAGGTAATCCAGAAGCTGGAGTCAAAATCAAAATGTTCCATCACAGACCTGTTTTCAGGGGGCGCGCCAAGGGGTGATGCTCCAGCACCAGTTCGCGCAACCGTTCTTCTTGGATATGCGTGTAAATCTCGGTTGTCGCAATATCTGCATGGCCTAAAAGCGTTTGAATGGCTCTTAAATCAGCACCACCGGCGAGCAAATGCGTGGCAAAGGCATGGCGCAGACTATGCGGCGTAACCTTATTTGGATCAATTCCTGCGCAAATGGCCAGTTTCTTGATTTGCTGAAAGAACCAAATGCGGGTCAAATGACCCAATTTTCCGCGTGAAGGGAAGAGAAAGGCGGATTTTTCCGTTAGCGGGTCGGCGTCGCGCAGTCTCAACCAAAGCTGCGCCGCGTCACGGGCGGCCGGGGAGAGGGGCACCATCCGCTCTTTACCGCCTTTGCCGCGCACCAAAATCATCTGTGGATTGCCGCGAACCGCCTCGGCTGGAAGGCTGACCAATTCCGTTACCCGCATGCCTGTGGCATAGAGAAGTTCCATCAAACAGGTTAAGCGCAGCTTGTCATGGCGTTTTTCTGGCATCTTCCTGGCCTGCAGCAGCAGCTGGTCGACCTCATCATGACCCAGAGACTTGGGCAGATGTTTGTCCTTGCCGGGCCCTCGGATTTGAATGGCGGGATTGTCTTTGCGCAGGTATTCTTCAAAGGCGAAACGGTAGAGCTGTTTGACTGCGGAGAGCCGCCGGGCTTTGGTGGCGGTGGCAAGACCGGCCGCATCGCAGTGCACCAAATAATCCTCGATCATTGGGCGTGTGGCCGTCGCAAATTCCGCGCCGCGCGCCTCAAGATAGGCCAGAAAATCTTTCAGGTCGCGGCCATAGGCCTCTTGCGTGTTGCGCGCCGCGCCAAAATCCGCCGCCTGCGCTTCAAGGAAAAGAGAAATCCACGACAGGCTCATCGCATATCGGCCAAGATCATAAACTCCAACGCCAATTGTTGCGCCAGTGGGGTCAGCCCCATCGCTCGGAAAAGGGCCNCTGCCTCAATGAAAGCCAGTTCATTTCCCTCTAATCCATCCGTGATCAATCCGGTTGCGCGCAGCATATTGGCGGAGCGGAAGGGCAGGCTCGCCGGGATCTCCTGATTGAACTCTGCCATAAGCCGATCAAAACTCTCTGACAAAATATGCGGATTAATGCGCCGCAAACGGGCCATTGTCGGTTCAAATTCAAAAGCATTTGACCTGCTGAGGACCTGCATTTGGAAGAGAATATCATCGTCATCGCCCGAGGCGTTAAATTTCATCAACATGGGTGACCAGGCATGCGCCAGAGGGGCGACAAGTCCTTGGCNCCGCATGATTGTCCAAAAAGCGAGCAGCGCGTCGGTCGGGTCAATGATTGGATCGGCCAGGGTCAGATCTAAGTTTTGAACCGCATTCACCCGGTCCCAGACCCCGCCCGAGGCCGATGGTTGGCCCGATTTATAACGCTCAAGCAATTGCGCCGCGGGCAGGCTGCCGACTGCGCCCAAACGTTCGGCGGCTTCAATCTGGGTCTTCCAGCCGCTTGCGGGGCTTAAATCAGAGGGCACGAATTTCAAAGGCAGGCCCTGTGTTAGAACCGGTTGGCCCGCACCGGCACGCAGTTGAAATTCCAATGCACTCAGCTGGTGTGGATCCACAGTCGGCAATCCCAAACTGTCCGCAAGATCCGGATCCAAATCAACGGCCAAGAGCGCTGAGAGGGTCGGGCTGAAGGCGCCCAGCGTGTCGAGGGTGAAGTAATTTAACTCCGCCGTCGTCCATGAGCCGACACGGGCCTGACAATAGACTTTCAAGGCCTCGTTGTCTGACAGATGCCGCGACAGATTGAGCTGGCGGCACATCCGTTCCACATTGCCCGTCAAAAGAGCGGTTTCGGCAAAAAGCGCAAAACTTTCCTGCGATTGGATCTGAGCCTGCCCCAGAAGGCCATAGGCGGCCTGCACCGCACCCCGCTCGATCAGCGCTTGAACGCGCGTGTTTAAAACGGCCTCATCGCCCAAGGTTTCGGCCAAGAGCGCGCGCAGCAAAAGATCATCAGCTGCGGGAAGCCCGGACAGGGGCGCCGCATTCAGGATCTGCCGCAGCATTCGGGGGTCAAGATCCGTCCAGAAATTTTCAGGGATGCCCGAAATCTTGCTCGGGATCAGCCCATAGGTTTTCTCCACAGGGGCATCCAACTCAATGACATCAATCTCAGCCAGTTCCGCCCCACGCGTTGGATCGCCAACCACCAAAGGCTCTTCACTGAGCGGCGCAAGCCCGGGTTGCGACAGCCAATCAATTGCCGAGATTGGGGCATCGGTTTGAGCCCAAAGCGGCGGCGCCATGAGCAGGCCGACAAAACAGACGTGCGCAATTTTCATCTCAGTTGATATCCAAAGTCAGTGGCAATTCAATCGTTTGCATATGAGCAGAAAAATCCNCACCGAAAAAGGGCCCGAGATAGGCAAAACCCACAAAAGCGATTGCAGCCACTATGAACAAGTAGAAAATATATTTGAGCAATCTGAGCATTTTGAAGAGTTTTCCTTTGGCGCGGTTTTGCTTATGGTCTTTTT
>JGI26082J51739_10001369_pt1 | contig 15305 bp, 14 predicted proteins | sample SaaInl5LU_22_DNA_FD_51739 | JGI IMG/M metagenome (IMG submission 51739)
ATTTTCAGGGCAAGCGTGTCGCAATTACGGGTGCCGGTGACGGTATGGGACGTGAATTAGCCATTCAACTCAACGCCCAAGGCTGTGATCTTTGGCTGTGCGATATCAGTGAAGCGCGACTTCAAGAGACACATGCGTTGTTGAATGAAGACGATGGCGCTGTTCACCTTGCAGTGGTCGATTGCGGCGACAAAGACGCTATCGATGGTTGGGCTTTGCAGGTTGCGAACGCTACTACCTCAATTGATGCGCTTTTCAATAATGCGGGCGTTGCATACGCGGCCCGTTTCGAGCACGCCACTGAGGAGAACTATCAGTGGCTAATGAACGTTAATTTCTGGGGTGTCGTGTGGGGGTCGCGCGCTTTTTTACCCTTGCTCACCAAGGCTCCTGTGGGTCACTTGGTAAACCTATCGTCGATATTTGGCATGATCGGTGTGCCCACGCAATCNGCCTACAATGCCGCTAAGTTTGCTGTGCGTGGTTTTTCTGAGTCGCTAGTGGCTGAGTATCATGGCACGTCTATCCGCGTGAGCTGCGTCCACCCGGGTGGTATTGCAACCAATATTGCCCGCCGTGCTCGTGCCGATAGTGATCAACCGAGCACTACGCCAGACGAACGGGATCGGCAATTTAAGCAACACACCCCCACCACGCCCAAGCAGGCAGCCAGTATTATTTTGAAGGGCGTTTCACGTTCAAAGCCTCAAATTATGGTCGGTAACGACGCTAAATTCATGCAATGGGTGTCCCGCTTGTTTCCAGTGGGTTACCACACATTTTTGCGGAAATTCTTGGATATCGAGCTGGTCTAGGGTTCAGTTAATTCAGTGCGTGTTCAATGACGCCAATGGTGGCGCTCCATTTTGGCCTCGATGGCGTTCGCAGTAGCTGCGGGTACTAGCTCTCCGCCCGCTTGTTCGAAGAAAAATGGCTGGCGTTCCCGCTTACCCGTGAACACTTCATTCAGGGTTTCCGCATCAAAAATGCGGCCATTGAGTACGGTGAAGCTAACATTCTGAGACTGCCGAATATCCGTTAAGACATCGCCGTCGATGACGACCAGGTCTGCAAGCTTGCCCACGTCAATCGAACCCAAGTCTGCATCCATGCCTAAGTGAATCGCCGCGTCGCTTGTTGCACCTCGCAATGCTTCCCAGGGTGTGAAGCCGCCTTGTTCCATCATCCACATCTCCCAGTGTGCAGCTAAGCCTTCACGCTGACCGTGCGCGCCAATCATCACTCGCACGCCATTATCACGAAGCTGCTTAGCAGTTGCAGCGACATTGAAGTGGTTGTAGTGGTGATCTGGCGCTTTGGTTCGGCGCATGCTGCGTGGCTCTACAAACTGTGCGGGCGTATAGCGCATCAGTCGTTCGTTACGCCAAACATCGGTNCGGTCATACCAATAGTTTTCACCCGATATACCTCCATAGGCTACGCCGAAGGTCGGTACGTAAGCTGTTTCAATTTGGCCCCATAGTTGTGTGACGTCATCGTAAANGTGCGCTATGGGTAATGCGTGTTCGATACTCGTATGACCATCAACAAGCTGATTCATGTTGTGTTGAAATTTCATGCCGCCTTCTGGCACCACCATGATTCCATGCNTATCCGCCGCTCTAATGATCTGCTGGCGTGAGCCGCGACCGAGCTGGTTATAGCTTTTAACCGAAATGGCACCTGCTGACTTCAAGCGGTCAATGTGAAATTCCGCATCCTCTAAGCTGTTCACTTGAGACGTGGCCCCCGGCGAATTAGCACCGTACAGTATGGTGCCCGTTGAGTAAGTGCGAGGTCCTAACACTTGTCCCGTACGTTGTAATTCTGCGTGGGCAAATATTTCGCTCGTGTCGTTGCTGGGATCGTGAATCGTTGTGACGCCAAATGACAGGTTGGAGTATTGGGTCCAGTTTTGCTCGGGTATGATCTCGTAGCTGCCGACACCGCCGTGCGCATGAGCGTCAATGAGGCCTGGCACAACGACTTGGCCGCTGATATCAATCACTTTGGCGTTGCTGGGTAGCCGGACTTGGTCCCGTGTTCCAACGGCTTTTATACGATTATTTTCTACGACAATGACGCCGTCTTTTATGATTTCTCGCTGGTGGTCAGCATCGCGCATCGTGACGATGGTGCCGCCGACTAGGGCAACGCGCGTATCGGGACTGTCCGCCTTCGCTTGGAACCCAAGATTGATGGTTTCTATCTTGGGTTCTGCTTTAGATTCTGCCTTAAGTTCTGCGGTCTCCTCGGCTTCACTGCCGCGCTCAAAATAAACAAACGCATCGGCTAAGTTGCGACTGCTGAGGCTCGGCCCATTCGACCATCTAAGCGACTGGCTGTCGGCGGACCAGTGTAGAAACTCGCCTGCTCGCTGAGACACACGCTTAACCGGCACAGATGTTCCCGTACGGCTCGCTGTGAGGGGTAGGCCTGCCTGGGTGAAGGGCATGACATAGGCGCTAAAATGTTCGGTGTAGGCCAGCCATTGCGCATCGGGAGACAAGGCATAACTCGTGACGTTCTCACCTTTTGCGAGCTCGCGTTCGTCAAGCCCATTCAGGTCAACGCTTTTCAAGACCAGACCATCGGGACCGCGTTGAGAGAATACAATGCGCTGCCCATCGGCGCTAAATTTGGGGTCTCGCCCGCTTGATGCGATTTTTACGGGCTCGCCACCATCAACGGCGACTCGGTAAATCCCAGGTTCTACCGACCACTGAGGAGAGAGTAAATAGCCGCCGGTTACTTTGCGGTAAACGATGTGCTCGCCATCGGGCGAGAACGTTGGCTCGACGTAGTGGCCGGGTACATTAACCACGGTCTGGCTTCGCCCGCCTTTACTGCTGACAACCCGAATACGCCCTAAATCGTGGTCATCCCATGTTGTATAAACCACTTTCTTGCCGTCAGTAGACAGCGAAGGCCAAAACTCAAAGTGATCAGTTTGCTGGGTAAGACGCTTGTGGCCTGCCGACTGCCCACCCTTAACNGTTGCGGTGTACAGATGCCCGAGTGCTTGAAAAATAGCGTGATCGTTATTGTTCGACAATTGTGCCCAGCGGAGCATGCGCACATCGAAGGTTTCGGGCGCAACCACCACGGGGAAGCGCACTGTTTTACGCACCTGCTTCGTAACCTGCACTCTGACTGGAATGTCGACGACATCACCTGATTCGGTGTCCAGGCGGTGGAATTTGCCTGCACTCCAAAACACGAGGTCGCGATTATTGGGAAGCCATTCAAAGGCGGTGGTATTGCCGTGAGATCCTGCAGTTTCTTGGTTGTCTCTCTCGAGGGTTTTGTAGACGGGCCGCTCGTTGCCGGATGTGAGGTCTTTGATATAAATGGCGCTATTGAAATCTGGCAGTCTTTTTACGAAGGCCAATTTGTGGCCATCGGGTGAGGGCGTCGGTCGTACCGCTCCGCCGGGTCCGCCTGCAAAGGTTTCCGTCTCACCTGTCGCGAGCTCAAGGCGTTTGATGGCAAAAATTTCTCCTGTAGAGTCCTTACTGTACTGCCAAATCCACCCTGACGTTGTGTCCTGGCTGTAGTACAAGAAACGCCCGTCTGGTGAAAAGGCCGGTTCAGCAATCGATTTCTGCGCTTTTTTGCCGTCGGGGTGGTCGACAAGTTCGACGCCGCTGCCGCCATTGATGTGATACATCCAGATTTCGCCCGCCGGGATGCTGCGTCGTGAAACGGTTCCTTTTCGCACGGCGAGCCATTGACCGTCGGGGGACCAGGCTGGATTGTGAACGTTGTGCTCGGTTTCGGACGTAATCTTGACGAGATTGCTGCCATCGGTATTCATAACCCAGACATTATCAAAGCCATCTCGATCCGAGATGAACGCGATTTTCTTACCGTCAGGACTGAAGGCCGGCTGGAAATTCCATTCAATTCCATGGGTTAATGCCGTTGCCTGCCCACCATTAACTGGCACGGTGTAGATATCGCCCAGCATATCAAAAGCAAGTGTTTCACCGTCAGGGCTGACATCGACAAACGACCATGTCGTGGTACTCGTGTCGATAGTGATTTCCCGCCATTCTCCGGGCGGATTCGACACGTCCCAAGGAGCATCGTCGGGCGATACAGCGTAAGCGCTGCTAACGAGTAAAAAAGTGGCGTAAAGGCACAGTAATCTGATCATTGTTTTCATTGGGTACGACTTCGTCCTGTTGGGCAGAGAGCCAGATTAGTTAGAGGGCTAGGTTAGAGGGCCAGGTTAGAGGGCCAGGTTAAAGGGTCAGGTTAAAGGGCTAGCTTAGAGGATCAGGTTAAAGAGCCCGGTTCGAACACATTGGGTGACACGTTGGGCGCTAGTTTACCGATAGTTCGTTTGGATGCCATAGCGTCCCCAGATTGGTGATAGTCTCCCAAAAATTTAAAAACTCGATTGTCAGAAAAAACGATTGTCAGAAAACTATTATAAGAGAAACCTAATGCCTCAGTCTGATTCTCAAATCGACGTATCGCAGCAGTTCACGCCGCGCTATCGAAATTACGTGTTATTCATATTGACCTGTGGTTACGTGCTCAATTTTGTCGACCGTCAGGTCATGACAATTTTGCTCGAGCCGATTAAAGCAGAGTTTGGTGCTAGTGATACCCAAATGGGGCTTATATCAGGCCTCGCTTTTGCCCTGTTTTATGCGACTTTGGGTGTGCCCGTAGCGCGACTGGCTGATCGTTGGTCCCGTCGCAATGTTTTAGCGATATCTATGGCGACTTGGAGCGCTGTAACGGCTGCTTGTGGCACGGCGGGCAGTTTCTGGCAGTTGGCCTTGTTGCGGGTGGGTGTCGGTATTGGCGAGGCGGGGGGTACGCCGCCGTCGCAATCATTGTTGACTGATTATTTCCCAAAGGAGCGCCGGGCTCTCGCACAAGGTGTGCTGGCCACAGCGCCCAATATCGGCGTGCTGGTGGGTTTGTTTGGCGGCGCATTAATCGCTGAGGCGTTCGGTTGGCGTACGGTATTCTTCGTTTTTGGGGTGCCCGGCGTGGGACTCGCATTGCTTTTGTTTTTTACCGTCAAAGAGCCCATCAAAGTAAAGCCTCAGGGTCTAGAAGCCGATCGCTCTATGATGAGCGCCGTGAGTGGCATCGTCCGCCTACCTTCCTTCTTTCTGATTGCGCTTGGCGTTGGTTTTGCGGCGATCCCAGGGTACGGACTGGGTGTTTGGTCGCCGAGCTTTCTTGTCCGAGTTCATGGAATGTCCTTAGTCGATGCCGGGCTGTGGCTCGGTATTATTGGTTTATCGGGTGGCACCGTAGGGACCATCTTGAGTGGCGTGTTAGCAGATCGCTTGGCGCTGAGAGATAACCGATGGCAGCTGTGGATTCCTGCCGTCGGTTTAATGGTGGCTTTACCCTTGCAAGCACTCTTTTTGCTGTGGCCTGCGAGCGCAGTATTCACTATCGCGGGCAAGACGGCGCCAGTCGCTTTAGTGTTCATGGGCCTATCCTCGGTGTTCGCCTGCTTTTGGATTGCGCCATCGTATGCGGCGGTACAAAACTTGGTGCCTAGCCACTGGCGCACACAGGCGTCAGCACTGTTGCTTCTCGTATTCAACTTGCTGGGGCTAGGATTAGGTCCGCTGCTCGTAGGTATGTTGAGTGATGAGCTCGCTTCGTTTGGTGCTGCCTCCGTTCGTTGGGCGCTGCTGTCTAGCCTGAGCATGGGTTATGTCGCCATTACCTGTTACTGGTTTGGAGCAGCCAAATACCGTTCGGCGGTCGATTAATAGCTATCGACGCTTGTGTTTGCGGCGTCGTGTTTCGCAGCGCCGTGAATAGGGCTAGTTAGAGATTAGACGCCCAGTGGTCTACTGAGGTTTTGTCGCGTATACACAAGATCTAATATTAATAAAAACTAGGGTATCTGCTATGTCTCCGATCTCTGCTGCTGCAAAAAGTTTTTTCATCCTCGCTATGTTGATAGGTTTGGGGGCCTGTTCTGATTCCAATTCGAACCCCGACGAAGCGCCTCCCGTAGCAACCGTCCCCGAGCCCCAACCCGAACCCGCTCCAGTGCCTTTTGAAGAGTTGTATGCACAAGGCGTTGATCGTTACTTGGGGGAGTTCACTCCGATGTCCTCAGAGACCGCAGGCGATCTTGTTCAGCACACCTTTGGTGCAGGCGATGGGCCGCTCTGCCTGGTGGGTGGGGAGTATACGATGGCTACCCGCGCAGGTTCAGGCGACGAAGTTATGATCTTTCTTGAAGGTGGTGGTGCCTGCACCAGCCAGCTGTGCCAGGCGACACCTGCTGCGGCGCCCGGCATGCCCGAGTTTGGCATTTTAAACCCGAACGACGATCAGAATCCTGCCTCAGGCTTCGATGTTGCCTATTTGCCGTACTGCGATGGCTCGGTCTTTTCAGGCGATGTTGACTACGACGACGATAACGACGGCACAATTGACCGTTATCAACGGGGCTTGCGTAACTTGTCAGCTGCGCTCGATGTAGTAGCCAACACGTTTTCTGCGCCAAGCAAGATTTTACTGACCGGTAACAGTGCTGGTGGTTACGGAACAGATTATGCTTTGCCACTGGTTCGAAAGTTGTTCCCTGATACGCCCATTGAGCTGATTAATGACTCGGGTGTGGGCATTGCTTTTCCGGGTTACATCGACTTTGTCAGTAATGAGTGGAACGCCACGGCGTTTCTTCCAGAAAGTTGCGATGACTGTGTAACGCCTGAGGGACATTTACCGGCTACCACAAATACCAGCTGGCAGAGGATGCGAACCTCCGTATGGGCTTTATGAGTACCAAACAGGATTCGGTCATTGCCGATACGTTTCTAGGTATTGGTGGCGACGCTTTTGAGGCGGCGCTGTTACCNGCAATGGCTGAGCTTGAAGAAGCTTATCCCGAGCGCTTTAAATCGNTGATTGCCGACGGTAATAGTCACACGTTTATTCAGGCGCAGTTTACCCGGGAAGTCGGTGGTACGGTGGTGAGCCAGTGGATCGACACTATGCTCACTGGCAGCGCTGATTGGGTGTCAGTCAGCGATTGATCTTNAGGTGTGGTGCATGCAACGGGTAGCGCAAGCAGGCTGATTNGTTGAGGTGTGCCCGCGACTCTTCGAGAAAAAGCCATGGCGCTTGCGCTGTGGTTTTTTTATGCCGGCCCTTCAAAGATGAAGGCGAGCAAATTCTCCTTCGAAGCGCTAGAATTGGCTTCTTTATTTATTCGTGTTGGAGCTGACTAATGGGGCGTGCGTACCAAAATCGCAAAATGTCTATGGCCAAAACTGCGGCCATTAAAACCTCAATTTACTCTAGGTACAGTCGTGAAATCTATGTCACGGCGAAAGCCGGCGGCGCCGATCCGTCAGCCAATTTATCGCTTCGCTCCCTCATCGATCGCGCTAAAAAGGACCAAGTGCCCTCGCATGTCATCGACAAAGCGCTCGACAAGGCAAGCTCGGGAGTAGGCGAGGATTTTCAGGTCGCGCGCTACGAAGGTTTTGGTCCTGGTGGTTCCATGGTGCTGGTCGACTGTCTTACCGATAATGCCAATCGCACTATCGGCGATGTAAGGCCGGCCTTCACTAAAGGTAAAGGCAAGATTGGGACGCCCGGCACAGTGGCGCATATGTTTGACCACGCGGCTATTTTTGTTTTTAAAGGTGACGAAGACGAAGTCTTGGAGACCCTGCTGTTGGGCGATGTCGATGTGACGGATGTTGAGAGTGACGATGGCTTGCTAACGGTTATTGCCCCTCACACAGAGTACGCTCGTGCACGTAATGCTTTAACTGAGGCGTATCCAGGCATCGATTTTGAAGTCGATGAAATTCAGTTTGTGCCTAAGGGTGAGACTGTATTGACCGGCGATGAGCTCGAGCAATTTGAAAAGTTGCTTGACCTGCTAGATGCCTGCGAGGACGTACAACGTGTTTATCACGATGTGAAATTAGATTAGCCATTGTGTATGGGCTTGCTCGCAACGGGGCGATGAATTGTCACTACAAACTATGGCGACGAGCATAGAAGCGGAAGATCGATCATAGAAGCGGAACATAAAGGGGAAATAACAACGATGACGCAGACATGGGATGTGTTGATCAAAGGCGCCACACTTTTTGATGGATCAGGAAAGCCGCCTCGCATTGAAGATATTGCTATCGCCGATGGAAGAATAGCAGCACGCGGGAGCGATTTGCCCGAGCAAGCGGCGCGCGAAGTGGTTGATGCTAAAGATCAGTGGCTAATGCCGGGCATGCTCGATATTCATACCCACCTCGATTTGGAAGTGGATGTAGCCCCCGGGTTACCCGAAGTCGTTCGCCACGGCACGACGACGGTACTGGTTGGAAATTGCAGTCTCGGGACATGCTTTGGTCGCCAGCAAACTGGCGATCAGGAGCCTATCGTCGATTGTTTTACGCGTGTTGAAAATATCCCTAAGAAAGTCCTTCGCCAATGCGCTGACGCGATCACTTGGGACAACACGGGCGATTATCTCGATCATTTTACCGAGGTAGCGTTAGGTCCTAATTTGGCCGCGTTTGTGCCTCACTCCATGTTACGCATTGAAGCCATGGGTTTGCAGGACAGCATCAGTCGCGCGCCTACAGAGGCGGAGCTTCAGCACATGGAGTCGCTGTTACAAGAGGCAATGACTCAAGGCTTCATTGGCATGAGCACAGACGGCTTGCCGTTTCATTATTTGTCCAATGCGCCGAATACAGACAAACGAATTCCGACGCAGTTTGCGAGCTTTGGCGAATTGAAGCGCTTACTTAAGGTCGTTCGAAACAACCAGCGGGTGTGGCAGACCACGCCAATCATTGAAAATAAGTTAATGGCGTTTGCCTATTTTGCGCTCACTAGTGGCAGGCTTTTTGGCAAGACGCTTAAGACATCGGCGCTGTCAGCGATGGAGATGGCTGTGGCACCGAAGGCGGGCAACCTGTTTCTAAACTATGCACGGCTGCTCAATTCTCGGCTGCTAAAAGGGAAGTTACATTTTCAAGCACTCGGTACCAACTTCCGAGTATGGTCTGACGGTATCGTTAGTCCCTTGTTTGAAGAGATGACGGCGACCGCCGAGTTAATCGCTAAGGAATATGATGATCTTGAAGGGCGCCGCGCGTTATTGAATGATGCCGAATGGCAAGAGCGTTTCCGCCGCGAGTGGCGTCATGGTCGCACCGGCGATGATTTCGCCAGTTGGAAAGCTCGAAAAGGTCTGCCAGACAGCTTGGTTATTCGCGACCCTAATCTTTTAGTTTTCGACGGTGCGCCGATTCCAGAGTGGGATGGTGAGACTTTCGCACAAGTTATGACGCGTGTTGAAGCTTACAAATCGGGAGATCTAAGCCAAGCCCGCAGCGATGCAGAGCGAGTCGAACTTGATAAGTTTCCAGGCCATCTTGAGACCGATGCCGATTTTATGATCCATTTGCTGCGGGAGTATGACAAAACATTCCGCTTCTACGCGGATGTGGGCAATGTGGGCAATCGCGCTACGCTCGACTTGTTACTCCATGATGCCGCTATGCCCGGGTTCAATGATTCGGGTGCTCACATAACTAACATGGCGTTTTTTGACGCTAATCTTATGTCTTTAAAGCTGGCTCGCGAGCGAGATGAAGCGACGGTATCTCGCATGGTGCAGCGATTGACCAGCGAGCCTGCTGAGTTTTTCGGTATCGACGCGGGTTCTCTTGAGATCGGCAAGCAGGCCGATGTCGTGCTTATTAACCCCAGCGCCTTCGACGGCTGGGAGCCTGACCAAACACGGCGCCTTGAGTACCGCGAGATATTTCAGCATCAGCAAATGGTTAACAGGCCTGAGGGCATTGTCGATCGAGTATGGATTGCCGGTCAGCTAGCGTGGGCAGAGGGCCAAGCTGCGACAGCGCTTGGGAATACCCGGTTGGGTAGGGCCTTGCGAGCAGCGTGAGTAAAAGCCACGGCAAGATTGCACGGTCAGCTATTCTCGTTTTGTAACGCCAACACTGTCTGTGCGCCGTAGCCGGCAATGGCTTCGAAAAATGTATCGGGGTCAGCGTGTCGCAGTTTCGCGAGCTCGAGTTCATTGTCTTTTGCGTAAATGAGTTCGTTTGTATTGGTCTTGATGGCATCGAGAATGGCGCGCGCGCAATCGAGCGGGTCATCACCCGAGTCAATAATGTCGTCCGAGCGCAGGCGCTGAGAACCGTCGGCGGTAAGCGCATTTCGGGATACATTGGTGGCAACCGAGCCGGGTAGAATATTGGTCACATGAATGTTGTGCAGTGTTTCTACCTCGCAGCGTAATGCGTCCATGTAGCCAATGAGACCGTGTTTGGCTGCAGAGTAAGCGGTGCGCATGGGCGCACCTATACGCCCAGCAACGGAACTGATCGCAACGATATGCCCACCGCCAACAGCAGCCATGCGCCCTAACTGCAGCTGAGTCAGCCAAATGGGCGCGAGCAAATCCACATCGAGCAAGTGTTGGTACACCTCAGGCGTCGTCTCTATTGCGATGCTACGCTGACTAATGCCGGCGTTGTTGATCAGTACGTCGACTTGACCCTGCCAGTTCCATGCCTGCTCGACAACAGTCCCGAGCGCGGGGTAATCCGTGGCTTCAAACGGTAGCGTCAGGTTGGGCCCGACAAGGCTGCGGGCGACCTCGTCTAATGCTTCAAGGCGCCGTCCCGAAAGAATGACTTTGGCTCCTGCTTCGCTCGCAGTCTTCGCGAGTGCTGCGCCTATGCCCGAGGAAGCGCCGGTTATCCATACTGTTTTATTGCATATATCTGTCATTCTGGGGCCCCTGTGCTCTCTCGTTTAGGTACTTGATGCTGTCGAATATAGTTGATAACAAGAGCCGATAGAAACCCCGAGGTTCAAATGCGGCTCATTATTTTGTTATTTCAGTCGAGCAATGAGTATGTGCGGTCAATGCTGACCGACATTATGAGGGCGCGCGGTCCGGGTTCGGGTATGAATCATTTGAATCGGGTGACAGATTGCCGAGCAAAAAAAACCCGCCAGTGCGGGTTTTTTCATTGATTGCCCGCGCCAGCGCGGATGGCGAAACAGAAATTACATGGAAATGTCTACAGCATAAGAGACGACAAACTTCATTTGGTCGTTGTCATAGCCACCCTCAGCGGCACCACCTTCGACATTGGTGTCGCTGATCATGAACGAAAAACCATCCTTGCTAAAACTGATGTTGTAGTCGTAGTAACCATCCTCATTGCCATTGAACGCCTCAGCAAAGTCACCGTCGTGATAGCCAAGGTGCAGGCCCACGTCTACGCCATTGCCCACGGTGAAGCCATAGTCAAGGGAACCATAGAATGCTTGGCCAAAGCCAAAGTCCTGATCCGGGCCTTCGTCAGCTTCGGTATTGGCAAGGACGTACAGCGTGGCACTGAAAGCGCCGATACCTACCGAGCCGTACACTTCACCAAAGTCAAACTCTGCTTCTTTGTCGTAGTTGTAATACAGGTAGCCAAAGTCCCAGCTGATATCGCCGGTGTCGAAGGCGAAGCCCGCATAGATGTCATGCTCATACGAGTACACATCGCCGGCGCCGTAGTTGACGTTAGATGCCCAGGTGCCCGCATAGAAACCGCTTTCATGGCTGTAGTCGATGCCACCTTGAACCGCAGCTTCGTTTTCTGTCTGTGTAAGACCTCGCCAAATGTAGTTGCTGGTCATCGCTGCATTGGCACTCCATTCCCCCGCTTGAGAGGGTGCTGCTAGGGCGCAGCCGGCAATAGCTGTTGCGGCGACTAGGCCTTTAAGTGAGCGCGCTTTAGTGTGCAGTGTGTACATAGTGGTTCCTCGTAAACTGGATAACGTGTCTTAAGTGTGTGCTGGGGCGCCGACGTGGGAACTCTCGACGGTGATCCTTTGCACTCCCACCCAGAATTAGCAATCACTGTGCCAGTTTTTTTAAGTCATTGTTAAATATAGATAATTTATCATTTTGCATCATTTTTCTNTAAACGCGNCTGCAAGGGTTCGGTGCGAAGCTGTCTTTTTTTGGGGCGGCTATACACCGCGATGCACTGAAAAGGTGCGATACACCAACGCGCATCTATGGGAGGATTTACGTGCAATAACACATCAATTAGCAGCAAGAGTGAGGGCACTATGCGTAACGTTTTAATGGTTTTGGCACTACTTCCTTGGTCAGTTATATCCCCTGCAGATGACAGCACCTGCGGCCAAATCGTATCGGACACGGAAGCTGAGACTCGTGCTGGTATGGCGGCAAGCTGGGATGACNATACTGCCGAGTTGGTACGAGCGGTAGCGGGCTCTGCCTGCGTCAAAGCGNTATCCGGTCGATACGGTGCCCGNAGTACTGTCACTGAAGAGTCATTAGACGGCCCGTCGTTCAACGCAAAGGAAGAGCAGGACATAGGTATTCAGCCGATGTCCGGCTCGCCCGGTAAAAAGCCTTATGAGCGTCGGCGTGTGTCTGATGATCAATAACTGTAGGCAGTTTTGAGCTAACAATTAAGGGCTGTTACTACCTTACAAAATGGCATATGCTTATTCCTTGCAGTGATACTCGCATAACAATCTTCGACTCACATCGGGCTGAAGTGCTAAGGAGGACGTTTCAATGCAGGAACAAAAAGCAATTATCTCGTGGAAGGTAGCGGGTGTAGCACTTGGACTGTTGCTGACGCTCGCAACATTTCTGGTCAAGCCACTTGGCGTGTCCACACAATTTGTCGTGACCGACGCCATAGTGGCGCATCAAGTTGCTCCCGAAGCGACCGAAAACAATGCCTACCTCAACAAGTACGGTGAAAAAGACGACTGGGGTGTTGGTTACGGCTGGATGCTAGTGTTTGGCATGTTCGCCGGCGGCTTGGTCACGTCGCGTCTTCTTTCGAAAAAGCAGCCCGATCTCGACAAAGGCTCAATGCCTAAAATGTGGGAGCTCGTGTTCGGTGGTTCTCGATCAAAGCGTCTTGCGGCTGCATTTTTCGGCGGTGTTTTGCTGCTTTTTGGCGCGCGTTTAGCAGGTGGGTGTACCAGTGGCCATATGATTAGTGGTATTTCTCAGTTGGCTGTCAGCTCGTTCATTTTCGGGATTTTCACCTTTGGGTCTGCTATTGCCATGGCTCATTTCCTTTATCGCAAGCGAGGTTAATCTCATGCAGACGTTGACTATTGGATTTCTGATTGGCTGTGGTTTCGGCGCAATTCTCTACATGGGTGGCGCCACAAGCTACCGTCGTATTCTCGGCACGTTGCTGCTCAAGGACATGACCATTATCAAGCTCATGTGCACGGCCATTGGTGTCGGTACTTTGGGGATTTATTTACTTGATCTTGGTGGTCTCGCCAATATGAGCATTAAACCCGCTTATGTTGGCGGTGTCGCGATTGGCGGTATCGTTTTTGGCATCGGCTGGGCGATCTCAGGCTACTGCCCAGGTACCTGTGTCGTTGGTGCTGCAGAGGGTAAGAGTGACGCTTTGTTCACTATTCTTGGTGGTTTGACCGGCGTGTTCTTGTTCGCTCTCGCCTTTCCTTTTCTCGAGACTGCCATTTTAGAACCACTGAATTTCGGTAAGATCACCTTGCGCGATCTTGCCGGTATTAGTGGTATCTACTTGGCGATTCCCTTTAGTGCAATGCTCTTGGCGTTGGCTTTCTTTGTACTGAAAGATAAGTACGAGTAAGCCTATGCGCTAAGCATGCTTGCGCGAGCGCTGGGGTTCGCCTTACCAAAGCAAAATTGGCCAAAGCAAAATTGGAATAAAAATGGCTCCGCTTAGCGGGGCCATTTTTTTGTGCCCTAAAGCGCATTTCCGATGAAAAAACCGCGCAAGCCACATTATCCAATTGTGTCCATTGTCGCTTTGTCTTACCGTGCGCTTTCAGTGGGTAACATCCAGTAGAGTAGGTACAGGTCAATGAAGCAGCGCAACAAAGCACGTTTTGAGTCACGTAATGTCAGGGGCTTTAGTCTTATTGAGCTGCTTATCGCAGTGGCTATTATTGGCATCATCGCCATGATCGCCTTGCCTTCTTATCGGACCTATATGCTCGAGAGCCGGCGCGCCGATGCCCGAAATGCTTTGATGCAAGTACAAGTGAAGCAAGAAATGTATCGCGGAGGGCATTCGGCTTATGCGAGTACCGTTACCGACCTAGGCTTGTCGTCCACCTCTGAGAGTGGGTATTACACCTTGAGTATTGGAAGTGCCGATGCCTCTGGCTACACCGCCACTGCAGTACCCAGCGGCAACCAAGCCGATGACACTGAGTGCGGTACCTTTGCGGTAACAGAGGACGGTAAGGACACTACAGGGAGTTATGCTGGCACCGGCTGTTGGTAACTTGCTGATGGTCGTAATAGCGCCCCCGCACACGTAGCGCAGGGGGGCGTGTCCTCGGTTTAGTTGGAGTAGGTTATCTTCGCGGCGTCAGAGCCCTTACACTGTTTTACCCCACCGCGACGGACCAATATTACTTTGGCGTTAGGGTTACTGGCGCTAATGTTTAGCGTAGTGCTCCAGCTACCCTTAACGCCTGTCTTGTTACCCGTACAGATGAAGTTCTGTGAAGCGATATTTATAGTAACAGTGACGGATTTGCTGGCAGCATCGCTGGTGAAAGAGCAGGTAGTGTTGTGCTTCTTACCGTTGTTTTTACCAAACATACCGCATATTTGTGGGCGCAAGATCTGAAACCACTTGTTGGAACTGTACTGAGTCAATTCAACTCGAACGCTACCCGTCCAGCTGGTATCGATCGCCTCGAAGACAGGTGTCACCGAACAACTGTTGGTCAGATCGTTTACTGTTATCTCTTCGTTGTCGGCGTCAATTTCTACAGAGGATGACTCGGCTTCACAGCCGGTTGCACCACTGAGCACCTGGCCGCTTGGTACGTCGACATCCACTTCGCATCTTTATCATAGTCCACAGTGTCAGAGTCATTGCCGTAGCCATTAACGGTTACGGTGTACTCGGCTGTCTCGGTTTCTACTTCAAAGGCGCAATCTTCAGTGACGTTGGTGACGGACGCGGTCGAGCCACTCATAGTAGCGGTGCCACACGAGTCAGTTTTGAAGCGTTTAAACTGTTTGCCGGTGTCGAAGGTCACCTCAAAGCTTGCTGAACCATTGTGATCCACTGTGGCTGAACTTGGTGTTATTGACCCGCCACTCTTCACAGACGCCGCTACAGTGTATGTTTGAGTGCTGAAGACGGGTGTCACGGTACAGTTACTGGCAACATCCGATACAAAAATGGTATCGCCACCGCTGACAGTTACTGATGTGGCGTCGTCGCAACCCGTGGCGG
>JGI26082J51739_10001374_pt1 | contig 15278 bp, 16 predicted proteins | sample SaaInl5LU_22_DNA_FD_51739 | JGI IMG/M metagenome (IMG submission 51739)
AACAATCGTTTGCGCACGTGATCAATGAATACACGAAGCACGACCCTACCTTGCCCCGATTCAATAGTATATTATGTCCCAACGCGGACTGCTCAACAAACACCAAGGACACGCCCCGCGAGATTATTTATATTCGATACGACGAAGTCAATCTGAAATATATTTACTTGTGTAGCACGTGCGATACTACCTGGACCGCTTCACAGTCTCACTAGATAGTAGCATAATTATATTATACATACTTGTTTTGTACACGTATGTATATAGAATAGAAGGAATGTTGTGGTCATATAGCGAGGACCGAATGTTGTCAGCGATAGAAGTGCATGCGAAACCAAATAAACAATCACCAGCAAAAATAAATGTCCGAACCTGCGCATGTCGTCCGGTTCGGACTTTTTTTGGGTGTTTTGGCTCTACATCAGGTAAGAACGCAGCTGGTTCGGAAAATTAAAAATAAATGAATATAACTCAGATAAAGATATTATGTATATAATACATACACAGCCGCAATGAGCGATAACGAAGATAATATGTTCGACGACGATAACTCCGTGGAAATGAACAGTGACGACGAAATGGAACAACAAGCATCGCCAAAGAAAAAGACAAAAATTACAATTCCTCCATCAACAACAGGCGATAGTGATTCTGACGAGGGCGACAACGATGGAGAAGACGACGAAAACGACGAAACCGAAATTATGGATGTTGATGATGACGACGACAATGATATTGATCTTGTTATTGATGCGGATGACGATGACGGTGACGGCGACGATGATGATGATGACGATGACGATGATGGAGACGAGGAAGAGGGAGAAGAAGGTGACGAAGAGGGAGAAGAAAATGGTACAAAACCCGGCAAATCGCGTTCCAAGAAGACGTCGTTTGTCGAGAATGGAGTACCATTAGACAATGTTATGTCTGATACATACGCAGATATGTACGAAGATAACGAGGAAGATGAGGATCCTGACGAAAACTATTTACAGAAATTTGAAACCAACATCAAGGAAAATTACGTCTCCGACTTTCATCCTGAAACAAGTGTACAAAACTACGAGGAAATTCTTGCGATGTCCAAGGTTGTTAGAGACAAGAACAACATTATCGTGGATCCTCTTCACAGAACCATTCCTGTGCTTACAAAATACGAAAGGACCCGTGTTTTGGGGCAACGTGCCAAACAACTGAATAGCGGGGCAAAGCCGTATGTCAGTGTACCTGAAAATATCATCGAAGGGCATTTGATCGCTCAGCTTGAGCTTGAACAGAAACGCATTCCTTTCATTATTCGTCGCCCTCTTCCAGGGGGGAGTGGAAGCGAATACTGGTCCCTCAGAGATCTCGAGATCCTGACAATGTAATTGTATCTAACGAGAGCGCATGAAAAGATGAAAAGTCTCGAGATCCTGACAATGTAATTGTATCTAACGAGAGCGCATGAAAAGATGAAAAGATGAAAAGATGAAAAGATGAAAAGATGAAAANATGAAAACATGAAAAATATGAAAATATATGACATAATATATATGTCCTATATTTCTGTTTTTATTGATAACTCGAATAACTCGGCTACAAACAATCCACCCGGGTTCGTTCAACATATCGGAGTACATTCAAATGATCCTACCGGATCAGGTTGTGTTAAGGTAGGACGAGAGAAGGGTAACGGGCGAGTTGGGGTTATTTTAGACAAAGGTAACAGTCACAAGAACATGCCGTTATGGTACAACGAGTATGGTTGGAACACAAACGACAGCATAAAGGGTCCGTTTCATGACGGACAAACGATCATTCTTCCGAAAATTACACCACACAATACGTATACATGGTAACAACCATCATTACAGATGAAAACGAATGAATGTGTATTGGATAGTTGTAGTCACATAACCACATAAAAGATAGCGACTATAACATGTATCAGCTACTACCCAATGAAGGTTGCTCTATGCTTCATTGTGAATTACGACAATACATTGAACAAAGAGGGTATTTGGCGAAAATGGATCGAGTCAAACCGCGACATTGTTAACGTGTATATTCACTACAATAAAAATATTCCCATTACGTCGGAGTGGGTTCAGTCTCATGCTGTTCCGGTAGGATATGTTACATCAACGTCCTATTTTTATGTGGTGCCTGCCTACATGAGTGTATTACACTACGCGTACCAGAACGACAAGGCAAATACGTGGTTCTGTTTTCTGACAGAATCGTGTGTTCCCGTGATTTCCCCTCAAGCATTTCGCAGACTATTTTTTGAAAATAGCAGGGCTAGTATTTTTGCTTGGAGGAAAGCGTGGTGGAACGTACATCTGGTAAAACGGGCAAATCTACGTCTGCTGGAAGAAGACATGCGACTAGGTCACGATCCGTGGTTTGTGCTAACTAGGGACGATGTGCGCCGATGTATATCCTACCCCATAACAAACTCAGGCTTGTATACCACGCTATGTAACGGCGGCCTCGCAAACGAAAGCTTATTTGCGATTGTGTTGTACCAAAATAAAACGCTACACAATAGCATCAATTTCCCGTCTCACATTACGAACTGGGACAAACCAAGCTCGGCCACGAGCCCGTATGTGTTTTCGACGGGGTCGGCGGACGAAATTGGATATATAAATGAACAACTTCACAAAAACAGATACGCAATGTTCTTGAGAAAGGTAAGCAAGGAGTTTCCGGACGAGATTCTCTCGCAGTTTACTTGCGAGAAGGATGACGACAACATGTATTTCGTCGGATGGGATTGGGCGGCCTGCCATCTATATCTGTATGGCTGTTTGCTCTTGGCATCGGTATTGATATGGACATGTATACACATATAACATGAATATCTATATATAAATATCCATAGTTATCGCCGTCTCGACACACCAGAACGTCTTGTTTTTTTTCTTCGTGTTATCCTCTTTTTTCGACGATTTGTTCGCTTCTTTGTCTTACGCGTCGTCTTTTTTCTCCTCCGCCCACCTCTTCTGGATGAGATTTGTTTAGCGCGAGGTATAAACGGTAATTGCGGTTCTCCTGAGGATTCATTGCGCGATAACATTTTTACAAAGTCTTCATGTGAATTTAATGCTGACACGTTGCTCCGACTGCGCCTTTTTCCTTGTTGTTTCGCCTTTTTCTCTTTCAGATGGGTACGATCAGGAGTCAATGTCGGCTTTTCAAACACCAGATCAAAGTCCATTTCTTCATCATATTTTATTGGTGTATTCTCCATATCTATATATTATGTCTACAAAATAATCATGTATAACATTGTTAACGATTATCGTTCCAATATCACTAAACAACGAAAATATACAAGTTCAACACACCGCATCGCGTTCTCTATATTCAAAACGTGACCTCAACATTTCCATCTATTTCCACACTCGATACAGGATACGTAGGTTGTCATGGGCTCATCTGCCGAACGCGTCTGCATCTGGTAATAAGTACATTTTTTCGATTTACATTTTCTACAAGTGAACGTATCCGTCGCCGCCTCAATGTTCGTCTCGAATTTATGTTTATCCCTTTGTATTTTTTCTTCGATGAGCTTCTCCCATTTCTCTGGCCTAAGCTCGATGTGTGTCATGAACGCAACCTTGTGTGGCTGGAGCGTTTTGTTGTGTAGTTGTTGAACAATGTCGTCGTTCAAGTTCAGATAAATGCTGCGCACCCGATCAATATACAGCTGAACGAATTGAGGATTGTCCCACTTGCGAATCACCTTTCTTGTCGCAGACTCTTTAATGGTGTAGTTATATATGCCTTTTTCAAGATTACGACTATATACATCGTTTTTTACAACATCGTTCAGCTTGTTCTGGATGTTTACGCGAAACGTTTCTGGGTTATTAACAACGCGCATGATACTATAATGTAGACTGGTCACATCATTCTAAATTATAATCATTCATTTTATTTTTTTATTCATTGGCTTCGTCGTCGTCTTCGTCTTCGTCGTCATAATCATAGTCTTCCTCTTCGAGTTCCGACCCGATATCGTCCAGCGTAAGGGCAAGCTCTTCGATAATGTCGCCATCCTCACTTGTTTCTGAACCCATAGAGTCCTCAAGAGAACCGCTTGCATCTTCACTCGCAGCATCTTCTTCAGACTCGCTCGTATCGACGATAAACCCATCCTTCAAGTACCCGGACTTTGTCTTCTTTTCACTCGGGACATTGGCAAGCTCATCGATTTCATTTTCATCTTCCTCCGCACATGCTGCGAGGTCCTCGAAACCTCCGAACAGCTTTTCGTACATTTTGTGCCACATATCAAGTGACAATCCACACGCGTCGCCAGAACCAGCGAGTTGACATACCAGCGCACACGCACCAAAGAAGAGCATTGTGTCCATGGGTGGGGGGAAGTCATATTTGTTTTCAGTATTCGCTTTTCCTTGTAGTTTCCCGTATAAAGAAACAGTGTATTTTGTCTTATCGAGTTTGATGGTCCATTCTCCGTGTTTTAAAAAGTCGTCTCCTTTCTTAAACCCACACTTTTTATACAGTTCTGCCTCGTTGTACTGCTTAACCGCGACATTTCTTAGCAGTCCAGTTTTTTCCACTACAATAATATCGGTCATACTAATGTCATGAATAATAGGTTTAAATAGTTTGTGTATATAATGATTAACATGAAGGTATACGCAGAAAAATGTGTCCCGGACAAGATAGATTTAGACTATATGACAACACAACATCCTGATTACACTGTACAATTCGTAACCGAATATTATACTGACGATGGTGTATTTACATACGAGAAAAACACGCTCTATAAAGAATCTGCTGTGGACGGTATTGTAGAAAAACAGAATATCGGGGATATCATATTGACATTGGACAATTCGTATTACAAACGCGATGTAGTGTATAATCTGCCAAGTGAGCACCTGAAACGAGTCGTGTATAAATACGTCTTTGCTCGGGACCATATACATCTGGTAGTCGAAAGTGTACGAAACGGCGACAAATGTGTTCCGATTGATGTATATTTTCAAATAAAGGACGCGAAGCTCTTGTCGCGCGACGAAACAATAGACGACATTAATGTGTTTTTATCGTTAGTAAAGTAATATCCAGGTAGTATATGTTATATTGGATTATTCAAACGGCGGCAGTATCCATCGTATTTATTCTCGTAGTTCATAATATTTTTCATTTCTTAAAAGATACACTGACCGTACCAAAGGCAAAAGATTTAGTAGACGTTCATATGGAAAAATACAAACACATTTACGCAACGTTGAATGCAGACGACTTGTCAGAGTACCCCCCCGAAACGACAGTGTACGAAACCAAAAACACCGTCGAAGGTACAACCAGAATCGATGATATCCCAGTAATGTCACAGGAAGCCCCTCATCGTCCTTCTCATGATCAGATTGCTCCAATAAACAAAACGTCCGACATGAAAAATGAACTTAAGAATTTTATGAAAAAACAGCTTAGTGCGAAACAGCCAGCATCTCAAGCCGACTCTTCTGGTCCTGTATACATGCAACTATAATGTATACACAAACGTCTTAAAGAGGTCGCATGTGTATATATATTGACATGTCGAGACAAACCGATACAGCCATTACTGATTTTCCACCTATCAAACTTTCTTATGAAACATTTTCACATAAGAAAGTTCACGATGCAGATATTATACTCGCAATTCCCCAGGGAAAAAAATGTTTTGTCTGGTTTACAACCAGAAACAATAACAAGGTGTGCTACCTATTGGAGCTAGGTCAACGCAAAGAGATTGTACAAGTACATCTGTATCCAGCGTGTTTTGATAAGGAATTGAGTTATGGAAGCATATTTTACGGTACATGGTTTACATACAACAATAGTCCGTTTGTTGCGATGGAAGATATCTACACCTACAAAGGGCGAAATGTACATCATACCCCATACGAAAGCAAACTTGCTCTGTTTGAGCATTTATTCTCCAAGGAATTAAAACAAGTGTCTCCAGGAAGAAATTTTGTATCGTTCGGCATGCCGTTGTTTCACAGCGACCATACAGAACTGATGAAACTGATCAGTCCTAGGCAGCGAATCATGTATTTCCAATATAGATACAAGAATAAGAACACCATTTATCGAGTAAAACCGTATATTGTATTGAAACCTGATACCGCACCAGAAACAGTGAATATAAGCAGTACGAGCGAGAAAATAATCTCTTCGCAACACGCGAGGGTTCCACACCAGAACCCCACAGCAAACAGACCATCTAACGGAGGTAGAAATAGACCGAACTATACGGTCCCAGAAAAGGTGTTCACGGTGTCAGCTGACATTCAAAATGATATTTATCATTTACATGACGAAAAAGGCACTTATGTAGATGTTGCGTACATACCAGACTACAAAACCAGTGTCATGATGAACAAACTGTTTCGAAACATTAAAGAAAATGACAACCTTGACACCCTCGAAGAGAGCGACGACGAAGACGAGTTTGAATCGGATCGTGTGGACAAGTTCGTTCATTTAGATAAACAGTATTCAATGACATGTGCGTACCACAACAAATTCAAGAAATGGGTGCCTACAAGAATTCGTGACACCAACCAGCACAAAATAATATCACGCTAGTGTAAGACTAATAACATGAGCGGAAGCGGAGCATCAAATCTTGGGTACGGCGATACGTATCCCAACAGTAACGTGAATGACGATTATGTGAATGTAACTGGTAGCAATTATGCTGGCAATTTTTCAAGCAACGAGATTCCCACATCAATCCACAGTCTCCCTGAGCCACGGAGCAATATAGAGGCTGCGTCTGGAACCTGGACAGGTGGAAGAAAAAATGTCAGTAGAGTATATAGAAAAATGAAAGCAGGACGACGAAAGAGAACGTATCGTGCGAAAAGCAGTAAAAGGTTTAGTAAGTCCGGCAAACGCGGCCTAAGACTCAAGAAAAGTCGTAAGATGGGTGGAAAACGCCGCACGAAAAGCCGTAAGACCAGACGATCCAGAAAATCGCGCATGTCACGTAGACGTCGCGGGTCCCGTAAGATAAAACTGCGTCGTATGCGAGGCGGAACGGGTTACACACAATACCAGAGCAATGTACCCTTCACGCCTGGATACGCTGTTGCTGGTGTGAACGTTGCTCCTGGCATGTCTGCCACAGCAAACCCTCCTCCCTATGAGATGTATAACCATTGCCAAGACAACTACAACCACTACAATGCCACTCAAGGGCTATAACCCAGTATCTTATTTGTACGAACACAGATATAAACCTATAGGAACGATTATATAACAATATGTTGAATAACAAATGGTATATAATAAGAAAAGGCGACTTCGCGGTCGACGCAAACAAGAAGATTTTTTACACACTATTTTCCATCGGATTGTGTATCGAAGATTACAGACAGAGCAATTCAGCAGATTGTCTTTCAATTATGCTAGGATCAAGTATAGTATGGACGCTGATTGAATTCTATCTACACGTCTCTGGTACACGTGTTATGAAGCCAATGTACATCACAAAACTACGCGATGATAAGGTACTCGTGCCCAAATACCTGGCACTATGTCTACAAGGAACACAGGAGGGAGGCGTTGTTACGACATTCGGTCTGTTTTTCGGGGACAGATTATTTGATGGTACCTATTTCATATTATTTCACATATTTATCGGATACATCATCATGAATATGCTCTCGAAAGATAGTATTCCATACCATTCAAGAGTCTCGTCTAGACGTCAGGTAAATACTCCAGGGTCGCTTGGCATAATGACTTGTATCACAGCGTACAACAGCAACAAATTGTACTCTCATCCCGAACACGCATGGCGTCAATTCACCATGTTTTTTGCGATGGTGTACGTATGTACAATATGGACGGTCATATCCTACTACAAAAACTTTCGCGGGACCGAGGTTCAGGTAATAGGTCACAACAGCAAACCGTACAGAATAAGAAGACGACCTGTAGACGTGTTTCTTATTCTAGGATACGACGTTATCTTTGAGATTGGTGTTGCGTACATCACATTTTACAACTGGTTTGTTATGCGCTGAGTATCCCATAGAGTCTAGGACTAGGATCATATATTTTGGGGTATTTTTTCCAAAACTATTTTCAAGATTTCAAAAATGGACATTTATTGGGACATAGAAATGTCCAATTTGTGAATGTGCAAAAGAGTTTTGGAAAAAACGTATCGAAAAAAATGGCTAACACGACAACGCTCTCATTTCCGTTTTTTTGGCAAATATGTTGTTACGATAAAATCCGAGAAGTTTTGCGTTACCTTTAGGCGTTTTTTGTGTAAGTATTATATACTTACAATGTCAGTAAAAAACGCCGATAAAAAACGCCGAAAAAATTCCGAAGAAATCGTATGTGAAAAATGTGACTTTAGAACGTTTAAGCGGAGCGAATTTGACAGACACCTGGCAACCCAGAAACACAAATACTTACACGTACTTACCGATACTTACACAAAAAACGCCAAAAAACGCCTAACTTTCTCGTGCGAATGCGGGAAAAACTACACACATCGCCAGAGCTTATATACTCACAGAAAGGTGTGTGATGAATTCATTGATGTTATAAAATCATATGAAGTGTCGAAACAGAAGTGCGAAGACGATATATCGTTAGAAATGTCAAAACAGATGCTTCTATCAAAACAGACATCGTCAGACGAGAAGATTGATAAACTGATAGGATTGGTCGAAACCATGGCAGAGCAAAACGCTAACCTTCAGACGCAACTGGTCAAACAGAATGAGACCGCCAATAGGATGGTCAATAATAGTGGTACTATTCACACAAACAGCCACAACACCAACAGGACATTCAACTTGAATCTCTTCTTGAACGAGACTTGTAAAGATGCAATGAACATCACCGATTTTGTCAAGTCGCTCCAGCTGAACACCCAGGATCTGGAAAGAGTGGGCGAATGTGGGTATGTAGAGGGTATATCACACGCTCTCTTGAAAGGATTGAATGAACTGGAGGTTCACAAACGACCAATTCATTGTAGCGATCTTAAGAGAGAAATCATCCACATCAAAGACAAGGACAAATGGGAACAGGACAATGAATCCCAAGACAAACTGAAGAAGGTAATTAAGGACGTGTCTACCAAGAATATCATGTTGTTGGATGACTGGCAAAGGCTAAACCCAGGTTACGATCGGTACGACGACAAGAAGAACGATATATATTTGAAAATGATGGTCCAAGCTATGGGGCCAGCTGACGACGTGGCAGAGAGACGAGATTTCGGCAAGATTATTCGACGGATCGCAAAGAATACCATTATCGATAAAAAAACTCGTTGATTATCGTTCTACATAGACGTTATATGTGTAATGACATATCAAGATATATCATTACATAATACACGGATTAGAATCTTCCGTGAGCTTTTATGAAATCGTCAATGTACGATTTCAAATCACCCTTATCAGTATCTCTTACAAATGTACGTATTTTTCTCTCTTTGTCCATAATATCGTTTAATTTGGCAAAAAACGTCACCTTTTTTTCTTGTGGGACGACAACAACTCCGTCCTTGCTCGCAAACACATAATCATTTGGGTAAATCAGTAAATTATTTATCTTAATAGGAACATTTATATCTGTATATGCCCAATTGTTTGATATAGCATCTATCGGGTTGACACCTTTGGAAAATACAGGAAGACCTACATCGTCGATTAACTCGACATCCCTCGCTATTCCGTCTGTGATATACCCCACTGCCCCTAGTTTTTTAAAAATAGTGGAAGTAATATCACCTGTATGGGATATAATGGAGTCGTTTGACTCTAATAGAACAATCGGGCTATTTTCATAATAGTGTAGGTCATAAAAGTTGAATCGATGATTATCCATTGCCGAATAATCCTCATCCTTTCGAATCTTTCTTCCGGTAAGTGTCAGGGCTGGACCATGTATAATTGTACTGTATCCAGCCACGGGTTTTATGTCAATAACATAATCCATAGGATTATCACATATCATGTTTAAGGCATCATATACCGCTCCAAGATAGACATCATCAGGTACTTTATATTTCTCTTCATTTTCATTTATCCCATCAGACTTGATGGGTTCTTGTGTTTGTCCACATTCTCCCATGGGTTCATGTGTGATATTATTTCGTTCGTTCATATAGTTGTCTATATCATCGATAGACGTAAGTCTCTTTTTGTAAATTTCTTCGCACAACAAAAAATCCATATTGGTGTCAATGTCCATCGCTTTTAATTCATCCACCTCATAAAAATGCGGATTTTCTGTCCATATGCTATGATTTTTCTTGACATACTCGGTGTTTACAATGGTCACTCCAAACGTCATGCTATAATACTTGGGAAGATCCTGCGACTTACATGTTTTGAGAGGATTAAAATTAACAGGTTTCTTGTTATGAAACATGTAGTCGTTCTTACGCTGAACGGATATAACGCTATCGCATTGACCTTGACGAAAAATATCGATACAGTTTTGGTAGTCAGTTTCGTCGATAAACGGCGTTGGTGTAAATACAATTAACATAATATCAGTAGGACATGCCTCTGACAAACACTGATACACCATTTTTCCATCCGCGTCACTTGTTGCGTATTCAGGATCCCTTTTGAATATCTCTACCCCCATATCCTTTGCTTTTTTTAAAATGATATCACAGTCAGAGTTCACTTGAATTCTGTGAATCCCTTTTACCTTTTTCAACGTATTAATTCTTAACTCGAGTAACGTTGTGTCAGCAAAACTGCGTATACTTTTATTTTTACATCTGGTTGATCCAGCCCGTATTGGGATAACTGCCGTGATTTGGTTGTCTTTGGGTGACATGTTATTACCAAACAAAATATTTTCCTCCATATTACATACCTATCTATTTATTTGTTCAAGCAATTTATCTCGTTCGCATATATCCATCCATCTTACTATCGTTATATTTCCGCTATGATGTAAATTTGTCCATTCATTAAACGTTTTTGTTTGTGTTATACAATCTCTTTTTAATCCTATTTTTTTCACAAATCCTGCTCCAGATTTATGATTACTATCTGCTTTTATAATATCGTCAACATCACATTCTTCATATAGTCTACTAAACTTATATATGTTATCGGAACTTGAAAAAAAAAGTAAATCAGGGATTTCATAATTAGGGTCTGAGGGAGTACACCTACGACATTTACAATGTACCCCATGGATTGGGTCTGGTCCACTGTGATATAATGTATCGTCTAAAGATAACGTTTTCGTTAAAAAATCAATAGGTTCAAGGATACCTACATCAAATCTTCCTATAACCACAAGATCATATTTCATATCATTAGTTTGTTCATGCTTTCTCATCAAATCAACAGATTTCATGATTGAATACCAGTTTGATACAATGCTATATGAACGGTCGTTTAATTTTCTTTTTCCACATGATGTTGTTATGACGGTATTATTGTCATCGTATGTTGAATCTACTGGATGATATAAATTAGTTATTTCTTCTTTGTATTCTATGTCCCATGAATGGACAAATACATCGACGTCATTCAAATCAAGTATATTGTTTTTATAAAATTGATACGCTATTTGTGAATATTCAGAATTTTCTGTTTGCGCATATTTACTACCGGAAGAAAATTTACCCTTCATACATAGAGCAATTTTCATCATAGTATATATTACTATATTATAATGAACACATATACTATTAGTTTTCAATTAGGTTAATAAAGTTCTGACGCCTTGATTCGTTTAATACTCCAACTTTTTTATTCCATATCAGTGCGTCGTTGTTGTCCTTGTGATCTTCTTTGCGATCTGTTTTTTCAAAGTCAAATACTACATATATATACTTACGGTTCAAAAATGTAGCCTGCTGTTCGTCTACGCTGTGATATGCCCATGGTAAGTTGATCATAATAACCGCAGTATTTTTCTTTGGTGCGTATGTCTTCGTCAGTTCTACCTCATCTGACGATGGAAATACATCACATATTTCAGTCTTATTGATTTCTTTCCATAACCGAAGATTCGCACTGTTGTTATCATCGCTCACGTATAACAGTATATTGATTAGATGTTCCCTTCGATCTACGTGTATTTCTTTCGAATATCCGGGTACACTGACAGAATAATTGATGGATGTAGATGTATCAAACGATGTATAATCTTCGGTAAGATTCGATGTCAATTCCTTTGAAAATTTGTCAAATATAATATCTTTCACGTCGTTATCTTCTTTGAAGATAGAGTCAAATAGTGTAAAGGTTTTATTGTTTTCAAGAAGCATATTGTAGTTCACACTGTCGTGATTATTATCTACTATACTTTTCTTGGTGTGCAGAGCGTCTTGAAAATATACATTGTCGTCTATTTCATCGTAATTAGGCAAGGTAGATAGGTCATTTATTACGTCTTCGGGTAAGAAATTTTCAATCACTATATGTGGAAATGGTTCCATTACCATTTCAATTGAATGGATTTTTTTGCTGATGTAGTCCTTCAACATTATATAATATGTCTATAAAAAATTACCATTTAGACTTCGTTGTTATTTCCGACAGTCTTGAATAATATTCTGGCAATGGTAAATGGATATATTTTTTCACATAGGACGGATGAATATTCATAAATTGCTGAACCATGTCTTTAATCTGTATAACATCTATTTTTTGAAACTTTGTAAACTCATACTCCTTGATTTTTTCTATAAATTCAAAAAATTTCATTATATTAATATCCGTATAATTTCGTTTAAAATACAAATACAACAATGTGAGTTCAAACGAACAATTTCCTCCATTTTTGCCAATACCCGATATTGTGGTATCTATGATGTCTATGTTTGTATCAATTAGCATGTTTACGTTGGTTAACACCGTTCCGTTATTATCATGATTATGGAATCCGTTTTTGATGGGATATATGTCCTTAAGATCTGTGAAAAACTGTTGTATTTCGTTACCAATTAACCCTCCAATTGAGTCAGCAAAGTATAAATATTCTATAGGTTTTCCTTTTACAAACTCTTTTATAGAACAAATATCGGTCTTACTTAAATGTGACGCATACATTACGTTTAGTGTTAATGTATAACCTTTCTTGTGTAAGTCGTATATGACATCGGTAGTCCGTTCAATGACCTCGTTGAAGCAACACACCCTGATCAAATCTATATTGGTTTCTGATTGTGGAGGAATAGTTGTATAATCATAGTTATAGTTATCGTAATCACCTATATCAAACATCACTGCTATTTTAACCTTCGTGTTGGTATCCTTTTTTAACTTGTTAACAATATCAAAGTCGTTGTTTATACTTCTCCATATTCCAGATCCCTCCTCTCGATACTTGTTATCAAGTATAAACCCAATTTCACAATATTCTACACCTATTTCACCCATGTAATACACAAATTCTTTCACAATATCATAGGACCAGTTCCAGTTATTCATGTATCCCGAATCGCGTATTGTACAGTCAAATATCGCCGTACGAGAAAACGATTTGTTGTGCATATAATTGTAAATTAAGTCTTTACTGGTAATTTGTCTGTATAATAAACACTCAGCAATAACAAACGACGTCTCGTTGTTTATAACTACTTTCTCTATGTCTGTTGGCTGTATATATTTTACACATGGTATATCTTTCAAGTTTTTATATCTGGTTAACACGTCTTTATGACATATAAACCCAAGCTGTTGTAATGACCTATATTCTACGCTGGTTGTTACGATATTTGAAACATTTTCTCCGAATATCACCATATCATAATTCGGATTGTTGATCCATATACTTATCATGTTGTTTATAGACTCCACCGACAAAAATGGGCTAATAGGCGTTGTATGAAACAATACGTCACCTGTAATATTGTTTACATGATCGTCGTATAAGTCTCTATATGAAACAGACTTACTACATAGAGAGTCAGAGCGGACAACGGGTTGTATATGGTCAAAATCTTTATATGTATCTATGACGTTTGTATCATTTGTTGACAAGACGATTTCGTGAAAACCGATATGCTGGATTGTATCCAGTTTATATTGTAGAAGGGTAGTTGTTTCAAATTTTCGTGTATTTATATTACCACCAGTATTGTCAACATTAGCACACGGAACAACACAGCTAATTTTTGCCTTCTTGCGGTGATGTATCTTTATAAAATGATCACAGAATTCTCTAACGCAACCACTTCCTCCTTTTTTCGTCGATATAAATTGGGCGATATTTTTTACTTCATTTACAGCATCAGCAGGACATCCAACAAACCCCACTTTGCTCATTACTTCCAGATCATTCAGGTCATCGCCCATATAAGCCACCTCACATAAGTCTATATTGAGTTCATAGCACCATTTTTTCAATATGTCCAATTTTCCATCCGAACCTAATGATACTCTCGATATCCGTAAGTGTTCCAATATAGCTCGTTGAGAATTATTTTCTCTCCATCCAGAAATGACACCAACCTGTATTTCCTGCTTGTGTAGGTTGAATATCCCCATACCGTCTTTTGCGTTATAATGTTTAGTCGCGTGATTATTATCGTCGAAATATATTTTTCCGTCTGTAAATACGCCATCAAAGTCAAAAACAAGCAAAGATATCTTATTTGTGTCCATTATATATATATATATATATATCATATATACAAATTATAATTTCTATCACTATACAATATTTTCAAATTACATAGTAAATGGTGTATGTAATTTGGCTCTTAATAACGTAGGAACAAGATGGCCATGCTTGACTACGGATACGACGACGGGAAATCGAATCCCGGACAGCTGCTTGGAAGGCAGCCGTTTTACCACTAAACTACCGTCGTACAAAAGATTATTGTGTGTTGACCTTAACTATCGGAACTCAATACACAATATTTACCTATAGTTTATTTTCTCTTTTTGTACGCACGCTTCCTTGTCTGTCTGCGTTTGCGAGTCATTTTCTTGCTTGTTCTTCTTCGCCTCCTTCCCCCGGAGTATGCTTGGAGATATGCCTCGGCCTCTTTGGACCCCCTCTTTTTGGGCGCCGATGACGTGGTTGTGGTGCTGCCGTACATCTTCTCAAAGTCCTTCTGGCTAAAATCTCCTCCGCGCCTGCGACGCGATCTATATCGTCTTCCTCCAGAGTACGCTTGGAGATATGCCTCGGCCTCTTTGGATCCCCTCTTTTTGGGTGCCGATGACGTGGTTGTGGTGCTGCCGTACATCTTCTCAAAGTCCTTCTGGCTAAAATCTCCTCCGCGTCTGCGA
>JGI26082J51739_10001381_pt1 | contig 15251 bp, 14 predicted proteins | sample SaaInl5LU_22_DNA_FD_51739 | JGI IMG/M metagenome (IMG submission 51739)
GAATATAAACCTCTTGTACAGTGATCACCATCACGCAAACCGGGCCTCCTTTATTGTCTAAAAAGCTGGCGCAAAGATCCGGATCTNTCGTCAGGGACGCTTGGCCATTTACCCGCACCACCGTATCTGAGCCCGGCACCATAAACATCAATGAAATGCGACCATCTTCAACGATGTTGCGCAAACTGTCCAAACGGTTATTGCCGGGCCAATCGGGCAATAAAAGCGTTTTATCGTCTTGGATCCGTACCACCGGCCCTAGATCGCCGCGCGGAGATCCATCGGTACCGGCGGAGCCAATTGTTGACAGCACGCAAAAGCGCGCGGCCCCTATCCAAGCTTGATATAATGGTGTCAGATGATCTGCAACTTTATGCAGGCTTGCCGGACTCGCCTGTCCATATAGTGCCTCAAGTGTCTTGACCGACCGGATAAAATCCATCTGTTGCCGCCTCTTCCAATAACGCGTTTGAACTTTGCTCAATCACCTCTTCCAGCCTATGCATGAACAGCTCATTGCTTAGCCCGGGTTGAATGGCAGGCAAAAACTCAATCACAGCCAAACCCGGTTGCCGCAGGATGCCATATTTGGGCCAGAAAACGCCAACATTCGTTGCCGCGGGGATGCAGGTTTGACCGGTTTCTTGATAAAGAACTGCAGTACCGATCTTATACGGCGCCGATGCGCCAGGCGCGATCCGGGTGCCTTGCGGATAAATGATCAACTGTCCTGCAGGCGAATTGCCTGAATTGACCGCAGCCACCATTGATTTTATGGCTTGCGTCCGTTTGCCGCGCTCAACACAAATACATCCAATCCGCAAACCGAACCACCCCAGAACAGGTGCATATTTCAGCGAGTTCTTCATGATGAACTTGGGTTTTGGAACCGCACTCACAATCAAAATCGCGTCAAAAAAGCTTTGATGCTTGGCGGCAATAAGAACTTCCCCTTCTGGGATGATCCCGCGTATTTCGGAACGGAGCCCAACCATCCAGCGGGCGCTCCACCGCACCCAATGGGCATAAGAGCGCACAGCCAGATAGGCCCCGCGCCGATCTATAAGCGCCCAAGGCAGGAATAAAAGACCAACAACCACCAACATCAGGTACATTTGAAACACAAAGGCCGCGCTCATGATCCATCTGAGAACAGACATCTACGCAAGCCCCGCCAAAACCTGTTGAGCGGCGCGGCGCGTCGAAAGATAAGCCGTTCCTGCCGAAAACGGTGGAATAAAAAGCAGCCAGAGCCATTCCAGCCCCTGCAAGCCAAGCCCTGTTAAAATCAGGCTGCGCGGCTCTTCTGAGGGTATAAGATACACCACCACCGCGCCGAGTGCGATGCCGATGGANGCGCCCGCGAATGCACGAAATGTAAACCGGCCAACAAAGGCCGAGGCAATGTAATTATCCGTCGCTCCAATCAAACGTANAACCGCGATCACCTGCGCATTGGCCGCCATGGATGCACGCGCGGCCAGCGTAATCATCGCCGCATTTGCCGCTATCATCAAAATAATCGACACGATTCCCAGCAACCACAACCGCTGCGCGGCCCGCGCCAACGGCTTTTGCCAACGCGTATGATCATCCAAAACCGCGGACGGCACTTCTGCCGCCAAACGCAGCCGAAGACCCTGGGCATCATACCCTGCACTGGTTTCTTGGATATCGATCAAGCGAGGCACGGCTAAATCTTCAAGCGGCATATCAGGCCCAAACCAAGGCTCCAGCAAAGCGCGCTGTTCATCGGCGCTCATCACACGGGCCGAGGCGATCCCGCTGGTGGTTTGCAAGACCTGCAAAGCCTGCTGAACCTGCGCCTCAAGCTGGTCAGCCGAGGCTGATACGCGCAATGTAGCGCTACCAGATAAGGCCGTGCTCCAGCGCGCCGCAAGCCGATCAGCCGCCAAAGACAACACCAGAGCGAACACAACCAAAAACGCCATGATTGCAGATGTGGCCGTGCTAAGAGTTGCCGTGAAACCTGTGGGCGGAACAACTTTATTCCGACGCCCATCTCCTGAGATCATCGCCAGAAAATTTGAGATAGGGGCGATCATAAATCAGCCCCCGCAAGGTGCACTTGCCGATTGTTAATCCGCAAAACGCGCACCGGAACCTGCGTTTTTGCGGTGCGAATCAAGCTTAAATCATGGCTCGCAACGACAATCGTTTTGCCCATTCGGTTGAGTTCGATCAAGAGCTTCAATAACCGCTCAGACATTTCCCAATCGATATTCCCGGTGGGCTCATCCGCCAAAATAATATCCGGAGACATAATGATCGCGCGGGCCAAAGCAGCCCGCTGCCGTTCACCGCCAGACAGCTCGGGCGGATAGGCCTCGGCGCGTTTGTTCAGCCCGACCCACGCCAATAGCTCTTTAAGGTTCATTTGATCCGACAGACGATCCTGCCCCGCCACTTCTAACGGCAGCGCTATATTTTCAATCACGCTCAAATGATCCAAAAACTGACAATCTTGATGCACGACGCCGATTTTGCGGCGTGCAATTGCAATTTCATCCCGAGACATAGACGCGCGACTGTTCCCAAACAAAGACACGATCCCCGATGTCGCGGTTAAAGCGCCATAGCACAGTTTCAAAAAAGTGGTTTTTCCAGACCCTGAAGGCCCCGTCAGGAAATAAAACGCGCCCGGTGTTATCGAGACAGACATACCCGATAAAAGCTCGTTTCCACTATAGGAATAGGCTGCATTTTCCAAATCTATCAAAGCATATCCTGCTGCTATCTGTTAAGGCCCCGTAAAGCCGTTTTGCCCCAGTGCAGCCATCGTTGCAATCTATCATTCGCCTTTCGCGAAATGATTTTTTGCAGAAAGCCATTTTCTCTCTGGGTTTTTAAGCGCATATTGGGCTAGAAATACACGCTAAAGATCTAAACACGATAGGTTTATCTCGCCATGCTTCTGGCCTGCCCAATTTGCCAAGCCCAATATGAAGTGCCCGAAGACGCTATTCCAGAGGCGGGATGCGAGGTGCAATGTTCAGCTTGTGGTGAAACTTGGTTCCAACCGCACCCGCAAGCCTCTTTTCCAATTGAAAATATCCGCGGTGATCAGCGCCTGCAAGACTTTGCCTATATAAAGGGTGCGATCGAGCATAACAGCGAGTCCCAATCGAGTGAACCGAGCAACCGCGACCTACAGAGCCCTATCTTCAACAATCCAACCGCGATTCAACGCCCCCCCATCGCGCCGGCTGTTGCAGAAGTGTTGCGGCAGGAGGCGGATCGAGAGGCAAAAGTGCGCGCAGCCTCTGTATTCGTAGAAGATCAAGCCCCGCTTGAGGCCGATATTCCACCGGCGCTTGAAACTGCGCAAAGCAGCTTTCCGGCCGATCCGGCGGCGCCAATAAACGCCCTTCCATCAGCGCCATTGCCTGCGCCGGCCAGCGAGCCAGATCAACTTCAAGCTGATAAAACCGCGCCTGCGCCCAAACCCATCACCGCCCAAAACGCGGATACGCCATCCCATAGCTTGGGCAGGCTGGGCTTCACAACCGGGGTTGCTGCCGTGATGGCCGCTTTGCTCTTCTACCTTTACGCGGAGACACTCAGCAACGCAGCCCCCAGCCTGACACCCTATGCCGATCTTTACACGCTGTGGGTGGATGCCCAGCGCCAGCGTGTAGACCCATTGATTGACCAAAGCGTTCTATGGGTTCTCGCGCAGGTTAAGCAGGTTTTTTAATCCCCTGACCCTAAAACTTTTCAAGCAAGCGTTCTAAATAGTCGCGCTCGGGTTTTGAGCGATCACGCTCACCCATACGGCGCCGGATCTCCTCAAGCAGCTGTTGCGCCTGGCGCTCCATAGCCCGCCTTTCCTGCGCCTCTGACATCCCATCATCCCCCGCATGCCGGCCCTGCTGACGCCCCAGCGGATCGGTTGCCTCACCGCGCCCGCGCCCTTGAGCTGCGCTGCCCTGATCAGCCTCATTTAAACGTTGGGCTTCGGTAAATGCCTGATCTAAGTGCTGAATACCATCCCGCAGCGCATCCAACGCATCCGCCTGTTGATCCATAGCTTCTGGCAAATCATTCTCGTCTAAAGCCCGTTCAGCCCGGCGCATAGCCTCTTCTGCTTCATCCAAAGCTCGCGCTGTAGGCCCGTCGCTGCCTTCACCGCTTGGATCAAGCGGCAGATTTTGGCGTTGCCGGCCCAGAGCCTCTCTGAGGCGCCGCTGGCGATCCGCCAGATCTTGCGCAGAGGGCGGCGTTGCATCCTCAGAGGGGCCTGTTTCACCNAGGCTTTGTTGCCCCAAACCTTCACCACGCGATTGGCTGGGTGCTTGTTGAAGATTACGAAACGCCTCNTCAGATAGGTTTTGTTGACCCCGCAGCGTGTCTTCTAAGCCTTGCAACGCTTGTTCGCGCGGCGCGCCTTCGCCCGAAGAGCCTTCCGCAATCTGCATATTTTGCATCATCTGCTGCAACTCTTGAAGCGCTTGTTGCGCCTCGGCCATACGCCCCTCACGCATCAATTTCTCGATACGATCCATCATGGCCTGAAGATCATTTTGCGTTAAATCCACGCTATTTTGCGGGGTGGTTGAACGCGGGCCCTTTTCAGGAGCGGTTTTTTCCCGTTCCGCCTGTTGCATCAATTGGCGCAGGTAGTTTTCATTTGCCTCGCGTAATTCTTGCATCAATTCGGCAATTTCCGCCTCAGATGCTCCGTTTTTCATCGCTTGCGACAACCGCTCTTCAGCTTGCCGCATGCGCTCTAGCGCATCGTCAACATCGCCGTCTTCAAGATCAATCGCCAAGGCCCATAGCAAGTCCGCAATTTCAACGCGCGCTTGTTTCAGCGCGCCTTGCGCAAGCGCTTTTGTCAGCTCAGCACTGATGAAACGCAGCTGTAAATAATCACCCTCCTTGCGGATTTGCGATCCCGGTTCAAACAAAATCGCCTTAAGCATACGCTCGACCCGCCCAGCATTTTCACGATGCCACATCAAATCGCGCCGCTGTTCAATCAAGGCCGCAGCCAAGGGATCAAAAAATCTGCGGCCGGGCAGCGTCATGGCGCGCGCCGGGGTCACGACGCTTTGTCCCAAAGCATCCTTGGCTTCCAAAGAAACGGTTACGGGTAGGTTTGAGAGCATATGTTTCGAAAAATCTTCGGTTACATCCATCGAGAAATCCCGATACCGCCCATCAAGCGGCATCGGCAAATCAACGCGCAGGGCCGCGTCACTCTCTGGGTCAAGCGCCAAACCATAACGCCGATCTAATGCCTCTAAATCCACTTCAATAAGCGCGCGTACTGCGGTGATGCCAAAATCATCCTGCGCGGCGTAACTGAACCGGCTGACCCCAAAAAAATCGGGTTCAAAGGTTCCATTCCATTGCAGGTTGGGCGGCTTATCAGGAAGCAGCGTAACAGACCAAACTGCGCTGGATGGTCCCGAAATTTCCAAAACACCCTCTTGTAGAACCGTGAAGCTTTGTTGCAAGCCATCCGCGGCAGAGGTGGCCGCAGGGGTGGGCGAAACGGTTTGATTTATTTGATAGCTGCCTTCCGGGCCATAAAACCGCAAATCAACCCGACTGGTGTTCAAAAGCCTTAAGTCAGCTTGCTCGAAAAGATCCGGCAAATAAAGGCTGGGCAAACCGGAATAGGGCGGCTGTGTCACCCACCCCTCCCAGCTTTGAACCTCAACCGTTTTTAGGTTTAAGGGCAGCGGCGGCGCAAAACGCGCCGCAAAATTAGACGATGATCCAAAGGTTAGGCTGACCAAAAACACCAATAATGCGCATAGGCGTAAGCCAAAAGGGTCGGCTTTCATCAGAGTCAGATCAGGGGGAACGGATAAGGCTTGGTTGGCCAACGCTTGCATTTGGTGTTGATGGCGCCGCCAGAGCGCCTGCGTAACCGGATCTTTACCTCGGATGCTTGCAACATCGTTTAACGCTTGCAAAGGGCGCGATGGCAAGCTGCGATCCACGCGTTGCTTGGCGTCTTGCCAACGCGGCATATGAAACCTTTTGATACCCCAAAGCAACGCAGCAAGAGCCCCGGCGGCAGCAATCCCAACCCCCAGCGCCAGAAGATCAATTTGGCCAATCACCGGCCCGCGCCACATCGGCAGGCTAAACCCAATCAGACCAACCGAACAAAACGGCCAGAACGCTTTTAAGCCGCGCTCACAGACCAACCCAATAAGCGTTTTAAAGACAGCCGGCTGCGGAGCTGAAAACCAGTTTTGAACACGCGAAAAGACCAGATCAAACCTCCAACTCTTGGCTGTTTTTTTCTACAACCAAGAGGGAATCATATCTCGATTTATCATTTCGTCAAATGTGGGACGGGCTCGGATCACCGCGAATTGATCGCCGTGCACCATTATCTCGGGTACCAATTGGCGGGTATTATATTCACTGGCCATGACGGCCCCATAAGCACCGGCCGAGCGAAAAGCCACAAGATCGCCCGCGCTTTGGCGCGGCAAAGCCCGNCCTTTGGCAAATGTATCTCCAGATTCGCACACGGGGCCCACGATATCATAAGTGGCTGTTGGCTGATCCGCGCTGGCTGCTTGCACAGGCACCACATCATGATGCGCCTCATACATCGCTGGGCGGATAAGATCGTTCATCGCCGCGTCTAAAATCAGAAATTCACGGTCTTCACCGGATTTCACATAAATCACTGAACTGACCAAAACCCCAGCATTGCCAGCAATCAAGCGCCCAGGCTCNACTTCTATTTCACAGTCTAAATGGCCCAATTCNCGCTGAACCATTGCGCCATAGTCCTGCAAGCTGGGCAAAGGCCCAGAATCGGCCTGATAGGCAATACCAAGGCCACCGCCCAGATCAAGCCGACGAATATCATGCCCCTCGGCCCGCAATTGCTGAGTCACGCTTGCCAGTTTGCGATACGCCAATTCGAAAGGTGCCAACTCCGTCAGCTGGCTACCAATATGCACATCGACACCCACCGCCTCGAGCCCGGGTAAGCTGGCCGCGCGCGCGTAAACTTCAGAAGCGCGCGAAATTGGAATGCCAAATTTGTTTTCTGCCTTGCCGGTGGCAATTTTGGCGTGGGTTTTCGCATCCACATCGGGATTCACGCGCATGGTGATTGGCGCAACCGTTCCTAAAGACACTGCCACCTCATTGAGGGCTTCCAGCTCGGCTTCGCTTTCCACATTGAATTGGCGCAAACCACCGCGCAGCGCGAAAGCCATCTCATCGCGGGTTTTTCCAACCCCTGAAAATACAATCCGCTCCGGGGCAACGCCGGCGGCAATAGCGCGACGATATTCCCCCCCCGACACCACATCCATCCCAGCGCCCAACCCGGCCAGGGTTTTAATAATGGCTTGGTTCGATGCAGCTTTCATCGCAAAACAGACAAGGTGATCCATACCTTGAAGCGCCGCATCAACCGCATGGAAATGGCGGGTCAAGGTGGCGCTTGAATAAGCGTAAAATGGCGTGCCAACTTGCGCTGCTATCTCTGCCAGCGAAACCCCTTCGCCATGAAGAATACCGTTCTTATACTGAAAGTGATCCATCGTTACCCAAAGGCCTTTTATCTATGTTTATGAGCTCGATTACCCTATCGACCACGGGATGAAAAGCCTTGGCCCTGTTCTAGATTATGGCAGGGTCTGCTTGAGAAAAATAAATTCGCAAAATGGCCGGAACTTATGTTTGACAAACGCTCTAGGCTACGTCTTCTAGGTGGACACCGTTACAGGACGTATCAATGCTGACCTTCGCACTTGCCGTTTTTTTACTGATCATAACCCCAGGACCTGGTGTGCTGTCCACGGCGGGCGTGGGGGCCGCCTATGGGTTTCAACCCGGACTGCGCTATGTGATGGGGCTTTTTATCGGCACAAATTTGGTGGGCTTGGCCGTGATCAGCGGTCTCGCGGCCATCGTGTTCAGCGTTCCTGTGGTTCGGGGCGTGCTGATGGCGGCCTCGCTGGCCTATTTGGTCTATTTGGCGGGTCGGATCGCGCTGGCTGGATCAAAACTGGCTTTTATCGATGCGCGCCGACGCCCCGGGGTAAAAGACGGAATACTCTTACAAATTATCAACCCCAAAGCCTATGCAGTGAACTCGGCCCTCTATTCGGGTTTTGCGTTTCTGCCCGACAACCTGCTGCTGGAAACCCTACTGAAACTGCTTATCGGCAATGCGGTCTGGTTTCCTATCCATTTGATCTGGCTTTTTGCGGGCAGCGCATTGCATNGGCTCGACCTCGCCGAGACAACGCAAAAGCGAATAAATTATGCTATGGCAGCCGCAATGATGACCGTTGTGCTGCTTGGGGTTTCCGCCGCGCTTTAAGACAATAGCGGGCGAATGCGATCAATCGCGCGCAGAATATTCTCGCTGCTATTGGCATAGGAAAACCGTACATAGCCTTCGCCAAACTGGCCGAAGCTGGTGCCGGCAACCGTGGCCACGCCCGCTTTGTCTAAAAACAAATCTTGGGTTTGCTTGGCATTTAACCCCGTGCCGCTGATATTGGGAAAAGCGTAAAACGCCCCGGCGGCATCCGCGCAGCTTACCCCCGGCAAATCATTTAACGCCTCAACGATAATTTTTCGCCGCGCATCAAATTGTGCAACCATATCATAAACGGGATCTTTGGGCCCTGTCAGCGCGGCCAGCCCTGCAAATTGCGCGGCTGCATTCACGCAAGAGTGATCATTAATGCACAACCGCGTCACTGGCTCAACCATCGCATCTGGCCAAACCGCATAGCCCATGCGCCAGCCAGTCATTGCATAGGTTTTTGACCATCCGTCCAAAACGATCAGACGGTCCCGGATTTCCGGATAAGTCAATAAACTCACGTGCTCGCGACCGTCATAGAGCATTTGGCTATATATCTCATCAGAGAGAATGGCGACATGGGGATGTGCGGCAAGCCCCGCAACCAATTTATCAATCTCTGCCTTTGGGGTGACTCCACCGGTTGGGTTGGCGGGGCTGTTTATGATGATCAAGCGGGTTTTATCGGTGATTTGAGACAAAACCGTTTCCGCATCAAACGCAAAGCCATTTTCTTCCAACAAAGCCATTGGAACCGGCGTGGCGCCGCTATAGCGAATAACCGATTCATAGATGGGAAAGCCCGGGTTTGGATAAATAATTTCAGCCCCTGCCTGACCAAACATCAAAACCGCAAAAAACATCGTGGGTTTTCCACCGGGTACGATAATCACGTTATCCGGGTGAACCGCAGCCCCATGACGCTGCTCTAAATCCTCTGCCACCGCTGCCCGCAATTGCGGCAAGCCATTGGCCGGCGTGTAGCCGTGATGTCCGTCCTGCAAGGCTTTTATACCCGCATCGACAATATGCTGCGGGGTGCGAAAATCTGGCTGACCAATTCCCAGGTTGATAATATCCCGTCCCTCGGCCGCCAGTTTTTGAGCGCGCGCCAGAACCACAAAGGCTGATTCTGTGCCAAGCCGAGAAATACTATCGGCAAATTTCAATTGTGTCATTCGATGTCCTTTCGCATGCGTAGCCGCATAAAAAAATAAAACGGCAATCCGCATCCCAACCCGATACATAAGATGAGAGGAATACTGACGAGCCCTGAAAAGTTGCGCCTTTGAAAGGCCTCAAACACGATCCAAACGACCAAAGCGACGGCGGCAACGGTTAAATCCCACGCCAAGCCCGCGCTGGCCTCCGTTAGGAAAAAAGCTGATATCAAATCGCCAAGACCGCCCTCATTTTGGGCCATCCAAGAGGTGAAATAATACATCGGATGCACAGCGCCCCAAACCGCCAAGCCCAAAAACACCCANGAGATTCGCCGCATTTATTTCACGTCTTCCGTTTTTGGAGGCATGGGCGGACCATCGGCGCCACATCCGATCAATCCAACCATACAGATCACTGAAAACACGACCCAAACCAATCTCATGCTTCCAGCTCCTGTTTCCACCGCAGGATCTGCGCGCGCACCTGCGCAGGCGCAGTGCCGCCGTAAGAGATGCGCGAGGCAACCGAATTCTCTACGCCCAAGACATCATAAACCTCTTTGGTGATCGCGGGATCCACAGAGTGCATCTGCGTCAGGCTTAAATCTTGTAGCTCGCATTTTTCCGCCTCGGCCAGCGCCACCAAACTGCCCGTGACATGATGCGCATCACGAAACGGCATGTTTAAACTGCGCACCAGCCAATCTGCCAGATCGGTGGCGGTTGAAAACCCGGCCCCGGCGGCGGCGCAAAGGGCAGCTTTATTGGCCTGCAGATCGGCCACCATGCCCTGCATCGCGGCCAAAGCCAGCAGCAGGTTATCGGCGGCGTCAAACACTTGCTCTTTGTCTTCTTGCATATCCTTTGAATAGGCCAAAGGCAGGCCCTTCATCACCAGCATCAATGCGACATTGGCGCCAAAAATACGCCCGATCTTGGCGCGGATCAATTCAGCTGCATCGGGATTTTTCTTCTGCGGCATGATAGAAGATCCGGTTGAGAACCGATCCGACAAGCTGACAAAACGAAATTGCGCGGACGACCAGATTACAAGCTCTTCTGCAAAACGGCTGAGATGCATCGCGCAGATNCTCGCCAAGCCCAGAAATTCCAACGCAAAGTCACGATCACTGACCGCATCTAACGAATTGGCGGCCGGGCGATCAAAGCCAAGCGCTGCGGCGGTGCTATTGCGATCGATCGGAAACGACGTTCCGGCCAAGGCGGCAGCCCCTAATGGACATTCAGACATGCGCTTGCGGGCATCGCGCAGGCGGCTTAAATCGCGCCCAAACATTTCGACATAGGCCATCATGTGATGCCCCCAGGTCACGGGCTGCGCGGTTTGCAGATGCGTAAACCCCGGCATTACCCAGTCCGCGCCGTGTTCTGCTTGCGCGATGAGCGCATGAATCAAACCCGTTAAAGCAACCTCACACGCGTCTAATTGGTCACGCACCCAAAGTTTGAAATCAGTTGCAACCTGATCATTGCGCGAGCGCGCCGTGTGCAGCCGGCTGGCAGGTTCGCCCACCAGATCTTTCAACCGCGCTTCGATATTCATGTGAATATCTTCCAGCTTACTTGAAAACACAAATTTCCCGGCCTCAATCTCTGACAAAATGGTGATCAGACCTTCCTCAATCGCTTCAAAATCGCTATCACTGATGATGGATTGTGCTGCCAACATCGCGGCATGCGCGCGCGATCCGGCTATATCTTGAGTGGCAAGGCGCTGGTCAAATCCGATTGATGCATTAATTGCTTCCATAATCGCATCAGGACCGCTTGCAAAGCGGCCTCCCCACATCTGATTTGAGGACGTGTTAGACATCAATTTACCTTTCGGAGGACACATGGCATTTATTCGTTCATTCTTTGTTTATACTGCTCTTATTCTGGGTGCAAATAGCACGTTGGCCGCGGCAAATAGCACCGAGCATCTACAGGCTTTAAAGCAAGGCGATATGAAGAAATTGGTGTTGCACAAAACGCCAAAAGAAATTTCAGAGCGCGCTTTTTTAACGCAAGGCGCAGATGAGGGGCGTTTGTCAGATTTTGCCGGGCAATATGTTTTGCTGAATTTTTGGGCAACATGGTGTGCTCCTTGCCGCAAAGAAATGCCAAGCCTGTCAACCTTGCAAGCGCAGCTGGGCGATGCGCGGTTTAAAGTGGTTACCATCGCAACGGGCCGAAACGCACCAAAAGCCATGCAGGCGTTTTTTGACGCATTAGAGATCAAAAACTTGCCTCTGTATCGAGATCCGAAACAGAAACTTGCCAAAGACATGGCCGTGCTGGGGTTACCAATGACGCTGCTCATTTCACCCCAAGGCAAAGAGGTTGCGCGGCTACGAGGAGAGGCTGATTGGGCCAGTGCGCCGGCGCAGGCGCTTTTACGGGCTTGGATCCAATCGGCGCAGTAAAACGGGTTGGCAAGCTAAAATCGCGCCTTAATGAAAAAAGATCCCAACAACTGGCCGGTTTGTTGCGTTTCAAATTCAGGGCTAAGATAGGTCCAGCCAATGAAATTGCTCCAACGGCCATGTACATAATTCAAGCCAAACCGAGCACGGGCGCGATATTTAGAAGCGCGCAAAGCAGAGCCGGTTAAGAACATTGAGCCGATAACNCGGGTCAAATCCACGCCTGCGCTGAGTAAAAANCCTTCTCCTGTGCCGTCTATAACGCTATAACGCTGCCCTGAAACGGGCGCTCTTGCAAAGAGTGCTTCGGACAAATCACCAAAAAATCCTGCGTCCACTCCAATTCGGATGAGGTCTTCGACCCCTGTTTGAACTTCGACAAACGAACGGATATTGGTTGAAGGAGATAGCGCGATAGGCCGCGCAACTTCTGTTAAAGTTCCAAGAATAAACTGATTGGACACTTGCGTATTTTTCACAAAATCTGACGGAAAAGGCTGATCAATTTCCGAATGGACCTTTTGCTGCAACCCCATTAGGCCGGTCTGCGGGCCCAACAATGATGCATCTACCCCAAAATTATAGGCCAAGCCGCCCGCTTGAACGTGACGGTGCAGACCAATCGACAAATGGCCCACGTAATCCCTGTCTATATCTTCCGTCAAGCCAGTCTCGTCACGGGCGTAAGACCTGTCAGGATTACGCGATAAATCTGACGGAGCAATTATTTGGCTAAACAATCTAAGTTCATTAAGCGCCTCTCTGCGCGGCAATGTCCGGCTCATTTTCGGGCTATCAAAAACACGGCTAGACACGAGCGACCCCGTGCGCCATCGATCCCTACCATCCCCAAAGAAATCATTTGTGAACAAAAGGCCATATCCAAGCAGTTTGGCTTTTTCCTTTGCTTGAATGCCCTGAGGTAACGCAAAGAAACATAGGCCCACCAGTAAAAGCTTCAAAAATACCACTTAAGACTTATCCAAATAGTTTGCTCAACATAGGGCGCCGTTACAGTTTTTAGATGATGCTCTTTTTATAAAAAAATCCTAAAATAAACAAATATTTTTGATGCATTCATTAAAGTATCTGAATGGTATTTTTTTAACTCTAACCAAATTATTTGTATTTCAACGTTAGGAAAAAGAGTTTTTTTTCTTATATAGAAATCATAAGAGAAGATTGAATGCCCTAATTTCTTCTACAATAAATTAAAGCCCGACGTCACCTGATATCCTAAATATCCAATCATAGATAGAACATCTTTTTAAATATTTAATAATTTTATAATCAGTTATTTAAATTCTACATCATAAATTGTAACAACAATTGGAGTCTAATGAATTCTCTTAAAACTTCTTTGAAATATAGTTTTGATATTTAAAATTAGAATATATCTTTCTGTTTAACCGGCAACCTCTTTGTGAATAAGCAAAAGGTTATTGACATATAAATCAATCAAGTGGTTTATTCTTTTCATTAACAATAAAAAGGAATTTTCTATGNTAGAAAATATAAATGACTACTCATTGGAAGACTTAAAAAAAATTAAAAAACAGGTCGATCAGGCTATNAACACATATAAAAGCCGTGCGATGGCAAACGCCCGTAAAGAATTAGAAAAAACGGCGAAATCATTGGGCTTTTCTTTGAGTGAAATTGTTGCAATCGCACCCGTAAAATCAAAAGTAGCCGCGAAATATGCCAATCCCGAAGATCCAAGCCAAACATGGACGGGCCGAGGTCGAAAGCCACGCTGGGTAGAGGCATTCATCCAAAAAGGAAGCACCCTCAAAGACTTAGAGATATAGACACGGGTCAGCATTACGGCCGCCCGCAAGGTCATGGCACAAATCACGCAAAGGCTTGCGCACGTCTGTGAGAATTGGTTCATAAATGCCTATATGCACCGGAACCCGTCAACTTCTGCTGCAATCAGATAGCGCCATGCTGATATAAGACGCCCTTCTTACCGCAAGATAGCAGACCGCTAGAAGCGCATATAATCAGCCCAAGTTCTTTTCAAGAAACTTGGTGTATTTTCAAAATATGCGCTTCGATCTTCTTCGATCAAAGGCATAATACTTGAAGTGGAAAAGATTTCGATGAAACTCTCCGTTTGTTTAGGCCGCGAACCATCTCTTGGTATTGCGTCCAGAAGCTTGAGAGCAAAGCCAAAAGAGGCTTCAGCGTCGCGTTTTAGCCGCAGCCCCGAAAACACTTCTAATGATATTTTTTTTGAAAGTCGTTTGCGCGCGCTTATCAATACCAAAGGGTGCAGAATATGCTCTGTCTCTTCAAACCTAATGGCTTTGCTTACGCTCATATCCCAAGAGCGGCTAAAACCAGCCTGTTCCAACGTTAAACCGGCGTTACGGCACAGCGCGCATCGGTTGGGCAATGCTGCGTATAGATGCGCTGCCCAAAAGGCCTCGGCAGCTGGCATTAGCTGATAGGCGCTCAATTGAAACCCATCTGAAAAACTATCAATTCGGCCTAATTTGCTGACAGCCAGAATATTTTTTTCAACAAACATCCGCCCTGTCAGGGATGCCTGATCCAGACCTAGGCCTTTTTCCTGAAAATTTATCGCGAGTCGGGTGGATAAATAACGCTCGAGATCATTGGTTATTCCAAGTACAGCCCGTCGTGTTTCACCGTGCGCCGATAGGCCCCAAAAATACGTTTGTGGCAGCGGGTGTATTTCAAATGTATTCAAGCGCGATATATCGCTTAGATACGCCAAAGCATTGCCGTCTTGATACCTTTGCGCTGATTTATACGCCGCATAGGGAATTTCTATTTGGCTTAAACTCAAGCGTCGGTTGACATGCTGAACCCGAAAACTGCGCAAATTCGTCCGCTCAGATGTCAAACTGTTCAGAACTGCAGGAAGATCCTCTGCTTGGGCTAAATTCATCCGAGAAACCACTTGGCTGCGCAGGCTGTTTAAAGACCCCTCATCGCGCAGCAACTGTTCTAAAATTTTATGCTTAGCAATGCGTTCGGGCTGCGCCCGCTCGGCCAAGTGGATGGCAAAATCCTGACCACTTTCGTGATGAAATATATGGCTTTGTAACATACATGCATATATTGAGTTTCCAGCAACGGGCTGATCATGCCAAGTGAAAAAATATCCATTTTTCTGCGTCAGCACAATTGACGCAGCCGAGTTTGAAAGCGCGCTCTGCAGCGCTTTTATATCATCCCCGACCGGCGCCGTGACAATCTTTTTTAAGATGGGGCGCCCCTCGCCAGAAAGCCCATAAACCTCGATAAGCGCACCATATTGCCCAGAGGAGGTCAGCTCATTCGGGTCCTCAACGATCACCCGAA
>JGI26082J51739_10001393_pt1 | contig 15190 bp, 15 predicted proteins | sample SaaInl5LU_22_DNA_FD_51739 | JGI IMG/M metagenome (IMG submission 51739)
GTTTTGGTTCTTTTGCCGAAAGGCAAAAAATCCATTATGTACCAATATAAAAATCATTCTCTTCTTAATAGATCATTCATTATTAGATGTTGGGTTCGGTTTATACCCATCTGTTCACCTTTTCATTATATTGAGGAGGACTTAAAAACAACCTCTTATGCGATTTTCAATGCGGTTCTTGTTGTGTACTATATTTTTTGTGTATTCACTCTTCTCATTTGCATTACCTGCAAGCATACAGGGGGTTANTGACACCTGTGTTAAAGACCCTAGTTGTTCCTTTAATTATGATTTTGAAGAACATGAAGTTTCAAATGTACCTGGATTAGAGTCATATATTTTTAGATGTTTCCCACTTTACGCTGAAGGCCTTCTTACTATGAATAACGGAGACTCCATTTATGTTTCTCAGGGTGCTTGTGAACACTTTTATTGGGAAGCATCACTTTACACTAAACGAGGAGTCAGTAATTACAAATCCGAAATACTTGCCTTTGCTGGTTTATTTTTTAGACATATGAGCGTTAACAATATTGAACGTACGCTATCTCAACACGGATTGATAAAGCCCTTGTCTGATGCAGCCAGTATAGATATAGCCGTTCAAGATATTCATGATTACCTAAGTGAATTTTTAATAACTATTACTCTATCCAGTGAGAATGTGACACAATTTAAAGTGTCCTATTATGGAGGATAAGAACTGCTCATCCTAAACTAAACCCTCTCTATTCTCATGGCGCAAATCATTCATGCCATTTCAGGTCCTAGAAACATCAGCACGGCTGTGATGTACAGTTTTGCCCAACGACCGGGCTGTGCAGTATTCGACGAACCCATGTACGGTAAGTTTCTTCAAACGAATGGATTAAATCATCCGGGGCGTGATGAAACACAAAGTAAGTGGCCCACGGATTTAGCGGATATCGCGGATGCAGTTCAAAAACTGGCCACTAAAAACGATGAGGTGTATCTAAAGAACATGGCGCATCATATGGTAAATGAACCTTGGGATTGGGCCGAGCAGAGTGCCTTTATTTTCTGGATCCGTCACCCGCGCAAGGTGGTTCAAAGTTTTGCAAAGGTCATTCCGGATGTTACTTCTGAGGATATTGGCCTTGTTCAGCAATGGCAGCAATGGCAGGAGATTCAGCACTTTCCAGGAGCTAAAATCATAATCGATTCCGACGAAATGTTGGCGGATCCTGCAGCAACACTCCCTAGAATTTGTGCTGCGTTGGGACTGCCTTGGCACGCGGAAATGCTGTCGTGGCCTGCGGGTTCTAAATCATACGACGGCCCTTGGGCCAAACATTGGTATACTAATGTCCATGAATCCACTGGGTTTGGACCGCCGAAGGCGTTGCCGGAGGCTTTGACGCCGGAGCTGGAAAAAGTGGTTGAGGCGGCTTTGCCTGCGTACCTTTCATTATTTACAAACCGATTTAAAATTTAGTTATGCTACAACAATTTGACCCTAGAAATAAAAACATTAAGGTATGGGTAGGCCACAGGTTAGTGGACCGTTCGGATGCAAAAGTTTCGGTATTCGACAGCTCCGTTCAAGGCGGTGATGCGGTTTGGGAAGGCATGCGCGTCTATGAAAATGGGGTGTTTTGTTTAGAGCGCCATTTGGACCGACTCGAGGATTCTGCTCGGGCCATGGCATTTGAATCCATTCCAACACGTGCCAGCGTAAAATCGGCCATTAAGGCGACACTAGAAGCCAATGGCATGACTAAAGACACCCATATTCGATTGACATTAACGCGCGGTGAAAAGATTACTTCGGGTATGGATCCGAGATTGAATCAGAGCGGTCCTACATTGATCGTGCTTGCGGAATGGAAACCGCCGGTTTACGATAACGAAAAGGGGATTCGCATCATGACCAGTGCTATTCGTCGCAACAGCCCCATGCATGTCGATTCTAAGATTCACCATAATAACTTAATTAACAATATTCTTGCGAAAATTCAAGCCAATCATGCTGGCGTAGATTCCGCTTTGATGCTGGATAATCTTGGGTTTATTTCAGAGATGAACGGTACGAATATTTTCATGGTCAAAAATGGAGTCTTACTTACGCCGACAGCCGACGCTTGTCTGCATGGAATTACACGAGGTTTGGTCATGGAATTAGCGTTAGCGAACGGATTGACTGTTGAGGAACGCAATATCTCTTTGACAGAGTTGTATGCTGCGGATGAGGCTTTTGGAACAGGCTCTATGGGCGAATTGACGCCGATTGTTGAAGTTGATGGACGGTATATTGTAAATCGGTCACAGTCGAACATTACGACCCGATTGATTCATTGGTTTAAAGACGTGCATGAAAAGTTAAGTACGCCGTTGGAGATGCTCTAATCTCTCGTTATTTTAGCAAGAACCGTAACCTTAAATAATTACTGTGCGAAATCTATTTATAATAGCTGGAATTTTATTTACCACCATTTTAATTGGACAATCAAAACCTACAATTAGTGGGTGTATAGAAAATGCGCCGGATACCCTGTCGAATGTGAAAGTTGCCTATTTAAAGGGTAAAGGCCTTGCCGTAAAGCAGGAGATCGCAGTAAAGAATGGATGTTTTGAAGCTGCTTGGGAGCAAGAGGAGAGCGGAATATTTATTCTTTATATAGACGGTGAACATACCTTCGACATGGTCATTTCAAACGGAAATTTAACGATTGAGGCAGATTATAATGACTTAACGAAGGTATCTCTTAAGGGTCCCGGCATTGAGGAGTTTAATGGTTTTAAGTCGCTTTTAAGCACTAAGCCAGAGCAAATATCAATAGAGCGTTATCTCCTAGGCATCGAGGATGCCGCCTTGAAGGATTTTCTTTTGCCACAAATCTATCCTATTAATCCAGATACTAATGTCTATTGGCTTCGTTCCCATTTTTGGGATTACACGAATCTGTATTCCAAGAGCACGCTGATCAACCCTTTCTTCGAGAAGAACAGGAAGGTATACTTCGAACAAGTATTAGGGCATAATCCGGATTCCGTCATTAAGCATCTGAATAGGCTGTTAAATAGCCCGATGGATGAGCAGATCAGAAAGGTGTTTATCAGTAGCGCTACGTATCACTATGAGACCTCCAATTATATGGGAGAGGATAAGGTTTTTGTCTGGTTGGCTCAGACCTTCTATAACACTGGATATGCGGATTGGGTAAGCAAAGAAAACCTGGCAAAAATCAAAGAAAAATCGGACGGGCTGTCGACAGAATTGGTCGGAAATAAAGCTAGGGACTTCGCTTTTGATACGCAGGACAACGGACGCATGAAATTATCGGAGGTACAGAGTCCCATCACCATTTTGTATTTCTGGGATAGCACCTGTGGTCATTGTAAAAAGGAAACACCGCGTNTGAAAGAGTTTTACGACGAATACAAAGACAAAGGCGTTGAAATTGTCGCACTTACGCTTGAGAATGAATTTACAGGATGGAAAAAGTACATTCAGGAGAACGATCTAGATTGGATCAACGGGTACGAATCGGACTTTGAACGGCCGAATTTCCTTTGGTATTACTACATACCTACTACGCCTAAAAAGTTAGTCTTGGGACCGGATAAGACTATTATCGCAAAAAACCTGGACGTGGAGACGACGTTGCGAACGTTTATTGACGATTATTTGGCGGGCAAGGTCAAATAAAAAAGGCGCCCATTGGGCGCCTTTTTTATGGAATTACATCCAATTATTTTTCGGTTCCCGCTCCGGCAGGCTTGCTACAGCAGCTTTTATTCTCGCCAGCAGCGGCAGTTTGCTTAGGCTTGTCTGCACATGATGCACTCGCCGTAGTTTTTTCTGAGCAACAGGATTTCTTTGCNACCANGGCCGTTTCTTTGTTGTCTGCACAAGCCTTGNCGTCGCCGGCTTTCTCNGAACAGCAAGATTTTTTCTCGGNCTTTGCCATGGCACCGTGATCNCATTGCTCTGTACAAACGTGCTTAGATTCAGTGTTTTGCGGCTTTTCTTGTGCAAAGGCAACTACTGAAAACAGCGCCAACACTGCGGTGAATAGGGTTTTTTTCATCTTTTTTAAATTTTGTTGATGGAAGTTAATGAATTCCCGCGTTTTACGCCTTGTTTGCTCATATAAGTTCTTATTTTTGCGAGGAAACCAAAAGAAAGAAAATGAAAAAGGTATTTGTATTGGCTTTGGCAGCCGCTTTGTCTTTGACAAGCTGTGTGAGCAAGCAAAAATACGTTGAGCTAGAGACGTTACAGAACACTACAGCTGACAAATTGAGTAATGCAAAAATGGAATTGGCCGCAGCACTTGCCGCTAAGGACGCTCAAGCGCAGCAGTTGGCCGAACTAAAGGCAGATAAGAACAACTTGGCAAAACAAGTGGGTGATCTTACCGCGATGAGTGCAACAAATGCTCAGAACATGGAGAAAACGCTTGAAAGCATCAACGAGAAGGAATTGTCTATTACGCGTCTTCAAGATGCAATGAACCGCAAGGATAGTGTAACATTCGCTTTGGTGACTTCGTTGAAAGGCGCCTTAGGCGATATGAACGATGAAGATGTACAAATCAGCGTTGAAAAAGGTGTAGTGTATGTTAATTTGAGTGATAAGTTGATGTTCCGTCCAGGTTCAGATTACGTAAGCAAAGACGCTAAGAANGTTCTTGGCAAGGTNGCTAAAATCATGAACGCTAAGCCNGGNCTAGAGATTTTGGTTGAAGGTCACACGGATACTGATCCTATCGCATCGGAATGTGTAAAAGACAANTGGGAGCTTTCAGTTCGTCGTGCAACTAACATTGTTCGTATTCTTCAGAACGAACACGGTATTGCTGCAGAGCGCATGACTGCTGCCGGTCGCGGTGAATATATTCCAGTTGCATCTAACGATACACGTGAAGGTCGCGCTGCGAACCGTCGTACTCGTATCGTAGTTCTTCCAAGACTGGATGAATTCAATAAAATGATTACAGAAGGTTTGAAATAAACCTACACCATTATAGATGAGAGCCCGTTGCGAAAGTGACGGGCTTTTTTATTTTACAGCATCGAGCACTGCGTCACAATTGATGCTAAAAGTGCAGATTATTTGCTTTAAATAGATTCAACGGAAGTCGTTATTATAAATTTTAGACATCTTTACGATGAATTTAAAACACCCTGTTATGTTGGACTATTTTTACATGGGCGGACCATTATTCATGGGCATGCTCACTCTGATATTTATTGTACTCGTTGTTGCAGCGGTTTTGAAAAAAGGCGTGAAAGAAATTGGGCTTTTGGCACTTGCTATTGGCTTCTTGGGCCAGTTCATTGGTCTCTTCGGGGCTTTTGAAGCCATAGAATCCATGGGAGGAGTNAGTCAGTCTCTACTCGCTGGCGGCTTGAAAGTCAGCAGTATTACCTCCATTTATGGCTTACTTATCTACATAATCAGCCTAATTATTCAGGTTGTTCAACGCTTCTTGAAATAATCTAGACTTGCCGAGCCGCGCAGCGCGGGGCACGTGCGAGGATGGCAAAAAAAAGGCGGCCCATCGGGCCGCCTTTTTAATGAAGGGCAAATTATTTTTACGGGCATTCCACGCGCAGTACTTTCAGGTATGCCCCTGCACCGGTTAGGGTGGAGTCCACAATACCTGCATCGAGACACGTATCTTCAACGGTCATTGCAGAACTGTTTAGTTGGTAATCAAAGCCGTCCCAAGTGTAGTTATCTTCGTAAAGATCACAATCGCAAAAGGCATTGCCACAAGAGGCGAGAAGTAGGCCAAATCCGGCCAAGAGTAGAAATTTTTTCATTGTGGTTTTGTGTTTTATTGCACCAATTTAGCCAAAAAATCACGCTTACCCAATCCTCACTAGCTATTCCACAAAACTATTGGGTGCATAAGGAAGTCCGCTGCGTTCAGCAACACGGTCTACTACATCCGTAATGTGCACCTTTTGAAACGACGTTCCTGCCTCTACTCCAAAGCCCATCATAAGGAAGGGGACATGGGTATCGTAAGTATAGCCGCTGCCATGAGTAGAGCCGTAGGGGCCGTAGAAAATGGAATTGGGTTGTAGTTGGAAAATAAGATCCCCTCCAAAGCGACTTTGGTAACCTTCATGAAGTTTCGAGGCAAGTGCTTCCGAACCTGGACGACGAATTTCATCTGCGGTATACACGTGGACAAAAGGATCCATCTGCTCTGTAATTTTTGCGATTTCCAAGGTGTAGGGTTTCGCCCAATCGTTCAAATAGATGTGGTGGTTTATGATTTTGGCCACGGCATTCTCCATATTTACCTGAACATCCAGTTCATTGACAATACGATCGTTGAGTTGAGTAACCACATCTGCATTGGCATAATTTCGAACGCCGTATCCACCGTCAGCAAGGTGGTTTGGGTTCTCGCTAGCGCCGTGGTCTGCCGTCAGGTATAAAATGTAATTCCCCTTACCTACTTTTTTATCCAGCGTACGAATGAATTGCCCCAGTTGGGCATCTAGCTTCAAATACATATCATGCACTTCCCTGGATCGCACCCCCCATGTATGACCGGCATAATCTGGAGAGGAAAAACTTACGCCCAAAAAATCGGTGTATTCGTCTTGACCTAGGTCTTCTTCGTTGAGAATAAGTTCGGCCATTTCTAAAACCAATTCATTTCCAATGGGGGTGTTTTTTAGCATGCTTAGCCCCTTTAATTGGACCATGGCTTCTAGATTGTAAGGGAAGCTTGAACTCCCCTCGTTGTATTTGGGCTCATAGGGATTTTCGTCCTCAAGACTATTGGTATACTTGCGGGTGGCCATCTCTAATTTCCATCCTCTCTTCATCAAGACCATAGCGTTCTCCTTGCTGTTGTATTTATCTACATAACCAGGAAGCTCGTCGGTATAATAACTACTTGTTACGAAATGCATTCCGCCATCGAGCCAATAGGCACCATCGGCAAAATGACCTCCGGGAAAAATAGCACCGCGGTCTTTTACACTTACCCCAAAGCTTTTCCCTTGGTTATTTGTGTGCAGTTTAATTCCGTCGCTAAAAGTCAAAGCACGAAGATTTTTAGGCGATCGCTTGCTGCTGCTCTCGACGGTTCCTACCGGAGTAACGGCGGTATCCTCCGCACAATACATTTCGTAGTTGCTACGGCCGTCTAACCAATCGTTCGCTACAATCCCGTGGTACTTCGGCGTAGTACCTGTCGAAATACTGGCATGACCTGGACCTGTATAGGTGGGGATAAAATTGTAGTGGGTATTTGCATAATTAAATCCGCTGTCCAGGAGGATACGAAAACCTCCATCACGGGCAAATTGCTCATTGAAGCGGATGAGATATTCTGCACGCATTTGGTCAACGACGACTTGTACGACCAATTTTGGTTGCGCCCACAGGCCACTAAATACACTGCTGATTAGGATTGCCCCAATTGCTCCTCTAAACCTTCTTTTTTGATGTTGCATGCTTCCCATTCTTCCATTTTGGCTGAAAGTGCAGCCTTTTTATGTTCATATTGAGGATAAAAATCTGGATCTCCCATTAACTCTTTACAGGCCTCAGGATCTGCGAGCTGCAGGTCCCAACGCCCAATAATTTCCTCCAATTCTTCTATGGTTTGTTCTATGGTTTCTAAGTTACGCGTTTCACTGCGTAATTCCTTTTCAAATTGCTTTCGCTCGTTGTACGTAAGTCCGTCCTCTGCAGGAACGTTTTTCTTCTCTTTCTGCTTCTTCGCTTTGGCCGATTTTGCCTCGACTTCGCGCATCGATTCCATTTTTCGGTATTCGAGGTAATATTCAATACCGCCCAACAGTGTTTTTACGTTTTGGTCCCTGAATTCGATGGTTTTTGTCACCAAACCCTCCAAAAAATCGCGGTCGTGACTCACAACTAGCAATGTTCCTTCGAAACTCTGTAAACTATTTTTCAAGACATCTTTGCTGTTCATGTCCAAGTGGTTCGTGGGCTCATCCATCACCAAAAAGTTGATAGGCTTAAGCAACAGCTTGCAAAGCGCTAATCGTCCTCGTTCACCACCGCTGAGGACTTTGACTTTCTTCTCAACATCCTCACCGCGGAACATAAACGATCCCAGCATACTGCGGGCATGCTTTCTCATTTCTTCAGGGGAGGCGTCCTCTATAGTTTGGAGTGCGGTCTTATCTCCATCCAGCTCGTCGGCCTGGTCTTGTGCAAAATAGCCGACCATCACATTGTGACCCAATTCTAAGGTCCCCTCTGAAGTAATCTCCTTCAATAGGGCTTTGACAAGCGTACTCTTGCCTTGTCCGTTCTGCCCGACAAAGGCCACACGATCACCGCGTTCAATTTCCAAATCGACACCTTTCAACACCAATTTATCCCCATAGGTCTTACCAACACCTTCCGCCTTGGCTACAACCTTACCACTTCTAGGTGCGGGTAAGAACCGGAAATGCATGGTAGAGGAATCTTCTTGATCGACCTCTATGCGTTCCATTCGATCCAATTTCTTGATTAAACTTTGGGCAAATGAAGCTTTACTTGCCTTTGCTCTGAATCGTTCAATCAATTCTTCGGTTTGTTTTATCTCACGTTCTTGATTTTTGGCAGTTGCCAACTGTTTCTCACGTAAGTCCGCTCTCAAAGTCAAATAGCGTGTATAAGGGGCGTTAAAGTCATAGATTTTCCCCAGCATCACTTCAATCGTTCGGTTGGTCACATGATCTAGGAAGGTTCTATCGTGACTCACTACCAAAAGGGTTTGACTGCTTTCACTCAGGTGCTGTTCGAGCCACATAATACTCTCAATGTCAAGGTGGTTTGTGGGCTCATCAAGCAATAGTAGGTCGGGCTTTTGAAGCAGAAGACGGGCCAATTCTGCCCGCATACGCCAACCGCCTGAAAAAGTATGTAGCGCATTATCAAAAACTTCTGGCTCAAAACCGAGCCCTTTCAGCACTAATTCAATATCAGCATCCAAACTATCGCCGCCTAGTAAGCCAAAGCGTTCACTTAGTTCACTTAATTCGTCGATCAAGGCACTGTACGAATCACTTTCATAGTCGGTCCGAACTTCAAAGGCCTTATTGATCTCTTCAATCCGATCATTAATCCTAGAAATTTCGTCGAATGCACTGCGCGCAATGTCCATGATGCTTTTGTCCATGTCCATTTTTAAGTCTTGCCTCAAGAACCCAATCCGAGTTTCCTTGGCTTTACTCATCGCGCCACCGTCTAGTGAATAATCGCCGGCTATAAGCTTAAGCAGTGTGGATTTCCCCGCGCCATTGCGTCCCACTAAACCTATACGGTCCCCAGGATTTATTTGAAAACTTATTTCATCGAATATGGCGCGGCCACCGAAGAATAGAGATGCTTTGTTGAGTGCTAAAATCATTGTGACAAAAGTATCAAATGACCACGCGACAACACCTAATTTAGCCCTGCATTTCAGAATAAATCCAAATGTTAAAAGGAACCAAACTTTACGCCATCACAAAATCTAAGTGTCCGCGCTGTATGGAAGGCAACATATACCCCAATAGCAATCCTTATAACCTCAAGCGCTTTTCTGAAATCAATGAACGTTGCAGCGCGTGTAACCAGAATTTCGAGCCCGAACCGAACTTCTACTACGGTGCTATGTACGTTAGTTACGGCTATACAGTAGCCCTCTTCGTCGCTGTATACGTCGTCTTTAGCTTTTGGATGGGTTGGAGCATGTGGCCTACCATTACGGCNCTGGGNGTTATACTANTGCTCTTAGGACCGTTACTTTTTAGAGTTGCCCGCACCACTTGGCTCTCACTTTTCGTTCATTTCGACAATACGGCCATTGAAAATTGGAAAAAGACGCTAAAGGAAAACAAATAGAACAGCACTAAAGAAATAGCGAAAGCTTTGGACGGCTAAGGGTAAACTACTTGACCATACGCGCAGGTAGACATTCTTCGAGTAGTGGTGATCCATACATGAAATGTTCTACTAGATGCTGTGCTAAATACGGTGTCATCAAAACGGCACGACTGCCCATACCGTTAAATACCCAAACATTTTTTTCCTTAGGATGCGGACCAATAAGGGGTCGGCGGTCTTTAACTGCTGGTCTAATTCCCGCTTTATGACCTATTGTTTTAAAAGAACCGTCCCATACTTTCTGAACATGATCCTCAAGTTCCTGGCGCTTCAGCGCCGAAGGTCCTTCCTCGAATCCGTCCCAAGCATAAGTTGCGCCTACAAGCGCTCGGTTACCACCTTCACCTATCATGAAGTGTCCTTGATGAATGCATTCTTTGCCTAGATCATGCGCTAGTTCAACTTTAATGACTTCTCCTTTGACCGCTGAAAATCCGGTAACCTCTAATTTGCTTTCACCTAATGCTGATTGGGCCCCCTCGCAAGAAATGATCGCATGGGCACCCAGTGCGCCGTATTTCACACCATCGCCATGGGCTTCTAATCTATCCCAATCAAATTCCTCTTCACTGAAATGCTCTCCTTGTTTTAATTTCCCTCTTACTGCATCGAGCATTTTAGAAACATGCACTCGACCGGTCTGCTGCATTAATCCGGAGCCGTGTGCAGCGATGATGTATTTTGGTATGTCAGATATGGCATCGTTAAGATAGGGGGAGAAGGAGGGGTGATCGGAATGCTCGACCCATTGATTTTGCTCGCCGGCGTTATGGAAAACTCGTCGGATAGGTAGCGGTTCGTAGAACTTTTGATTGGTCCAATTTTCCATAGCTGGATATACAGCTTGCAGGGACTCAATCATAGCATCCGCGTTCCAAACCTTCTTCATCCGTTTTAAAACGATTGGGTTCCATAGTCCAGACGCGACAATAGAACTTTTATTCGCTTGAGGTACATCAAAAACATGGACACTTGCACCATACTTCATTAAAGTATAGGTCAACACGGAACCGGATATGCCACCGCCAACAACGATATAGTCTACGTATTTCATAAAATAAAAACTCCCGCTACAAAGGTAGCAGGAGTTTTAATGTTTTTTGTGTCATTGGATCAGACTAGAAGGTCCACATGTCGTGCTCCTTGTTTCTTAGATCCTCTTTAATGGCAGCAGCTTCAAGTAACTGATTCATAGCACTGTTACGCTTATAATCTGCGATAGTACGGTCGTAGACATTATCCATTTTCGTAATTACAGCATTGAATTTACGTAAGTGCATGATCTGGTCAAAGGTCAAACGCTGGTTGTTGTTTTTCTCGTTATACGCCACAGAAGTTGCCATAGCATAGCGAGCGTCTGGGAACCAAATCCAAAATGGATTGTACGTCAATGAAGGATTTCTAGGATCTCTTACTTCTGGGGAAATTCCTATAATTCTATTTTTAAGCTCACCTCGTTGTTTATCGAAGTACCAATCACTTTTCAGATGGTACGCAATAACACTGTTTGCTTTGATGGTTATAGTATCAATGTACGCAGGAGGTCCAAATGGATCATTTGGATCCGGTATGCTATCGTACTGCTCGATTTGCTTTCTTACTTCCTCCACAGTTAAAGGAAGTTCAAAGCGGTCATCACGGAATATTTCAGTGATTGTATTCTCAACTAGAATTCCATCTAAGAGTACATTCCACAATGCTTTACGATCCGGCATTGGTTTGATAGGATAGTACAATGAAAGATTGATCTTTTCACGCAGATCTATTCTTTCCCAGTGACGCTCCGACCAAAGCATGTCGTCTTGGCGTAAATGAGGATAAGGAACTACACGGTTATTTTTGAAGTGCTTAGTCGTCTCAGGAATGATACCATCGTCTGAGGGATCAAGTACTTGCGCATGCAGAGTTCCTCCTGAAAAGGCAAAGCAACTGAGCGCGCACAAAAAGAGTTTGAAATTAGTCATAATTAGTTCAAATCAAATATCATAGAATTGACCTTAGGTTTTAAACCCTTATCAGTCGTAGCCTTGATGTTTCTGATCACTACTGAAACACCTGGTTTAGCTTTATCTAGCGCCGATTTAGCATCACTTGTAAGTCTATTGCCTCTACATGGAATAGGCGCATATGGAGGAATAACAATTTCAAAGCTTAAAACTTTGAGGTCCAGCTCGAAATCAAAGTCTTTAAATTCAGCATTTATCGTATTGTTTTTAATGAAGCTTCCGCTTCTAACACCCTCAGAAAAACCTAGAATAGTTCCGTTGGCATCAGGTAGATTTTTAACACGAAATTCTTTTTTCCCCATTGACTTTACTTTCCCTTCTGCGTCACGAACACCGACGGATATTTGCATAGTACCGCCAGAGTTTCTAGTGACATCAGCAGTGTAATTCTGACCAGATTTTTTGACACCTGGACCGTTCACTACTATATTGGCCGGATCAACGCCAGGAACAGAAATTTCCAGTGGGTTATCTACACCACGGTAAAGAACGTTCATTTTGGTTGGAGAGATAACGACACTAGGAGGGGCTACGTTATACGATTCAGAAATGTCATATTCTTTCGTTTCGCCGTTAGCTTCTAACAATATTTTACCGTTCCATTCGATGGTTCCCGTGCGGGTGGCAGGGAACTTGATAGTAGCAACACCGCCACTCACGTTCTCTGGATCGAGCGCCTCACCGTTGATTAAGAATTCTGGGTCTTTTGTATCATCAAAGGCGGCGAGAAAAATTTCCGCTTCATATTCATCACCTTGAGTAACGTATGTCGACTTCGGCATAACTACGGCACGTACACCGGTAACTTTAATATCCGCAGCATCAATATTTTCGTGTAAGAAACCTATAACGTTTGCTTCTGCCGTACGAATATCGCTTTGCATACTGGTGAGGAAGGTCATCACAGAAATAAGCGGGTAGTGCTCAAATTTAGATTTTTCCCANCTCTCTGCCGCGCCATCGTGCATGCGGTCGCTCAGGTCGAAAGAATTTTTGATTGCAGACGCCAAAGACTGATTTTCTCCAGCTTCTGATACTAAGAAATCTCTGAATTCCGCCATATCAGCTTTCAACTCGCTACCGCGCTGCTCTACCAGAAAGTAGTTAGCTGCGGCTTCGCGGTCGTCCATCTTTTTAGGCTTACCAGGTACCTCTTCGTCTTCACCACCACCGCGCTCAATGAGCTCAGCTTTCATAGTTTCAATTGAATTGTAAAGATCGTCGGATTTAGCTTTTACTGCAAGTGCCTTATCTCTCCAAGGTCCCGCTTTTACTTCGTTTTCGTCCGCTGCTCGTCTGAACGCTGCGTATAGAGAAGCGTTCTGATCTTCTACAGTTTCAATGGATGCTTCTTGACCAATCATTACCTCATAGAACGCATCCATGACCTCACGCGAAACGTTGAGGGCCAAAAGTGCGGTCAACACGAGATACATCATGTTGATCATTTTCTGACGTGGTGATAAATTTCCTCCTGCCATGTTANTCTGTTTGTTTAGGGTTAGTTAATGGGATAGTGGTTGTGAGTTATCCAATTATTTACCCATAGCGGTGAGCATTCCACCGTATACACTATTCAAGGTTTCGAGGTTGCCTTTCAAGTTTTGAATTTGAGATGCAAGGCCTTCAGCGTTGGCTGAAGCTCCGCCTAATTTCTCCATTACGTCGTTTTGACGCTCAACTTGAGCTGTAGTATTCTCAAGCTGTACTGCATACAAAGCGTTCAAGTTTTCCATGTTCGATGCAGCATTGTTCAATTGCTCGCTATACGCTGCTGTAGCACCAGCGGCGTCAACAGTGCCCGATAATGAGCCTGCCGTCTCGCTTAATGAGCGCATGCCTTCTCCGAGACGTTCTATCAGTGCAGAATCGATACCACCGTCTTGTAACGCAGTATCCAATTGATCTACAACGCTCAATGAACGCTCAGCACCTTCGCTAGTAGCTAGTTCAGGATAAACTAATGACCAATCGTAGTCAGTAGCTGGCTTCTCGAAGGCTGAGAAAAAGAAAATAACTGCTTCTGTTCCAAGACCAACAACAAGCATGTAGTTGGCACCTTCCCAGTGCATGATTTTAAAAAGTGCTCCTAGAATTACGACAGCTGCACCGATACCGTACAATTTTGCCATGAAGTTCTTAAATCTCTTACCGTTTACATCAATTAGTGCCATAATTCAAAAGTTGTTGTTGTGAGTATATTAGTGATAGGGTTGTATTAAAAGTCTTTGAGGTCACGCCCGATAAAGCTTTGAACGGTACGGAAACCGATGTAGCTTTTGGCAGTATCCTGGTATTCGTAATCTCTTGCGCCGAGCTGCATGAAATACGCTACATCTTTCCATGAACCGCCGCGAATAACTTTACGCTTCATTGTTTCGTTTTCATCGTCAAAAGCGTTGTACTGGAATTCAGGAGCAACATCACTCGCGAAAGCGTAGGACTGAACGTCGAAGGCTGTAGAAGTCCATTCACTAACGTTACCTGACATGCAGTATAGATTGTAACCGTTAGGCGAATAGGCAGTCGTTTTAACTGGATAGAATCCACCATCTGCAGTCAAATTACCACGATTAGGTTTAAAGTTAGCGAGGTAACAACCAGAGCTGTTAGTAGCGTAAGGACCACCCCATGGGAATGTGGTCAATTCTTCACCTCCACGTGCGGCATATTCCCATTCTGCTTCTGTAGGAAGACGGAAATCGTGTTCGATGAGTTCACCTGCACGCTTGAGATAATCTCTACGGTACTTGCTTCTCCAGTTGGCAAAAGCACGTGCTTGTCTCCAGCTTACACCCACTACAGGGTATTCGTCATAAGCCGGGTGCCAGAAATACTTATCGTGCATTGGCTCGTTNAAGCTGTAGGTGAAGTCGTGAATCCAAACCAAAGTATCTGGGTAAACGTTAATGGTTTCCTTTTCAAAGAAAGATGCACGATCACTCTCTGCTTGAGTATCTTTAATATAGTCTCGGTAGCCGAAAAGTTCACCGTCACCGTCTTGGTCTTTGTAATCAAATTCAACACGGTTGACTTTGCTGGCTGCTTTTTGCTTGTTGATCCAGAAGAAGGTGTAATTCAACTGACGTGTATCTAGATGACGGTAGCCCAACCACTGTTCTTCAGGAGCGAGGTACATACTTTCGATAACCTCAGTATATTCTGCAGAAGGGTAACGGTCTTTATCCCACTCGAGGTATGGATCCCAATCCAATCGACGCATCATGCTATCTGGATAGTTTAGCGCTACGTATTCTTGGAAGAACGTTGGATCTTCCATTTCTGCTAAGTCAGTGTATTC
>JGI26082J51739_10001396_pt1 | contig 15155 bp, 15 predicted proteins | sample SaaInl5LU_22_DNA_FD_51739 | JGI IMG/M metagenome (IMG submission 51739)
CTTCCATAGCGGTTAGGGTTTTTAGGTCTTGCTCTAACACTTTTCGCTCGATCTCTCGACCTTGCTGTTTTGCTTCTTCTATCGCCGCCTGCAATGACTCTACCGTGACAGACACTTCTAGCAATTTTTGCTCGTGCATCTGTAGGGAGCAATCGCGGCCCCCCAAAGTCATTGACCACTCGCCGTTACCTATGACTTGAATTTCCTGGTGACGCGTGGTTTCGATATTTAGCTCGACCAAGACGTTTTTGTTGTCGCCGACGCCGGTAGTTTTAACCTCATTCAAGATTTCACGAATTAACTCGGGAGTTTTTCTAGCCGCCTGCTCGATGCGCGAGGATTCGTCGCCCTCGTAAGCTGAGGGTGCCGCAAGAATACGCTGCCCTTTGCCGCCGCCACCCGATATTGCTTTTAGCCGAACTCGGTTACTTGGGTAATCCGCGTACATGCGCATCACTGCCTCGGTCAAGGTCTCCGACAATTCGTCGACCGTGTATAGATCGATGCCTTTGTCGTAGGAGGCCTGCAGAACGAGATCCGCCTTGTCTTCAAGCGATACCTCGATTTGATCAAGCAGTGCCACGTCTAAGGGCAGCTCCTGCTCGCTGACAAGATTTTTTAATGCCTGCATGGAAGGATGCTTTTTCAGCAGGGTCAAGGCAGTGCCGTTATCAATACCTGGCGTCACGCTGACGCCAACCTTAAGAGCCGTGCGCTTCGCTTCGTCTTTTAAACCAGCATCGTGAACCGTTTTCGAGCAGGGTCCAATAAAGTTTAGACCAGCGCCTTCCATGGCCGCGACCATGGCCTCGTCTTCGGCCATAAAGCCATAGCCGGCGAAAATAGAGTTATAACCGTTGCTGTGTGCAATCGAAATAATTTGCGTGATACGCTGCTCACGCTCTTCTTTATTGGCACCCGTATAATCGGGCACTCGGTGTATGTGGTTGGGATCTTTTATTGCGCGCAACTCTGGCGCTAGGGCATCTTGATAAACAATAGAATCTTTTTCACTCAGGAGGATGCCGAAGTCGGTAATCCCCATTTCGGTGAAAACATCCATAGCTTCCTTGCGGATAGGGCCGCGACAAATAATCAGCGGGCGCAGGGTTCGACAATCAAATTGGCGCACCCAGTCTGACGCACAGGCGTGCAATTGACGATTTTTATGAATCAATGGATTATGTAAATAATGTTCGTTTGACACTGTATATCCCTCTTAAATCGTCTGGTGCCTAGTGGAATTCGCGCTGAATACCGCCCATGGGCGCGGGCGAATAGTGACGCAAACAGAATGCCATTTGCTCACCCAATACTTGTCGCAGGTCAGATGGCATGACGATTTGCGAGATTGAACCGAGGCTCAAGGCCTCGTTGGGGTTCATCAACTCGCGCTCGTAACGCTGAGCCAGTAACTGCTCCTCTGCTTTGACCCAGTCTGCGACCAGCGACGTTGCCGTTTCTAGCGCCTCAGTTTCTCCAAGTCCAGCGGCGCGCTGAGCCTCGGCCTCTTGCGCTATTTTTGCGCTGACCGACTGTCGAATGTTGCGTAGCTCATCTTTGTACACGTACTCGACACCCGCGGGGCCCATGACGGCCACTCGAGTCGTGGGCAGTGCGACGACAAAATCAGCGCCGGTTGGATAGTTATTGTAAGACGCGTAGGCTCCCCCAAATGCGTTCCGCACTAACACTAAGAATCGTGGCGTTCTCAAGTCGACGATGGCGTCGAGCATGGCCCGACCCGCTTGGACGATCCCGCGGCTCTCTTGCTCGCGTCCCGGCAAAAACCCGGTCGTATCCTCAAGGAAAATAATAGGTATGTTGTACAGATTGCAAAATCGTATAAATCGAGCGTTTTTGTAGGCGGCATCGACGTCGATCTGGCCAGATGCCACGGCGGAATTATTGGCCACAAAACCCACCACATTGCCGCCCATGCGACCCAGAGCCGTTATGGTGTTGCGAGCTCTCTCAGGTTGAATTTCTAGGAAATCCCCGTGATCGCACAACTGTTGAATCAAAATACTGATATCAATTGGGGTGTTAAATCCGGTGGGAGAGTTAAATGCCTGCTTGAGCAGAATATCAATATCCCACGTTCTTCGATCTAGGGGGTCGCTCGAGGGTTGCACTGGGGCGAGCTCCCCTGAATGGCTGGGCAAATAATTCAATAACTCGCGAACTTTGCGAAGTGCTGCCACCTCGTCGGGTACGACAAAATCCGTTACCCCAGTTTGCGAATGTACCTTGGGGCCACCTAGTTCATCGGGCGTAACGTCTTCACCAAGAACCGATTTAACGACCCCTGGCCCGGTTAAGCCAAAAAAAGTCTCGTTAGGTTGAATTAAGAAGCTGCCTTGGCGGGGAAGATAGGAGCCACCGCCAGCATTAAAACCGAACATACACATGATGCTGGGCACTACCCCTGAAATTTTCCTCAGTGCCGTAAAAGCGTCGGCGTAACCGTCTAGGCCGCCTACTCCCGCCGGAATATAAGCACCAGCAGAATCATTTAACCCCACTACCGGAATCTTGCGTTTAGCGGCAAGTTCAAATAGACGCGCCAATTTCTTGCCATTGGTTGCATCCATTGAGCCCGCGCGCACAGTGAAGTCGTGGCCATAAACGGCAACATCTCGACCATTTACTTGGATCAAGCCAGTGACTAGAGAAGCGCCATCGAGATTGGGTCCCCAATTTTGGTAGAACACCGTAAGGGGTCCGTCGGTAAGGCATTGAATCCGCTCCCAAATGGTCATGCGATTCTTTTGATGCTGTCGCATGATCGCTTTTGTGCCGGCCGCCACAAAAGGTCGCTGCTGCAGATTCCATCCTGCCTCTAGAGATCTTTCATACACCCCAGGTTCACCAATAATGGCGCCGGGTACCGAGAGCCGTTTAGTTTGCTGTTGTTTAAAGGGGTTCGTGAGCGTAGGCTCGGGTTGATCCGTGATTTGCTTTGTCATGGTTTGAATCTCTTATAGCGTCGGGAGAGCGTATGCTACCTTGCCGTTTCTCGCGGCAAGTGCTTGAACCACCTCACGTTTCGATAAAAATTTAAGGTGTCCCACACTACCGCAACCGCTGTGAAAGTCAATTTGTGACCCGCTTATGCGATTGAATTTACTGCCCTCATTTGGCTTAGATCGCATCATGACGAAAGAGCCATTACACTAGCGGCAGTACTTCCTACGGCGACTCTTATTCATGACCTATTCCGCACGTATAATTGACACCACCCTCGATGCAGGTGACACCCTCTTACTTGCTGGCCAACTGAAAGAAGAAGCGGGGTTCGTGTGGCTTGATAGCGCAAATCCCAGCAGTCGAACCAACCGTTATAGCGTGCTCTCGTGCAACCCAAGAGCGGTCCATGTGCACCGGCCCGGGCAACAAAGTCCAAGTGAATTTCTAGATCACTGGAACGTAGCCTACCGGGAGCGAGCAACGACACAGACCTCGTCTCTGCCTTTTCTGGGGGGTTGGCTTGGCGCTTTGTATTACGATTTTGGCGAAGAACTGATGAATGTGGCAACCGACCAACCAATGAATGAACGAGCCACAGCTTACGCAGCCTATCATTCTTGGGCAGTCATTATCGATCATCACCTCAACAAGGTTTGCTGGGTCGATGATGGAACAGACTTAGATGACTTCGGTTCGGCGCTCAAGCGCCAATTAACCTCTGTAGCGCCGAATCTCACAGCTGTTGATACCCTGCTTAGGGAATCGCTCGACTGGGAAGCACTCGAAACGCGGGAAAGTTACACTCGCCGGATTGCCAAAATCCTGCATTACTTAGAAGCCGGCGATAGCTACCAGGTGAATTACGCGCAGGCCTTTGATAGCGAGGTCGGTTCGGATACGTGGGCGTTATACATGGCGCTACGTGTCAAAAATGCAGCTCCCTATGGCGCATACTTAAGGCAAATCCCCTTAGATGAGATTTTGTGTTTTTCGCCGGAATTGTTTCTAAGAGCGGAAGGAAACCGATTATTCACGCTTCCAATTAAGGGGACGAGTCCCAGGGATCACGAGCCTGCACGTGATCAGGAGTTGGCACAGACGCTTGCTATGTCGCCCAAAAATCGCGCCGAGAACGTCATGATTGTAGACTTGCTTAGAAACGACTTTGGCCGTGTCTGCGTTCCAGGGTCGATTCGAGTAGAGGCTCTATGCCAAATAGAGTCTTATCCTAGTGTTCATCATTTGGTCAGCGAAATTCACGGTTTGCTGTCGCCACAGAACACGCCAATCGATGCGATCAGGGCGACGTTTCCAGGTGGCTCTATTACAGGGGCGCCAAAAAAACGCTCTATGGAGATCATCAGAGAACTCGAAGATTGTCGTCGAGGTATGTATTGCGGCAGCATTTTTGCGCTGTCAAACAACGGTAATTTTCTGTCGAATATAGCGATTCGTACGATGAGTGTCGGGAATGGCAAGGCGAGAGTCTGGGGCGGTGGCGGTATCGTTGCCGACTCTGTTGCCGACGACGAATACCAAGAAACGCTCCACAAGCTATCTAAAATACTTAAGTAAGGCCCTCTTCCTTCCTGCTGCGCATAGGGCGCCCATAAACCCTGGTTAAGCCGATGAATTACAGAGGTATATCTCTGCTGCTGGCGGCCGCGATTAAACGCTTTAGATCGTCGTATTCGTCGACGGCCTCGAACTGAGGAAACTCTGCTTTTACATTATCGGGTGCGTGAAATAAAAAGCCCACGTCAGCCTCAGACAGCATCGTGGTGTCGTTATAGCTATCGCCTGCGGCAAAAATCCTATAATTCAGACTATGCAATGCTTTGATCGATGCCCTCTTTGGGTCCTTCTGCCGCAAATGGTAGTTCACAACCATGCCCTCCTCGTCCGTCTCAAGTCGGTGGCAAAACAATGTAGGCCAACCGAGCTGCCGCATTAGCGGTGCTGAAAATTCGTAAAAGGTGTCGCTAAGAATAATCACCTGAAAATTTTCGTTTAACCAACTAACGAACTGTGTCGCACCAGGCAGCGGCGCAAGCGTCGCAATGACATCTTGAATGTCGGTGAGTTTTAAGTTGTGTTCTTTAAGAATCTGCAGACGGTACTGCATCAGCACATCGTAGTCTGGCTCATCTCGCGTGGTTTTCTTCAGTGCTTCAATGCCCGTTTTGTCCGCAAAAGCAATCCATATCTCGGGGATCAACACTCCCTCTAGGTCCAAGCAAACTAGTTCCACTGTATATCCTTAAGATTTCGCTAAAGTTTCGGTAATTCAATGCCAGCAAACAGGCGGTCCACATGCTCGCTGTGTGTCAACTGCATAGCAGCCGCTACGCGTTCTTTGGTCAAATGAGGCGCAAACAGCTCTATGAAATCGTACATGTAGCCCCGCATGAAGGTGCCACGCCGACAGCCGATGCGTGTCACACTGCTGTCGAATAAATGGTCTGCGGACAAAGCGACTAAGTCCGAGTCAGACGAAGAATTATACGCCATATGGGCTACGATGCCGATGCCAAGACCCAAGCGAACGTAGGTCTTAATAACGTCTGCGTCGGCAGCGGTAAACACAACTTGTGGCGCTAGATTTTCGCGTTTGAACGCTGCATCGAGCTTGGAACGCCCAGTAAACCCGAAAACGTANGTGACAATCGGGTATTGCGCAACTTCCTCTAAGGTCAGACGTTTCACCTGAGTTAAGGGGTGATCTTTGGGAACCACTATGCAACGATTCCAGCGATAGCATGGCATCATGATAAGGTTGTCGTAAAGCTCTAGAGCTTCCGTTGCAATCGCAAAATCAACCTCGCCGTCGCTCGCCATGGCGGAAATTTGGGCGGGAGTTCCCTGCTGCATGTTCAATGTCACATTGGGGTATCGGTCCATGAACTCTTTTATTACTGCGGGCAGCACATAGCGCGCTTGAGTATGGGTGGTCGCCACACTTAGGGTGCCGCGCGTGTTATCGGCAAAGTCACGCGCCGCTTGCTTAATACCCTCTACCCGCTGCAGCACCTCGCCCGCTGCCTCGATGATCAGTTTACCCGCGGGGGTTATTTCTGTTAGATGTTTACCGCTACGGGCAAAAATTTCGACCCCGAGCTCATCCTCAAGCATGCGGATTTGCTTACTTATACCCGGCTGCGAAGTAAACAGACTTTGGGCAGTGGCACTGACATTCAAATCGTGATGAGCGACTTCCCAGATGTATTTTAATTGCTGTAGTTTCATAGCATAGTACCCATCGCTTTATAACGACAGGTTACAATCGCGCGGGGTTTTTAACAAGTTGGTTATAACGCATCTGATGGTTGATTTGCGACACCGTGCGGAACGTGCCCCGTCGCNACATGCACACTCGCCGATTCGCAGTGTGAGGTTTGATCATCAAAGAACACATCAGCTTGATAGGCTTTGAGGAAGGCCGATTTGTCCATGCCCCCGAGGAAGATAGACTCATCAATGCGCACATTCCATGCTCGGAGGGTACGAATAACACGCTCGTGAGCCGGTGCCGAGCGCGCTGTCACCAACGCGGTGCGAATTGGCGATTCATGCTCTGGCGCTAATTGCTGCAGTTCGTGAAGCGCGCCTAAAAAACCACGGAAAGGGCCTCCAGACAGAGGTTCTTTCGCTGAAGCGCGCTCTGAGGCCGTAAAAGCCTCCAGGCCTTTTTGTTTGTAGATGCGCTCGGCTTCATCTGAAAACAACACGGCATCACCGTCAAAGGCTACGCGCAACTGCGAGTTAGCGGAGCTTGTGGTGTCGTGCGACACCAAGGTGGCCGCGGCAACGCCGTTGTCAAGTGCACGCCGCACATCGTCGGCTTCGGTTGATAAAAATAGATGACACCCGAACGCTGTTATGTAACGCCAGGGTGAGTCCCCTCCACAGAAGGCCGCGCGCGTGATACTCAACTGATGGTGCTCTATTGAGTTGAATACGCGAAGTCCTGTATCGGCGCTGTTGCGAGACAGCAACACCACCTCTACGCCCGCATCAAAGCGTTCGTTCAAGGCAAGCAGCTTACGAACAAAGCCAAAGGCTTCGCCTGGTTTGAGAGCTTCGTCTTCGTGTTCAATTTGGTACGCCGCATAGGCATCAAGGCCCTGCTCTTCATAGACGCGATGGCTTTCGCGCATGTCGAACAAGGCTCTGGAAGATATGGCAATAACCAAACGAGGCATAATTACGCGTCAGCACCGATGTTTTTTAAAGTACCCTTGGGTAAGACTGCATGAACATGAAGGCGCTGGAATTTCATGTCGACTTTCTCGGCAACGGTAAGCACCATATAGGTCTCGTCCAGTTTGGCGACACGCCCTAAAATGCCAGAGGTTGTAATGATCTCATCGCCCTTGGCCAGATTAGCCACCAGCTCTTGATGTTCTTTTTGACGCTTTCGCTGCGGGCGAATCGCGATAAAATAAAACAGGACGAACAAGCCCACGAGGAAAAAGATTTGGAATAACTCGCCTCCTGGTGGCGCCGCGTTGGCTGTCTGGGCGTGTGCTTGCGGGATTAAAAAACTCATAATGACCTCCAAGTAGTTTGAAACCGCAATGCTACGAGACTTCAGCAAGAACTTCCATTAAATCTGCGTCGCTTCTGGGTAATTTTACCCGTCGCAAGCCCAGATTTCAGATGGCGACATGTCACCCATGCTCAAAATTTAAGCCCGATAACCCTTTACATTACAAAAAGTTTAGACAACAATGCGTCGCATTTAAGGTCTTGCTGCTGTGGCGGATCAACCAACGTAATAGGGACATAAAATGATCGATCGAGTGTTGCCCCGAACATTGCTGGCCTTAGGGCGTGCCTTCGAGAAGCGAGCGTTAGCCGCTCTGCACGCAGACGGGCACCTGCCTCTGCGCCCCTCTCACTTCGCCGTCTTTTCGTTCATAGGTCTTGGCACTGTTCGCGTGTCAGAACTTGCAGATCGTGCTCAACAGACCCAGCAAGGAATGGGGAAAACGTTACGAGAACTTGAGCAAATGGGTTACATCGAACGAGCTGTCGATTCCCAAGACCGCCGCGCGAAAGCCATCAAGCTGACCAAGAACGGTAAAAAAGTTGCCGATCTTATCGCTAGGTCCTTCACTGCCATTCGAGCGGAACAGGCGGCTCAGTTAGGCCAAGATGATTACGCCAAATTCGTCGACTTGCTCGACCAGCTTGTCGCTGTCACGGCGCTAGAGACGCCGGCGCCTTATTGGAGGTAGCTATTGTAGCAAAGCCAGCACATCTTCGTGATGGCTTTTGGTGTTTACCTTCGCTAATACGTGGGAAATAATCCCCGTCGTGTCGATGACAAAGGTGCTTCGTAGAATACCCATGAATTCGCGCCCCATGAACTTTTTGAGCCCCCATGCACCGTAGGCTTCCGCGACACTGTGATCTTGATCCGAAAGTAAGTTGAAGTTTAAGTCGTGTTTTCCTTCAAACCGCTTCAGTCGCTCGTAGGGGTCTGGACTCAAGCCCAAAACCACCAGGTCGCGCGCGCCGTATTCCGCCTGTGAGTCTCGCAAGCCGCAGGCCTGCGTGGTACAACCTGGTGTCATAGCCTTTGGGTAAAAATAGACGACGACTTTCTTGCCTCGATAATCGCTTAATTTGATGGTTTCACCGTTCTGGTTCTTTAATTCGAAATCAGGCGCTTGCTCGCCTACTTTAAGAAAACTCACAGCCTTACTCCTTTGATAATGCTTGCATACTTGCAGTGTCTTTCGAGTCAATATTTGACGAGGTCTCGTCGTTATAACTGGGTGGCAACTGTTTTTTGTGCCGCGCCCCTAGTTGACTAAGCGCGGTTATGCGCGAGACTAAGTTCCCTTTATTCGTATTGAGTCGCGCTTTGGTTTGCTCGAGCGATTCACTCGCTTTCGTTACGTGACGATCTACCTCGCTAATCGACTCAATGACCAGAACCGCTTGATCATACAAACGCCCGGCTTGCTCTGCTATTCGTTCGGCATTCTTGTTTTGCTGTTCGTAGCGCCAAACGGTTTGGACTGTTTTTAGGGTTGCCAAAAGTGTGCTCGGGCTCACCACGATAACACCCTTGTCGTAGGCGCGTCGAAAGAGCTCAGGATCAGTTTCGAAAGCCGTAATAAAAGCCGATTCTATGGGTATAAACAGTAAGACAAAATCCAGCGTTTGCAGGCCTTCCAGCCACTCGTAATTCTTGCCTGCTAGGGCATCAATATGGTTGGCAACACTTTTTACGTGGACCTTCAATGCGGCATCGCGCTGCGTCTGTACCTCTGCTGCCATTGCCTGAGAATAAGCGACGAGTGACACTTTAGAGTCTATAACAATATCGCGCTTGTCGGGTAGGTGAACAATGACGTCTGGCAAGCGTCGCCGGCCGGATTCGTCGCGCATAGCCACTTGGGTGTCGTATTCGTGCCCTTTGCGAAGTCCGCTACGCTCGAGGATTTGTTCAAGCACAACTTCGCCCCAATTTCCTTGGAGTTTCTTATCGCCCTTAAGCGCTTTGGCCAGGTTTTCAGCGTCCTCTGATAAGCGTTGATTTAATTGTTTTATCTGCTCTAATTCGGACTGTAAGGTCGCTCGATCCTTCAACTGTTTCTCATGCACAGCCTCTATTCTCTCGCGAAAATCTTTAAGTTGAAGGTGAAGCGGCGTCAATGTTTTACCCAGGACTTCGACACTGCCCTCTTGTAACTTTAGGCTTTTTTCATCCAGCAGCTTTTGAGCCAGAAGCTGAAACTCTGACGACATCTCAGAGCGCACACGCTGTGTTTCTTCTTGAATAGTTTCGTGAGCCATTTGCAATGCTTCGTTCTGTGCCGAGGTCTTCGCCAATGATTGGACAAGTTCATTGCGTTGCGTTCCCAGATCCTGAAGCGTGCGTTCATGCTCATCGACGCGACGCTGCAAATCGGCGGTCTTGTTTTGTAGAAGACGTTCTTGTGTTCGGTATCGGGCAGTCAACACAACACAGAGCAAGACCCCTAAGCTCGTCCACAGTGCAGCTCCGAGCAATAGCGTTGACAATTGCAGTGTTATGTTTAGATCACCCACGCTTATCACGTCGAAGCACCGTGTCTACACGCATGGGGAATCCTTTACCCTCTGCAAGATCACTAAAGTATGTTTTCAAGGTTTCAACTACGACGGGAAATGCTAGCTGATCCCATGGAATCTCAGACTCAGCGAACAGCTGGCATTCTAGACTTTCAGGGCCTACCCCGAATTCTCCTGTGTCTAATTCACACAAATAAAACAAATAAACTTGGTCGATCGCTGGCACATCAAACAAATAATACAACGACAGGTCTTTCACCCGAGCTCTGGCCTCTTCCCAGGTTTCTCGTGCAGCGCCTTGTGCCGTTGTTTCGTTATTCTCCATAAAGCCCGCCGGCAAAGTCCATTTGCCGTATCTTGGCTCTATGGCGCGTTTACACAGTAGGACTTTCCCATCCCAGACTGGAAGGCAACCGACAATAATTTTCGGATTAGAGTAATGGATGGTTTGGCAGTGGTTGCAAACATGCCGCTCGCGATCATCATTCGCCGGGATTTCGAGGCAGACTTCATGTCCGCAAGCGCTACAGAACTTCATCGTGAGATCAGCCTAGTTAAAAATCACAGTATAAAGTTTTGCGGCAGTGAATGCACCGCGCGATTCAACCGCTTACAGGCTGTGATACTGGCCTTTATGAAATACCAAAGGTGAAAGCGTTTCATCAACCTCGTATTTATCGATTTTACCGAGAATAAGATGATGGTCGCCGGCTGGAACGACTTGCTCAAGGGTCATCTCAAACGATGCCAGCGCACCAGAAACGATGGGTACCCCTGATTCCGAGAACTGCACTTGATCGTCTCGCAGCTCATGTTGCCCAGGCTTCGCGCATTGGCCGCTGAGTTCCTGCTGATTTTCCGCCAGAATGTTGATGGCGTAGCTAGAAGTATTGCACCAGAAATCGAACAGATCTGAGGAGTTTTGGATGCTCCACAGAGCAAGCGCGGGCTCGAGTGACACCGAACCGAAGGAGTTAATGGTAATGCCGATCGCATTACCTGACTCATTTACCGCGCTCACAACACAAACGCCCGTTGCAAACTGGCCAAAGGCATTTCTTAAAAGTCTCACAATGCGTCCTTCTCAAAAAATTTGCGCAAGCTTAGTCGATTTTTGTTCAAAACACAGCCCGTTTTTTGTAACGTACCAATGTTCAAATAATAATACTTGGAGTTCAAATGGCGCCAAATCCCCACCCCCCGCCGCATGACTTTACCCCTAGATATCGTAATTTTGCCTTAGTTTTGTTGACCTTAGTCTATGCTTTTAATTTCATTGATCGGCAGATACTGGTCATATTGCAAGAGCCTATTAAGCTCGATATGGGTCTTAGTGATACTCAACTTGGACTATTAAGCGGGTTCAGTTTTGCGCTCGTTTACGTGACAGCAGGCATTCCGATCGCCTATTGGGCCGACAGAGTCAACCGTCGAAATATTGTCGCAAGCGCACTTGCCGTTTGGTCTGGAATGACCGCAATGTCGGGCTTCGCACAGAACTATTGGCATCTTCTGTTGGCGCGAATCGGGGTTGGGCTGGGTGAGGCAGGCGGTTCACCGCCCTCGCACTCGATGATCTCAGATTACTTCCCTCCAGAGCATCGAGGCAAAGCACTTTCATTCTACTCGGCGGGTATTTACGTCGGTATTTTATTTGGGTTCGCGTTTGGTGGTGTGCTCGCCGAGCAGTTTGGCTGGCGCATGGCCTTTTTTGTCGTGGGGCTCCCGGGGATTGCACTGGCCTTGGTGTTGGTCATGGTTTTGAAAGAGCCCCTGCGCGGACGCTGGGATGCTACTCCCGCAAACCAAGAAAAAGCCGAGTTTAAAGAAACCTTAACGTTCCTGATGCATCGCAAATCGTTTTGGTTTGCCGCAATGGGAACCGCTTTGATGGCCTACGCGAGTTACGGTAACGGCAATTTTTTCCCGTCTTTTCTGTACCGAGTCCACGGCATGGGACTCACAGAAATTGGCTACACCTTAGCATTAGTTTCCGGCATAACGGGAGCTGTCGGCACTTTTTTGGGCGGTTTCTTCGCTGATAAATTTGGGCAAAAAGACAAACGTTGGTACCTGTGGGTGCCGATGTGGGGTGCTTTGATTCACATACCGCTGGCTATTTTTGTGTTACTGACGCCCAATTTGAACGCACTCATAAGCGTTCTCATTTTGTCGAATATATCCGGCGCAATGTATCTAGGTCCGTGCATTGCCATAAGTCACTTTTTGGTGCCTGCCCACATGCGCGCGATGACCTCTGCGATTTTGTTTTTTGTTCTTAACATGATTGGATTAGGACTCGGGCCTCTAGCCACAGGCCTTATGAGCGACGCGTTTAGCCTGCACTATGGCGTCGAAGGCTTGCGCTACGCGATGTTGGTTTCTGCCTGTATCGGTGGCGTTCCCGTTGTGATGTTCTTCTTTGCTGCTCGCTATCTCATAGCCGATTTAGCCATGCTAAAAGAATCTCGGGGCTAGTAAATGCCCCGAGCTCGCAGATTCGCCGTCATACTTTCTAGCAAGTCGAACATGGCTTCAGGGTCTGATCGCTTCATGTCCAGCAGCCCCATTTCTTGCCCTTCCCCCACCGGTATCTCACGCTGCCTCGCGAGTAATTTTCCAACGACCTCCTGAGCGCAGCTATCGGTGTCCATTCCATTTTCAATCTCTACATCCATGACACCGAAGGCCTCACCGTCGGCCCTCATGGCGTTCACTGAAACTTGCGTTTGAACGCTGCCGGGCGTAATAGTAGACACATGAATACCCTGATGCGCTATCTCACAGCGTAAGGCGTCAAAAAAGCCCATAACGGCATGCTTTGCCATGCTGTATCCGGTGCGCAGGGGTGCGCCGATTTTTCCCGCTACACTGGAGGTGATCGCCAGATGCCCAGAGTTGCGCCGGAGCATGTGGGGCAACACTGCTTTGGTGAGTGAGATTTGACCAAACACGTCGATCTCAAAAATACGTCGATACACCTCTAGGTCTGTATCGACGCACCACGATCGTTGTGAGACACCGGCATTGTTGATCAACATGTCAATTTGCCCAAACTGCGCTAATACGCAGTCGACTTTGGCAACGTGGCTTTGGATGTCTGTTACGTCCAACGGCAGTACTAAAACATCATGAGAGCTAAGACCCTGCCCGACGCAAATAGACTTCACTCGCTCTAGTTCGTTGGGTCGTCGTGCACTGAGCACCAACCGAAACCCACCCAACCGAGCGAATTCCTTAGCGAAGGCCTCACCAATGCCACTCGATGCTCCCGTTATCCAAATGACCGTGCTCACGTCGTTCTCCTATTGATTTGAAATTTTTAATGCCACACCATAGCCCTTTTTGAACGCAGACTCCATATGGCAGAACACCATCATCACCACCACGATTTTCACGATAGAAGTGAAGGGCGCCTGATTGCGGTATTTACTTTAAACGCTCTGTTTACCCTAATCGAGTTTGTCGGGGGCTATCTCACGCAAAGCACCGCAATCATGGCCGATGCAATCCACGATCTTGGTGATACCTTGGCCATTGCGAGCGCCCTAGTGCTGAATCGCTTGGGGCACAAACATAGCAATACCACGTACACCTACGGCTTTCGTCGTTTGAGTCTTTTTGGCGCCTTATTGAATGCCCTGTTATTAGTTTTTGGATGCGTATGGATCCTTGCTGAGGCCGTCCAGCGGTTGGATCAAGACATCCTGCCTAATGCTCAGGGAATGATGTGGCTGGCTATTCTCGGGGTTTTTGTGAACGGAGCAGCAGCTCTGCGTTTGCGCGATGGCCACACATTGAACGAGCGCGTTCTGAACTGGCATCTCGTCGAAGACATGTTGGGGTGGATCGTGGTTCTGATCGCCGCCATCGCATTACATTTTGTTGCTTGGACTTGGTTAGATCCAGCGTTATCGATTGCGTTGTCATTATTCATACTCGTTAATGTAGTACGCTCGCTTAAGGAAACTCTGAGACTTTTTGCCCAAGCGACACCTGATCAAGGGTTATCACGCAATATAGAGGCGGCGCTTGCCAGTATTGATGAAGTTGAAAGCATACACCAGTACCATCTTTGGTCACTGGATGGAGAAAAACACGTGGCGTCAGCTCATTTAAAGCTGAATACTAACGATCCAAGATGCCACCCATTTGTAAAACAACGGATCGATGAGTTGTTGTTTCGCTTTAATCTACACCATACTACATTTGAACTTGAGCTGGCGAACGAGCGCTGCCGAATGAATACTAAGGACTTAATATGATAATACCCTTTAATGGCAACACACCTGAGATTGCAAGTACTGCTTTTGTTGCCCCCAACGCGACCGTAATCGGCAACGTTTTCATAGCCGAAGACGCGAGTGTCTGGTTTCAAAGCGTGTTGCGCGGGGATGTAGAGGCTATCGTCGTAGGCAAAGGGGCAAATGTTCAGGATCTGGCGATGATTCATGCCGACCCAGGTTTTAAGGCCGATATTGGTGAATACGTTACCGTGGGACATCACGCGACGGTTCACGGATGCACAATAGGCGCAGGGTCTTTGGTTGGGATAAATGCTGTTGTGTTGAACGGCGCCAAGATTGGTAAAAACTGTATTGTCGGAGCGAATGCTTTGGTCCCCGAGGGCATGGAGATTCCTGACAACTCACTGGTTGTTGGTGCTCCTGCGAAGGTAAAACGCACGCTCAGCGATGAGCAGGTTGCGATGGTTCGCATGGGGACCGAGCATTACATTCAAAACGGCGCCCGTTTTAAGGCACTCTTCGAAAACGACTAGCGCAGTCTGGGCGTACGCTTAGATGGGCCGAAGGGATGCGAACCGCTCGCCGCCCCGACATGCCCAATAGGTTGTCGGTTCCGGCAGTTCGAGCTGCCGCCTAGCGTCATCGATAGACAGTGCCAATAGATCCTCCCACACTACCCCGGGTAACCACGCGCATCGCTTGCCATTGCGATAGCCTTCTCGAACGGCTTTGAACACCTGATTACCGATCATTTTGCGGTACTTTAGAGTGCCGAAAAAAACGATAAGGCCAATACCCCGGTTCCCGGTTTGCGCGTAGGTAAAGGCCAGCAGACATAACTCACCAAGTTCATCGCGACCGTACTGGGTC
>JGI26082J51739_10001401_pt1 | contig 15122 bp, 12 predicted proteins | sample SaaInl5LU_22_DNA_FD_51739 | JGI IMG/M metagenome (IMG submission 51739)
GGAGCAAATAACGCACCAGTTGTATACATAATACCTTTACCTGATTGGTAACGAATATACTTTTTACTCTGACGTATTGCCTGTGCGCCGTGTTGTGGGCCGCCTGTGCCTAGCTGCACGCCGCCGTCAAACGGTCTGTGAACAAAGAAGCTGTCTGGTCTTGGATAAACTTGACCTGATATAGCATCCGAAGATACATCAATAAATCCTGCTGAACGAGCTTGATATCTTAGTTTAGTAATCGAAGGAATATCAGACGCTATAAAAGGACCACTTGCAATTGAATGATTGTTAATACCTTCATCTGAAGTAACATTAACAATAAATGTGCTACCTGGAACTAATCCATGTGCTGAAGTAAATTCTAATTCAAGTGTTGCTAGTGCCGTAAACGGTATCTCAGCACCTAGTGCAATTTCAGCAGTTGTAGGTTCTGATAATTGCACTGTACATATAAGTGTAAACGGATCGCCTGGGTATCCTATAGATTCTGCAGATGTACTAACTCCAGTAATTAATCCGGAATTTACAGTATCAATTTCAATTGTTAAGTCATGTTGTGGTGTCGAACCACCGAGACTTGTTCCTGGAACAATTATTTTGTTTCCGACAGCATAGTCTGATCCGCCGGATGCAATAGATGCAGTATACCCGCCTGCATTTCTTAATATATTAAATGTTGCACTAGAACCAGCCTGTGGTTGATTAGGTGGTGCAACACCAAGAGTCGTAGCGTCGCCTGCTGTGCTTGTTCCTGCTACGCTTATGGTAGCAACAGCGCCAGTGGTAACGGTATCGATCGTGATTGTTAAATCATTAGCAGGAGTGGCACCAAATAACGATGTGCCTAAGATTGTAAATGTCTGATTAGGACCATAATCTGCGCCGCCGCTGTTAATGTTAACAACATACGTACTGCTAGGTGTCATTACAATTTCAAAATCTGCGCCAGATCCTAAAACATTTTGTGGAAGAATTGTAGTACTGTCGCCGTTAACACCAGTAGTTGCACTAGTTATACTAGATGCAGTTATTGCACCTGTTCCGCCGTCTACTGCATCAATGGTTATAGTGACATCATTTGTTGGTGTTGCACCGCCAAGTTCAGTTCCTGCAATTGTAAAAGTCTCACCAACAACATATCCTGTGCCTCCAAAATTACTAAAAGAAAGCGAATATGCAGTGCCGGTTTTTTGTACATTAACAATTGCGTCGACCCCTGCAATGGTATTACTTGTAGTAGCTACGCCGCCATAGAATACGTTAGCATCCGGTGCAGTTGCTCCTGGTGCTACAGTAAATGTTGTAATTGCTCCGCTGCCGCCAATGCCAGTAATTGTATAGGTTATTGAATTTGATTCGTCGCCGTTCAAAGAAGCTCCGTTAATTCTTATGACGTCATTTACGCTATACCCAGTTCCAGCAGCATTTAAAGTATTATTAGTATATACATTATTTAGATATGTAATATCAAAAGATGCATCGGTTCCACTGCCGCCATCAGCGGTCGGAGTCAATGAAGATATAGTAGACGAGCCGTCATATCCTGTACCTTCTAGCGTAGTAGTTGCTATACCTGAACCACTAATAGATGCAACTATTATAACAAGATCGTTAGTGCCTGACGCTCCACTTAAGGTAGCCCCATCTACTAAAAGTCTATCACCTTCTGCATATCCTGTGCCAGGATTTGTAATAGAATCAATTGCATAGGTTCCAGCTGTACTTGAAATAGTAAATTCTGCACCCGATCCTGAAGATGTTCCATTAGTGCCAGAAACAGCAGTGTATGTTGTTTTATTACCAATAATTGCCGATGCAAACGGAGTAGTAAACTGCAAGTCAGTTCCGTTAATATTTTCAATAAATGTAGCTGTGCCAGTGCCATTGCTAGCTGCTAGTTCAGTAACTATGCCAGTAGCATCTTCTACTGTAATAGTAGATACGCCAGCACTGTAGTCTCCAACAACTACTGGTGTTAAGTATTCGCCGCCGCCATCTGAATTGTCGATAATACTAGTTACTTGTGTTCCAGCTCCAATGCCAGCTCCGCTAAGAGGAGCTCCGACTGTTGCTGCTGGTCCATCATATGGTAAATTTGTTGATCCAATCGGAGTTGTAAGTTCAACAGCAATAGTGCCGCCTGAACCGTTTGTTGCTACAGTAAACACAGGAGAGCCGATATTGGCTCCTGTATAGAATCCACCTTGTCTAAGTTGTGTATAAGTTGTACTTAAAACATCACCGTTTGTATCACCGACTTGTGCTTTTGCGTAGTATCTAAAGGAAGTAGTTGAAGGAACATCTGTAATTACAAAACTACCTTCTGCTCTTGATGCTCCGTTAATACTATTTTCAAGAGCTTTAATTGTAAATGGTGTGCCTGCTGCAAATCCATGGGGACTAACTGTTGTTACTGTGATTAACGACTGACCTGAGCCAGCCCCAGCAGTATTTGTTTGTACAATAATAGTTCCTGACATAGCTGCATGATTACTACATTGGTAATAATAAATGCCAGCATCGCCCGTTTGCGGTGTCCATTCAACTGCTGCGCCAGAAATAGCACCTTGTCCAGTGATATTAGTTGTTACTTGATTTCCAGTACCAGTTCCTGCTACCGTTTTAATATACAGAGGATGACCAGAGCCTGAGTTATTAATCATCTGCAAAGTGTCGCCTTCGACCATGGTAATAATAGGGTCAGGTCCAGATATACTACCTGTTCTATCGTTGCCTATTACAGTATAGTTAGTAGTGCCGTCTGCTGTAAGATTAAGTAACCATGTATTAACAGAACTTGCATCTGTTGTTACTGATGCAACTGCGGTGTCTGTTCCAGGAATTTCGTATATTGAAGGATATCCCCTAAGTGTACCAATCGCTGCCCATTTAGTTGGCTGCAAGCCGTACTCAAAGTCAGCGTCGAGCATTGATAAAGGTGCTGCAATACGCTGACGTTCAATAGAGTCTGTACCAAAATCATAAGGCCTAGTGTAAACTATACTTTTACCGTTTTCAGTATTTTCAACAAATATTTGGATTTCGTCAGTTGAACTATGTGTTGCTGTGTTATAATTTAAAAATAAGGTAGCTACAGTATCTGTTGCTTGTAAAAATTTAACAAAGTCTGTATCACTTGCTTTTTCTTGTGTAACATAACCGCCTGTAGCAGCGCCACTAAAATTGTATATAATTTCGTTTTTACTAGAGTTAGTAATTAAAAGAAAATCTTCTAAGTTGTAATTACCTTGTATTTTAACACTACCTACTCCTGTCGGCACTAGCGTTGGCATTGCAGCAAGACCGTTGCCTATTACATCTACTGTGTTATATACTAGAGTTTTAATTTTAGCAGCAGGTCCAGCCGTTACTGCATTTGCTGTTGCACTGCTAAATGTATGCGCAGAAGTATCTGAGCTAATGCCTATGTTAACTGTAATAGTAGTTGCTGTTACTGCGGTAATTTCAATAGGAGCATAATAAAATGGATCTTTGCCTGTGTCATTAGGAACACCTGATCCTCTGGGATACGGATGCAATGTGGCATTGCCGTCAAGCGCACAAGTAAAAGTTATGCCAGCTGGTGCAATAAAAACTTCGTTACCAACTGCAAGACTATGAGTTCCAATGCTTAATGTCATTGCTCCGGTTGTCGGAGTATATGTTGCATCTGTGGGCGTAAATTGAGCAGTCGTTTCTGTAGCTGTGCCGCCCGACTGGGTTATTTCTGAATTTAATGCAGAGTACGCCGATTGCGGTAAAATGTAATCTGTAATTAATCTACCAATAAAGTTGTGGGCAGCAAGTTCTGCGCCTCTGTCGCCGTCAACTTGTGCAACATTTTGATCCCAATAGTATTTAATAACATTCTTTAAATATTCATTGCCGCCATATTGTAGATCTTTTAAATATGCGTCAATTACATACCCAGTATCTCTTTCACATTTTGCTACACTGTCGTTTACATAATTATAAAATACATCTCTTGTAGCATTTGTTACAGAGCTTACCCACGAGTGTGCAGTGAGATCAGTTGATATACCTGCGTTAACTGTAACACTAGTATTCGCCGAAACTGCTGTAATTATTAATGCTTTATCAAAAAATGGAACAGCGCCTGCGCTTGCATTGGTAAACGTTAATCCACCGTCTGCAATTATAATTGCATCGCCAACATTAAAATTATGTGTGCCTATGGTTAATTCTAACACACCTGTTGCAGGATTGTATGTTGCTGCTGTGGGTGTATATTGTGCGGCTGCTGTAACTTTGGCAGCAATATAAGCACTCATTTCTTTCTGTATGAAAGTTTTATTAGCAGTTATTAGACCATGTGCATTAGGATATCTATTATCAAGAACTCCTAGACCAGGTTTAAATACATAATTTTTTATTTGCGTTTTTGCCATTTTTTACATCCCGAGTGCTATAGATAGTGCAGTAATTTGTGTATCAACGTAACTTTTTGTAGTAGCATGATTAAGTGCTGTTGGAGCATTATTTAAAACAACTGTACCCGAAGTTACTGTTGTTGCTGATGCTGTTCCCAATGTTGCCGTTGTCGAATTCAATGTTGTAATAGTTCCAGTTGTTGCTGTTAGAGAAACAAACGTACCGTTTCCAGGTGTAGTCTCTCCTATATCAATATTATTTATCGTACCTGTAGACAAACTATTAATTTGTACTAGTCCATTAGAAATAGTAGTATTTCCTTGAACAGTTAACCCAGTTAATGTTCCTACAGATGTTAAACTACTACTAACGATACTAGGAGCTAACGAAGTTACAGGTCCGCCTTCAACAGCACCAGGCGCTCCGATGCCAAATAAAACTTCTCCGTCTATTTTTAACGATAACACGTCAAGTGATGTAGCCGAAATGTTACCTAGTGCATCTATATCTAGACTCGGAGACTTAAATCCGTCGCCTGTTTGAAATTTTGAATACGTGACTGTCATTTTTTAAATTTCCTTATGATACCGTTATTGTATTATTCATAGCGGCATGTATTGAACATTGATAATAGAATGTTCCTGTGCTTCCAATTGTCCAATTAACTTCTGTTGTACCTTGTCCGTCTACTCCTGATGCTTGATTGTCTGTTCCTGCGCCTTGTGCAGTTTTAATATAGAAAGGATGTACAGCCGACGTACCTGCATCTATAATAAATTGAACTAGATCACCATTGTTGTATGCTAGTGTAGGTTGCGAACTATTTGTAAATCCGCCATTCCTGTCATTACCTGTTAGCAAGTAATTGTTGCCGCTGTTTGTAACTGTTATTGTATAGTCTGCGATAAATGCTGGTGAGATACTTGTGTCATTAATTGTAATGTTATCAGTAGTAGCTACAATGGTGCCGCCGATACTATCAGTTCTTATACTAATTGTAAATGTTTCTACACCTTCTGTTGTTGCGTCAGCAATTGGGGAAACATTAAATGATCCTGAATTATTTGTAATTGTAACTGAGCCAGATGAGTTCGTAAAGTCGCTGGCGCTTGTAGCAGTCCAATACAATGTTGTTGCATCCGGTACGTTAGTTGTTGCAATATTAATTGTTAGCGAACTTCCCTCGTTAATACTATTAGCAGCCGGTGTTGCTGCATAAGTTGGAGGATCGATTGGTGTTAAACTAGTGTCGTTAATTGTAATGTTATTGGTAGTTTCTACAATAGTGCCACTAACACTTTCGGTTCTAATTTGAATTTGGAATGTTTCTGCACCTTCTGTTAGTTCATCAGAAGTTGGAGTGACGCTAAATGCTCCTACATTGCTTGTAATCACAAAGCTGCCAGATAATACATTAAAGTCACCAGAGTTAGTAACAGTCCAATACAATGTTGTTGCATCTGGTACGTTAGTTGTTGCAACGCTAACTGCTAATGCAGTTCCTTCGTTAATACTATTAGCAGCCGGTGTTGCTGCATATGTCTCTGCTGCTTCTGTACTTGTATCTGCAATTATTGTTTGAGTTGTTAATGCTCCAGTACTATTTGCTGCACTATCTATAGCTGCCAATGTTAGCGTCATCGTTTCGCTACCTTCAGTAGTAAGATCGTTAGCAAGGGTAATGCTTGTAGTTGCTGCATTATTATTTACAGTAAGGGTGCCTGAAAGCAAGCCTGCAGATATATCGCCTGCATTAATACCTGTTATTGTGTAATCTACAGTTGTACCATTATCTATATTTTGTGTTGTAAGTGTAAATGTTACAACATCGCCTTCGTTAGCATTTGCTACTGAACTTATACTATCGTAAGTTGGTGTTGATGCTGCTGGTGTATTTGCTGTGCCACCCATTCCGCTATGATTTACACAATAGTAGTACAACGTTGGTGTATTATTTCCGACTGTAATTTGAGAGTATGCACCTAAACTGCCAGCAGTGCCTACTAAAGTAACACCAGATGTATATTCTACGCCGCCGCCCCAAGTTCCGTCAGGAGTTGTAGAAAATCTAAGTTGATGTGTATCGTTTGAGCTATTGCTTTGTCTAAATACGTATGTTTGGCCTTCAATTAAATTTAACGATGGACTTACAGCATCGAATCCTGATATGTAGTATTTGTTGCCTGTGCCGTAAATATTTGATCCATTTGCAACAGTTACATTATAAATTATTCCCGAAGGTGTTATGCTTGTGTCATTAATTGTAATGTTACCAGTAGTAGCTACAATAGTGCCGCTTACACTGCCTGTTCTTACACTAGCAGTAAATGTTTCTACACCTTCCGTAAGTGCGTCGGCCCCTGGAGTAACACTAAATGTACCTGCGTTATTTGTAACTGTAAAGCTACCATTTACTATGTCAAATTCGTCAGGTGTTGAAACTGTCCAATACAATGTTGTTCCGTTAGCAATATTAGCCGTTGCAACGTTAATTGTTAATGCGCTTCCTTCGTCTATATTATCTGCTACAGGAGTTGCTGCATAAGTTTGTACTATGGGAGAGAGACTTGTGTCATTAATTGTAACTGCACTCGAAGTTGCAACTACTGTTCCACTTACACTATCTGTTCTTACACTAGCAGTAAATGTTTCTACACCTTCTGTAGTAACATCAGCAGTTGGCGTAACACTAAATGTACCTGCGTTATTTGTAACTGTAAAGCTACCGGTTGATGTACTAAAGTCANCTGCGTTTGTAACACTCCAATACAATGNTGTTCCGTTAGCTACATTAGTTGTCGTAACATTAAATACTACGGAGCTTCCTTCGTTTACGTTGTTTTCTGCAGGAGTGACTGCGTACGATGCTACTGCTTCTACTGGCGCAGGCGCCTGATAGCTTACAGTAGTAGATTGCCCTATGTCATTTAAGCTATGATAGTACGAAGCACTGTAAATTACTTTTGCTCCTATACTTGCCGTACTATCTTCAGATAGTGCAGGATTTATAATAATACTAACTTTAGATGAATTAACTTGTGCTGTAATATCTACTAAATCTCTTCCTAGATTAGTTCTGCCGTATTCGGTAATATTTGCTTTATCTACGTCTGCTATCACAAGACATTTTATAATTTCTTTGTCTTGTCCGCCTAGGTCGGCTACTATTGTGTATTCAACTGCGCAAAAGTCGCCATAGTACCATTCATCCATAATAGTACCTGGGTATAGTTGTACCCACGGACCTTTATAAGAAAAATTTACTCCGCTTTGTAAGCGAAGTGTCTTTTTTAAGCCTTGCATAAAGAACTTAGTAAAATTTAGCATTCAATACCTCTACATATCTTCATAAGTATTTAGCTAGATTTAAATCAAACAGCTTTTGCAAATTCTAAAAGGTTTTCAAATTTCTGTACAGAGTCGTTGTTAACACTATCTTTAGTATCGCCAACTAGAATTGCAGTAGTTGGTAAACTTAACGCAGCTTTGATGTCATTCTTATCGCACCCGATAAAAAAAGTATCTTTCCACACAACGTTATTTTCATTCTCTGCTCTTCTAAACATTCCAATATTAGGTTTAACATACGGATCAGTTTTATCAGAAGACGGTGTATAATACGATGCCTTTGCAGTTCCGCCGTATTCACTAGTTATGTTTTTCAAAGAATCTAATATATTATCAAAATCTTCAATTGCAATATCTCTAGTACGCCTTGGCGGTTGTCCAGTAATAAACAAGAGGTCATATCCCTTTTGAGTTAAAAGTTGTATTGCATCTTGTACAAATGGGTATATTTCTAATTGATCGCCTGGCGTGAAAGGTTTTGAGTTATCTATTAATACATTAAAAACAGACATGCCAATGCTTTTTTTATTTTGTTTAAATTGAGTTATAACATCAATATATGCAGAGTATCTACCCATTATCTTAATCCTTAATTGCTAATTTTCCAATTTCAGGTAACCAAAGGTATTTTAGTTCAGACCTTCTAAGTGTATCCAGTGCTTCTGTTACTGTTTCGACTAACGGATCACCTCCCAAATTAAAGCTAGTATTAAACAATATTGGCACTCCTTTAATCTTTTCAAATTCTTCGATTAGTTCATAGTAATGCTTATTTTGCTCTTTGGTTACTGTTTGTACACGACAAGTTCCGTCAACATGAGTAATGGCAGGTATAACTTCCAATTTATCTTTTACAACATCAACTGCGTACATCATGAATGGAGTTTCTTTTTTAGATCTTAAATCAAACCAATCACTTACTTTTTCTGCTAAGACTGTGCCAGCAAAAGGTCTAAACCATTCTCTGTGTTTGACTTCGTTAACTATATCTTTACCGTTCTTGACAGTCGGGTCGAATAATATACTTCTGTTACCCAGCGCTCTAGGACCTGCTTCTGATCTTCCTTGATACATACAAACAATAGTTTCTTCAGCAATTAATTTTGCTACATTTTCTGTAGTAGAATCTGTTACTGTAAATCCTTCATAGTCAATATCAGTGTATTGATTTTCGTCTTTAGGACCTAAGTATAAAGAAGTTAGTGGTGTTTTTTTACTGTCTTTAGAAATAGTTCTATAAACATATTGACACGCACCTATGACGTTGCCGCCATCGTGTGCAATTGGTTCATTATAAAAATTCAAGTCTGGGAATTCTTTTAAAAATTCATAATTTGCAACACAATTTAAACCATAGCCGCCGCTAATAACAATATTTTTACTGCCTGTAATTTCGACAGCCTTTTTGATAAGAAGCTTAACTCTATCTTCAGTAGATTTCTGAACCATATAAGCAAGATCTTTTCGGTATTCGTCGATTTTGGTTTCATCTTTGTGCCAACTAGTGTCGCCTAGTATTCCGCGAAGTTCATCGTCCATGTCAGCTCGAATTACACTGCCTGCTGGAAAGCCCGGTTTAACAAAACTTCTATTTGTAAATCTACCTTCGTTTAATTTAATAGTGTCGTTAAACTTCCCATAAGGAGCAATTCCCATTGTTTTACCTGCTTCAATAGCATGAAACCCTAAAAACCCTGTAACTGCTTCATATGTTTTTGTTAATCCGTGAGAATCTGAAACTTCTACTAATGTATCATTATCGGTTAGTGTAAAGCTATCTCGCATGTTAGAACCATAGTATTTTACATGTGCTTCAACTTCAGCAGGGTAAGACATACTATATATAGACTCGACTTCCCAAGTTCCATCTTTTACTTCATCCCATTCTGGAATATCTAATCCGCTGCCGGCGCCATCAACAACAATTACAGCAGCGTCATTAAATCCAGAATTATAAAAACCAGTTGTTGCATGTGTCAGATGATGATCGTCGCCATACAACTTTGTTTCGAACTTAATTCCTTTTTGTTTTTTTCTAATATAGCAACTATAAGGATCTTCGCCTGTCCATGGCATTTTTCCAAATGCATTGCGAGTGCCGCAAATTATTAAATAATCTACATGATCAGTATAGTCGTATGCCTTTTCTAAACCCAAGTAAGGATTGCCATCATACTTCCAACGACTTAACCTGTCTTCTTCGACATAAAAAATTAATTCGCTATCTTTATAAAGTGCAGTTGCACCGTTATGCCCAGTGTTAATTGCTAAAAGCCACATATAATATATTTCCTCTTTAAGTTGTTTTTTTAATATGATCTTGAATATTTTTTATCATATTTTTAAGTTCGTCGTCTGTGAAATCCATTAACGGATCATTTAATCTGTCTGCTTCTTCACAGCCAAATCCAGCTATTCTAATTGGACTATAAACTTTAGTATCTGTATCTTTTTCGATAATGTTAAAATATTCTGGGTATGTTACATTGATTCCGAAAGTACTACCGAGGATTACGGTCCCTGGCTTGTCAAATGCATATGCAATATGCTGTCCTACACTATCACATCCAATAAAATAATCACTAGCTTCGATTATTGCTGCCCAGATTCGTAAAGGTAATTGCTCTTGTGGCTGAAATATTGGAACATTTACTACATTAAGTTTATGTTCTCCCATATACACTACATTGTAATCTTTGGACAATTCTCCAACTAGCTCAATGAATGTATTTTGTTCTACACTGCGTGTGCTGGGATCGTATACTATTCCAGCGCCCATTGTGCTACTACGACCAAATGGTTGTATAACTATTGTTTTATCTTTTGATTGTTGTTGTTTTACTTGAGAAATTATATCAACAGCAGCCATCTCTTCTGATTTACTTAATTTAAGAGTTGGTTTTCTGTTCTTGTCTGTTCTTTCATCTATAATTTGATGCCAAAAACTTTGCTGGAGACTTGATCTTAAATTATAGTATTCATGATCTCTGTAAGGCTCTGGACTTACACACACATTATCTTTAATTAAATTTTCAAACAATCCTTTGTGATTAACATCGAATGCTTTAGATTGCAAGGTAGGATGTCCTAGGAACATCTCCATGCCGCCTTCACATACTATTCCTGCAAGCTCATTTCGGTGATCTAACTCTTCTAGTGCAGGAAGGCTTGCTATAACTCTGCCAGCGCCTCCGTTTATAAAAATAACTTTTTTCATTAATAATCCCATCAAGTATTTGTATTGTTACGAATATTTATAAACCAGTTTTTTATAATCTAACGAAAGTGGCTATTCAGACTGACAGCATAGTATCCCAAACTTGTATAATTAATAGTAAAGGAACCAATCAATGTTCGATCAGTTTAGCTACCGCGAAGCAGATATGTATAATAAAGAAGAATGTCAAAATATTATTGACAGGTACGATACTCTTGCAACCTACCGCATGCAACAAGGTAAAAACGGAAGCAATAATAACAATAGAGATGTTTACATTGAAAATGTTGATCTGTCAAATCATATAGAGATTGCTAATATGCTGTTTGAAGCTAATGAACATTTTTATAATTTTGATATTTCAAGAAAAATTGAATGTTATTTTGCAAGATACGAAACTGGAAATCACTATAATGCAGAGCACACTGATTGCATTATTTTAGAAGATAATAACACATTACAACGAAAGTTATCGTTTTCTTTATTGTTGAACCAAGATTATACCGGCGGCGATTTATCTATTACCAATAGTACTATTAACAATACTACCGGAAACTTAGTTGTGTTTCCTTCATTTCTACCACATAGTGTTAGTACAGTAACATCAGGCACACGGTATGTAATATTTGGATTTTGTTTAGGACCAAGCTGGAGGTAACATGAAAAAAATTATTCAGACATTTCCGACTGTAATGCTAGAAGCAATTATAGATAACGAAGAAGAAATTAACACTAAACTGTGTTATGAGATTAAAAATTTGTTTAATAACAAAAACACTCAAAAAAGAGCTCTAAGTCANCAATGGGAAGATTTTGTAGTATNAACTGACAATCACTCTACAGGCTATAGTAATTTTACTACAGATAGTAATTTAATTAAAAATGATAAGTTTTTATTTTTTTATGAACACATTAATCCATTAATTAGCGATTTTTTTGCTCAGTTAGATTACTACGGAGAATGGCACTTTGTAAATAGCTGGGCAGCAGTGTATCCTAAAGGCGCATGGGTGCCATTACATGATCACAAGATTATGGAGTGGAGTGGAGTTTACTATGTCTCTGCTCCTAAAGATTGCGGAGATATTGTTTTTACAGATCCTAAAGAATATGCACTTGCAGCAGAGCCTCCTAGTACTCGCTGGCGCGGAAATTATAAACAAAAATTTAATCCTACAAACGGAAAACTTATATTATTTCCTAGCTATATTAAGCACGAAACTATGCCAAATCTATCAGAAGAAGACAGAATTATTATAAGTTTTAATATTAATACCGGAAAAGAAAATTATAAATTCCCTAACCTATAAAGGAACATTTTATGAAAACAATTAGACCACTGTTTGCAGTACCTACACTAGAAGCTATTGTTGATAACTATGAAGAAATAAATCAAAAACTATTAAAAGAATTAGATACTATTTTTGACAAAGAAAGTAATAAGAGAATATTAAGTCATAAATGGAATGAATATCAGTGGACCAAAGAAAAACATAGTTTAGGTTATACAAATTTCGATCCGACAAAACCCACAAGTCTTACAGACAATCATAACTTTAATTTCTTTTTTGATCACTTGTCGCAGTTAATAACTGAGTTCTTTGCTCAGTTAGATTACTGCGGNGAATGGAATTATGTAAATGGNTGGGCAAGTGTTTACCCTAAAGGCGCATGGGTGCCATTACACGATCACAGACCATTACACTGGAGTGCAGCTTATTATGTTAAAACACATAAGGATTGCGGGAACATAATTTTTACAGATCCTAAGGAATATGCACTGTCAAACGAACCTGAAAATACTAGGTGGAGAGGAAATGTAATGCATAGTGTAGAACCAACTGACGGCATGTTATTAATTTTTCCTAGTTATTTAAAGCACGAAACATTACCAAATGCAGTCGATGAAGATAGAATTATTATAAGTTTTAATATACAAACAACAACCAGTCCAAGTCGATAATATGCACCATTATAAATATAAAAAAATAGAATANCACATAGATAATCCAAATTTTCTTACAACACATCTAACCATAGATAGTAGCACTAAAACTTATCTAACAACTGTTATCGAAAATGCAAAAGATACTGCAAATTATCACGGAGGGTATACGTTTGAAATCGAAAATAAAACGGTTGATACGTTATACGATACATTTACTGTAATTTGTGAGGAGATATTTGGAGAGTTGTATATTTCTGAATATAATAGAAGAACGTGTTGGGCAAATGTATATAACTGCGATTCTTATAGAAGTAATTTACATCATCATTTAAGAACATCGACGATTAATAGTGTATTCTATTTAAAAATACCAACGGACGATTCTCCAAATGCAAGCGGTTTAAGAACAGTATATAATAATACTAACTACATATTTGTACCAGAAGAGATGGACTTAGTTATTATGCCTTCGTGGATGCTGCATGAGCCATTACCGCATAATAGTAAAGAAAATCGCATCGCAATTAATATGGAATTGCGATGCGATAAACAGATTGATGATATTTACAGTATATCAAAAATATATGATAACTGTAAATTCATTATTTAGAGTTGTGGCGGTACTCTTACATCATCAACGACTTCTTCGCTAGTTCCGCCTGTGCCGACAAATACACATTTAATTATTTCATCTCTAAATGTAGCTTGATTTTTTGCAAACTCTAGTGTAAGCGGATTCTCTGTGGATGTTTCTGTCCCATTATAAGTCCATGTACCTATATGAGTAGGATCATCTTCGTCCCATATGCCGCGGGCATGTATGTACAGATGCATTCAAGTTTATCATCGTGATTAACTATTTGTATATCGATACTTACACTAGGCGGTCCAGGTAGTACTTCTTCTTGAGCAGCAAGTTCTTCAGCTTGCCACGTTTCTGCACTAACCCAAGATCCATCTTCTTTTCTATGCCAGCCTTCTGCAATTCCAATATCGTTTGGAACATCTTCCCAAAGCGCAAGAGCATCAGGATGCCAATGTTGTTTGACGTCTCCGTCAAAAATTTGTATTACTTCGTCATCAACTATTTTAGCCCATGTCATGTTATTTTAACTCCTTAAAAATATTAAGCATTCTTCCAATATATAAGCGCCATGCCAGTTCCAGCATTGCTTACTCTCCAATCTAGTTCGGCTGGTGGAAATGCAAGTAGAGGATTTCCAGCATTACCATTACAGTAATCATAGTTACCGCCGTGGCATATACATAATATAGCACTTCTACTTACGCCAGCTCCGCCGCCTTTGCCTGCTTTCTGTGTCATGTGACATATGCCAGTTCCGCCTGCACCGCCCAGTGTTCCTGCGCATGCAAGTACATACGGATGTATTGTCTCCATCATTCTGTCTGCACAACATACTTTATTCGATGTGCCTAAGCAACATACTAAATTCCAGTTTACTGTGCCGCATGCATCTGCGCCAGCTAAACAACAGTTACCGTAAACACTATGTAGATTGCAGCAATTGTATACTACTCCGCCTGTTCCTGCGCCTTCGCCTGCATTATCAGGATTACCATCAATGGTATGACCTGTCCAATAGCCATCTTGTTGACGACAACGGAACATCATACTTCTTCCTGATGAACCGCTTCCGCACATTTCGTGTATGTCATGCCACGGATATATCTTTGGCGCTGGACCTTGTTCAATATCTGTAAAATAACTGTCACCGTGACTGTTTGGTGCTTCACTAGAGCCCCAGAACATTTCTCTGCCGCGGCCTTCGTTGTTGTGTGCACCGCCCCAGCCGCCTGGACCATTTCTCCAACGTCCGTGCATACAGCATCCCTGAATATGATGCGCAGTGCAGTTTGAGCAGCACTGATAAGCAGTTCCGCCGCCTCCACCTGCAGCTGGCAAGCGACATGCATCTCTAAGCTTGTTGCCATACAGTTGGCCGTTATAACCTTGTTTCATACAAATACAGGTACAACTCCACGAAATTGAAGATTCTCGTTGAATATAGCCGATGCCGCCACCGCCGCCTGCACTTGGTCCACTTTCTGATGTACTATTTGTATTATTGTAGGATCCTTGTCCTTGGCCTCCGCAACAGTAAATAAATGATCCTGCGGAGCCGCCGCCTGCATATCTGCCCATACAGCAACCGTTACTGTCGTGCGACGGATCCATGCGTCTTGCACTAATTC
>JGI26082J51739_10001405_pt1 | contig 15107 bp, 10 predicted proteins | sample SaaInl5LU_22_DNA_FD_51739 | JGI IMG/M metagenome (IMG submission 51739)
GGGCTTTGAGCGCATGGTCCAATTTGTCACAGGCATGGGCAACATCCGCGACGTCATTCCCTTTCCTCGAACGCCCGGCAACGCCGAATTCTGATTCACACCATGCTCAAGCAATCGCTCAGCCAACGGCTACAACAAAAGCTTTCGCCGCAGCAGATTCAACTGATGAAGTTGATTCAGCTGCCTACGCAGGCTTTGGAGGAGCGGATACAAGAAGAAATGGAAGTGAATCCCGCCTTAGAGGAAGGGATGGATACGCCGGAGCCCACGGACGATTTGAGCAATGAATGGGAAGAGGACGGTGGTCAAGAGGAGTACGATCCGATGGACGACTACTTGAGCGACGACGACATCCCGGACTACAAGCTTCAAGCCAACAATTTTTCTGCAGACGACGAAGCGTATGAAGCGCCCGTCGTAGTGGGCAAGGACATGAGCGATTTGCTCAAAGAACAGCTCGCCATGCGCTCATTGGCGCCCCAAAAGGAAGCCCTGTGCAAATACCTCATCGGTACGCTGGAGGACGACGGCTACCTGCGCCGCGAGCTAGTCGATATTGTCGATGACTTGGCCTTTTCCCTTGGAATCTTCATCGAAGTGCGGGAACTTGAGGAGGCCTTGTACGTCATTCAAGGAATGGAGCCGGCAGGGGTCGGGGCCCGGGATTTGCAGGAGTGCTTACTGATCCAACTTCGGATGCGTTCAGGAGCGACCACGGAACTAGCCAAGAACGTGGTATCGGANCATTTTGATGCCTTGGCTAAACGCCACTACAGCAAGATGATGGCCCAATTGGACATCACNGAAGACGAGTTGAAGTCCGTGCTAGATGAAATTGCCCGCTTGAATCCCAAGCCTGGACACACCGCCGAAACGGGCAGCCATGCGACCCAAACCGTCATCCCCGATTATATCATTCAAGTCGTGGACGACCAATTGGAATTGCGTTTGAACGGCCGGAATGCCCCTGAACTCAATGTGTCCAGGGAGTATAAGGACATGCTCCAGCACTACAAAAAGGCGAAGCAGTTTGGCTCGGAACAAGAAAAGGAGGCCTTTCAATTTGTCAAGCAAAAGCTGGATTCAGCGAAGTGGTTCATCGACGCCATCAAGCAGCGCCAACAAACGTTGATTTTAACGATGTCCGCCATTATGCGCTTTCAGGAGGAGTACTTTCTGACGGGGGATGAACGGAAGTTGAAGCCGATGATTTTGAAGGACATTGCGGACGAAGTCGCGATGGACATTTCCACCGTTAGCCGGGTGGCGAGCAACAAATACGTCCAGACGCCTTTTGGGACCTTTTTGATTAAAAATTTCTTCAGTGAATCGATGCTGAATTCAGAGGGGGAAGAGGTCTCTACCCGCGAAATCAAAAAGATACTGGAGGATAGTATTTCGGAGGAGGATTCTCGGGATCCTCTGACGGATGATGCTCTCGCTAAACTCCTCAAAGACAAGGGCTATCCGATTGCTCGCCGCACCGTGGCGAAGTACCGAGAACAGCTAGGGATTCCCGTGGCGCGCTTGCGCAAAACGCTTTAAGGTTAGCGTTCAATCAATCGCATACCGCATTCGGTGAATTTGTGCGGGAAGTAGGATCCAATCGCCTATTTTCGTAATGCTGAAAAATATCTTTCGTATGAAACGCCTATTGTTTGCCTTTTTGTTGGGCGCCCTCTTTCTTCCCTTCCAAGCGGAAGCCTCACACATTCTAGGTGGAGACATCCAGTACAAATACGTGGGAGACTCCACGGGAGTAACGGGGCAATACCGCATCAAGTTGGTCATCTATCGGGAGCAGTCCGGAGTGGGATTGGGTACGGCTCAAACCGTGACCATCAACGCGCCCAGCTGCAACTTGACCACCAATGTAACGTGTAGCCTCGCTCAGCCAGAGTTCAGTGCGGCTTCGCTCGGTGCCTACGATTGTATCCCTCAGGGAACGAGCGGTTCCTTCTTCAGCCCGATGGTGAACATTTATGTAGGCTATGTCACGTTAACGCAAATCTGCAATGATTACGTCATGTACTGGCAGTCTTGCTGCCGACCTTTTGGCGTGACGGGAATCGCGAACTCCTCGGGTGCAGGCTTCTACTTTGAGGCGGAACTCAACAACACCTTGGGATATAATTCAGCCCCTGCTTTTGTATCGATTCCTTTGAGCTACATCTGTACCGGCGGATACATCAACTATCTACAGAACGCCTATGAAAAAGATGGCGACTCTATCAATTACGAACTAATTCCCGCTCGCGAGTTTGCATTTGGCAACGGGGGTGTGAGTGTCGGATACGCCGCTGGATTTACCTATCTGCAGCCCATCCATACGGATCCTGCGGGACCATTTACTCTGAATACCCAAACGGGTAACATCACCTTTATCGCAAACACCCAAGAAACGTCGGTCATTGCTATTCGCGTGAACGAGTACCGCTTTGACTCGACCTACTTGTTCTGGGAAAAAGTCGGCTCTTCCAACCGAGAAATCCAAGTTTCAGTTGCCGCCAACTGTAACCCGATTGTCAACCAAGGGGTGAAGTTGGACCAAAACGCTCCCGGCGTGACGCTTCGTCCCGACGGAAAGCAGCAAGTGGAATACAAATGTTTGGACTCCACCGTGATGCTGTATTTCACCTTGTCGGTGGAGTGTGTGTCCATTTCTCCAGACGGCTCGGACTTCCGCCTGACGGCCCCCAATGGCCAGCCCATCCCGATTGATAAGTTGATTCCCTTCTGCAACGTGAACGGGGAAACAGATTCTATTCGCGTCAAGCTCTTCAAGCCCTTGTCCATGAACGGGGAGTACTATCTGTATTCGAAAGTGGGCAATGATGGCAATACCCTGCTTAACAAGTGCGGGAAGGACATGGATGAGTTTGATACCATTGTCCTCCTGGTCAACGATTGTGTCAATCTCGATATGCAGTTGACCAATGTGTCCATCGACGAAGACAAGCGCCCACACATCTACTGGAAAATAGATCCAGCCACCTTCCCATCCTACCTCTTCAACAACTTCCGCGTCTACCGTTCGGGAGATGGTGGAGCAAACTGGAACCAAATCACGTCGTTGACGGATTCGGCCCAGCGCGATTGGGTAGATATCACCTTGGGAGCAGCCGATGTGGATGGAAAATCGTACCGATACTACGTCGAAGCCATTATCAATGGCTTGCAACAGCCCCCGACCAACACCGTCAAGAGTATTTGGCTGCGCGGAGATATGAGCAATACCTCATCCGTTCCCACCGTTTGGACCAATTACAATGGCTGGACGAATGCGATGTACCAGGTTGAATTTGGCCGCGGTGTATTTGGACAAACCGGCACCTACATCTGGGAAGATTACGGCGCACCGCAGTTGGATACGTTCGTCACGGTGGAGTATCCCAACTTGCCCCCAGGCCAATACTCGATCCGCGTCCGCACCCACAATCCTTCCCGTTTGCAAGACACGGCGTACTCCAACTGGATTGAGTTTGGTGAGCCCGTTCCCCCAATCCCCCCGATTGATACGGTGATTGTACCCAACGTGGTGACGCCCAACGGCGACGGGGTCAACGATGGCTTCCGCATTCAAGGGGCCATGAGCTACACATCTGGCCGCTACTTGATGATCATGAACCGCTACGGCAAAGTGGTTTACGAGAACGATGCCTACGACAATGCAAATCCCTGGAGAGGCGAAGACAACCGAGGCAACAAATTGGCCGACGGCGTATACTTCTACATCCTTCGCTTGGATGACAACCCCAACAGTGCTCACCTCGAATTGACGGGTAACGTGACCCTTCTTTCGAACTAAGCAAATTCACACTGTACCTTCAAGGCCGCCTCGTGAACGCGAGGCGGCCTTTTTTCGTTGAGAGAATCGTATGGAACGCTTGGACCGCATCAAACAGTTATTGAGAACCCTGCCTGAAAAGCCCGGGGTCTACAAGCATTTGGACAAAGACGGCCAAATTCTCTACATCGGAAAGGCCAAAAACCTCAAAAAACGGGTCAGCAGCTACTTCAGCAAAACCCACGACGAAGCGCGCTTGCGCATGCTGGTTCGACGCGTAGTGTCCATTGATGTCATTGTCACGGAGACCGAATACGACGCCTTACTACTCGAGAACACCCTCATCAAGCAACATCAGCCTTGGTACAACATCAACCTCAAGGACGGGAAGACCTATCCGTGGATTTGCATCAAGAAGGAGCGTTTCCCGCGGGTCTTTAGCACGCGTCAGCGCATCGAGGACGGCAGCGAGTACTTCGGCCCCTATCCCTCCGGACGGATGCTGGGGACGTTGCTGGAGTTGATTCGACAGCTCTATCCATTGCGGACCTGTGCCTTGAATCTCTCGGAATCGGCGGTGGATGCCGGGAAGTATCGGGTGTGCTTAGAATACCAAATGCACAACTGTCTTGGGCCCTGCGAAGCACGCCAATCGGAAGCCACCTACATGGAGGACATTGCGTCTGTGCGGAAGCTTCTAAAGGGCGAGTGGTCCGCCATCAAGCAACGGCTGCACGGCCAAATGATGATGCATGCGGCCAAACAAGAGTTTGAACTAGCTCAGGCCTGCAAAGAGAAGTTGGACCATTTGGAAAAATACCAAGCCAAAAGCACCGTGCTCAATCCTGCCGTGGGCGAAGTCGATGTGTACTCGGTGATCGACGATGTGGAGTACGGCTATGTCAATTTCCTGATGGTCCGAGAGGGGGCGGTCCTCCAATCCTACACCTTGGAGCTCAAGAAGAAAATGGAAGAGACGCCGGCCGAAATGCTCGAGTTGGCCATCCCGGAAATTCGCTTGCGCTTTGGGTCCGACGCAAAAATGCTCCTCCTTTCCCACGACGTCGAATTGGATTTGGCCGGGGTTCAATTCCAGGTACCACAGCGGGGCGATAAGGCCGCGGTGGTGGCCCTTTCCCAGCGCAATGCCCGAGCCCAGCGTTTGGAACGCCTGAAGAATATGCAAATCGTGGATCCGGATCGCCATGTCAACCGGATTTTGGCACAAATGAAGCAGGACCTTCGGCTGTCGGAAGAACCCCAACACATAGAGTGCTTCGACAACTCAAACATCCAGGGCACGCATCCGGTGAGTGCCTGTGTCGTTTTCAAAAATGCCAAGCCTTCCAAAAAGGATTACCGCCATTTCAATGTGAAAACAGTGGAAGGGCCCGACGACTTTGCCACGATGGAGGAGGTGGTGTACCGGCGCTACAAACGCATGATGGACGAAGGCCAATCGCTGCCCCAGCTCATTTTGATTGATGGGGGAAAAGGGCAATTGAGTGCCGCGGTAGAGGCGCTCAATACACTCGGTTTACGGGGTAAAATTGCCATTCTCGGCATCGCCAAACGCCTGGAGGAACTCTACTTCCCGGGGGATTCTGTGCCTTTGTACTTGGACAAGCGCTCCGAAACGCTCAAAGTCCTGCAGCAGGCGCGAAACGAGGCACACCGCTTCGGCATCACGTTCCACCGAAACAAACGGAGCAAGGCGAGTATTGGTTCGGCACTTGAGGCCATTCCAGGCGTAGGTCCGGCCACCATCGAAGTGTTATTGAAAACCTTTAAGTCGGCGGCGGGCGTCAAGCGTGCAAGCGCTGAGGCGTTGCAAAATGCGGTAGGACCCGCGAAGGCCAAAAAGGTCATGGCGTGGGTGGCAGAGACCACCGCGAAGCCGACCGCCTAGTCCTTGGGAGGATAGGCCACGCGAATGCTCTCGAGCGGTTTGCGGGAAATGTTCGGAACGGTGGCGTCCAAGGCGGCATAGCCGACCGGCAGAAGTAGATAGGGTTTTTCGTGGCTCGGCCGATGCAATAGTTCCTGCAGGAAATTCATCGGACTGGGGGTATGCGTCAAGGTGGCCAGTCCCGCTTCGTGAATCGCGGCAATGAGCATTCCGCAGGCAATGCCTACGGATTCGGACACGTAGTAGTTTTTGCGGATCTCCCCGTTGGGGCGGACGTCCTGGACATGTTTGAATACGACAATAAGCCAGGGGGCCGTTTCCAAAAAGGGTTTCTCCCAATCCGTTCCAATGGGGGCCAAATCCTCCAGCCAGCTGTCGGGAGCACGACCGGCGTAAAAGGCTTTTTCCTCCGCTTCCGCGGCTTCTCGAATCTGCCGCTTGAGCACGGGATCCGATACGGCACAAAAGGTCCAAGGTTGTTTATTCGCCCCAGATGGAGCAGTTCCCGCCGTTGCAATGAGGGCGTCAATCACGTCGGAGGAGATTGGCGTGTCTCGAAAAAATCGCACCGAGCGGCGCGCATGCCAGCGCGCCCAGGTTTCTTGTGCTCGCGCGGCCACCTCCTCCGGAGAGCGCTCATCCATGTGGAAAGGAATGTGCCCGTCTGCCATCGGATTAGATGCCTTTGAGTTGGCCATCCTCCAGGGGAAGGATGCGGCGTGCGCGGTCAATCACGCGTTGGTCGTGGGTCGAAAAAATAAAGGTGGTTTTTTCCTTTTCGTTTAAGGCTGCCATGATGTCTAAAAGGGTTTCCGTGGACTTGGAATCCAAGTTCGCCGTGGGCTCGTCTGCGAGGACAAAGCGGGGGCGGCTTGCCAGGGCGCGGGCGACGGCCACCCGTTGCTGCTGCCCCCCCGACAATTGGTTGGGGCGGTTGTGGGCGCGGTCCGCCAATCCAACGGCTTCGAGGAGTTCCATGGCTCGGGCATCGCGCTCCTTTTTGCTGACCCCTTGAAGCTCCAAAATAAATCCGGTGTTTTCGAGGGCGGTCAAGACGGGAATGAGGTTGTAGGCCTGAAACACAAAGCCGATATGTTGTAGGCGAAAGTCAATGAGGTCCCGGTCTTTGAGATCCACGATGTTGACCCCGTCGATGCGGATGTGGCCTTGATTAGGGCGGTCCAAGCCCCCAATGGCGTTCAGCAGGGTCGTTTTGCCGCATCCAGAGGGCCCCACGATGGCCGTGAATTCCCCTTCATCGAAGGCGGTGCTCACGCCATTCACAGCGGTTACCGTACCGGCTTGCGATTCGTATACTTTGACGACGTTTTGAAGTTCAATGAGGGCCATAGGGTCAAAAAATTAAAGCACACGCATGCTTTCGATCGGGTTCAATTTAAGGGCTTTCCGGGCCGGATATAGGGCCGAAAGAAAAGCGAGAATAAAAACAAGTGCGGCAATGGGCAAGTAGAACTCGGGCACGGTGATGGGGTAGATGGTGGACTCCATCCCAAATTCGGCCAAGCCTTTCTCCACCCCTTTGAGTGTGATGCCCGTGCGGGAGGTGATAGCCAAGGTGCCGTGCCCCAAGACCAGCCCGATAGGGAGCCCCGCAAAACTGAGCAACAAGGTTTCGGCCACAATAAGGAAGAAGAGGCGGCGCTTGTTCATGCCTACGGCCATCAGCATGCCCAGTTCACGCGTTCGCTCCAAAATGGCCATGAGCATGGTGTTGAGGATGCCAAAGGCCATCGCCAGCAAAATAATCGTCATGAAGAGCAGGAGAGACTGTGCCATGATTTCATCGGCGTAGCCCAATTCAGGGCTGATGCTTCGCCATTGCTTGATGACCAAGGGAGTTGAGTCCCGCTCGAGGGCTGCGAGGGATTCAATGCGGCTTCGGATGAACACGTGGTGCAAGCGCAGGCTGTCCTGGATGCGAAGATTATCCACGGTGCGGTCCATGGCATAGGGGTTCTTGACGCGGAAATTCACTTGGTGGGCCACGGGGAATTCACGGCCCATACGTGCTGAATCCAGCATGCCCATTTGCGTGGCGATGTTCCACGCGGGGACGTAGAGCATGGTTTCTTCCAGTAAGTTGGAGGCTCCGTCGTAGAGGCCCACCACATAAAAGAGGGCGCTGTGCACTTCGCCCGCCAAATCTTGGAAGGTGAGGACCACCCGGTCGTCGATCTCGACGTCTAAGCGCCGAGCCAGTTCCTCTCCGAGGACGATTTCATCCGCTNCGCGTTTGTCCAAGAACATGCCGGCCGTGATGGTGCGGGCCGCCTTGAATACAGCTTGCTCCGCTTCCGGATATACCCCCAGAACCAGCGCAGGGGCTGCGCCAGAACCACTTTGAATCATGGCCTGGAGCACCAATCGGGGAGCGACAGCCGTAACGGCCGTGTCACGTGATAAATTCTCCAGGACACGTGGGAGGTGTGGGATGAGCGCGGCGGCCTCAGGCGAGGCTTCGTAGGCCGCCGACGTAATGCGTCCATGGCCCACATTGTCATCCAGAAGGCTGACGGTTCGAGCGTCGTTGAGCCCGGTGGCCCAGCCCATCATGAAAATGCCGGCCCATACGCCCAAGGCCATCGAGCCGATGACGACGATGGAGCGCCAAGGGCTGCGCCAAATGTTGCGCCAGGCCATGCGGATTGTGCTCATATCAGCGGTGGATAGCAGGAGATTTATAGACAACGTAAATGGGCCATAGGCTCGCCAGAAGAGTCAAGCTGAGGACAATGGCTCCATGGGTCCAAGTGATGGACCAATCCATGGAGGGAGGGAGAACAGGTTCCCACCCCTGCTGTTCCATGGCTTGGGCGATGTCGCCCAAGAGGCGGAGGGGCCGCACATGGAAGTAGTACACGACTCCTCGGCCCATGGCGGTCCCTACAGCTGCCCCGAGCAGGCCCATGAGCAGCGCTTCGGTGAGGACCATGCCGGCCAAAACAGGGCGCTTGACCCCCAAGGCAATTTGCATGGTGAATTCCCGTTGGCGTTCGTTCGCCAACATAATCATCGTCCCCAGGAGGCCAAAGGAGATGACCACGTAGAGAATAAAAAGAATGACAATGCCTCCCGCAGAATCTGCTTGAATAGCTTGCTGCAATTCGGGCATGCGCTCCTCCCATGAGGTCCATGAAGCATAGTCCATAGGGTGCTGCTGGGAAAGGTCGGCCGCCGCCCGCATGGATTCACCCGGATTTTTGGGGGTAATCATAACCGTTCCCCACATGCCGTAGGCGCCGCTGTAGGCTTGGGCATCTTCCAGGCGCATCACCGCCACACGTTTTTCGAGTTCGGGATTTCCCAGGCGGAGGGTCCCCGCGACCAACATCAAATCGCTCGCCATGGAGCCTTGGTAGCCTTGACCCATGCCGACGAGGGTGTCGCCAATTTGGGCATCGAGGGATTCAGCGAGGTAGCGCCCGAGCCAAACAGGGTAGGGGCCTTGGCGTGGGGCTTCCAAGGTTCCGTCCATCAGGCGGGTGGCCCAAAAGTCCATATCCTCCCGGTTAAAGTCCACGCCGGTCCATTGGGCTACGGCGCTTTCTTTTCCATGGCTCAGCAGCGTAAATCCCGCCAGGCGTGGGGTAGCGGAGGCGACGTTGGGGTCGGCAGTAACGGCCTCGAGCCAGCGGGGATCTTCCACCAGGGCCACGTCCAAATTTTGGGAGGGCCAATAGGCGCTGTCTGCAACTTGAACATAGCCAGCCATGCCCCCGACCACGGTGTGGATCATGTGGCCATAGATGCCCAACTGCAGGCTGCGGATCAAAATCGCAAAAAAGAGGGCAAAGGCGACCGCGGCCGCCGTGATGGCACTTCGTCGTCGATTGCGGCCCAGGTTGCGCCAGGCTAAACGGGTAGTTAAAGACATGGGACTAAGCGCATTACAGCGTATCGATGTTTTTCATGGTGGATTCGCTGAACCAGCTGGGCTTCAGGTCAGGACGCTTGCGCCACTCCAGGATCGTCAGCGTGGTCGTTTGGTTGCCGTCTTTGGCGGTAAAGCGAATTTGATCGGGCATCAGCACCCCATCAAACCGTTTAAAGTGCAAGGCGTCCATTTGCTGGCTCACGCCCCCTTTTTTGTCCAAGAACACCAACCGCACCCAGGTGTCGTTCTGCACGCTGAGGTAGGCGTCAACATGGTCGTAGGCCACCGGGGTGGCGGGCTTGGGGACGCAGCGGATAAGATGGCATTCTTGGCCATTGACAGTTTTTTTGCCCTGGTAGCTGTGGGTGAAGTCCTGGCTCAGGGAGGCGGCTCCTAAGATGTTGTCAAATTGGGCATCCGTTCCCATCCAACCTTGCATGAGCATGGAGGAGGGGAGCTTCATGATTTTCCCGGTACGGGGGGAATAGGTCATCAGCGCTTTATCCGCTTTCATGTAGACCATTCCTGCGTCCCGCTCGGGGGAGACAATTTGCACCAGGGAGTAGGCATTGCCCATATTCCAGCTGCGAAGCTCCATTTCTCGGGTGTAGCGCGGGCGTTCTGCTTTCATCTGAATGCGGCTGTAGGCAGACTGTTGCACGGCAGCCCCTTCGGCTTTGGCGAGCAGAGCACTCGGGTTTTGGCCCATAACAGGAAAGACGCTCAGGCTGAGCCCAAGGAGGTAGAGAAAGTGACGGCGCATGGGAAGATGAATTTACGGCTCATTGGTTTAACCCAACGGAGGCTAAAGGGTTCGGCGCTCGGGGGGATTTTGGGCATTACTTTTGCAAGAGACTTAGTGCCCTCTGGGCGTTCACTGTATAATCGAATCGACTATGTATCCCGAAGACCTCATTGCTCCCATGCGCGCCGAATTAACGGACGCAGGCTTCACTGAAATCCGCGAGGCGGCCGCTATGGAAACGGCCATCACCCAAAATGCGGGAACGACCTTCGTGGTCATCAATTCGGTCTGTGGGTGTGCGGCAGGCTCAGCGCGCCCTGGAGCGCGTATGGCTGTTGCCAACGCGGGCAAGAAACCTGATCACCTCGTGACCGCCTTCGCTGGAAATGATCGCGAATCGGTCAATAAAGCCCGCGATTTGATGCTTCCTTTCCCTCCTTCTTCGCCCTGCATGGCCCTCTTTAAGGACGGGGAACTGGTCCACATGATCGAGCGCCATCACATTGAAGGTCGCCCCGCAGATATGCTGGCAGCCAATTTGATCGGGGCTTTTGAGGCCCACTGCGGCTAAGCAACGCCCCACCTAGTTGGCCAGAGGAAACCCCGTGAACGATTGCGGGGGCCCAACCGACTTATGGTAAAATTTACTATAGTGTACTTTGTACGCTTTATCCAATATTCATGTATTTTAGGGGCAAAATATCCCCAACATGAATTGGAAACGTACCCTTGGAAGCGCACTCGCTTTCCTCTTTCTTTCTAGTACTGCCCTGGCACAAGGACGTGTTAGCGGATCCGTCAAGGATGCGGCAGGAGCGGCGTTGCCGGGCGTAGTGCTTTCAGACGAAGCTTCTGGAACCACCGCCATGACGGACAACAACGGCCTGTATTCCTTGACGGTTTCGGCCAACCAAGCTACCGTNAGGGCCTCCATGCTGGGCTATGTCGGCGCAAGCAAAACGGTCACCTTGACCAATGGGGCGGCCACGGCCAACTTTACGTTGGCTGAAGAGGCGGTAACCTTGGATGACATCGTGGTGATTGGCTACGGAACGTCCAACGTCAAAGATTTAACTGGCTCGGTGGTGAGCGTCAAGGCCAAATCGTTCCAAAAGGGCGCGTTTTCGACACCGGAAGCCTTGATTTTGGGCAAGACCCCCGGTGTCCGCATCACCTCCAACTCGGGCATGCCGGGCGCGGGTAGCCGTATTCGCATCCGGGGCGGTTCCTCCTTAAATGCGAGCAACGATCCCCTCATTGTAATCGATGGCTTGCCTGCTGATGGGCTTGGACTGCTTAACCCTTCGGACATTGAGAGCTTTACTATTTTGAAGGATGCCTCTGCCACCGCGATCTACGGTTCACGGGCGGCCAACGGGGTCATCTTGGTGACAACCAAAAAAGGCACGGCCAATGGTGCCTTCCGGGCTGATGTTACAGCGGTCACGTCGTTCCGCAACGTGACCAACCAGGTGGACGTCCTATCCACGGAGCAATTCCGCAATGTGATTGCCGAAAACGGAACGTCTACCCAGCAATCTCGCTTGGCTACCGCCGACCCGAACCAAGTCACCAACTGGCAGAATGAAATCTACCAAACCGGGGTGGTGAACGACTACAACATCGCCTTGACGGGCGGTTTGAAAATGCCCTATCGCCTTGGATTGGGGATGTACCGTGAAAAAGGGGTTCTCAAGCGTTCAGAGCTGAAGCGTTATACGGCCACACTGAATGCGAGCCCCTCTTTCTTGAACGGAAAACTCAAGGCCAACACGAGCGCTAAGGTGATTTCGGCCGAAAACTTCTACGCCAACCAGGGGGCCATCGGCACGGCGGTATTCTTTGATCCCACGCGCCCGGTCCTTAGCGGGGATACGACCTATGGAGGATACTTCGAGTGGACGATGCCCAACGGGGCCCCGTCAGCTCTTTCTCCACGCAACCCCGTGGGATTGTTGATGCTGCGTGACGACGTGGGCTACAATACCCGCGCCCTAGGCAACATCTTATTTGATTACCAGCCCTTGGCGAGTGAGGCGCTGCACCTCTTCATGAATGTAGGAGGCGAGTACTCCTACACGCACGGCAACACCTTCGTTCCTGCCTACGCGGCGATGAACTTCAATAATGGGGGTGAAATGAATCAATACGAATCCACCCGCACCAACCGCTTGATTGAGCTCTACGGAAACTACAACAAGCAGGTGAGCAACCGCGTACACGCAGATTTGACGGGCGGGTACTCCTTTCAGCACTGGAGCTCATCCTCCCCGTCCTTTGCGAGCCTCAATGCAGCGGGCGATACGGTCAGCCCCGCCAACCCCTTCCCCTTCTTCTCGGAGAATGCCTTGATGTCCTTCTATGGTCGTGGCAACTTCAACATTAGCAACAAATACTTGGTGACCGCCACCTTGCGTTCGGATGGTTCTTCACGCTTCTCCAAGGAAGCGCGTTGGGGCCTGTTCCCCTCAGCAGCCTTGGCATGGAATGTCTTGGAAGAAGACCTCTTTGCGGGCCAAACCCTCTTCAGCAACTTGAAGGTCCGAGTGGGCTATGGATTGACGGGCCAACAAGACATCTACAACGACTACGGCTACATCCCCAACTACAACTACGGAACGGCCACCGCCCAGTATCAATTTGGCAACAACTGGGTGGACATCCTTCGCCCCGACGCCTACGACTACAACTTGCAGTGGGAAAAGACGGCGACGACCAACATCGCCTTGGACTACGGGCTNTTGAAGGGCCGCATCAACGGTAGTGTGGACGTCTACCGCAAAAACACTTACGACCTCTTAGGAGTCGTGCCCATCCCCGCGGGAACGAATTTCTCCAACCGTGTTTTGACGAACGTGGGCTCCATGACCAACAATGGTATCGAAGCGTCTGTCAACCTCGTGTTGGTGGACAATGCCACCACCAATTGGGAAGTAGGCTTTAACGCTTCGCGCAACCGCAACCAAATCACCAAGCTCTCCTTGGTGCAAGACACGACTTCGCCCGGCATTCAAGTGGGCGGCATTGCAGGGGGCGTAGGCAACACGATCCAAATTCACGCCCTCGGCATGCCCATGTACACCTTCTATAGCTACGAACAGATCTATGACGCCACGGGCCGTCCATTAGAGCGCAACGGTTCACTGGATCAGTACAGCGACGGAGTGGACGTCAACGGCAATGGCAAGATTGATGACATCGAAGCCTATGTCGACCAGAATGGCGACGGCATCATCAACACGAGCGATTTGGTGGCTTGGGCTGGGAAGACGCCTGAACCTCGCCAAATTTTTGGCTTCAGCACCAATTTCTCGCACAAGCGTTGGTCTGGCGGGATGACCTGGCGAGCCGAACAGGGCCAGTACATGTACAACAACCTGTCCTCCAACCACGGCAACTACTTTGAAGTCGGAGGCTCCATGCGCCACTTGAACAACCTCGTGACGGATTACTTGAATACGGGCTTCCGCTCACCCCAATACCTCTCGAGCTATTACATCCAGGAGGCCTCCTTCATTCGTTTGGATAACCTGTACCTATCCTACAACCTAGGGAACCTGTACCAAGACAAGTATGCGACAAGCTTAAATATCTCCATGCAGAATGCGTTGGTCATCACGAAGTACAAAGGATTGGATCCCGAAATCGCCGGGGGCATCGACAACATGATCTACCCCCGTCCTCGCGTATTCAACTTCCAATTGACTGTTACCCTCTAATCTCCGGACGCCATGAAATCTATCAAACTCTTTTCTCTTTTGGCCGGTGCAGCACTCTTGGCCGCGTCGTGCGCCAAGGATTTGAACCTAACGCCCAAATACGGTTTGAACGCGGATGCCGTATACTCGGACCCCAGTAACTACATCAACGTGTTGGCCAAGCTCTATGCGGGCTTATCCACGACGGGGAACCAAGGCCCGGCAGGGATGCCCGACATCGGCGGCATCGACGAGGGATTCTCCCAGTATGTTCGCGTGTACTGGAACTTACAAGAGCTCCCCACCGACGAAGCTGTTTGTGGCTGGAATGACCCGGGTGTCCCCGAGCTCAACACCATGACTTGGAACGACAATTCTTCGTTTGTGAGTGCGATGTACTACCGCATCTACTACCAAATCGCCTTGGCCAACGAGTTCATTCGCTACACGATGGACGAGTGGTTGGACAGCAAGGACTTTACTCCTGAGCAAGTGGCCATGATTAAGGACATGGGCGCCGAAGCGCGCTTCCTCCGGGCCTTGAGCTACTACCACGCCTTAGACCTCTTCGGCAACGTGCCCTTCGTAGATGAAAGCGATCGCCCCGGGGTATACTACCCAGAACAGATCTCACGCGCAGACCTTTTTGCCTACATCGAGGCCGAACTAAATGATATCGAGGCCTTGATGGTCCCCGCTCGTGCCGGCCAATATGGCCGTGCTGATTTGGGTGCCTTGAAGGCATTGCGCGCCAAGTTGTTCTTGAATGCCGAGGTGTATACTGGCACGGATCGCTACGCGGATGCGATGGCCGAGTGTACGGATCTCATCAATGCTGGGTATAGCCTAGAGCCCACCTATGAGCACAACTTCTTCGCAGACAATCACACCTCTTCGGAGTTCATTTTTGTTGCCACATTTGATGGACAGCACACGCGCACCTATGGCGGCACGACCTTCCTAGTGCATTCCCACATGGGCGGCACGATGGACCCCGCATACTTTGGTACGACATCAGGCTGGCAGGGCAACCGGGCCACGAAGGCGTGGTACGACAAGTTTCCTGACACCTT
>JGI26082J51739_10001406_pt1 | contig 15101 bp, 14 predicted proteins | sample SaaInl5LU_22_DNA_FD_51739 | JGI IMG/M metagenome (IMG submission 51739)
CGCGAACTGCCAACCTGAAACAAGATCATCACCCTCGCGGCTTGCCTGCGGCAATGCGCTCCTACAAGGTGAAATTTATTTGATAAGCCTATCAACCTGTCAGCCGCTAACCATACTTAGGTTTAACAGTTTGAGGATTGATTAATGCAGATTAATAATTTTGGTACCAGCGTACAGAGCCTTAAAAGTAATGCTGACGCTAGTGCGCCGTTTGGGCAGGCCGTCTCAAACGCAGCTCAGGAGAGAAACCTAGCCCGCAAAACCGAAACCAGCGAGCCAGCCCAAACAACAGTATCGACTGAATCCATTACAGANAACCCTCTCGATCAGGTAGTACCTGCCGATGTGCAACGAAACCAGCGTATTGTTGAGGCTACTCTGAGTAGTGTTGAGCTATCTAGTGGTAAACGCCCCGAGCAGCTCACTCTCAAAGTGGTCATCGAAGAGATCAATATTGCGCTTGAAAAAGACCTGGGGCCGCGCGCAATTGAGTCGAGTGTTGAGTCAGGTCTTGATGTCTCACCCGAGGCGACAGCCGAGCGAATCGTATCGCTCTCCACCGGCATGTTTGGAGCCTTTTCTGATGCTAATCCTGACCTAAAAGGCGATGCCTTGGTCGATCGTTTCGTTGAAGTGATAGGTTCGGGTATTGAAACCGGTTTCGCTCAAGCACGAGAGATTCTTGACGGTTTAGGCGTCCTAGGTGGTGACATTGGTTCAAATGTGGATGCCACTTACGAACGTGTGCAGCAGAAGCTAGAAGAGTTCCGACAAGCCCACTCAACGGCTTCAAATATAGCCGTTGATGCCTCATCGGATGTAGATCAAAGCATTGATGAACTAAACCCTTGAGTTAAAACCTTAAACGCTTATTTTAGAAACCGGCCTTAAGCTATCTCCCAGTGTATGCTTGTTCTAAACTTAGGTACCCATTAACGAAGCAAGTTGAAGCACACTTTTAAATGAGAAGCCTTTACTACTCTGTTGTAGCAAGCCTAATAACCCTTGCTGTAGTTGTACCTAAATCAGTCTTAGCAACTGAAGTAACGGCTAAGGATAACAATGAAGCAACAGCGTCTAATGAGCGCCCAGAGACTGTTTACAGCTTTATATCAGGCAGTGACCTGCTTGATGCCCTGACCCAAGAGTCCATGATGCTGCAAGGGTATATTCTGGGTGTTACTGACGCACTTAAGCACACTAAAGAGCCTGACAGATGCTTTACTATTCCGCTTGCTGCTAACGCAGATGCACTCATCTACACAGCCTATGCTGAGTATTGGCGCGCTAAAACACCTGTCCCCCAAAATAGTCTCAATGCAATCATTGAGGCAATGCACGCTCGTTACCCCTGTAAATGAGGGGGCACTGCGAACACATCCCCCCTGAACCAGACTTAATTCCAGCGAGATCTGTCTGCAGTATTGATCAGAAGTCGTTCAGGCGCGTAAGAGTTATACTGAACATTGGTAAAGCCCATACTTAGGGTAAGTAAAATTGCAGAGTAGCTATGACTGATCTAATTCAACAGGAAGCAAGCATAAGGCTGGGATTTTTTCTCTCTATATTCGCCCTCATGGCCAGTTGGGAATTACTGGCACCAAGACGCGAACTTAGCATTGCAAAAGGTCGACGCTGGTTAAATAACCTGGGGCTTGTTGTGGTTAACACGCTTACAACCCGCCTGCTCTTTCCTGCAGCTGCCGTAGGAACTGCACTTTGGGCTGAACAAAACCAGATCGGATTACTGAATTGGCTAAATGTAAGTCAGTGGCCTCTTGTAATATTAGCTAGTGTTGTCCTACTCGATTTTTTCATCTGGTATCAGCACCTGCTGTTTCATAAGATACCGCTGTTATGGCGTCTTCACCGCGTACATCATGCTGATCTAGACTTTGATATCACTACAGGACTTCGCTTTCACCCGATAGAGGTGCTGCTTTCAATGTGTATCAAAGCGGCACTGATTTTGGTCTTTGGTTTCCCCGCCTTAGGCGTGCTGCTGTTTGAGATTATTTTGAACGGCTGCGCGATGATCACACACTCAAACGTAAAACTACCGCAACGGGCTGACGCCTTAATTCGCAAGCTGTTCGTTACACCCGATATGCATCGCGTACATCACTCTTGGCGCCAAGAGGAGGCTAACTCAAACTACGGATTTAACCTCGCGATTTGGGACCGCCTTTTTGGGACCTACAAACAGGACTCGGTGGATGGGCAATTAGGCATCAACTTTGGCATTAGCGAGCGACCCAATCCTAATGCAATCCCTTTAAACAAGCTGTTAAGCTTGCCTTTTCGGAAAGGACTGTAAAGGGCTTTTAATGACTAGAACCTCAATTTTTAGCCAGGTTCAGTTACTAGTGCGGCGAGTAAACCACCATTTCAAAAATGCCAGCAATCGCAGCGGTTGGTGGGCACGTTTCCAATTACCGGCAACATACTTAGATGCTTCATTCATTGTAGGGTAAGCGTGCACCACACTCAGCAGTTTATTCATGCCTAACTTATGACGCATCGCAACGCAGAAAATACCAATAAGGTCGCCAGCATTTTCGGCCACAATAGTTACACCCAAAATTCTATCTTTGTTAGGCGCCGTTAATACCTCGATGTAGCCCTTAGTTGCACCCTCTGCGATTGCTCGGTCTAACTCCTCTAGGTCAAAACGTGTCACCTCAAAGGGTGTATGGGTTTTGTTCGCCTCTGTCTGATCAATGCCGACGGCAGCTATCTGAGGATCACTAAAAGTGACGCGAGGGATAAGCGAGTAGTCAACCTTAAAGCGTTTAAATTGACCGAATAGAGCATTCACACTGGCATACCAAGCCTGATGCGCTGCGGCGTGTGTAAACTGATGCGGACCCGCTAGATCGCCCACGGCAAATATGTGAGGGAAACGGGTCTGCAGATAGTCATTCAGTTCAGGTGCCTGTGCACTAAAACCAAGCTTATCCAATCCAAGGCCTGCAAGACTCGCCTCGCGCCCAAGCGCAAACAGAAGACGATCTGCCTCGATCAACTGTTCTGTGTCAGCCGACTGAATACTCAGCTCTACTCTGTCAGGGTGGCTTAACGCTTGAGTGGGCAGGGCATTTAGATAAATTTTTACCCCTTCTTCAATAAGTGCCTGTTGCACCAACTGAGCAGCCTCTGCCGGCTCTCGTGACAATATTCGATCCGCTCGTGCCACTAAACTGATATCAACACCCAATCGATTAAGTGCTTGGGCAAGCTCGACAGCAACAGGCCCAGCACCAAGGATCACCAGCGCTTTAGGCGCAGTTTCTAGCTGATTTAGATAATCCCACAGGGTGTCAGAGGTGAGTCCGAGATGCGAATCTAATCCAGAAATGGCTAATGTTCGCGGTTTTGCCCCAGTCGCAAGAATAATATTCTCAGCCGTTAGCGTGCGCGACTCAGTTGCGCTTTTTATGCTGACGGTCCAGGGATCCTGAATCTCGGCCCAACCTTGAATAACATCGACNCCCAAACCGGTGTAACGTTCGACACTGTCATGCGGTGCAACCCCCTCAATGACATTGCGTACGCGCTGCATCACCTTTTTAAAATCGACCCGCGCCTGTGCCTCAATCCCATAGTCTGCAGCCGCATTCACACCCTTTATAACCTTAGCAGAGCGTATCAATGCTTTACTCGGGACACAGCCGCGGTTTAGGCAGTCGCCACCCATTTCCGCGCCCTCAATCAGTGAAACCTTAGCTTTAACTGCCGACGCTATGTAAGCACTTACCAACCCACCAGCCCCGCCACCAATAACTATAAGATTACGATCAAATAATTTGGGTCTAGGATATCCGCGATAAACCCGGCGTCTGTCCAGTCGATCTAACAACCATTTTGATGCCCAGGGTAGCAGTGCCATTAATGCAAACGCGACTAGAATTTCACCCGACAAAATGCCCGCAGGACTCTCTAACTCGGCGAGTGAACGCCCAGCATTAACGTATATAAGTGTACCCGGTAGCATCCCTAATTGACTGACCCAATAGAAGCGCCAAGTCTTTATCCGAGTTAANCCCATTACCAGATTAATTAAGAAGAACGGGAAGATAGGTACGAGTCGCAGCGAGAATAGATAACGCGCCCCTTCGCGCTCTATTGCACTATTAATCTTAGTAAAACTTGAGCCAAAGCGTTGCTCAATTAGACCTCGCAAAAGATAACGAGCGACTAAAAACGCGAGAGTTGCACCCAAGGTTGAAGCAAAAGAGACCAATAGCCCTCCCCAACCGAGCCCAAATAGGGCACCTGAAACGAGGGTTAGCGGCACAGCACCTGGAATCGAAAGCGCAGTCACCAGGGTATAGACCAGAAAAAGTAGCAGTGCGGCCTGCAACGGCTCAGCCTCCACTTGAGCATGAAGCAGTTCGAGCTGCGCGCGAATCTGGTCAAAACTGAGGTACTGCGTAAGATCAAAATAGAGGACCCCAACGACGCACAACAAGAGCGCTAAAATTAGAAATTTTTTCATCGTGAAAGAGTCCTTATATCGCTGTTAATCATGAGCGTTGTTTACCTGTCTTGTTATACCTGAGCGGAATCAATCGGCGCAGTACTGCTGGTATTAAATGTGCGCACACCCATCGTTATTCGCATTCCCGTCGTAATTAAACAGAGGATTGCAAATAGAATACCAAGGGCTGCAAACATAGAAGGAAAAAGACAACAGACAATAAACAGCGTAATGGTCTCTGTCGCTTCAGTTAAACCACCGAGGTAGTAAAACCCCTTGGCTGGGAATGCGACACTCTTCAGCTGACGTCTTTCGGCAAGTATGGCGAAGGCTAAGAAACTACTCGCTGTACCCATAAAGCTAAACAGTAAAATTGCCGCCGTTAATGCATTTTGTTGTGGATCTTGCAGTGCGAATCCCATTGGAATGGCGGCATAAAATATAAAATCCAGCACGATATCGAGGAAGGCACCGAGATCCGTAACACCCTGACGTCGCGCTAATGCACCATCTACACCGTCCGAAATACGATTTAATAAAATAAGGATAATTGCCAGCCACTCTATACCCATGGCAATCAATGGCGAGGCAAGAAGACCGATAACAAAGCCAACCCAGGTGACCTGATTGGCACGAATACCCCGCTGATCACACTGCTGAGCAGCAGATTCAATCCAATGCCTAGACAGTTTAAGTAGACGGGCATCAAACATCAGGGCGCTCCATTTTCTAAGGTGGCTAACGGGCTAAGTTGCACACAGACGTCACACTCANTTAAGTCTTCCGCGTCGTGGCTAACAATAAGACCTGGGATATTACGGCTGCGTATCTGTTTAAATACCCAAGATCTAAACTGCTGTTTTAAACTGCGATCAAGACTTGAAAAAGGCTCGTCCAACAATAATCCCCTAGGTTCTGCAGCCAGTGCTCGCAAAAGCGCTACGCGTGCCTGCTGACCGCCTGACAAAGTTGCAGGATCACGATCACCCAAACCGCTTAGATCCGCTTGCTCAAGCAGTGCGGCTATCTTCAAATTTCGATCAGCAGAACCTGATTCTGGGCTAGATGGAATTGCAAAACCTATGTTGTCGGCAACACTGAGGTGCGGGAAAAGCTTAGCCTGTTGCAGTAGCAAACCTAAGTGACGCTTTTCAGTAGAGAGTTGAGTTATATCAACGCCATTGAGAAGCAACTGACCCTGTGCCTTAAAGCCATCTGGCAAAGCACCTAAAATCCACCGCAAAAGGATTGACTTGCCCGTACCTGAGGGGGCTTCAATGCCAACAATCTGGCCCTTATCCACACAAAGGCTAAGGGGTGAGAAGAGCTCACGTCCAGCGATCGATATCTGTACCTGATCCAAACTTAACACTAATGCATCCCCCTTCGATGCCGATAGAGCCACGCCGGTGTTTTTGCCGCAAACCAGTAGAACAGCAGTGCAACCATTAACAGTACTAATGTCTGCGCGCCCAGTATGCGTCGATCACCGCCAGCGAACCCGTTTAATGTCTCGGTCGTCAGAGTATCTACACGGCCTGCACCTATAAACTGTGTCGGTAGATACTGGGCTAAACTCACACTAAAACCCAAAGCTAATGCTGCCGCGAGTGGACGCACTAGCAAGGGCGCCTTTAAGCGCCAAAACAGAGCAGCGGGTTTCAACCCCAGTGTTTTGCCTGTCAGCAGCAGATCTTTGTCCAACACAGTATAAGCAGGCTTTAACACCAGATAGATATAGGGGATGACCCATAAAAGATGCGCCACAAGTACCGTGCCAAATCCCGGATCAAGGTTCAGCCACTGAACCCAAAGGTACTGGCTAATCACCAACGGGAGCACGGGCAAAAACAGCGGCGTGAGTAACCAACCTGTAAATTTAATGTTCAGTTCTAATATTAAAGAGACGAGTACAACACCCATAAGGGCACTCAAAACGCCAAGCCCTACAGCATTATAAAACGGCTGGATACTAAGACTATTCCACGCTCTTAAAGACCAGCGCCCCGGCAGTAGATCGGGGTAAAACCAGCTATGAGTGAACGACCATATCAAAATGAGTGCCGCTAAAAGTAGGTGCAAACCCAGCAAAAAACGAAATAGGATAACACCGCCAAGTGGCACCCTAGGCCAGCGTATACCCCTTGGCTTTGATAGGCTTAGTGCGCTTGGCAATAACCAGATTAGAGCGGCCAGCATGAACATCAGCACAACCAATATCATCGCCATCGCAATACCTAACTGGCGCTGTTCAACTAAGGGATCTAGTAATGCGCGCCACGCTAATACAGCAAGTGTTGGAGGGTGGGTAGGCCCTAGAATCCATGCCATCTCAACCGAGGATAGACTGTAAGCAAGGACTGCCAGTAATGGCCAGCGTAAACCAGGAAGCAGTTGCGGCAAGATAATAGAGCAAAAAATCTGAGCGCGGTTATAACCAAGCGTGCTCGCAACGAGATATTGATCGGCTAAATCCGATCGTCGAATCTGCGCCCAAAGCATCCAGCATAAGAACCAACTCTCTTTTATACCCAGCGCAATAGCGAGACTCCAGCCGTAGGTGTCCTGTACCAACAGCGTATCGGAGAAGTCGAGCCCAATTACGTTGAGGAGTCGCTCTAACCAACCCTTTGGGCTTAAGAGTACATACACACCAACTGCAAAAGCGAGATGCGGTATCGCCAACAGAAAAGGTANGCGCGATGCAAAGGCTGAAAAACCCGGTCTNAAAATTAAGCTTGCGATGATTAATAGCGCCAGCACTAACGACAAAACTAAGCTGCCTAAGGTCGAGATCAGCGTCGTTTGTAGGGCATACCAGAGTTCATAAGCCTTAGTTAACTCAACCCAGGGAGCTGGAGTAAGTAGCTGCGCTAACGGAATCGCAAGGGTTATTACCGGTAGGAAAAGCAGCGCACAGGCAACCAGGGCCAGTGCGCTAAAGAACCTTAAACTCAACGGCTAGTCCCGGCATACCGTTCAAGCCAAGCCTGCTCAAGCGGTTCGACCCAGCTTGCATGAGGCTCTGCCAGCCAAGATGTTGAGGCAGGCAGTGCGCTTGGGTCGCGTGCTGTAATAGCAAGGGCTTGTTCAGCGCTTAGCTTTACCGGATCCAAAACGCTTGGGTCGCCCCAGATATCGAGATCAGATTTACGTAATTGCGCTTGCGGGGATAATAAGAAGTTGGCAAATAGTTGCGCCCCCTCTTTTGCTTGAGCGTTTCGAGGTATAGCCACAAAATGAATATTACCCAGCATGCCAGATTCAAAACCGAAACTACGCACCCCCTCGGGCAAAGTACCGTTACGAACTAAGTTCGCCGCATCATTAGGGTTAAAACTGAGCGACATTAGCAGTTCACCATCCGCTAGTAAGTTATGCATCTGGGCGATGCCCTGTGGAAATGCCTTAGCCTCTTGCCATAACAGGGGGTGGAGCTGATCTAGGTACTGCCACAAAGAGGCTGTCACCTTAGCAAAGGATTGCTCTGATACAGGTTGGTACAGTGCTGGATCCTGATCTGATAGTTCTATCAATAGCTGTTTCAAAAATGCAGTTGCATGGAAGTCAGGGACGCGAGGATAGGCCAGCTTTCCTGGGTTAGCGATAGCCAGCTGCAACAACTCGCGGGTATTTTTAGGCCTGTTATTTAGACGCTCTGGGTGATAAATGAAGGTGAGTTGCGCGCCACCCCATGGACTCTCAAGCCCCTCGGTTGGAATCGAAAAATCACTGTCTACAGGGAGCTTCCTATCGATGAGTTGGGCATTTGGCAAATTATCAGCCCAAGCATCGGCTAACAGCCCCTCCTCTTTCATCCGTTTGAAGTTCTCGCCATTAATCCAGATAAGATCCACCGTACCACGATCAGTATTGCCTGCTTGAAACTCTGTCGCTATACGGGTAACAACAGCACCCGCATCACTGATTTTCACCAGTTCGACGTCGACACCCATAGGCTTAACCTGCTCAGCTGCCCACTCTATATACTGGTTTATCGCATCACTGCCACCCCAAGCATTAAAATAGACAGTCTGCCCCCGAGCGCTCTGTTCAATATCACTCCAACTCTGTGCGTAACTTGTGGGGATAAAACTTAGTGGTGCAAAGCTTAAAACTGATGCCGCTAAAAGCGTTTTAAAGCGCATACTCCTAATCCTTTTTACCGATAATTTGGATTCACTGTGTATGAGTCGAACACAAAGACGAATCCTTACAGATGGGTTATAACAAATCTTGCCTCAGAATATATTGAAGCGGCGAGCGAAGCTATTGATTAAAAAGAGGAACCGTCCTGCTTAAGGAACTCAATCTCTTGTGCTGATGAAATACGCCCAAGAATGGTGTTGCGGTGTGGGTAACGACCGAATCGATCAATTATCACCTTATGTTTGTATTCGAACTCCAGGTTGTATTCGAGCCCCTTTTGATCAAACAGCAACACTGCCTGTTCGTGAATCAGCTTTGACTCAGAGTGCATAAAGGGCATGTAAAGAAAGGCTCTGTGTGTGCTTTCAAGGCGCATATCATCGCCATGAGCGATCGCCTCTTGGGCAAGTGCCAATGCCATTGGATCGGCGCTGAATGATGCCGGTGTATCGCGGTATATATTTCGTGAAAACTGGTCTAACAGAATGATTTCGGCTAAACGACCCTCAGGTGTCATTCGCCAGTCAAATAGCTCTGATGCACGTGCCTGCGATACCAGATCACCAAAGCGGGCCTCAATCATTGAATCAAGCGCTAGATCTTTAATGAACTGCTGCTTGGGCTCAAGCTCAGTGAACCAAAACTCCAGTACCTGCCTATGCATCTCACCACTCCGACCTTATATATGATCTCTTTAGCTTAGACGCAAACGCGAACTCTGCTAGCGAGCGGCTGAAAATGCTTCATCAGTAGGGTGTATGCGTTAGCCTGTGCATCAGACCGAGCAGACGAGAGTGCTATAGACACTTAGATCATTAACTAAGTGTCACAGAGCGCTCATTTAAATGATCTAGCACATCCCAACACGCACCGAGCGTGTGGTAATCAACCTTACCCATCGGCGACTTTTGATCGCTGAGTTTACGTCCGTCTTGACCAACGACGCGATACCATGCGCCATACTCATGATCTATGAGGTAATCCCAACTGAACTGCCAGATTCGCGTGTACCAATCTAAGTACGGCTCTTTGCCTGTTAGCTGATAGAGTCGATTCGCGGCAGCAAAAGACTCGGCCTGCACCCAGAAGTACTTATTGGCATCGGCGAAACGTCCATCGGGTGCAAAGCCATACACTAGGCCGCCGTATTGACTGTCCCACCCTTTTTCCATGGCGCGATTAAATAGCGCTTCTGCACGCTCTAGGTACCAGGGATTTGGCGCAAGGCGGTGCAACTCTAACAACAACTTTGCCCACTCAGTCTGATGACCGGGTTGAAAACCCCAGGGTTTAAATAGGTCACCGGGCTTATCAATGTTGTAGTTCAAATCTAGCGACCACTGACTATCATAGTGCTCCCAAATTAGCCCACCGGCCTGCGCGGCCAAATCACCAGCAAAGCGTTTAGCCAATGACTCAGCGCGTTGCAGATAGATAGGACTATTTGTGGCTTGATAGGCCGCAATATACGCTTCACATAGGTGCATATTGGCGTTCTGACCACGATAGGGGTCCAAAAGACTGAGATCAGCACTACGTTCGTCGGCATAGGCGTTATGCTCAGGCTGGTAGAATTCGGTCTCTAACAGCTGATGCACCTGCGCAATCGTCTCGTGTGCATTCACTAAGCCGGCCATATGTGCATGGGCATAGGCCAAAATAACGAAGGCTTGGCCATAGGCCATTGCCCGGTCATCTCTGAGCTTAACCTGGTCACCATCCTTAGTATGCATCCAGCCATAATGGCCAAAGCCCGCTACCCTGTGGTGAGACTCTATATAGTTCAACCCCTCTTTAGCCCAATCAGCATAATGATCACCATAACCTCGGCGGTATGCCTGCGCATAATTAAAGACAAAACGGGTAGAAGAGACCAGGTGTCGATTAGCCGCATCATAAACACGGCCGTCATCACTGAAATTATGGAAAAAACCGCCCTTAGGATCACGTGCAATAGGCTCGTAGAACGCCAAAATTTTCGCCGTATGTCCCGTTAAAAAATCTGCGTTATGGAAGGCTGGCATACTAAACGCCTGCGTAGTTAACGGTGATTTTTTGACCCTGAGCCGCCGATGTTAATACGGCTAAAGCAACGGCTAAAGCGCGTGTACCCGCCACCCCATTACACCGCGGTTCACGCGCCTCTTTAATGGCATTTACAAAGTCTGAAACCGCTGCCTGATAGAGGTTGTGTGGTTGCAACTCTATCTCGGTACGAGCCCCATCAACCTGCAAAAACACGCGCCCAACTGGCTGCTGACTCATCACTGATTCACCGATAAGCGAGCCTTTGCTGCCGTGAATCTCAATGCCATGTCCGCCATGAGGTGTCGCAAAACTCTCGTGCGTGTAGGCCAGAACACCACTGGGATAACGCCAGATGCTCATCGCCTCATCCTCTAGCTGATCACCAAAGAGCTTGTGATCAGTCATAGCGATCACTTCGTGCGGATACTCGCCCAGTAGGTAGGCCAGAAGGTCACAATTGTGAACAGTGATATCGAGCACGACCCCACCGCCAGCAGCGGGTTCATTGATGCGCCAGCCTTGAAGGTGAGGCGGCAGATAGACCGCATGGAAAACGCGTGCTGAACGCAGATCACCGATTAAGCCCTCTACAATTGCTTTACGTATCGCCTGATGGCTGGCCGCCCAACGCAAGTGGTGGTTGGTTGCAAAACGCACATTGTGCGAGCGGCACAGGTCAACCATCTCTTTTGCGTCGTGAAGATTGAGTGCCAGTGGCTTCTCGCAAAGAACGTGAACCCCTTTGCGTGCAGCTGCCTCAAGCTGTGCACGGTGCTTATCGTTGACTGAGGAGATATAAACGGCGTCTAACTTTAGCTCTAAAAGCTGTTCAACATCAGTCGTTGCAAAGGGGATTTTATGCTTGGCGGCGTAATCACTACCGTGCATGGAGGATCCCGATTGAACACCGACGATATCACCGCCAGTTGTTCGAATCGCCTCGATCATCCACTCTGCCGCAATGTTACTTGCACCTATTAATCCCCAACGCATATCGCCTCCTCGCTGTTTATCTTGTCTATTTTCGCGCTTTGTTAACCGGCATAGTAAGCGCTAATAGCTGGAAGCGAGGCAATCAAACGATTGTGCGCCGCCAATTTAGGAGCAACATCTTCCACCAAGCTAGTTGGAATGTGGTCAAAGAAGCCCGAATTTAGACCATTAGTCCAAACGAAGACCTTAAGGTCTACGATGGTTAGGCTATCACCAACAAAATACCGGTCACCGATCAGCGCCTCAGTCCATTTAAGGTATTGCGTAATCGGACCGGCTACAAGCGCTTCACGCGCCGCTTTGAGGGCCTCGCCTTGCATGCCAAAAGTAGCTACGAATTTATTACCCACATCCTCTAATGCATCCATCACTTCGTCGCATAACAGCGCCTGAACTGGATCTTGCGGATACAGACCCGCAAGCTTTCCAACGAAGCGATTGATCGCATTACATTGAGTAACCTGTCGGCCATCAACAAACAGTGTTGGCACCTGACCAAGTGGAGTGGTCTTTCTCACTTCACCAAATTCAGCAAAGGTAAAACGTACATCTTCAAATGGAATATCGGCTATTCGCATTGCCAGCCGAGCCGCTTCGCCGCGTCCGCCGTGCACATCAAAATAGGTCAGTTTAAGTTCGTGCATTGGCTGAATCCTCAAAATAGTATTCATTATTAAAACAGGCTGNATGGTGATTTAACCAATTGTTTTATATAAATTTAATCATCAAATAGTTGATTAGCTTCANATAAGAGTCTCTCTCTATCATCGTCACTGCGTATTCGAGTAACCATTTTTAAGTTAACTCTTAGTTTGGTCAATCTAGGGTTGGTACATCTTTTTGGTTATCTCTTTTTGGTAAGTCTTTCTGGGTAAATCGTTATAGGTGTTGCGATGTAGCTCATCTGATATTAACTGATGCAGGTAATCACCTAAGCAAACCCATAGGTTTTACAGATGCTAGGTTTTCCGTTGGCACTTGAAGAGTGTTCAAACGGCTTGGCACTAGAGCAGTCTGATTACCAATTCGTTTAGCTTGGCCACATATGATCAGTTAATGTGGAGTTTCGCAAGCGCTACTATCCTTAACCTGAGGCTGGAACCTAAACACAATATATACCTGCCTAATGACCCATCTAGGAGCACTCTTTGTCTGATCGCACGTTCTATGACTCAATCGTACCGATGGAAACGCTAAGTGAATTGACCTTAGCTGGACGATTTGTCGAACCCCCTGGTGACTGGTGGGCCGTTATGACGGACGTTGTCGGCTCTACTTTGGCGATAGCTGAGGGTCGCTACAAGGATGTTAACCTTGTAGGCGCGGCCGCGATTCCAGCGTTAATCGAAGGGCTTGGAGAGGAGGTACCCTACATCTTTAATGGTGACGGTGCACTGCTGCTAATAGCGCCGCATCACAAACAACTAGCGCAAAACATTTTAGCGGGTTTAGTACACATAGCTGATACGAACTTCAGTCTAAAACTGCGCGCAGGCTTGTTTAAAATTGAAGAGCTTCAAAGGCAAGGCCATCAACTCGAAGTTGGACGCTTACGACTGGTAGGAAACAGGAGCCTTGCACAGTTTCGCGGCACTATGGTCAGTGAGTTAGATCGCCTTCTCAGAACACCCAACACTGAATTAATTAGAGCTGACCCGCTTTGTGCTGACACCCTTGCACTTAATAACCTTTCGTGTCGCTGGCACAAGCAGCCGGCGCGTAACGGTAATATTCTATCGATACTGCTCTTACCTACTCAGGGCTCTGCAAGTCCGATAACCGCGTTTTTATCGCTTCTGAATCATATGACCAAAGGAGAACTTGCGAGCCTAAACCCCGTCTCTATGGATCTAGCCAAGTACTATTCAGTGGTAGAGGCGATTCGTAACGAGAGACGGATGCATGCAAGTATACTTAACTCTGTTTTTCTTAGACGGCTAATATCAATTCTTATCGCGGTGCCGCTGTTCAAATGGGGTCTTTCAAGGCGCTACGACTGGGCAGATAACTATCTTCGTCAAATAGCCACGCACTCAGATTTTCGCAAACTCGATGAAGCACTTCGCGTGGTCATAGACTGTACAGACACGCAGACCCAGTTGGTCCAATCACACCTACAACAGGCACAGGCTAGTGGTGAAATTCACTTTGGCATACACAGAAGTGATAGCGTACAGCTGACCTGCTACGTAGAGTCGCTGGGTGATGCAGCCCATGTACATTTTGTCGATGGCAGTGATGGTGGTTATGTATCAGCGGCTAAGATGCTGAAGCGGCAGTTAGAGACTCAAAGCGCTAAGCAATAAGAACCCGAGGTTTAACCCTGAAGTGAATAACCCAGTAAGGGTATAGAGGGATAACTAAGCCCCCTTACTCACTGTGTCTTTAGCGATTAGACTGTCGATATCATCAATAAAGTTAGATAAACGGCTCTTCACTGAGGCTTTTTGCTGATCACTCGCGCTGCTCCACAGCAGCCGATAAAGCTCAATTCTTGCGTCTAAGTTTTGCTCACGGCTTAGCGTTAAAACCGCCCCTTCAGGGGTGGCTAATGGGTTTGCTACAAGCTCTGAAAACAGCGTAGAAAAATTCGGTTCAGTGCGTTGTTGCAGTAACACTTTAAGCTTCAACTGAAATGCTCGGTGGGCGCTCACACTAATCTCTGTCTGATCTGGATGTCTAGCTGCATAGTCTGAAACCCAGTTAGTCTGCTCAGGCGTTAACACGCCCATCCACTCTGTAATTGACTCTATGCGCTCCGCCCTATGTTCTGATGGGGTATCAGCCTTCTCTAAGCGCTCTAGGTTGCGTTTTTCAAGCGCAGTCGTCAGTTGGCTTACCTGCTGATCACTCATTGTAAGCGCAAGTTCAGTTAATGCCGGTGTGGCCTTATCGAGTAAGAGGGTCCAGCGCTGGCGAATTTCAACTAGGTGTGTGGCTAGAAACTGCGGGTCAAGCTGATCTGCGTCAAGATGCGCCAGCAACTCGCTGAGCAGGCGTCGATACTCTGGAAGCTCGTGCTGGCGATGCCACTGATGCAGGGTTGCAAGCTGCGTTTGAAAAAGCTTATCTTGATCTTTATCCAGATCGATGTAGTCATCCACATACCATGGCGAGATCATTGAAAGGTTATTGTAGACAAAGGTTGCTCCGCAACCCTGAAGTAGAGCGGTCAGCGCTAAAATACAGATACACTTGCGAAACATCGGTTACTCCATCCGCTTTTATAAAACGTCTATACGGCCAAGATCAAAATTTGATCTATTCATACCGTAGAAGTTATCCAAATAAACAACGAAATTTTAGAGTCAAAGCCCCTAATCAGGTCGCGGCTTGCCTGCGGCAATGCGCTCCTACAAGCGCGTTCCCATCCTGTAGGAGCGCATTAACACAAAGTGTTAAGCCGCGACCGATGATTTTACAAAGCAAAGTTTAGCCTGTGACATATAGC
>JGI26082J51739_10001414_pt1 | contig 15076 bp, 11 predicted proteins | sample SaaInl5LU_22_DNA_FD_51739 | JGI IMG/M metagenome (IMG submission 51739)
CTGAAAATAAGCCGGCTTAATTTAGCCGCGCTTACCTACCATACGTACTTTCTTTCGCTTGCGCTCAACCACAGGACTTGGATTGCGAGCGTCTTCACGTTGACGCACACGTTGGCGCTTATAACGCCGCTCTTCCTCTTTAGCAGCCTCTGGGTTAAATACTGGAAGCTTACGTCGCTCGAGCTTCAGTTCATCCATAAGCACGTCAAGCTCACGCTGGGACAGATCTTTCCAGGTACCTACCTTAACATCACTTGGCAGAAACACAGGTCCAAAACGAACACGTTTTAGACGGCTGACTTGCACCTCTTGCGACTCCCACAGACGGCGAACCTCGCGGTTACGACCCTCCATCACAACACAGTGGTACCAGCGGTTCGCTCCCTCACCATCGAAGAAACGCACATCAGTGAAACGCGCCATACCGTCTTCAAGCAGAACACCCTGTTTTAAACGTTCTAGCATGGGCTCATCAACATTACCCAAAACACGAACGGCATACTCTCTGTCAATGCTACTTGATGGGTGCATCATTTTGTTCGCTAATTCACCATCAGTGGTGAAAATTAGAAGACCTGATGTATTAATATCCAATCGACCAATAGCGATCCATCGACCCTGCTTTAACTTTGGCAACGCTCTAAAAACGGTCGGGCGACCTTCGGGATCATGCCGTGTACAAACCTCACCAATAGGTTTGTTGTAGATAAGTACTCGACACTCTAATGACTGCCCTAGGCTGACATCTACCGACTTGCCATCAACAATGACTTTATCCTCAGCGCTAACACGATCACCCAGTTTTGCCACCTGATCATTAACGCTCACGCGACCTTCTTCTATCCAACGCTCCATCTCACGACGTGAGCCTAAACCGGAGCGTGCCAATACCTTTTGTAACTTTTCATCGGACATTTGACGACGCCTTATTAATTCAAGCATGTACATAAAAAAGGCCCTTACAAGAAGGGCCTTCTGTAGGGTGTGAATTTTAAACTTTATTCAGCGCTGGGCAACTGATCTTTACTAATACCTTTACTCGCCATGTAGTCAGCAAAGATAGCCGGCGTGCGACCACGGCCTGACCAGGTATGGACTGCACCTTGCCCATCGGTGATCTGGTACTTAGCTTTTACTGCAGTCTTAGCTTTTGGAGCTGCCGACTCCACCATTCCCATAAGGTCTGAAAGATCAACACCTGCCGAGCGCATNGTATTACGAATCTCTTCTATAGCGGCCAATTTNGCCTGCTGCTCAGCCGCCAGCGCCGCCTCTTCAGCTTTACGTTCTTCTAGNATATCGCTCAGATCAGCCATCACTTTTTCTATCTCTGATGCAGAGATATCCTGGCACTGCTTGCGAAGCGAGTTCTTACGAAGAAGTGTTTTAATAAAGTCGCTCATACATCCCACCCAGTTAATTAGACAAACTACTATATGCTCGTATTATCTCTATAAATATAATTAATTCAATAAAATGAAAAAAATAAAAATATATCACTTACCCAATAAAGCAATTATCACCCTTATTTTTAAACGATACATTAAATCCTTAAGACTGAGTGCGATGGCTAAACTAAAGTTCTGAACAGATAATAAATATAAACCAAAAAATTGGAAACACGAAACACGAAAAGATAAATACGCTTAACTTAAAGAGATTAGAACGTTTTAACCCAAGAGACTCTCTACACAAACGTAACACACACGCGTGTAACTTAATGAGTCAATAAGACTCCGTTAACAATCGATCCACCACCGCCTGCATTTATCTAAAAAAACCTACGCCATTCAGTAGTCATTAACAGCTACATGGCATCATAATCAGAATTGATCACTTTTTAGATTCACGTATCGTAAAGGCTGAAAAATGAACATGACAGACATTCAACAGAAAAGCCAAAGGCTCACACCAGGCGTTATCTGGACTGGCCTTCTACTTGGCTGTCTAGCCCTTGAGCTAGCAGCACTCTACTTCCAATATGGACTAGACTACGGCCCCTGTATACTGTGCGTCCAGATTCGCGCCATTCTGGGGTTAATAGGCGTAATCGCACTTTTAGCCCTAGTTTTACCCATAAGCGTTGAAAAAATTCTGAGTCTTTCGCTTTTACCTCTTAGCATTGGGTATACCTGGCTCTGTTATCAGGTACTGGGAATCGAGAGAGGATGGTTTGAGGGTAGCTGCACATTTGAACCCCCGTTTCCAAGTTGGTTCGCACTTCACGAATGGCTTCCCTCTATATTTGAAGCCTGGGAGCTTTGTGGTTATACACCAGAAATAGTTTTTAACATCACAATGGCAGAGACGCTTATAGCTGTTGCTGTAATTATTATGCTGGCAAACATTTTGCTGATTAAAAAACTATTCACCGACACATAAGGTTAAAGACAAGCGCATCGGATTTATGAAAACCCTACAACGAAAAGGCGCCGTTATCGGGCGCCTTTTTCTTGTCTAAGGATTTATTTAAAGGTTGGATGGTTATTCAGATGCAGCAATCAAACTCGCATTGCCGCCTGCAGCCGTTGTATCTATACACAGATGCCGCTCCAGCACAAAGCGCCCTGCATCCGTAGGATCATTAATTAAGGGCAATAACTCACCAGTACGTGAAGCAAGCGCCTGACGGTAATCGCCCAACTGATCGACAACGGCTGAGGTACAGACGGCTTTAAATCCGTTTAGAACTTCTAGAGCGGTGGGATCTAGCACACCCTCTAAGGCTATCACAGGCGCACCCTTAGCTATCATCTGCTCAAGTGTAGATGAGGCATGCTGCGCAATAGCCACTACGGCGTTACCCTGAGCTAAAGCAGCTACAACCTGGTCAATAAGCGCGCTCGGACTTGGTCCAAGGCAGAGCACAACGCCACGAGCAGCACAGGATAGCAAATTAAGTTCACCTGTAGGCCCCGGTAGCTGCATAGGCTCACAATCCAGCGCTTGAGCCGCCTTAGAGCTGAACGTTTGCAACCATGCTTGGCGCTGTTGCGCTGGCAACCAACGCCCTTTGGGTAGACCATTAATAGCCGCTTGCACCCGCTGAGGATCGATAGGGGCTCCACTCACAATACGATCAGTCGATACTGAGCCACTGAGCGTAAAGCGTTTAAGGTAGTGTGGCCCACCCGCTTTAGGTCCTGTTCCTGAAAGTCCTTCGCCCCCAAAAGGCTGGGATCCAACAATTGCTCCGATCTGGTTACGATTAACATATATATTACCGACTCGAATACGCGAGCAGATCTGATCAACCCGTTTATCGACGCGTGTATGCAATCCGAAGGTCAGACCGTAGCCGGTGGCGTTTATCTGATCCACAACCCTGTCTATATCCGCAGCTTTAAAGGTTATAACATGCAGTACAGGACCAAAAATTTCACGCTCAAGTTGACTGATAGCGTCTAACTTGACGACAGTTGGTGCAACAAATGTTCCTTTTTCCGGAACCTGCAGACGCTTCAAAACACGCCCCTCACTCGCCATACGACGACAGTGAGCCTCGATGCCAGCTCGCGCGTCTAAATCGATAACAGGGCCTACGTCAGTCGATAATTCCCAGGGGTTGCCAAGGCGCAACTCATCCATAGCACCGAAAAGCATCTCCAATAAGCGATCGGCTATATCTTCTTGTAAAAACAGTACACGCAGAGCTGAACAGCGCTGTCCAGCACTCTGAAAGGACGAGGCTAAAACATCGCGTACAACCTGTTCAGGCAGCGCTGTAGAGTCAACGATCATAGCGTTTAGACCACCTGTTTCAGCGATAAGTGGCGCATCTGCTGGAAGGTTCATCGCCATCGCGCGGTCAATCAGCTTGGCGGTATCGGTTGAACCTGTAAAACAGACGGCAGCAATTCGCGCATCGGAGGTTAAGGCTGCGCCAACAACATCACCCTGACCCGGCAACAACTGCAACACCGCTGCAGGAACACCTGCCTGGTGCATCAATTCAACCGCACGATGAGCCATCAATACAGTCTGCTCAGCGGGCTTAGCAACAACCGCGTTACCAACTGACAAAGCGGCTAATACCTGACCACTGAAAATAGCGAGTGGGAAGTTCCACGGCGAGATACAGGCAACAACACCGCGAGCAGGCGTGGTAATTTTAAGTGCCTCGCCCGCGTAGTAGTACGCAAAATCTACCGCTTCTCGTACCTCTGCAACGCCATCGTTGAGTGTTTTACCCGCCTCACGGGTGGCCAGCGCAAATAGCTCAGCGCTGTTCTGCTCTAGTAGCTCACCTACGCGGCTAATGATTTCAGAACGCTCTTGTTGTGAACGTGCAGCCCACTCACGTTGAGCCTCAATGGCTACAGCGATTGCCGTTTCAACATCAGCAGGTGTTGCCTCTATAACCTCACCCACCAGATCATCTTGATCTGCAGGGTTGTATACTGTGTAAGCGTCAACACCACTAATCTCGCCTGCGATTAGAGGCTTAGCTTGCCATTGAGATTTGCGGAATAACCCGCGAGCCTGATCAAGCTGGGCGAGGGTTGTAACATCAGTCGTATCCCAACCGATCGAGTTTGCACGTCCAGCACCGAAGAGATCAGCGGGCTTAGTTATAATTGTACTACCAGGGTTATCACCTAAAGCCGCGACTATATCAAAGGGGTCAGCGGCTACTTGCTGCGGCGCAATACGTTTATCAACTAACTGATTGACGAAAGAGCTATTGGCACCATTTTCAAGTAGACGACGCACAAGATAAGCCAGTAGGTCACGGTGAGCACCCACCGGTGCATAGATTCGGCACTGTGCAGAAAAGCGCGTCACCAGCGCATCATGCAGAGACTCGCCCATACCGTGTAGGCGCTGGAACTCGAAACTCTCAACATCACCTGCCATCTCTAAAATTGCAGAGACTGTGTGCGCATTGTGGGTAGCAAACTGCGGGTAGATGCGATCACGCATACCTAGAAGTCGCTCAGCACAGACCAAATAGGAGAGATCTGTGTTCGCCTTACGCGTGAATACAGGAAAGTCAGCTAAGCCCATTACTTGGGTTCGTTTAACCTCAGCGTCCCAATAAGCACCTTTAACTAAACGCACCATAATGCGACGATCAAGTTGCACTGCCAAAGCGTAGAGCCAATCGATTACAAGGCGTGCCCGTTTACCGTAAGCCTGAACAACAACACCAAAGCCATCCCAATCGACAAGACGAGGATCTGCAATAACTGCTTCGATAACATCAAGCGAGAGATCTAAGCGGTCGGCCTCTTCAGCATCAATATTAAAACCCATATTCGCTGCCTTGGCGGCAATAGCGAGTTCGACGACACGCGGCACAAGCTCAGACATTACACGGCGATGCTGAGCGACTTCATAGCGTGGATGAAGCGCCGAAAGCTTAACCGAAATACCTGGGTTACGACGAATATTGTTAGCCGTAGCGGAAGGTGCCAAAGCTTTAATCGATGTCATGTAGGCCCTATGATAACGGACCGCATCAGCTTCTGTCCGCGCGGCCTCACCTAACATGTCATACGAGTAGGTATAGCCCTTAGCTTCGCGCTTAGCCGCCCGTTTACGGGCCTCTTCGATATCGCGCCCAAGAACAAATTGACGACCCATCTCTTTCATCGCTTGCGCAACTGCACTTCGAATAACAGGTTCGCCTACGCGTTTAACAAGCCCTCTAAGCGTGCCCGATATACCTTTTTGCTGCTGCGGAGTCAGTAACTCGCCTGTCAAAAGCAGAGCCCAGGTCGCGCTATTTATTAAGGAAGAGTCTGAGTGCCCGCGATGATCACCCCATCGACCTGATGCAATTTTATCTTCGATTAATGCATCAATTGTGATTGCATCGGGCACACGTAATAGCGCCTCGGCTAAACACATGAGCGCCACACCCTCTTTAGTCGACAGACCGTACTCCGATAAGAACTTCTCCATCATCGAAGGTGTCGCTTCATTGCGAACGTATTCAATCAGACTGACCGCGCGCTCACTAATGCTCTGACGAGCATTCTGACTCAATGCCGATTCAGCCGCCAGCCTGTTTATGACTGATACTTCAGAGGCCAAATACTCGGCGCGAATGGCATTGCGGATGAGAGTTAAGGGTGTGTGACCGGCGTTCATAAGCAGACTCCTGCTAGGTGTTAACTAATTGCAGCATGTTAACAGTACGCAAAACTACATATTCACCATGAAAATATGTTTTTTAAATATAAAAAACTAAAAAATAAAAAATTTAATTAACTTTATACCTCTAAAACACAAATCTATAGTTAAAAATAAAAAGCCTCTGAACGTTTGAGTCATTCAGAAGCTTTTGTCAGTCTAAAGGCTCAGCTCGTTTAGATTGAACCCATGCACAGGTACTTAATTTCCAGGTAATCATCAAGACCGTACTTAGAGCCTTCACGCCCCATACCACTCTGTTTTACTCCACCAAAGGGGGCCACCTCTGATGAGATAATCCCTTCATTAATACCAACGATTCCCACTTCAAGCGCCTCAGCTATACGCCAAACACGACCTATATCACGGCTGTAAAAGTAGGCTGCCAAACCAAATTCAGTCGCATTGGCCAAGGCAACCGCCTCTGCTTCAGTTTTGAACTTGTAAATAGGCGCAACAGGGCCAAATGTCTCTTCGTTTGTTACCCGCATCTCTGTAGTAACATCCGCCAGAATAGTCGGCTCAAAAAAGGTACCTCCCAGAGAGTGTCGAGCACCGCCAGTCACCAATCGTGCGCCCTTATCCAAAGCATCAGCAACATGAGCCTCGACTTTCGCGAGTGCTGCAGGATTAATCAAGGGGCCTTGTGACGCATTGGGTGTAGATAAACCCGGTCCTACGACAAGTTTATCAACTTCAGCTTTTAGCTTTTCAATGAACCTGTCGTACACTGACTCCTGAACCAGTATGCGGTTTGCACAGACACAGGTTTGTCCGGCATTGCGATACTTTGACATAAGNGCACCGGCTGCTGCTGAGTCAAGATCAGCATCATCGAATACGATAAAGGGTGCATTACCGCCTAGCTCCATACTTACTTTTTTGACGCTATCAGCCGCCTGACGCATCAGAATTTTGCCGACAGCTGTAGAGCCTGTGAAGGAAATTTTACGTACCAGAGCGTGACTGGTCATGGCAGTGCCAACAGCCGCCGCATTAGGGCGCGATGCTGTCACAATATTTATGAGTCCCGCCGGAATACCCGCTTGATGCGCAAGCTCAACAAGTGCTAATGAGGAGAGCGGTGTATCCTCGGCTGGCTTTGCAACAACAGCACAACCTGCCGCTAGCGCAGGGGCGATTTTGCGTGCAATCATCGCATTCGGAAAATTCCAAGGGGTTATTGCCGCCACCACACCAACTGGCTGTTTAATCACCACTAAACGTTTGTCACCTGAGGCTGCTGGAATAACGTCGCCATATACACGCTTAGCCTCTTCAGCAAACCATTGGATATAGCTAGCACCATAAGCAACTTCACCACGTGCTTCAGCAAGCGGTTTACCCTGCTCAGCTGTCATTAGTTGAGCAAGATCTTCTTGAGCATCCATTACAAGATCGAACCAACGCATCAATAGCCTAGCGCGCTCTTTCGCACTCACCTTCTGCCAAGATTGCATCGCAAGATGGGCAGACTCTACCGCACGATTAACCTCTGCCGCCCCCATATCGGGTACCTCGGCAAGCAACTCACCTGATGCGGGGTTGTAGACAGCAAAACGGGCACCAGAATCAGCATCAACCCACTCGCCGTTAATCCATGCTTGATTGCGCAAAAGGCTCTTATTGTTAATTTGCATTCGTTTATCCTCAGATATTCGGTTTGTATAGACAAAATAGTTGTTTGTTAAAAGATCCACCTAACATAAGCTACTCGACTGATTAATTAAACTTACTTTCACATTCTGATAGTGGAGCTTTCTAAATGCTCGATATGCTAATGCTGCTGGCAGCCGGTCTTTTGGGAGGTGTTGTAAATTCTCTCGCTGGTGGCGGGTCTTTTATCACGTTTCCNGCACTTTTATTAGCGGGGGTTCCGCCTATTACGGCTAACGCCAGTAATACCTTTGCGGCTTGTGCCGGCTATATNTCTGGCACCTGGGCGTTAAGNTCTGAGATCCATGTCCCTAAAGCTAAACTGATTACACTATCGATTATCTCAGCTCTAGGCGGCGGTACAGGTGCTTGGTTATTAACCAAAACATCTAATAGCGGCTTTAGCGATGCTGTTCCTTGGCTGTTGCTGTTTGCCACACTGGTATTTGCATTTGGTAGCCAGCTTAATCTGGCACTCCAGAAACTGAGTCAGCGCAACCGACGTTTAGGACTCGCCCACCTAATTTTAATGCAGTTACTGTTTATCGGTGTATCGGTTTATGGCGGTTTCTTTAATGCAGGTTTGGGGATAATTACACTCAGTTACCTTAGCCTTGCGGGATTTAAACAGATTAATGAGATGAATGGTCTGAAATTACTTTACTCATCCACCATATCACTCTGTGCGATTATTTTTTTCGTCATTAATGGTCTTATCGCTTGGCCCGAAACGCTTAGCGTGCTGTCAGGCACCTTAGTGGGTGGGTACTTAGCGGGACACCTTTCAAAGAGAATCCCACAGTGGATCGTTAGGCGGGCAATACTAACCGCCGGAATCGGCATTACGACATACTTTTTTATATATGGTTAGATAAGCTCTAGGTAACTCAATACTAGCAAACCAACAGGCATCGTAATAATTGCGCCCAAGGTCGATAACACAACTATATTGGCCGCTAGAGAAGCGTTTGAACCCGCGGCGCGCGCCATCACTAGGCTAGCAGTCGCCGTTGGGCTTGCTATAAATATATATAGCGCACCCAGGGTTAGACCGCGCTCTCCAATCGCAACCAATAAAACCGCACTAATGGCCGGTATCCAGACCAATCTTAAACCTACAGCGGAAAGCGCTGCACCACCTGATGTACGCATACCAGAGAAGCTCAAACTGGCACCAACACAGATCAAACCAAGTGTCAGCGTTAATGAACCAAAACTTGCAATACTGTTCTCAATCCATTCAGTAAACCGTATCCCTAATATATTAGCCAACAGCCCAATCACCACAGCGATAATCAGTGGATTTCGAGCGACGTCTGCCATTAGCTTTCCTGGGCGAAGTCGCATGCTGGTACTGTAGTAGCTCAGTACAAATATCGACATCAGATTGAAAATAAAGGCGTGCAATGCAAGCAGGTAACTTGCGGTCGCAAGCCCCTGATCACCGTACTGATTAACGACCAGAGCCAACCCAACCATACCTGTATTTGATCTGAAGGCGCCCTGAACATATACACCACGGTCCTCACGCGGATGAATTCGAGCGCGAGCCCAGAGCCAGGTCAACACAAAACTCACTACAGAGAAAAGAACAAACAAAGCACCAAGTGAAGGATCAAAGCTGGTACTAACATCAGCACGCAAGATGCCTATAAATATCATGGCAGGCATAGCCGCCTTGAATACCAGCGTCGAGGCTTGTTGCACAAACGGGTCGTCGACCACCCGTGTTCGGCGCAGTAATAGACCGAGTATAACCAGCACAAACACCGGACCGGTTACATTGAGTACCTGTAATAATAGATCAACAAATAACATGCTTTTGGTACCACTTAATTAGCCTGATGCTTAGACATGTTTTGATAAACATATCCGCAGCTTGTCTGAGCGTAACCCTTTATACAGACCTAGATCGGTTCTTCGTAATCAAAACCTAGGGTAGCTGCAAATACATCCAGCTTGTATCAGCCCCCCTAGGTTTCGATCTTAAAAGGCCGTATGCATGACATGGATTATGAAGCAGAAGCGGCTTGGTAGTATCGTTCCAGATTAGCCAGCACTTGTGTACACAAGTGCTGTGCCGCTTCAGCAGAGTCTGACTCAACATAACAACGAAGTTCCGGAGCGTTTCCTGATGGACGTAGATGAACAATATCACCGGAAGCAAAGGTGGTTCGAAAACCATCGGTCGCATCGACAGTGCTAACGTCGCCTAGATCAAGATCTAAAAGATCATAGAGGCTCAAAGCTCCGGCGTTTAGACTTTTAATAATGCCCTGGCTCCATTCAGTTGCAATACCCGGGATACGATCGCTTGCTGTGTAACGTGCAGGTAACATCGACACTAGGGCACTCACAGGCTTAGACTGCTTTTTGGCTAAAGCAATAATAGCGAGCATTGGCAGTATTGCATCACGGGTAGGAAGTGCTTTCAGGACGCTATCATTCTGAGCAATATCGCTGGCCAGTAAAAAACCACCATTCGCTTCATAACCCGCCACAATACCCTTTGCACTGCTCATCGCTGCAAGCACATAAGGCGAGCCTATTCTCGTTCTGATTGTATGTTTGAACCAACCACTTTGCTCCAGAACAGTATTACTACTGACAGGCGTTACAAGAGTATCGACACCTAAGACTTTGCCACACAATACACCCACTAAATCACCACGGAGCCAGTTACCTTGTTCGTCACCAATAAGCGGACGATCGGCATCACCATCCGTTGACACGATCAAATCAAAAGTGTGTTGCTCGGCCCAGAGCCTAGCCTGTGCCACGTCCTCAGGTCGGACCGCCTCTGTATCTATTGGCACAAAAACGTCTGCTCTGCCCAACCTGATTACCTGAGCTCCAAATTTCTCGAATAGGTCAGCCAGCAGATCGCGTCCGACACCTGAATGCTGGTAAACCGCAACGCGCATTCCCTCACAGAGATCTATAGGGAAAAAGTTCAAATAGCGTTCTAAATAGGCTTCGCTAGCCCTAGCGTCAATGATGGGAAGGGCCGCAAGATTAAGCTGATCGGGAACATTAACAGACGCGCCTAAAATGGATGCTTCGTCCTCTTTGGTGATTTCACCCTCTGCGCGGTAAAACTTGATACCGTTGCGATCAAATGGGATGTGGCTTCCGGTTATAACGATGGAGGGTATCTGCAGTTGCATCGCATAAAAGGCAATAGCAGGGGTTGGCAAGGCACCTACATAAACCAAATCAATACCTAAATCGCGACATGCTTGAGCACAGGCCGCCGCTATTCTGGGACTTGAAGGTCTAAGATCATGACCAATCACAAGCGCACTGGGCTGACCCACCGAATCGATAAATGCACGGGCGAAGGCATAACAAATATGATTGTCTAAATCGTCTACCAACCCTCGGACACCACTTGTACCAAAACTAACACCACAGGTTTTTAGATCAATTACTGACATTGTATATCCTTGTACAGTGCACCGAGCCTGTCTATGTAACAGATCGGCTTTGAATGAAGTTCCATTATTAAAGAGTCGCGCTTGCAACTCTATTGCCACTTTTACATGCGGCGCTCCCATTAGAAAAGAGAGACCTCTTCTAGTTTAGTGCTATTCAGTATTACTATGAGGCCATAAATCGACAGCCCTAGTTTTGCAGGTGACAGTTTTCACCTCGCTGCGGCTCTCTTGGAGAGCGTAATGCAACTGCCCCCCCCGTTTGATAATCGCCATTTTAGCCAATACTGGATTGGCCAGATGGCAGGATCATTGGCAACACAAATGTTGTTGGTAGGTCTTGGTTGGCAAGTATACCTTCTAACGGACAGTGCACTTGCATTAGGCCTTGTGGGTCTTGCACGCTATATCCCACAACTTTTACTCACTGTTCATGCAGGTCACGTTGCTGACCGCTACAACAGAGTTTATCTGTTGCTGTTTTCGCGTGCACTACTGGCACTGTCAATTTTGGTACTGGCACTCACCAGTTTTATCGGCACTATAACGGAAAATATCATCTATCTCAGCTGCATTGCCATGGGGGTTGCTCAGACTTACGGCATGCCTGCAGGCTCTGCCGTCATTCCAAATTTAGTAAACAAAAACCAGCTCGCTCAAGCGATGACGGTAACGGCCGCAGGGCGAGAGTTTTGTACGATTGTGGGGCCTGCACTGGGTGGATTTATCTATATTTTGGGCGCAGGAACACTTTACACAAGCAGCTTCCTTTTAACGCTAGTGTCGCTCATGGTTATCTTTGTGATGCCGCCCATTGCACAGATACGTAATACGGGTAAAAGCAATATTAGCGAGCTATTGGCTGGCTTCACCTTTGTGTGGCGAACCAAACCCGTACTCGGTTCAATTTCCTTAGACATGATGGCTGTTTTAATCGGTAGCGTAACTGCGCTACTACCGCTGGTCGCGCATGATATTTTACACACCAATTCAGCCGGTCTCGGCATTTTACGCAGTGCGCCAGCCCTAGGGGCCTTACTGATGTCAGTCTACTTGGCTAAAAATCCTATTCGCCGAAATGCGGGCAAGAAGCTCTATACAGCGGTTGCACTTTTCGGGCTGAGTACCATTGGATTTGGGTTATCCGAGACCTTCTGGATATCCTTAGTGATGCTTTTTACTCTGGGGGCTGCCGATATGGTGAGTGTCGTCGTGCGCTCAACGCTTGTACAGATAGAGACACCCGATAGCATGCGCGGGCGTGTGTCATCAGTTAACTCGCTATTTATTGCTTCCTCAAACCAGTTGGGTGAGTTTGAATCGGGCGTACTTGCAGCACTGATTGGCGCAGTGCCGGCAATACTGTTAGGCGGCGCGGGAACGCTTTTGATTACACTCGTATGGATACCGCTTTTCCCCAGCCTCTGGCAACGCGATGCGTTAGTACCAGAGACTGAAGAGAGCAATTAGATTATCGATCGAGCAACTCAACCCAATGGTTGACCGGTACCTTAGCCGCGGTCTCTATATGCAGTTGGCAGCCAATATTTGAGGTTACAATCTGAGTAGGCCCATCGCCAGTAAGCGCTTTCACCTTATTTTCTAACAGTCGCTGACTCATCTTAGGCTGGAGTATCGAGTAGGTACCTGCTGATCCACAGCAAAGATGCTTCTCTTTGGTTGCAGCCAAGTCAAAACCAAGCTTAGCTAGAACCTGCTCTACCGCACTACCCTGCTTCATNGCATGTTGCAGTGTGCATGGACAGTGAACCGCTACCTTCTCACCCGATGTATTGGGCGAAAGTTTAGAGAGATCTTCATTAAGCAGAACCTCGCTAATATCCTTAGTCAGCTCTGAGATTCGAGCAGCCTTATCGGCATAGACAGGATCATTTCGCAGCAGGTGACCATACTCTTGCACCATCGCACCGCAACCGGATGCTGTCATAACAATCGCCTCGCAGCCAGCTTCAACAGCGGGCCACCACGCGTCGATGTTACGCCGCATGAAATCCAAACCCTCGTCGTGCGCTGAGAGGTGGTAGCTCACTGCACCACAACAACCGGCATCAGGCGCTTCAACAAGCGTGACGCCAAGCTTATCTAACACGCGAGCACTCGCCGCATTGGTATTGGGAGCGGCACTTGATTGAGCACACCCGGCCAGTGCCAGCATAACGCGATCATGACGCTGCTGCGGCCAAGGCGATGCCACTCGCTTGGGCGGTATCTTAGTACCCAGTTTCCCTGGGACTATGGGTTTAAAAACACGGCCTAGGGCCACTGCAGCACCAAAGCGCTTAGAGTAAGGTAGCAGTTGACGCAAACCCCAGCGGGCAAGTCGCTGTGGCGTCGAGCGTGGCAGTTTCTTCTCAACAATCCCACGACCTATATCGACTAAGCGACCATACTTAACACCTGAGGGGCAGGTCGTTTCACAACTGCGACAGGTCAAGCAACGGTCAAGGTGCGTTCGAGTCTTTTCTGTGACGGTATCGGTCTCTAATAATTGCTTAATGAGATAGATGCGCCCACGCGGGCCATCGCGTTCATCATTAAGCTCCTGATAGGTTGGACAAGTCGCTGTGCAAAAACCGCAATGAACACAGCTTCGCAGTATCTCTTCTGCTTCCTGTCCATCAGGTGTATTGAGGAACGTCTGAACTATATTTGTTTTCATCTTTACTTCCGCTTACAACCAGCTATAAACACGGCCAGGGTTAAAAGTACCTGCCGGATCGAAGGATGCCTTCAAGCGCTGTTGTAATAACTGAACTGACTTCGATTGCGGGTGCATGACCTCATTCGAGCGTTCACCACCGCGATATAAACTGACTTGGCCACCCGAGCTATTTGCTAAGTCGACCATCTGTTGCCAGTCATACTCACCCGAGTACCAACGTTGGGCTCCGCCCCAATCAATCAAAGCGTGTCCGCTAAGATCAAACGCATCAGATTTACTGTTTATCGAGAAGCGCCAGAGCGGTTCTTCATTGGCGAAAAAGCTGTGCCGTTGATCGGCAACGCCCTGCCAGAAAGACTCTGCACTCTCTAACGTATCGCCACCAAAGAGTTTTGCTGCGGCTTCAACCGCTGAAGCGGCNCCAGCTAAACGGGTATACAACACACCCTTATGCCACATCGCAGCGGTAATAGGCTTTGGTTGACCGGCACGTTCGTTCATCAACTTTAGGGCATCTGCCTGCGAACACTCTAGGGTAAGGGTGCGTTGCATAGCGGGTTTTGGAAGTACTTTTAGGCTTATTTCAGTAATCAAACCAAGGCCGCCAAATGCTCCAGCTTGAAGGCGAGACACATCATAACCCGCCACGTTTTTCATCACCTGACCACCAAAACGCAAGTGTTCAGCCTTGCCGTTAATTAAACGCACGCCTAAAACATGGTCGCGGACTGAACCCCACCATGGGCGTCCAGAACCTGACTGATTCGTGGCCAATGTTCCACCCAGTGTAGATCCAGGCGCAAGCACAGGTGGCTCAAAAGCTAACATCTGATTGTGTTCATCAAGAGCAGCTACAAGTTCAGTAATGGGGGTGCCTGCACGGGCCGTCATCACAAGTTCAATGGGCTCATAGCTAACGATACCCGTATGTCCGGACACATCGATTGTATCTGCACCCTCTATAGGCGCGCGTCCCATAAATGATTTAGAACCACCACCGAGTATGTTTAGTTTTTTACCCGCATCGATCGCACTGCTAACCTGTTCTAGAAGAGCGGTATTCAAATCAGCCATTAGCAGCTCCCTGTGCTCCAGTGAGTTGCGAATCAACGGATGCATTTGGTGTGATATTCATATTCAACGAGCGATATTCCTGACAGCTACG
>JGI26082J51739_10001427_pt1 | contig 15018 bp, 10 predicted proteins | sample SaaInl5LU_22_DNA_FD_51739 | JGI IMG/M metagenome (IMG submission 51739)
TGATAGCGCCCAACCGCTTTATTCAAGACTGGGTCAAGGCCAAGCTACTGAGTCACATTGACGACGTGTTTGCATCAGTGACAACCAGTCAAGGTTACGACCTCGCGGGTCCTAGCGTTGTCGTTGCGACAGCGGGGGCGGTTAATGCCGTGGGGGCGCCCGAAAGTCTGCACAATCGAGAAACGCCACGCGGCCAACAAGCTCAGTCTTTTCCCACAACCGGGGCTTACTCCGAGTCTCGAGAACACAAACTAGAATCTGTACTTGATAACAGAATCAGCTTAAGCGCTGACAGTGAAGATTCACTTTCACCTCGTCAGGCCAGCCCGATTTTGACGTCTACAACCCCTTCACGAGGGTTTGATAGGAGACCTGGTACGGCGATGTCGGGCGTCGATACTATTATCGAAGGCAAGCTTAGCCATCAAGGCGCGCTCAATCGAGAGAACACGTTTGATAATTTTGTTGAAGGTAAGTCTAATCAGCTAGCGCGTGCAGCTGCGATGCAGGTCGCCGAGAATCCTGGCTTCGCTTACAACCCCCTCTTTATCTATGGTGGTGTGGGATTAGGTAAGACTCACTTAATGCATGCTATAGGCAACTACCTAAAAGCTAAAAAGCCCAATGCGAAGGTCGTTTATCTACATTCGGAAACTTTTGTGGCTACGATGGTGACCGCGCTGCAACTTAATTCTATTAATGAGTTTAAGCGTTTCTACCGGTCGGTCGATGCGTTGCTCATCGACGATATTCAGTTTTTTGCGGGAAAAGAGCGTTCACAGGAAGAGTTTTTTCATACGTTTAATGCGCTTCTCGAAGGTGGTCAACAGATTATTCTGACCAGCGATCGCTACCACAAAGAAATAAACGGGCTTGAGGAGCGCCTCAAATCTCGCTTTGGATGGGGCCTTACCGTGGCGGTGGAGCCGCCTGAACTTGAGACGCGGGCGGCGATATTGATGAATAAGGCAGCGCTTGTTAACGTCGCGCTGCCTAACGACGCGGCGATGTTTATTGCACAACGGCTTCGCTCTAATGTGCGGGAACTCGAAGGCGCACTCAAGCGCGTAATCGCGCATGCCAGTTTTAAGGGCGAGGCGATCAATGTTGAGTTAATAAAAGAGGCGCTTCGTGACTTGTTTGCGCTTCAGGATAAGCTCGTAACGATCGATAATATTCAGCGAACGGTGGCCGAGTACTCGAAAATAAAAATGTCGGACATGCTCTCGAAACGCCGTAATCGTTCGGTTGCGCGGCCGAGGCAGGTCGCTATGTGCCTTGCAAAAGAATTAACGAACCATAGCCTCCCTGAAATAGGCGACGCGTTCGGTGGACGTGATCATACGACTGTCATGCATGCGTGCAAGCAGATCGCAAAACTAAGGCAAAGCTCGATCGATATAGAAGAAGATTACAATAACTTGCTCAGGCTCCTGTCGAGCTAGCCCCGGTTAGGCCGGTAACCCCGGCAGTAGATCTCCACAAACAGTAACGGGCGTGCCCAGCGGGAGCGCGCCGAACAAGGAAAAGTAGACATGCATTTTGTTATTTCTCGAGAAGCTCTGTTAAAGCCGTTGCAATTGGTCAGCGGTGTCGTCGAGCGTCGACAAACGTTACCAGTGCTTTCGAATGTGCTTTTGGTATTGAATAACGACGAGCTGTCATTAACTGGGACGGATTTGGAGGTTGAGCTGGTTGGTCGCACGCGCGTCGCGACTGCACATACTCATGGTGCGGTAACGGTTCCCGCACGCAAACTTCTCGACATTTGTAAGTCGCTTTCTGACGATGCAATGGTAGAAGTGTCGCTCGACGAGAAAAAGCTTTTAGTCAAATCTGGGCGCAGTCGCTTCACTTTGGTAACGCTTCCTTCGTCGGAATTTCCTAATGTCGAAGAAGAACCCGACACATTCTCCCTTACCTTGCCACAGAAAAAGCTCGGCGAGCTCATCGATAGCACCAGTTTTGCTATGGCGCAGCAGGACGTACGCTACTATTTAAATGGAATGCTGTTTGAGGTGTCGCCTGATTATTTACGCGTAGTCTCAACTGATGGGCATCGCCTAGCAATGGAGACGCTTGAATCTAAGAACGACATAGCCTCGGTTCAGCAGCTCATCCTTCCTCGAAAAGGGGTGATGGAGTTAGCTCGGCTTCTCGAAGACGAGGGTGACATCACCTTGGTGTTCGGTCAGAACCATATACGCGCTGCGGTTGCTGACTTTACCTTCACCTCAAAGCTTGTCGACGGTAAGTTCCCTGATTATAACCGTGTGCTTCCGAAGGGCGGTAACAAGGTGATTTTGGGTGATTGTCAGGCGCTCAAGCAAGGGTTTAGTCGTGCGTCGATTCTTTCTAATGAAAAGTACCGCGGCGTAAGAGTGGTTCTTACAAACGGCGAACTGCGGATTTTTGCTAACAATCCTGAGCAAGAAGAGGCCGAAGAAGTTGTTGCGGTGGATTATCAGGGTGACGAGCTCGAAATGGGCTTTAACGTAAGCTATCTGATTGACGTACTCTCTACCCTGCGCAGTCGCCAGGCGAAGATAACCCTGCTCGATGCGAACAATAGCGCGCTCATCGAATCGGGTGATGAGAGCAATGCGATGTATGTTGTTATGCCTATGAGGCTGTAACGATAGACGGCAGAGTTAACGTCATGTCAGCTGTCCCCTCTCCCTTCTCGCTTATGCGTTGCCGAGTAAGGCTATGAGTCGAGTAGAAAAACTCACGGTGACAGGACTTAGGAATTTAGTCGATGTAGCTATCGATGTGTCTCCGCGACTGAATATATTCCACGGAGAGAATGGCTCGGGTAAAACCAGCCTGCTTGAAGGTATTCACCTGCTGTCTTCGGGTCGGTCTTTTCGCAGCGCTAAGCTGGATCCCTTGATTACTCATGGCAAGGATGAAGCGGTTATTTTTTCTCAGCTCACCGATGGCCTTCGTATAGGGTTGAGTAAATCTCGGCGTCGCAGGCATTTGCTTCGCCTTCAGGATGAGACGCAGAAAAACTGGGAGTCTGTAGCTCGCTCCCTCCCCCTACAGATAATCGATTCCACGGCGTTTCAACTTCTTGAAGGCGGGCCTAAGGCGCGTCGGCGCTTTCTCGATTGGGGAGTGTTCCACGTGGAACATAGTTTTCTCACCGCATGGCGCGACTCGAGAAAGTGCCTCGCTAATCGCAATGCGCTTTTGAAAGCAACTCGCCTAGATAGACCCCAACTCGAGGCTTGGGATCAGGAGTTTGTCGTGGCATCAGTTAAGGTCGATGCCCAGCGTGGCGCCTATTTGGATAGATTTCTCCCTGTGTTTAAAGAGGTTTACGCTCAGCTCGAAGGGTCTCACGTTGACTCGTTGGAGATCAGGTACGATCGTGGGTGGGCCGAGGGCGCCAACCTTGACGCAGAGCTTGTTCGCACTCTGGAGGTCGATCGACGCTATGGTTCGACGCAGTTGGGTCCTCAGCGCGCAGACATACTCCTGCTGCTTGACCGTACCCCTGCGGTTGAGGTGCTCTCGAGGGGCCAACAGAAGATTCTTGTAAGTGCCTTGAAAATCGCGCAGGGAAGGCTTTTGTCCGAAAGCCTGGGCGTTGAGTGTCTCTATTTAATCGATGACCTACCCTCTGAATTAGATCCCGATAACCGGGCTCGAGTGTTCTCAACCCTGTTGTCCTTAGACTCGCAGCTTTTCGTCACCTGTGTCGAACTCGAAAGCCTCGCCCTTGCGTCCGAAGGGTCTCTTTTTGCCGCACTCGACCCGAGCGAAATCGCGCAGTTCCACGTGGAACATGGTAGAATAACGGCTTGATTTTCAACCCAATTGTCCGATAACACTAGTATCAAGTAACACCCTGGGGCTACCCCTGGAGACCAAGAATGACCGACGAAACCAACAGTGTTGCTAGCACAGCAAACAACAGCGACTATAACTCCGATAGTATCAAGGTTCTCAAGGGCTTAGATGCGGTGCGCAAGCGCCCTGGTATGTATATCGGCGACACCGATGACGGCACAGGCCTGCATCATATGGTGTTCGAGCTTGTGGACAACTCTATCGATGAGGCGCTTGCGGGGCACTGTGATGAGATTCGCGTGGTTATCCATGTGGGCGAGACCATCAGCGTATCGGATAACGGCCGTGGCATACCTACCGAAATGCACAGCGAAGGGGTTTCTGCGGCGGAAGTGATTATGACGGTGCTGCACGCCGGCGGCAAATTCGACGACAACAGCTACAAGGTTTCCGGTGGATTGCACGGTGTTGGCGTATCGGTTGTTAATGCCCTCTCCGAAGAGCTTAAGCTGACTATTCGCCGCGACGGCAAACTCTGGGAGCAACTCTATAAGCACGGCGTGCCTCAAGCACCCTCGCTATTGTCGGCGAGACCAGCACAACGGGCACGGAATGCCATTTCAAGCCCTCAGACCTGACTTTTAGCAGCGTCGAGTTTCACTACGATATTCTCGCCAAAAAACTCCGCGAACTCGCTTTTCTCAACGCGGGCGTATCGATCCGCTTGATTGACGAGCGAAGCGCTAAAGAAGAACATTTTAAATACGAAGGCGGCGTTCAGGCGTTTGTCGAATACTTAAATAAGAACAAAGCTGCGGTAAACAAGATTTTCCATTTCGCCCATGAGCGACCCGAAGACGGTATTACTGTTGAGGTTGCCCTGCAGTGGAATGATTCTTATGTAGAAAACATCTTTCCCTACACCAACAATATTCCCCAGAAAGACGGTGGCACGCATCTCGCGGGTTTCCGTGCCGCGCTAACGCGAGTCCTCAAAGGCTATATTGATAAAGAGCTTGCTGCTAAAAAAGGCAAAGAGGTAGCGACATCCGGTGATGATGCGCGTGAAGGACTCACCGCAATTATCTCGGTTAAAGTGCCAGACCCTAAATTCTCTTCGCAAACCAAAGATAAGCTTGTCTCTTCAGAGGTTAAAACCGTCGTTGAGCAAGAGATGGCTGCCAAATTTAGCGACTATCTCCTAGAAAATCCCCACGATGCGAAGCTAATTGTCGGTAAAATGCTCGATGCCGCACGTGCGCGCGAAGCTGCCCGTAAAGCCCGCGAGATGACCAGACGAAAAGGCGCTCTCGATATCGCTGGCCTGCCGGGCAAGCTCGCAGACTGCCAAGAAAAAGACCCGTCACTCTCTGAAATCTACATAGTGGAGGGAGATTCTGCGGGAGGGTCGGCAAAGCAAGGCCGCAACCGCAAGAATCAGGCTATCCTGCCGCTTAAAGGCAAGATTCTTAATGTTCTCCGCTGAGATTGGCACCTTAATCAAGGCGCTTGGTTGCGGGATCGGTAAAGACGAATTCCAGCCCGAAAAACTCCGCTACCACAGCATTATTATCATGACGGACGCTGACGTTGACGGCTCGCACATCCGCACGCTGCTGCTCACTTTCTTTTTCCGCCAAATGCGTGAATTAGTCGACGGCGGTCATATTTTTATCGCTCAGCCCCCGCTGTATAAAATCCGCAAGGGTAAGCAGGAGCAATATCTCAAAGACGAAGCAGAGTTGGCTGGGTACCAGACCCAAGTGGCACTCGAGGGTGCAAGCCTACATGTTAACGCCGAGGCGCCGGGTATTGCTGAAGACGCGCTCGAGTCACTCGTTAAGAGCTATAACGATGCCTATGCGATCATTAGTCGACTCGCACGGCTTTATCCGACCGAAGTATTAGAAGCGATGATTTTTTCGCCTACTCTGGCGGTAGAAGACTTGCAGAGCGAAGCCTCGGCTAACACGTGGTTAGACTTGGTGCGTTCAAAGCTGGCAGAGCTCCACGCCGGAGCAAGTGCTAACTTAACCCTCGTCATCAAACACGATACCGAGCGTAATGTTTATCTGCCAGAGGTTCGGTTAAGCCTACATGGGCTCGAACGAAGCTACAGCTTCAGCCTCGACTTCTTTAAGTCGGGTGAGTATCGCGCACTCGCAGGTCTTGGCGCGACCCTGGACGGGTTGATCGAAGAAGGGGCGTACGCCAAGCGTGGAGAGAAGACGCATCCGATTAAGAGCTTCGCTGAAGCAATCGAATGGCTCACGCAAGATGCAATGAAGGGTCACTATCTGCAGCGGTATAAGGGATTGGGTGAAATGAACCCAGACCAGCTTTGGGATACGACGATGAACCCAGAGACCCGCCGTATGCTTCAGGTAACTATTGACGACGCGATTAACGCAGACCAATTGTTTAATACCCTGATGGGTGATCAGGTCGACCCAAGACGAGAGTTCATCGAGCAGAACGCAATGGCTGCCGAAAATCTGGATATCTAGGGTGAGGGCGAGTCTGGCTTGCTTGCTGTAATAGCCGAGCCCCGGTCAGACTTGCCCGCAAAGTGACTCTACGGCCGCGGCTAAGTCATCGAAAATCGATAGGTCTGTGGTGCTGAGTAGGTTTGGTTCGCTAAGCAGTTTGGCCTCGGTTTCCCTGCCCTTGCCTGTGCGCACCAGCACCGGCCGACAACCGAATGCGATCGCGGCCTCCAAATCCCGCAAGCTGTCGCCGACAAAAGGCTCGCCCGCAAGCGAAAGGCCGAAAGTCGACTCTATTTCGGTCAGCAGACCAACTCGCGGCTTTCGACAGTCACAGCCCGTCTCTGGAAGATGCGGACAGAAAACGATTCCCTCGATCTCCCCGCCCGCGTCTTCTACCAGTGTAATCAACTTCTCGTGCATCTGCGCTAGCGCGTACTCGTCGAATAATCCACGGCCCAGACCTGATTGATTAGTCGCGACGACGACTTTCCAACCCGCATGATGGGCGCGCGCAATCGCTAAAACGCTGCCAGGTAGTGGAACGAATTCGTCAGCAGATTTGATGAAATCGACCGAGTCGTGATTGATGACGCCGTCGCGGTCGAGGACTAAAACGGGCACGGTATGATTCTCCGCTACACTTACGATGACAGATACGAAATATCGGCCGCCTGCAGAAACCCACGACGAAGTCGCGATAGTAACGCTAAACGATTAGTGCGTTGAGCCTCATCATCGCTGACGACTAATACGTCGTCGAAGAAGGTATCCACTGTCTGTCTAAGCTGCGCAAGTGAGGCAAGCCCCTTCTTATAGTCACCGCAGGCGAATAACGGTTCCACCTCAGTCTCCACAGTAACAAGCTTTTCGAAAAGCGCTTTTTCGGCGGGTTCCACAAACAAGGCACTGTCTACGACCGCGTCTGCAAGGACTTCCTGTTTGGCTAAAAGATTAGACACGCGCTTATTCGCAGCGGCGAGCGCCGAAGATTCTTCGAGTGATTGGAAGTGAGCAACAGCCTGCACGCGTCGATCGAAGTCGACGGGTCGGGTCGGTTTGAGCGCCATAACCGATTGGAACACCGCAGGACTAATACCCTTGTCTGACGACCACGCCTGAAGTCGGTCTAATAAAAACTCTAGCGCTTGCTGCTGAACCTTATCGCTGGAGTCTACGTTCGCCGCATCAAGGTCTTTTAAGCCGGCAAAGGCGAGCTCAATGCAAGTCGCAAGATCGAGGTCTAGTTCTTTCTCGATGAGAATTCGTAGCAGGCCGATGGCCGCGCGACGAAGTGCGAACGGGTCTTTAGAACCGGTAGGAGGTTGCCCAATAGCAAATAAACCAGAGAGCGTGTCGAGCTTTTCGGCGATTGCGAGTACCGCGCCGGTTAGCCCGGCTGGCAGGTCGTCGCCAGCAAACCGAGGGCGGTATTGCTCGTCTATTGCTTCGGCAACCTCAGCAGGTTCGCCGTCGTTAAGTGCATAATAGCGGCCCATCAAGCCCTGCAAGTCGGCAAACTCTCCAACCATATTAGTCATAAGATCACATTTAGAGAGCATCGCAGCACGCTCACACAGAACGGGATCAGCACCACAAAGCGGCGCGAGCGCACGACTTAAGTTAGCAATTCTGACCGATCGATCATAAACGGTGCCAAGCTTGTCCTGAAAAACAATCTTCTTAAGCGCGGCCAGATGACTTTCAAGCGACACTTGCTTGTCGGTTTCGAAAAAGAAACTCGCGTCTGCTAAGCGCGGGCGAATAACGCGTTCGTTGCCCTCGATTACCTGTGCCGGGTCTTTGCTTATGATATTGCTCACTGCGATAAACAGTGGCAAAAGCTTACCCTCGGCATCGACGCAGTAAAAGGTTTTCTGGTGAGACTTCATCGCGAGAATAAGCGCCTCTGGCGGCACTTCGAGATAGTGCTCTTCGAACTTACCGGTGAGCGCGACGGGATATTCGACAAGGCTTGCGACCTCGCTTAATAGCGCCTCGTCAATAATGCTTGTGGCGTTAGCCTTAACGCCTTCGGCGATCACCAGTTCGCGAATCATTTCACGGCGGCGGTCGAACTGAGGGATGATATGTCCTTGGTTCTCGAGCAGGGCCGCATAATTAGCTGGGCTATCTATTTCGATAGCTCGATCGGCATGAAAGCGATGGCCGCGTGACTCTCTTCCGGCGGTAACGCCAAAAAACTCACCTGGCACGACCTCGTCGCCAAACAGTTGTATAACCCAATGCACCGGGCGTACAAACTCTGCGCGCGAATTACCCCAGCGCATACGCTTAGGAATAGGCAGCTTGTCGAGCGCCTCACTGACGATTGCACTAAGTAGCGCACTCGTCGGTTGACCTGGCTGCGACGCACTGTAGAAAAGTTTCTCGACGCCGTCTTTTTCTGCTCGTTGGAGTTGATCGATTGCTACGTTGCACGATTTTGCAAAGCCTAGTGCTGCGGGCGTCGCGTTACCGTCTGCATCAAAAGCAGCCTGCACTGCGGGGCCGAAGCGTTCGACTGCTTTGTCTGCCTGCGACTCGTCTAAGCCGCTAACAAGCAGCGCGAGTCTGCGCGGTGTGGCGAAACTCTCTGAATCGGCGAAGCCAAGCTGCAGTTTCTTGAGCCCTGCAAGAATCTCGCTCGTAAACGCTTTCGATAAACTCGCTAGCGCCTTAGGCGGCAACTCTTCGGTGCCGATCTCTACTAAAAAGTCGCGGGTACTCATGACGACTTCTCCTTGTTTTTTGCTTTCTTCTTAGACTCGCTTGATTTCGTCTCGCCTTCACCTGAGCTTGCGCTAGCCTTTTGGTGCTGCATAAACTCCTCTCTAAAGTCGTCGGCGATAAGCGGGAAGCCGAGGGCTTCGCGCGTTGCGTAATACGTTTCGGCAACAAGCCTAGACAATGTTCTAACGCGCAAAATAAAGCGCTGGCGCTCGGTGACGGAAATGGCATGGCGCGCGTCGAGAAGGTTGAAATAATGTGAGGCCTTAAGCACCTGTTCGTAGGCGGGCAGTGCAAGCTTGCTCTCAATCAGTTTTTTGCATTGCTGCTCACAGTCATCGAAATAACCAAACAGCAGGTCGGTCGCTGCGTGTTCAAAGTTATACGCCGACATTTCGACTTCGTTTTGCTTAAATACATCGCCGTAGGTTACCTTGCCATTTGGCCCGTCGGTCCAGACGATGTCGTAGATGCTATCGACGCCCTGCAGATACATCGCAATGCGCTCGATGCCATAGGTGATCTCGCCGGTAACCGGATAACACTCGAGTCCGCCTACCTGTTGGAAATAGGTGAACTGAGTCACCTCCATGCCGTTTAGCCATACCTCCCAGCCGAGTCCCCAAGCACCGAGCGTTGGCGATTCCCAATTGTCTTCGACGAAGCGGATATCATGCACAGACATGTCAATGCCGAGGCTTTCGAGGGATTTGAGGTAAAGCTCTTGGATATTTTTTGGCGAGGGCTTTAGCACGACCTGAAACTGGTAATAATGTTGAAGCCTGTTGGGGTTTTCGCCATAGCGGCCATCGGTCGGACGACGGCAGGGCTGAACATAGGCCGCACTCCACGACTCCGGTCCTATCGAGCGTAGAAAAGTGGCCGGATGGAACGTCCCCGCGCCGACCTCCATGTCTAACGGCTGCAGGACGACACAGCCCTGCTCCGCCCAAAACTGCTGTAATGCGAAGATGAGGCCTTGGAAGGTGTTGAGATCGGATGCTTTATTCACGTTAACGCCATGTTGTCAGTCATTTAGAGGGCGCTAATTATCCTTGATTCGCAGGGAGTTATCTACCAACGAGGCCCGAGTACCATGGCAAGATTTCTGCGGTGCCAACGGTAAAAACCAAGACAAGCACTTGGTGAGCCTATACGGTAGATGCGACAATCGGCCTGCATCAACACCCTAATTCGTCGACGTGATAACGCAAGCGAGCCCAAGATTACTGATTCGATTTCCCCAAAAGAGGCCTCTCCGACGCTGAGCCGGCTAGGCTTCCTCGTTGCTCTCGGCTTTCTAAGGCTTACGTCAGTGCTTCCCCTGCGATTATTGCACTGGATCGGAGGCGGTCTTGGCTGGCTTTTCGCGGTGATCCCAAACCGCTCTGCGGCGACGACTCGGCGCAATATTGCGGCGTGTTTTCCCGCATTATCCAGCGCAGAGCAAGAGTCGCTTGCGCGGCAGAGTCTTAACGGCATGGTTTGCACAGGACTCGAAATGGGCAAGGCATGGATACTGCCTATCGAAGGAACGCTTGCTCAGGTTACCGAGGTGGAAGGCTTAGCGGCGCTGCAGGCGGCGGCTAAAGCAGGCGAAGGCGTTATTCTGCTTGCGCCGCATCTTGGTAATTGGGAAATCTTTGGCTATTTCGCCTGTGAGGGAATCGCGTCAAATTTCATGTATCAGCCGCCTAAAAACCCGCAGATGGATGCCCTCCTGCGCGGTGTCAGGGCAAAAAGTGGGATCCAACTCGCGCCGACTAATCGCAAAGGTGTGGCAATTTTGTTGGGTGCGCTGCAGAAAGGAGAGCTGGTTGGTGTCTTGCCTGATCAAGTGCCTACTGACGAAGGCGGAGTCTATGCTGACTTTTTTGGTGAGTCAGCGTTCACTATGACGCTAACAAGCCGGCTCGCGCAACGCGGCACGCCGCGCGTATTCTGCGGCTTTGCACAGCGCCTTCCTAAAGGCAAAGGATTTAAGGTTATCGTACACGAGGCAGATGCCGGTATTTACGACAAAGACCTCGGCGCATCGGCAGCCGCGATTAATCGCAGCGTTGAGCGCTGTGTGAGACTCGCGCCGGAACAGTACCAGTGGGAATACAAACGATTCCGCCGCCAGCCGGACGACAGTGAATTCTATTGAGTGTCGCTTTTAGCGCCGCCAGAACATGGGGGTAAACAGCACCAGTAGCGTAAAGACCTCGAGACGCCCGAGGAGCATCGCGAAACACAGAATCCACTTCGCCGCATCGGAGAGACTGCCATAGGTTTGTGTCACGGCGCCAAGACCAGGCCCGAGATTATTGATACAGGCACCAACTGCGCTAAACGCTGTCACGATATCCAGACCCGTGGCGAGGAGCGCGAGCAGCATCAACATAAACGCCATTACATAAACCGCGAAAAACCCCCACACCGCCTCCACAACTCTGTCTTGTACTGGGCTGCGGCCGAGCTTAATCGGAATCACCGCACGCGGGTGAATAAGGCGCTGCACCTCACGAAAACCCTGTTTAAAAATAAGCAGGATTCGAATGACTTTCATGCCCCCACCTGTCGAGCCGGCACACGCACCAATTATCGCTGCGTACATTAATAGGTAAGGCAGAAAAATAGGCCACTCATGAAATTGGCTTGTAGCAAAGCCGGTGGTGGTTGCAAAGGACACGACCTGAAAAATTCCGTTCACGATCGTTTCGGGTACCGTGGGATAAACCTCGAAACGCAGCAACACCGCGATGGTGACAAGCGAGACAGCGAGCAAGATAAACCCGTAGAAGAGGAATTCTGGGTCGCGAAAATAGTGATCGATTCTACTGCGCTGCCACGCAGTAAAATGCAGCGCAAAATTAATTCCGGCGATAAACATAAAGAGTATGGCAATAATTTCAATCGCCGAACTATCGAAGTAGGCCATGCTTGCGTCATGGGTCGAAAAGCCGCCGATCGCTATTGTCGAAAAGCTGTGGGTAATTGCATCAAACCCCGACATGCCCGCGGCCCAGTAGGCAGCGGCACAGGCGAGGGTGAGGCTTACGTAGATTGTCCACAGTGCTTTTGCTGTCTCGGCGAGTCTCGGCACTAGCTTATTATCTTTTACGGGCCCCGGGCTTTCGGCGCGATAGAGCTGCATGCCGCCTATACCAAGCATGGGCAGCAACGCCATCGCTAACACGATGATGCCCATTCCCCCAAGCCACTGAAGTTGCTGACGATAGAAAAGAATCGATTTGGGCAGTGAATCTAATCCTGAGATAACGGTGGCGCCGGTTGTGGTAAGACCCGACAGCGATTCGAAAATGGCGTCGGTAACTGACAGCTCAACCGAACTCGATAAAATAAACGGTAGGCTACCTGCCGTACCTAGTACCGCCCAAAACAGCGTGACAATAAGAAAGCCGTCGCGTGTGCCGAGCTCAGTTCTCGCCCGAAACGTCAGCAGCCACATGACGAACCCGGTGATAAATACGGTGAAAAATGACTCGATGAAAGGTGCCATCATTCCGTCGTCATAAAAAAGCGACACCAACACGGGCGGCAGGTTGCCGATCGCGCTGAACAGCATGAGCAGCAGGCCGAGTATTTTGACTATTAACGAAAAATGCATTTACCCGCCTAGAAAAAGCTGAGGCCAACTTGGAATAAACGTTCTACTTCGGGTATCCGCTTGCGGTCTACCAAGAAGAGAATAACGTGGTCTTCGGATTGTATGACCGTCGCATCGTGTGCGATTAAGACTTCATCGCCGCGTACTATCGCGCCGATTGTCGTTCCCTGCGGCAATTCGATGTCTTCGATCGCTTTGCCAACCACGCGTGACGAACCCGCATCACCGTGAGCAATCGCCTCCATCGCCTCGGCTGCGCCACGGCGCAGAGAGTGAACCTGCACTACGTCGCCGCGTCTCACATGAGTTAACAGGCTTCCAATAGTCGCCTGCTGTGGTGAGATCGCATATCGATTTCGCCGCCCTGCACGAGGTCGACATAGGCGGGATTGTTAATTAGCGTCATCACCTTCTTCGCCCCGAGACGTTTGGCGAGAAGTGACGACATAATATTGGCCTCATCGTCATTCGTAAGCGCTAGGAAGACGTCGGTGTCGGCGATGTTTTCTTCGATAAGTAGTTCGCGCTGAGACGCTTCGCCGTTTAATACGATCGCCCTGTCTAAGCTTTCGCTTAATACTTTGCAGCGGTCAGCGTCGCGCTCAATCACTTTAACCTGATAATGCTGTTCGATTGACTCCGCGAGTCGGAGTCCGATATTACCGCCACCCGCAATCATGATTCGCTTATAGGGCTTGTCCATGCGGCGTAGTTCGCTCATGCAGGCGCGAATATCTTTTTTAGCGGCGACGAAAAACACCTCGTCGTCTGCTTCGATAACGGTCGAGCCTTCGGGGATTATCGGACGGTCTTTGCGAAAAATCGCGGCGACACGGGTATCGACCGAAGGCATGTGCTGACGCAGAAGCCGAATCTCTTGGCCGACCAAAGGCCCTCCATAAAAAGCCTTTACCGCCACCAGCTGTACTTTACCGTCGGCAAAATCGAGCACCTGTAGCGATCCCGGTAAGCGCAGAAGGCGCGAAATCGCTTTGGACACAATCAGTTCCGGCGAAATCACAACGTCAACAGCAATGCCGTTCTTGCCGAGCAGCTTTTCGCTGGCGAGATAAGACGACGCGCGGATTCGGCATATTTTCTTAGGGGTATGAAATAACGAGTGGGCGACGCGGCAGGCAACCATATTAACTTCGTCGCTTTCGGTTACCGCAATAATCATATCGGCGTCTTGACCACCTGCGCGCTCGAGCACGTCGGGGTGCGAGGCGTGTCCGGGCACTACACCAATGTCGATATGGTCTTTGAGTTCGCGAAGACGATCGGGGCAGGAATCGACGATCGTGATGTCGTTGGCTTCGTTTGCCAGCGTTTCAGCTAGGGTGCTGCCAACTTGGTTGGCACCTAGGATTATTATTTTCATCCANACTTGCTCTCAGGCGTGCTCGTTTTGCGCAGTATCGCAAAGAAGAATCCATCGGGTCCCCGAGGATCGATCGGTAACAACTGTCGGCCGAGGCTGCCACCATCGGCTGCTACGCATTCTACTCCCCAATCGGCCGCGATGCGCTCACATTTAGCGTTATCTGTCGCTTCTAAGAAGCGTGCAATCGCGTGTTGGTTTTCTTCGTCTAGTACGCTACAGGTTGTGTAGAGCAATATTCCGCCCTCGGCAAGACAAGGCCACAGCGCGGTAAGCAGTGTCTGCTGACTTTCGCAGCAGCTTGCGACCTCGGCGGGCGAGCGCAGAACCTTTATATCGGGGTGGCGGCGGATAACGCCGGTGGCGCTGCAGGGTGCATCGAGGAGAATGCGATCGACCGGCTTGCCGTCCCACCAAGCGTCTAGCTTTTCGGCGTTCGCGGCGCAGAGTGTCACAGGCTGTTGGGTGAACTTCAATCTGGCAAGATTATCGGTTACGCGCTCAAGTCGCTTCTTACTTGAGTCGATCGCGAAGACGCGGTCCAGCCCCTGTTCACGCTCGAGGATAGCGGCGGTTTTGCCGCCCGGCGCTGCGCACGCATCCACGAGTGACAAGCCGGGACCGAGGGTCAATAAGCTAGGAACGATTTGCGAGGCCTCGTCTTGAATACTAACCAGTCCGTCCCGAAAACCAGGAAGGTCATCAACATGGCACGCGTCTCTTAACACCAGCGCTGTCTCGGCATAGCCGCCGCGAGTCGCCTCGATACCACGCTCGCCAAGCTGCTCGAGGTAGTCGTCGCGGCTTACTTTGCTCAGATTAACTCTCAGCGTCATCGGCGGGCGCGCGTTATTGCCTTCGCAAATTGCTTCGACGCTTTCGGGCCTCTGCGCTTTTAATGCGTCGAAAAGCCATTGTGGATGGGCGAGGGCAGCGGCCGCGAGGGTCGCATCGCTCGACGCCGCGCCAGGATTTTGTGTGATGGCCAGAGCCGCTTCTAGCGCTTCTTT
>JGI26082J51739_10001430_pt1 | contig 14989 bp, 15 predicted proteins | sample SaaInl5LU_22_DNA_FD_51739 | JGI IMG/M metagenome (IMG submission 51739)
GGCGCCACGGGGTCATAATTTGCACGTAGAGGGCGACAACGGGGGCCCGTTATTCATCCAGATTCTCACGGATGCAGTGAACGCACGCGACATTGACGTGCACCTCGAGGCCAGAGCGCTCCGTCTCATTGTGGACCGGCATGGACCCGGTCAGCGTATTGTGGGGTTGGTGGTGCGAGAGGACATGGAAGAGCGTTTCTATTGCGCTAAAAAAGGGGTCATTCTATGTGCCGGTGGTTTCGTGATGAACACTGAGATGATGCAGCGTTATGCACCGGAGCTTGCCAAGTCGGGCACGGTGCCGATCGGCAACCCCAATGACACGGGCGGTGGGATTCAGATGGGGCTCAGTGTGGGCGCGCTCGCAATTAACATGCACGAAGGCTTTTTAAGCGTCCCATTTTATCCGCCTGCGACACTCACCCACGGTATTTTTGTCAACGGGCAGGGACAACGATTTATCAATGAGGACGCGTACCACGGGCGCATCGGGTGTTATTTAGTAAAACAAACGTTCCCCGTCTATTTGGTGCTCAATGTCGACGACTACGCGGACTATGAGACTGCGAGTTGGCTTGCGGCGCCCGTGCGAGGGACCGGCGAAACATTAGAAGAGTTAGCCGCTGAGCTGGATCTGCCAAACGGCGTGCTGGCAGATACCGTGGGACAGTACAATGTCGCCGTTGAGCGTGGCATCGACGCGGCGTTCCACAAATCAAAGGCATGGCTTAAGCCCTTAACAGGACCGTATGTCGCGCTAGACTGCACGCCTGGAGCCGGTGCATTTCTTCCTCACTTCACGTTGGGCGGTTTGGATACCACCGTCGACGGCGCCGTGCTGAATTCAGAGGGAGAGTGCATCAGCGGACTGTATGCCGCAGGACGGACTGCGTGCGGCGTTCCGCGGCGTGGTGACGGTTACGCGTCTGGGAGCTCGGTGGGTGATGCTACTTTTTCTGGGCGACGAGCCGGCCGGCACGCAGCCACTCATTGATCAGGGAGATGAAATGACGGACGAAAGTGTAATCGCGCGCCTTGATCGGCTCGAGTCTCTTGATGACATTCGTCAGCTGGCGGCGAAGTATTCGTTGGCGCTGGATATGCGAGACATGGACGCCATGGTGAACCTTTTTCCTGCGGACGTGCGCGTTGGCAAAGACAAAGTGGGGCGGGCTTATTTTAAGCAGTGGATGGATGAGACGTTACGCGAGCAGTTCACAGGGACGGCTCACCACATCGGTAATCACATTATCGAGTTTGAGGATCCTGACCGCGCCGTCGGTGTCGTCTATTCCAAAAATGAACACGAGACGCCGACGGCGGACGGTGGCAGCGAGTGGGTCATCATGCAGATGCTGTATTGGGACCATTATCAGCGTATCGAGGGGCGTTGGTATTTTAAACGCCGACTGCCNTGNTATTGGTANGCGACTGACCTCAATAAGCCGCCTTGCGGTGACAATAAAATGCGCTGGCCCGACCGCGATCACTACGAGGGCGCTTTTCACAGCTTGTTCCCAAGCTGGCAAAAATTTTGGAGCCAACCGCCCTCCGACGAACTTCCCTGCGTTGCCCCACCTGCGCCGCTGGATCAGTTTTTAATCACCATGCGCGGTGGATCAACCGATCCCAGTATTCGCACTCGCTAAAGGAGTTATACGCGTGGCCATTGACCGCCTTCTGTCACCCTTGAAGATTGGGGATCTGTCGCTTAAAAATCGTGTTGTGATGGCCCCAATGACCCGCAGTCGCGCCTCTCAAGACGACGACTGCGTCTCAGACTTGCATGAGACGTACTACGGCCAGCGCGCTAATGCGGGGCTCATTATTACCGAGGGAGTGCATCCGACATTTGACGGGAAGGGCTATAACCGGACCCCCGGTATCTGTAATGACGCGCACGTGGGCGCCTGGTCACGCGTCACGCAAGCGGTGCACGACCGTGGAGGACTGATTGCTTGCCAGCTCATGCACTGCGGTCGTGTCGGACACCCTGACAACAAGTCAGACAAGACCCGTATGCTGGCGCCTTCGGCCATTGCCGCGCAGGCAGAAATTTTCACGGCCGATGGGATGAAGGCGATGCCAACGCCGGAGCCTATGTCGCTGGCTGATATTGACGCGGTCGTGGCAGACTACGGGCGGGCTGCGCAGCGCTGCGTCAGCGCAGGGTTTGACGGCGTCGAGCTTCATTGCGCGTCGGGTTACTTGCCCGGACAATTTTTGGCATCGGGGAGTAATCAGCGCGAGGATGAGTACGGCGGCTCGCTTGCTAATCGGCTCCGATTCATAGAACGCGTTATCGACGTTTTAGCGAATGTTATTGGTGTGGCTCGCGTCGGGCTTAGGATTTCTCCCGGCAATCCCTACAACGACCACATTGATGCAACACCTGAGGCGACCTACGCGGGCCTGTTGCAGCTCGCCGAGCGGGTCGGTATTGCCTGGGTACATGCCATACGCATGCCCTCGACGGGCATTGATAGCCTAGCGCTCACCCGCGCCAACTACTCGGGCGCAGTCATTGGGAGTGACAGTTACAACGCGTCCGAAGCGGAGGAGAGTATTGGTGAGGGCCGTGTCGACGCAGTCTCATTTGGCCGGCTTTACATCGCAAATCCTGACCTCGTTGAACGATTTAAGCAGGGCGGTCCCTTTAATAAGATGGACAAACGAACGATCTACGGTGGCGAGGGTTCGGCCGGTTACACCGACTACCCCCCACTTTCGGGTGATGCATAAATGGCGTCTTACGAGTAACGTACCCCCCACTCACTACTGAGCAAGGATAGTTTTATGCCGATGCCGACATACGTGCCGATTATTGATTTGATGTTGGCTGTACCCAACGACGACACGTCTAACTTTTACGACTTTATTCGACCTTTATTGATGGACGAGCAAAGCCGACAAATGTTCAAGATGCCTGCGCAGTACATGTTCAAAGACCTTCCCAAGGTGGGTAAGCGTGATGATTACATTGCCTATACCCTTGAGAAAATGGACGAATTCAACATTGAAAAAGCGATGCTGGGCGTCGACGAAGGGCAGTATGAGACACAGTGTAAGGCGGTTAAAAATCATCCAGATCGCTTCTTTGCCTCCTATGACTGCAACCCCAATAACGGGATGGATGAAGTCAGAAAGATCCGTCGTTTAAAAGAGGAATACGACATCAAGTCGGTGAACGCCTTTCCTTCGGGTTTATGCCCGCAGGTGTCTCTGGCCGACAAGAAGTGGTACCCGATTTTTGTGACGTGCATTGACCTGGANATTCCATTTTGCCCCTGTGTTGGTGTCCCTGGACCTCGGATTCCAATGGAGCCGCAAAAGGTTGAGCACCTCGATGAGATTTGTTGGTTTTTCCCCGAGCTTAAAGTGGTCATGAAGCACGGTGGTGAGCCATGGACTGATCTTGCTTGGAAGCTGATGCTCAAATACGAAAACTTGTATTACATGACCAGTGCCTTCGCACCCAAGCATTACCCGAAGGATATTATTCACTTTGCCAATACGCGGGGTGCCGACAAGATCATGTACGCCGGATACTTCCCAATGGGGCTGTCACTGGAGCGCATTTTCAGTGACATGCCAGACGTGCCATTTAAAGACGAAGTTTGGCCAAAATTCCTTCGCGAGAACGCGAAGCGGGTGTTCAAGGTTTGACACCCGCTTGCCGCGCTAAGGGAAATAAACGCTGATCGAGTCGACAATGCAGGCGGGCTTTTCGGCGCCTTCTGCCTGGATGACAACTTGGAACACCATTTTGATGCCACCTTTCGCTTCTTCCACCGATAACACGGTGCCGGTTGCCGAGAGCTTAGATCCGACGCGAACCGGTGACGGAAAGCGTGTTTTTTCTGTGCCGTAATTGACGCCCATCGAAATGCCTTTGACCTCAATGATTTCAGGCATGAATTTGGCGGCCAAAGACATCGTCAGGTAGCCGTGCGCAATGGTCGCACCGAAGGGTCCTTTTGCGGCCATGTCGGGATCGACGTGAATCCATTGATGATCACCGGTCGCCTCGGCAAACTGGTCGATACGCGCCTGAGTAATTTCCATGCTAGGGCTAGGCCCCAATGTTTTACCCACAAGATCGTAAAGGTCTGCTGGGGATTCAATAATGGTCTTTGACATGCTGGACTCCTGGTTGGGGCGATGGGGTTCAAAAGAGTGTTCGCTAAAGACACATTGTGTGCTGAGGGCGAACAGGTTTAGGCGCATACTGTGCCATATTCTTTCGCAAAGGCATCATCGTTTCAGACGATGACGCCGCAAAGGGCTGGTGCGAGGGTTCAGAGGACGCTACCTTTGACAATGCAGACGTTGTGGAGACAAGAATGTCAGAGCTTGACGGTAAAGTTTGCTTGGTCACCGGTGGGGCCGGCCACATTGGGCGAGCGATCTGCGAAGCCTTGTTGTCTGAGGGCGCCCGGGTGGTTGCGGTAGGACGTCGCGAGCCCTCACGGCCCATCGAGAGTGACGGTAATCGCGCCGCGTTTTACGCCGCTGATCTTCGCGATGCTGTTGCCTCGCAAGGACTGATTGATCACATTAGCCAGCGATTTGGGTGCTTGGATATCCTGGTGAACAATGCCGGGGGTGGCCCACCCGTCGCCGCCGCGAATGCCTCCCCAGAACTCACGCAAAAAATCATATCGCTGAACTTGCTGGCGCCACTCGTTCTGTCGCAACAGGCGCATGCGCTGCTGACAAAGGCCAATGACGTCGCATCCATCGTCAATATTGCGAGCGTCAGTGGTGCGCGTGGGTCACCGGGTACGGCGGCTTACGGCGCGGCGAAAGCGGGTCTACTTAACGTTACGAAGTCGCTCGCTATGGAGTGGGGTCCGCGTATTCGTGTGAATGCGTTGATTGTGGGTCTTGTTCACAACGACGCAGGCATTGAGCATTACGGTGGCGACGAGGGCTTTAGACGCGTCGCAGACATGCTGCCGCTGAAGCGAATGGCGTCGCCTTTGGATGTTGCCAATGCCGTACTGATGATGTGCTCTGATCGAGCGGCCTACATTAGCGGCGCAAACTTAGAAGTCGACGGGGGCGGCGAGGTCCCCGTATTTCTTCATCTGGCTAACGCGTCTTCGACAGCCAAATAGGCGACGTCCAAGCTCGTTCACGAACCGTGGGCGAATAGAACGGGTCGCGCTCAGGATTGGTGCAACAGATGCCATACAGATCACCCGAGTTGCCTTGCGCGTTAGCCTGTTGATTGGCGACGTCGGCCTGAGCGCTGCAGCTCTCCGAAAATGGGTTCACGTTAGCGGCCTGACATTGCAATGTGCTCCAACGGCAACTGGGTGTCTCCAGTATTCGAGCGTAGTAAAAGGCCGATTCGCCCTCGCTGTAGTCGGGGTCCTCCCACACCGTACATAAATTGGCGTGGCCGACCGCCGTCGCGGCGCAGCTGTTCATATCGACCCCAAGTCCCTCGGTCTCACTGCCCAACACGTCGACCACACGCTCACTTGTTGTGCCATCTGCATGGACCCAGCCCTTGATAATTTGAATGCGTTCTAACGGGTTTGCCGGGTGTAATTCAGTGCCGTGATCACGCTGTGCGCTGATAAAAAAACGAGGGGCGCTGTCATCTGGCGTGCGTATTAAAACGCCGCCCATGGGAACACCTGACGCATAGGCTTTTTCAAGTGCCTGCGGGTCATCGCAGAGATCAGTCTCGTAGTCCCCAGCGAAAAATCGGACGATTGGCCGAGTGCCTGACGTGGCGTAGGTTTCACGACCTCGCATGGCATCAAAAATCGCGTCGCGTCGATTTTCTTTTGCCCAAACGACAGCCAAGCCACCGGGATTTGATACGAAGTGATCCTGAAGGTTTCGAAAGGTTGCATCGCGAGAGCCAAGGTGACCGACGTAGTTCTTCTCCATAGCGCCACCAGAGGTCGCCGTGTGGGTATCGGTACTTCCAATGAAGCCTTGCTTGAACGGGTTCACACCGGACGCTTGCTCTAACGCCAAGCCATCTTTAAGGACGTTTCGCATCATGTTGCGACGATGGAACTGAGTGACGTCAACGGGTAAACCTCGGTCAGACCACATCTTCCCATTGACACTGCCCAGCATGGCAAGATTGTCTGAAGGAATCTGTTCGAAGGCGCAAAGCTCGTCTTCGGTATCGATGCCCACGCCTGCGAGCCGATCAAAACGGCACTCGGAAGCGCCTTTGTGTTGCACCAGTTCGACCAGTGGTTCGATCTCTAAGCGGTCAATCGCCTCTTGTTCGCTGGCCGGGTCCGGGAACATTAAACCACCGCCCAAATTAGGGTTGTGCGGTATGGCCATCACGTCGCACTGTCCGTCAGCGTCCAAACACTGGGTGCGTAATTGTCGCCAGAGCTCGGGTACGGAGCTCTCGGTTTCAAAGACTGAAATAGGTCGCGCAGTGACGGCTTTGTTTCGGAAAATGACATTGCGGTGCAAGTTGGCCATCTCTTGCCCCTGAGTGTATTCGTAACCCACAAATGTGGTGAATGAACAGTCCTCAGAGCGATCGTAGTGCCGCTCTGCCGCCGCTTGAATATCCCCCCATACGGACAGAGCTGAAGTCTCACAGTCGCCTAGAGCGCAAACCATGCCACGCTCGGGCGCTTTGCCTTCCATACCGCCCGAAACAGTCCAGAGTGACGCTGCATACAGTTGTATCCACAAGTTCTGCGCCCGGGACATTAGGCAGACGGGAGCCCACCACGCGGCCTGGCTCCAGTCACTATCACACAGAGCCACTTCCCCTAAAAACTGTCCATGGTCGGTCACCGCTGCAAAATCTATGGGGCGGTCAATCTGCGCTGAGACGGTCTGCTCACCGTAGGCGTTGGGAAGGGTGATGACTCGTCCTTTCGCATACTCGTAGGCGCCATCAGGGTCATTTTTTTGGTTTGAAAGATAGGAGTCGAACGAGTATCGCGTGTGAATATGGAGATCACCGAAAAACGGGAGCTTTGTGTCGGATGAGACGGCACAGGGCGCTTCGCTTGACTGAGCAGAAAGACTTCCCAGCATACACAGTACGATAACCCACGCTGACATCGTGCGCTCAATACATGTTTTTACTGAACAGTGAGTTCTCATGTGGGGATCTCTCCATCGCCGGCACAACGGCGAGTATACAGTGCGCAATTGGTGTATCGACGGCGCGATTAGTTTTTATAAGTTGGCATCTGGACGCATCATGGCGTCGTGCGCGCCGTCGATAACGAGGGTTGACCCAGCCACATAGGCGCCTTCGGGCGATAGAAGAAACATGGCGAGATTGGCGACGTCTTCCGCCTGCCCTGGCCGCCCGATGGGTATAGAGTCCACGAAGGCCTTGATCAGCGGGCCATATTCCGGGTCACGTTCTACACTCTGCGTCATCGGTGTGGAAATATACCCCGGTGCTAGCGCGTTGAACGATATGCCTCGTTGCGCGAGATCCGGCGCTTTTCTTCTCATGTAGCGCGCAATAGCGCTTTTACTGCTGGCATAGCATTCGTGACCGTGCAGGCTGCTGCCTAAATTCACTGCCTTCTCTTCTGAATGCTCCAGCATCATCTCAATAAGGTCTGGGCGAGTGCTCATAGGGGCAGAATTCGAGCTAATGGCGATAACGCGACCGCCCGAAATGATATTACTCGACAGTCCTTCGATGACCTCGGTCGTACCGAAATAGTTAATCTGCAAAATTTTTCCTGCATCCGGGAACTGAGAGGCCACACCGGCGCAGGTAATAAGCCCATCAATAACGGGGACTTCAGTGGCAACTTTTGCAATGACGGCTTGGCGCGCTTTGGGATCTCCCAGATCTGCGAGGTAGTCACCTTCCTTTAAATCAATGACGACAACACGGTGTCCTTGAGCGCGAAGTTTCTCCTTGATGGCTGCGCCGATACCGGTAGCGCCACCTGTTAAAACGTAAGTTCCCACTGTTATCTCCTATTCTCGTCAGTGCCGGCTCAATCCGTCATGGTCCGCGCGATGTTTGCTTCGATTGCCGTTCCGGGTAATGCCGCCATGCCACCATCGACTTCGAGTATCTTTCCACTGACAAAGCCTGATGCAGCAGACGCGAGGTAAAGCGCCGCCAGTGCGATGTCGTCAGGCTTCCCCAAACGTGCTTGCGGTATCCACCGGACGGTCGCGTTATACATGTCTTCATTTTGTGTAATGAACGCCGTGCTTGGCGTTTCTATGGCGCCGGGAGCGATGCCGTTGACACGAATATTGGGCGCCAATTCATAAGCGAGAATCCGTGTCATTTGATCCATGCCGGCTTTCGCTGCGCCGTAGGCCGCGAAATTCCGATCGACCATCCAGCCTAATGCAGAGGACACGTTAACGATGCTTCCCTGTGGGGCTGCTTTGAGGAGCGGTAATGCAAGATGAGTAAGGGTATAGGCCGAGGTAAGGTTGATGTCGATAGTGTTTTCAAAGCGAGCCTTAGTGACTTTTTTCAGCGAACCATAGCCCTTTCCGGGTGCGCCAGCGTTGTTAATGAGAATGTCGAGCGATCCCCACGCGTGTGTCAGCTCCTTGACGACGCCTTCGAGCGCAGTTTCGTCAGTGACATCGCAAGCAAATGTCAGGACCTGCTTGCCCAGAGTGCGGACCTCACTGGCTACGACATCCAAGTCGCTTTGTGTCCGGGCAACAAGTGCAACATCGGCACCCATTTCGGCAAAGGCGGTTGCGATACGAGCACCTATGCCTTTACCTGCACCGGTAACAAGCGCTCTTTTTCCTTCGAGGCTGAAATAGTCTGTAATCAAAATGGGTTCCTTGATGCCCAGGGTTCATCAATCCGACGGCTCTAGTCCATTTGGGCTTGTGGACCGGGCTATGCACAAGATAGAACGAAGCGCGCGAGCAAGGAATAAGCGCGCGCGTAGATACTTAGTCTAAACTGACCATTACAAAAAGCAGGTGGTAAGCAGGGTGGCAGAGCTAGCAGGAAAAACAGCATTAGTAACGGGTGCGGGCGTGGGCATCGGTCGTGCGATTGCGATGAAACTCGCAAGCGAGGGTGCGCGCGTGCTTGTCGTTGACTTTAATGAAGAGACAGCAGAACAGGCGGTAAACGATATTGTAAACGCGGGAGGCGAGGCCAAGACGTTTGTGGCCGATGTCAGCGACGAGCAACGTGTTTCAGCCATGGTTAAATTTGCAGTCGATACTTTTGGTTCGTTGGATGTGGCATGCAATAGCGCAGCGGTAAGTCGTGGCTCAGGCCCTATTCACACCTTTGACAAAGCCGTATTTGATCAGACGCTTGATCTCTGTTTGACCAACACCTTTCTCTGTATGAAATATGAGATCGAGGCGATGCTGGAGCAGACCTCGGGCGGNAGTATTGTAAATATTTCATCCAACGCTTCATTACGAGGTCAGCCTTATAACACCGCTTATGCGGCCGCTAAGAGCGGCGTGAATCTACTCACCAAAAGTGCTGCAGCAGAGTATGGACACAAAGGAATTCGGATTAATGCGGTCTCGCCGGGCGTCGTTCGAACACCAGGCGTTGAAAAATATTTTGAGGAGCAGCCCAAAATTGCAGAGGGACTCAAGCAGGCGGCTGTGATGCGTCGCTTGGGCGAGCCCTCAGAAATTGCAGAGGCGGTGTGTTTCCTCGCCTCAGACCGCGCGTCCTTCATTACGGGTCAGTTGCTCAGTGTCGACGGTGGCGCGGCCGTAAAGTAGGGGTCGATAAAAAGTAAGGGTCGATACAAGGTCGCGAGCCGTCACAGACTCGCCAGTCCTCAGCCCATATTGACCTGACCACCATCGATGGCAATGGATTGTCCGTTGACATAGCGTGATTCGGGCGCGCACAGCATCGCGACGAATTCGCCAATATCATTTTCACAGTGGCCCAAGCGTTTCATCGGCACCGTTTGCTCAAAAGCGGCGGCCTCTTCTGGGCGCCATTGTGCCCACATTTCCAGGGCAGGGGACTTCGCCAATGGTAGAATACAGTTGGTGCGAATACCCATCGATCCCCATTCACAGGCGGCGCCGCGCGACAATGCGCGGATGGCCTCTTTCTGCGCTGCGTAAACGCCATAAGTGGAGGTGTCCCAGCGCTTCGCCGCTGCAGTGGCAAGATTAATAATATTGCCATCTCCCGACTTTATGAGGTGCGGTTGAGCCAGCTGCATCAGTCGCAAGGTGGCCATTGGACCGACACGAAGTCCCGCTTCAAAGTCCTCCAGCGTGGTCTCCATTAGCGTATTGATGCTCGTAGTGACGGCGTTATTGACCAAAATATCGAGGCGCCCAAAGGCAGCGACTGCGTTCGACACCAGCGGGTCAAGTGCATCGAGGTTCGAGATATCACATTCGATTGCCACGGCCTTGCCGTTGAAGCGAGCTTCAATATCAGCGACCGTCTTTTCACATTTACTCAATGTTCGCCCGACGGCAACAATGGACACCCCGCGCTTCGCCAATGAGAACGCAATGCCCTGACCAATGCCCTGGCCCGCGCCGGTGATTAAGGCGACTTTGCCCTGAAGCGGGGGGAGGGATCCAGAGTGAGTCGTATCAGCGTCGGTCATAAAGAACCTCGTAAGTGATCAATCATTCGTTGTTAGGTTGGTTTTAGGGCAATCAGTGATTCACCGCAGGCGATGCTCGGTCATATGAATAACCGACGATCGCTCGAGATCGAGTAATCGCTCGCTGCTCTCGGTCAGCACATGGATATTCGACATCATTTTTACTTCGTCGTCTCCGTCGGCAAAAAACGCGGTCAGTGAATTTGCGGCCTCAATCGAGAAATNTTCTTCGACAATCCCATCGAGCTGATCGTGGGACGAGCGAAGTACCAGATTCTGGCGGTAGCCAAGGGTGTTTTGGGTATCAAGGGCGACCTGCACATGTTCTTGAAACCAGATTTTCTCTAACGCCGCGTCGGGCAGGCCCTCGCGCCGTTCGAAGCAGCAGAGTTGCATCGTTCCGCTGAATGTCTCTTCAGTGAGGAGTGGTGGTGTCAGTGGCGTGGCTCCCTTGCACCAGTGGACTTCCGCTCCGAGTTGCGCAGCAACATCGACTGCGCGTTGCCAGTCGATGGCTGCATCTGAGAACTCGAGCGCCAGACGCCCGCTGGTGAGCTTCCCGGTGGGGTTTCGTGTCCACATAGCCGCTTGGTCGCTGTGTGCATCGCTCGTCCCTAGATACGCGTTCTGTACCCCTGAAAAGGCGTCTAGTGCGCGCATTGCGGACTCCCGCGTCGGACGTTCTGCAAAAAACAGAAAAATCAGACGGTGGGTGTCTGGCTCAGTCAAAATAGCGCTCCTTGATGGCTGTTTTTAGCAGTTTTCGCAGGGTATTTCTGGCCAGTGGTTCGTCGGTGAATACAACGTGCTCGGGGACTTTGTAGCCGGCGAGTACGGCTTTACAGAATGATTTGATGCCATCGGCGTCAGCGACGACTGACTCCTGCAATTTGATCACAGCACCCACTTCCTCACCCCAGGTGTCATGCTCTATGCCGACAACCGCAACTTCCTCGCATCCTGGATATTCGAGCAGACAGGCTTCAATTTCTGAAGGGTAGATATTCTCTCCCCCGCGGATAATCATGTCTTTGACACGACCACAGATGTACAGCAAGCCCTCGCCGCTGATGTAGCCGATATCACCGGTCCCCATCCAGCCATCGATGGGTTTATCCGATTCAGTGCCACCCGAGAAATAGCCTTGAATGGCTGCTGACGAACGGACCCATATCTCACCGGGCTCGCCCGAGGGCACTTCCTTGCCATTTTCATCTTGAAGCTAAACTCCACGATCGGGCTGGGGAATCCTGATGCGCTCGGTCGCTCAGTAAAGTAGCGACCTGTGAATGCGGCTCCTGATCCCATGGTTTCGGTCATTCCCCATCCGCCACCGGACATGGCCGTTCCAGTTTTGGTGGCATAGAGCTCGGCGAGGAGTTCGGGTGTGGCTGCGCCACCAGCACTCACGTTCGTGAGGTGTGCTGCGTGCCCGTCGCTGAAGGCTTGATTTTTTAACAGTTCGAGCAACATGACCGGCGCTCCCATAAGAACCGTGATTTGCTCTTCTTTGACGATGCGCAGCGCCTCTTGAATGCTCCACTTGTACATTATGTGCAGCGCGCGGCCGTNACGGAGGTTGATGAGCGCCTGGGATAGCAAGCCACTGATGTGAAACAGGGGAACAGCGAGGAGGGTTTTTGGAAGCGTGGGACTGGCTAACTGCTTGTTCATTTCCTCCATATTGGTCATGTAGGTCCCGGCACCGATGAACTCGACGTTCATCAGCGCCTGACAGCAATTAAAATGCGAGAGCAGGGCACCTTTTGGGCGGCCGGAGGTTCCCGATGTGAACATGAGAATTGCCGGGGCGTGTCGATCCACGTCGGCGATTAACGGTTCGCTCGGTACGGCACGCTGACGGATCTCGCTGAGTGAGGTGTCCTGCGGGCCTTCGCACTCATTGACTACTACCGCGGGCAGCTTGGCATTGAGTTCACGGATAAATGCCAGTCGATCACTGTCGCAAAAAACCANCTTTGCCTTGCTGTCTTCGAGGCCTTGGATCAGTTCTTGCGCTTTACCCCAGCTATTGAGCGGTACGGCTACAGCACCGATGGTCACGGTGGCGACAAAGGCAACCAGCCACTCGGGGCGATTTCGCATGGCAATAGCGACGGGGTCACCCTTTTGTATCTGAGCTTGATTAACAAGCCAGTCGCAGGCCTGGTCGACGGCTTTATAGAACTCGCCATACGTCCAATCCTCACCCTGGTACTGCAAAAACAGATTGGCGTCGTGGTTGCGACCGGCGGCGAGAAAGGCGCCCAGGCTGCTTTCCGCATTTTTGAATGCTCTGAGAGGAACTCCCGCTACCTTTACCGTTTCGACTTCAAACGGCGCCGCGGGCGCGGTCAGTTGCGCTACGGCGTCGAAATAGGGTTTTGTGAAATCACTCATGTACGGTACATCGATTGTGTTTCTAATGACTCTAAACCAACTGCCGGGGGTGGCACAGCCTCTGTGTTAGCCCCATAGTCTGATCAGCCTATCGTGCCAGAGGCTCTGTGATTGCAGTAAAGTATGGCTTCGATAATGTGCCGGTATACCACCATGCGAGATGCGTTATGCAAACCCAGTTGACCAAGCTACTCGGCTGTCGTTACCCCGTTATTCAGACGGCCATGGGTTGGGTGGCCGACGCGCGCTTGGTCGCGGCAACTGGGAACGCTGGCGGTTTTGGGTTCCTTGCCGGTGCTGTCATGACGACCGAAGAAATCGAGCAGGGCATCCTTGATATCAAAGCGGCGTCCGATGCGCCGTTTGGGGTCAATTTCCATATGTATGTGCCGCATGCAGAGCAGATAGTTGATCTTTGTATTGAACATCAGGTGCGCGCCGTGAGTTACTCGCGCTCCCCCTCGGCAGCAACCGTTGAGCGATTGAAGACGGCGGGCATTGTTTGTATCCCGACGGTTGGTGCTAAACGCCACGCTGTTAAGGCCGTCGAAATGGGCGCCGACGCGGTGGTCATACAGGGTGGAGAGGGCGGTGGTCACACCGGATCGGTTGCAACATCGATTCTTCTTCCCCAGGTGCGCGATGCGATTGACGTCCCAATCGCGGCAGCCGGCGGATTCCGCGACGGGCGAGGCCTTGTCGCCGCATTGGCGATGGGTGCCGATGGTATTGCCATGGGCACGAGATTCTTGCTGACACAGGAGTCTCCGGTTCCTGAGGCGACAAAATTGATTTACCTGCGCACGCCGCCGGAGAAAATTGTCGTCAGCACGCGGTTGGATGGTTTGCCTCAGCGCATGATAGCGAACGCGTATCTCGATCGGCTGATTCGAGCCTCGCAGCTGGGCTTGCTCGTGCGGGCGGTAAAAAACGGACTGGCATTCAGTCGCATGACGGGAGGCTCACTCATAGCCACCCTAGGTGGGGCCTGGAAGATGTACCGTTCTGGCGACTTGTCGTTCGGCCAGACACTCATGGCCGCCAATTCACCCATGATGATTCAGGAAGCCATGGTGAAAGGGAATCCGCACGACGGTATTTTGCCCTCGGGGCAAGTCGCTGGACTGATTGATGATTTACCGACGGTTGCAGAGTTGGTCGCAACCATCGTGTCGGATGCAGAAACAGCTGCCCGTTCGATACAGACCACGGTTTGCACAACCTCAAACTCAGATTAAGGACAGGTTTATGGCTTTCAGCTCATCAGTTGACGCAGGTATTGCAGAGGTTGTCTTTAATAAACCGCCCGTAAATGCCTTTAACAGTGCTGAATGGGCGGGTATCGCCTCGGAAATCAAGGCTTTGGGTTCCCGGCGCGATGTCCACGTCATTATCGTTCGCGCAGAGGGCAAGGGCTTCTGCGCTGGCGTCGATATTAAAGAGCTGGGCGCAGATCCCAACATGATTGTTCCGGTCAACAAGGGTAACTACGACACTTTTGAGGCCATTCACCGCAATCCGAAGCCTGTGATTGTTGCGCTACACGGCTTTGTTTTGGGCGGTGGTATAGGCATTGCAGGCGCTGCAGACATCATTGTGGCGTCTGAATGCGCTTCTTTCGGCGTACCCGAAGTCGATCGCGGCGCCATGGGTGGTGGTGCGCACTTGCAGCGCATGTTCCCCGTCCAAAAGGTCCGCTACATGTACTTTACCGGAGAATTCATTGATGCCAATGAGGCTCATCGATTGGGTGCGGTAGAGCGCGTGGTGCCTAGAGACCAGCTGGTGGATACAGTGCGATCCATCGCGGCAAAGATAGCCGAAAAGAGCCCCATCATGATTTCTCTGGCCAAAGAGGCGCTCAACGGCATTGAAGATGGCAATCTCGAGGACAAATATCGCAGCGAGCAGGGCTTTACCCTCGAGGCCTATCGACATCAGGACTCGCAGGAAGCGCGCGATGCATTTAATCAAAAACGAGATGTAGAATTCGATTAATAAATTAATTAAAACAATANTTT
>JGI26082J51739_10001445_pt1 | contig 14901 bp, 7 predicted proteins | sample SaaInl5LU_22_DNA_FD_51739 | JGI IMG/M metagenome (IMG submission 51739)
GCGATTGTTTCTGTTACTGAGCCATTGAAAGCCCTCGCATTCAAAATTATGGATGACCGCTTCGGTGCCTTGACGTTTGTTCGCATCTACTCAGGTGTTATTGAGAAGGGTGACACCATCCTCAACTCATTCACCGGCAAGACTGAGCGCATTGGCCGCATGGTTGAGATGCACGCTAACGAGCGCAACGAAATTGATCGCGCTCAGGCTGGCGATATTATCGCGATTGTCGGCATGAAGAATGTGCAGACCGGCCACACTCTGTGTGACGTTAAGCACCCAGTGACACTTGAGCCGATGATTTTCCCCGATCCGGTTATTTCTATCGCTGTTAAGCCTAAAGACAANGGCGGCTCCGAGAAGATGGGTATCGCAATCGGCAAAATGATTGCTGAAGACCCATCGTTCCGCGTTGAGACAGATGAAGACTCTGGCGAAACAATCCTTAAAGGCATGGGCGAGCTGCACCTTGATATTAAGGTGGATATCCTGAACCGCACCTACGGTGTAGAGCTTATCGTTGGGGCACCTCAGGTAGCTTACCGCGAAACGATTACTCAGGGCATCGAAGACAGCTACACCCACAAGAAGCAGTCAGGTGGTTCTGGTCAGTACGGTAAGATCGATTACCGCATTAAACCAGGCGAGCCAGGCACCGGCTTTGTGTTTACCTCTTCTGTAGTCGGCGGTAACGTTCCCAAGGAATTCTTCCCCGCAATCCAGAAAGGTTTTGCTGGCATGATGAATGAAGGCCCACTGGCGGGCTACCCCGTTCTGGACGTTGAAGTTGAACTAACNGACGGTGGCTACCACGCCGTTGACTCCTCGGCAATCGCATTCGAAATTGCCGCAAAAGGCGCCTTCCGTCAGTCAATGCCAAAAGCCGGCCCACAGCTGATTGAACCCATTATGAAAGTGGACGTTTACACCCCTGAAGATCATGTGGGTGATGTCATCGGCGACCTCAACCGTCGTCGCGGTATGATCCGAGACCAAGAGCCCGGCGCAACCGGTGTTCGTGTCAAAGCAGACGTTCCGCTATCTGAAATGTTCGGTTACATCGGCCATCTGCGCACAATGACATCAGGTCGCGGACAGTTCTCCATGGAGTTCTCACACTACATGCCTTGTCCAAAGAACATTGCCGACGAAGTTATTGCCGCTGCCAAAGCGCGCAAAGCTGAGAAGTAATGCTTCAAATGCTGTAAAAACAAAACCCCCAGCGGTGCAGACCTCTGGGGGTTTTTTATGCTTGTTTTCGTTGCGTTATCAGTGATATCTCCAGTTGTGCTTGGTCTTGCTCAGACGAACTCTAGCCTTATCCCCTATTTTTGCTGATCACTGCGTCGGCGATATGCTTTGGCGCTTCAGAGTAGCGCTCGAATTCCATGGCAAATGTTGCCCGGCCTTGGGTCGCTGAACGCAGGTCAGTGGCGTAACCAAACATTTCGGCCAGTGGCACTTCTGCTTTAATAATTTTGCCCATGGGGCTCTCATCCATGCCAAGAATCATGCCTCTGCGGCGGTTTAAATCTCCCACCACATCGCCCATATTGTCTTCGGGTGTTACTACTTCGATTTTCATGGTGGGTTCAAGGAGCACTGCACCACCTTTTTCCGCCAGCTCTTTGGTCGCCATCGAGGCCGCAATTTTAAATGCTAACTCTGAGGAGTCTACGTCGTGGAAAGAACCATCGAACAGAGTAGCTTTGAGGCCAAGTAGCGGATAACCCGCGAGCACGCCGTTCTGCATTTGCTCTTCAATACCTTTGGCGACTGCGGGAATAAATTCGCGCGGCACTGTGCCGCCGGCAATCTCACTGACAAACTCTAAACCCTCTGCGGCACTATCCTCAGCTGGCTCNAAGCGCACCCAGACATGGCCGTATTGACCGCGGCCGCCAGACTGCCGAATAAATTTACCTTCAATCTCACAGCGAGTCTTGATNGCTTCGCGGTAGGCGACTTGAGGCTGACCGATATTGGCTTCGACGCTAAACTCTCGGCGCATACGGTCAACCAGAATCTCGAGATGNAACTCACCCATACCGGAGATAATAGTCTGCCCGCTCTCGGGNTCTGTTCGAACTCTGAAAGAGGGATCTTCTTGCGCCAATTTACCCAGCGCTATCGCCATTTTGTCTTGATCGGCTACCGTGCGAGGCTCTACCGCTACTGAGATAACAGGCTCNGGGAAGTCCATGCGCTCGAGCACGATGCGACGATTGTCGGCGCAGAGGGTGTCGCCGGTGGTCGTATCTTTAAGCCCAATCGCTGCGGCGATGTCNCCCGCGAGGACTTCTTTAATTTCTTCACGGCTGTTTGCGTGCATCTGCACCATACGGCCGACACGCTCGCGTTTCATTTTTACCGAGTTATAAACTGCGGTGCCGCCTTCGAGTCGGCCTGAATAGACGCGAATAAAGGTGAGAGTGCCCACAAAGGGATCGGTGGCAATTTTAAAGGCCAAGGCGGCAAAGGGCTCTTGATCGTCAGCAAGGCAAAGAGCGCGCTCGCCATTTTCTAGCTCACCTTCAATAGCTTTGACTTCCGTCGGAGATGGTAGGTACTCAATCACGGCATCGAGAACGGCTTGAACACCTTTGTTTTTAAACGCGCTTCCACCAAAAACTGGGACTACTTGGTTGGCGAGGGTGCGAATTCGCAGGCCCTTTTTAATCTCCTCCTCTGTGAGAGGCTCTTCATTAAGGTATTTGTCCATGAACTCGTCACTGGCTTCTGCCGCGACTTCGACGATGTAATCATGCATCTCTTGGCATTCGTCGAGCATATCTGCTGGGATTTCAGCATAGTCAAAGGTCATCCCTTGATCGCTTTCGTTCCAATAGATCGCCTTCATTTTGATAAGGTCAACCATGCCTTTAAAGGCATCTTCTGAGCCNATGGTCATCTGCANGGGNACAGGGTTTGCGCCAAGCCGCTCTTTNAACTGCTTTACCACCATGTCAAAGTCTGCGCCNGCTCGGTCCATTTTATTGACGAAAACAACTCTGGGAACTTGGTATTTGTTTGCCTGCCGCCAGACGGTTTCAGTCTGTGGCTGGACGCCGGAGGAGCCACAGAGCACAACCACAGCGCCGTCTAACACGCGCAGCGACCGCTCAACTTCAATGGTGAAGTCTACGTGGCCCGGGGTATCAATAATATTAATGCGGTGATCGGGAAACTGGCCGGACATGCCGCTCCAGAAGCAAGTGGTCGCGGCAGAGGTTATCGTAATGCCGCGCTCTTGCTCTTGCTCCATCCAATCCATGGTGGCTGCGCCGTCGTGGACTTCACCCATTTTATGGGAAACACCGGTATAGAAAAGCACGCGCTCGGTCGTGGTGGTCTTTCCTGCATCGACGTGGGCGACAATGCCTATATTGCGATAGCGACTGATGGGCGTTTTGCGGGCCACAATGTTTCCCCTTTATTTAAAATTTTCCAACAGAAAAAGGCAGCTTTTAAAAAGCCACCTTTTGCGCAAGCATTACATCTGTATCGAGTCGTAGAGGACTGAGCAAAAACTGANNAATTGTCGCAGTTTTTGCCCTTTCTCTTAGAAACGGAAGTGCGAGAACGCCTTGTTGGCTTCAGCCATGCGATGCACATCTTCACGCTTTTTAACCGCGCCGCCTTTGCTCTGAACTGCGTCAAGCAGTTCACCAGCAAGTCGCTGAGGCATAGACTTTTCACCGCGGTTGCGGGCGTAGTCTACCAACCAGCGCATTGCCAATGCAGTGCGACGCGATGGACGAACTTCAACTGGCACTTGATACGTGGCACCACCAACACGGCGAGATTTTACTTCGACCATCGGTGCTACGTTGTTCAACGCTTCTTCAAACACTTCCACTGGATCTCTTTTAAGACGCTGTTCGACTATGTCTAAGGCGCCATAAACAATCCGCTCAGCAACAGACTTCTTGCCGCTGACCATTACGTGGTTCATAAATTTAGCGAGTACGACGTTACCAAATTTTGGATCTGGTAGTACGTCCCGCTTTGCCGCTACTCTTCTTCTTGGCATCGTTTTGCCCTTCTCTTCAGGTTTGTCTGGGGAGTGGCCCCAGCCTTACTTGATTGTTAACCGATTACTACGCAATTAGCCTTTAGGCCGCTTGGTACCATATTTTGAACGACGCTGAGTACGGCCGTTCACACCCGCTGTATCCAATGTTCCGCGTACCGTGTGGTAGCGAACACCTGGAAGATCCTTTACACGACCGCCACGAATCAGCACAACACTGTGCTCTTGCAAGTTGTGGCCTTCACCACCAATGTATGAAGTGACTTCATAACCACTGGTCAAGCGAACACGACATACTTTACGCAATGCAGAGTTTGGCTTCTTCGGAGTTGTTGTGTAAACGCGGGTACATACACCACGGCGCTGCGGGCAGGCCTGAAGTGCTGGTACGTCACTCTTAGTGACTTTGCGTTGTCTCGGCTTACGAACCAACTGGTTGATCGTTGCCATGCAATTTTCTCCAAATTTAAAAAACGCCTTCTTAACAAAGGCCCTACTGTTCCTTGTATCCATAGCCATGACAGCTGCAAGATACAAAAGGGAGCGGCATTCTAATTACCGCACTAACGGGAGTCAAGCAGGCATTCCTATTACAGCTTAGGAATGCCTTCTATCTTCCCTAATCTTCTGAAAAGTCCGCGCTCAACGCTTCGCTCAATGCTGCTTCAACGTCTTCTGCCGTCATAGAGGATTCAACGGTGTCAGACATTGCGCGCGTTTTGCGTCGCAGTGCGTGATACGCCAATCCTGTACCCGCAGGTATCAGACGGCCTACCACAACGTTTTCTTTCAGTCCGCGCAACGGATCTGCTTTTCCTGTCACGGCCGCTTCGGTGAGCACTCGCGTGGTCTCCTGGAACGACGCTGCAGAGATAAAGCTTTCTGTCGCAAGCGATGCTTTGGTGATACCTAACAACTGGCGATCAAACTGCGCTGGCTGCAAACCTTCTTGACGCAAGCGCACGTTTTCTTCAAGAACGCGACGATATTCAATCTGTTCACCGCGGATCAAGGTTGTAGAGTCACCCATATCGGTGATCTCAACTTTGCGCAGCATCTGACGAATAATCACTTCGACGTGCTTGTCGTTAATCTTCACGCCCTGCAGACGATAGACTTCCTGNATTTCGTTGACGATGTACTTGGCCAACTCACTGATTCCTTTCAGTCGCAGAATGTCGTGTGGCGTCGGAGGACCGTCAGAGATCACTTCGCCCTTCTCAACGTGCTCACCTTCAAACACACCAAGGGTGCGCCACTTCGGTATCAGTTCTTCGTACTGCAACTTACCATTCGGTAGTGGCTGTCCGTCGTCGGGGGTAATAACCAAACGACGCTTGCCTTTGGTTTCTTTACCCAGGGTGACGGTACCTGTGATCTCAGCCAAGATGGCTGGATCTTTGGGTCGACGCGCTTCAAACAGGTCAGCTACGCGTGGCAGACCACCGGTAATATCCTTTGTACCGCCAGACTCTTGCGGAATTCGCGCAATAATCTCACCGATATCAATGGTGTCGCCGTCAGCGATGTTAATGGTCGCGTTAGCCGGTAGCGGGTAGTGCGCAGGCACTGTTGAGTTGGGGAAAATCAACTCTTTGCCTTTGCTATCCGTCAACGAGATCATTGGACGAATATCTTTACCTGCCGCTGGACGCTCGTTAGGATCGATAACAGAGATGCTGGTCAGACCGGTCATATCGTCAGTTTGCTGACGAACGCTGAGGCCTTCTTCCATGCCTGAGAATGCAACCTTACCCGCCACTTCACTGACGATTGGATGGGTGTGCGGATCCCAGTTGGCAACGACGTCGCCTGCAGACACTTTTGAACCGTCTTTAGTCTTGATCAAGGCGCCGTATGGCAGCTTGTAGCGCTCGCGCTCTCGGCCGTTTTCATCGGCAATCGCCAATTCTCCCGAACGAGACACTGCGACCAAGTAACCAGACTTGTTCTCAACTGTCTTCAAGTTAATCAGGCGGACAACACCGTCTTGCTTCACTTTTACGCTGTCAACAGCAGACGCGCGCGATGCAGCACCACCGATGTGGAATGTACGCATGGTTAGCTGTGTACCTGGTTCACCAATCGACTGAGCAGCGATAACACCTACCGCCTCGCCTTGGTTGACGCGGTGGCCACGAGCAAGGTCGCGACCGTAACAGCTTGAACAGATGCCGTGAGTCACTTCACAGGTGATGGGTGAGCGCACGGTAACTTCGTCGATGCTCAGCTTCTCGATGCGCAGCACCCACTGCTCGTCGATCATGGTGCCTGCTGGAACAGCAATTTCATCACTGCCTGGCTTATTGACGTCTTTCGCGACAATACGGCCAAGAATACGGTCACCGAGGGATGCAATAATATCGCCGCCTTCAATCACTGGTGTCATCAACAGACCTTCAGTGGTACCACAATCAACTTCAGTGACTACGACGTCTTGTGCAACGTCAACGAGGCGACGGGTCAGGTAACCAGAGTTAGCCGTTTTAAGTGCCGTGTCCGCCAAACCTTTACGGGCACCGTGCGTCGAAATAAAGTACTGGAGGACGTTCAAGCCTTCGCGGAAGTTTGCAGTAATGGGCGTTTCGATGATCGAGCCGTCTGGACGGGCCATCAAGCCACGCATACCCGCAAGCTGGCGAATCTGCGCTGGCGAGCCTCGCGCGCCTGAATCGGCCATGATAAAGACAGAGTTGAACGAGTCTTGCTGTTCTTCGACGCCATCGCGGTTGATCACAGACTCGGTGCTGATTCCTTTCATCATCGATTTGGCTACGCGGTCATTTGCCTGAGACCAAATGTCGATAACTTTGTTGTATTTCTCACCCTGAGTCACAAGACCGGACGCAAACTGCCCTTCGATCTCACGCACTTGGTCATCAGCCGCACTAATAATGTCCTGCTTGTCATCGGGGATAACGAAGTCGTTAACACCAATAGACGCGCCAGAGCGTGTGGAGAATTCAAAACCGGTGTACATCAGCTGGTCAGCAAAGATCACGGTGTCTTTCAAACCAACGCGACGGTAGCACTCGTTGATGATCAACGAGATTGCCTTTTTAACCATTGGTTTGTTGACGAGACTAAACGGCAGACCTGCAGGAACCACTTCCCACAGCAGGGCGCGACCTACGGTCGTGTCAATAATCTTAGTTGTATCTGTGCGCTCACCGGTCACTTCATCAACTAAAGATTCTTTAACGCGAACCTTTACCCGTGACTGCAACTCAACTTTGCCTGAATGGTACGCCCGCGAGACTTCTTTGCCATCGGCAAATACCATGCCTTCGCCGCGACCGTTGACCTTGTGGCGAGTCATGTAATAGAGACCCAAAACAACGTCCTGAGACGGCACAATAATTGGCTCTCCAGAGGCTGGCGAGAGAATATTGTTCGTCGACATCATTAATGCGCGCGATTCCATTTGCGCTTCAATAGTCAGCGGCACGTGGACAGCCATCTGGTCACCGTCGAAGTCAGCGTTGTAGGCCGCACAGACTAAGGGGTGCAATTGAATTGCTTTACCTTCGATCAGAACGGGCTCAAACGCCTGAATACCAAGGCGGTGAAGGGTCGGTGCACGGTTCAACAGAACTGGATGCTCGCGAATAACGTCTTCGAGGATATCCCAAACAACGGGCTCTTCTCGCTCTACCATTTTCTTGGCGGCTTTAATCGTTGTCGCCAAGCCGCGCAACTCCAGCTTGCTGAAGATGAATGGCTTAAACAGCTCTAGCGCCATACGCTTGGGCAGACCACATTGATGCAGACGCAGGGTTGGACCCACAACGATCACAGATCGTCCAGAGTAATCAACGCGCTTTCCGAGAAGGTTCTGACGGAAACGACCCTGCTTACCCTTGATCATGTCAGCCAACGATTTAAGCGGACGCTTGTTCGAACCTGTAATGGCGCGACCACGACGACCGTTGTCGAGCAGCGCATCAACAGATTCTTGCAGCATGCGCTTTTCGTTGCGCACGATAATGTCCGGCGCATTCAACTCGAGCAGACGCTTGAGACGATTGTTGCGGTTGATCACGCGGCGGTAGAGGTCGTTCAGGTCAGACGTTGCGAAACGTCCGCCATCAAGCGGAACCAATGGACGCAAGTCCGGCGGCAACACAGGCAGCGCTTGCAGCACCATCCACTCTGGCTTGTTGCCAGATCCGTGGAATGCTTCAAGCAACTTCAGGCGCTTGGAGAACTTCTTAATTTTTGTCTCAGACTTGGTATTCGGCATTTCTTCACGAATATCCGCAATCTCTTCTTCGAGCACAATCTCTTTAAGCAGTGCTTGAATGGCTTCAGCACCCATAGTGGCGGTGAATTCGTCGCCGAACTCTTCAAGAGCCTCGAAGTATTCTTCGTCGGTCAGCAACTGGCCCTTTTCAAGCGTGGTAAGACCTGGATCGGTCACGACGTATGATTCGAAATACAGCACACGCTCGATTTCACGCAGTGTCATATCCAACATCAAACCAATGCGCGATGGCAGCGACTTCAAGAACCAGATATGTGCAACTGGACACGCCAGCTCAATGTGGCCCATACGTTCGCGGCGCACTTTTGTCAGGGTAACTTCAACGCCACACTTTTCGCAGACAATGCCGCGGTGCTTCATGCGCTTGTACTTGCCGCACAGACACTCGTAATCCTTGACTGGGCCAAAAATCTTGGCGCAAAAAAGACCTTCACGCTCAGGCTTGAACGTTCTGTAGTTAATGGTCTCTGGCTTCTTAACTTCGCCAAAGGACCATGAGCGAATCATTTCTGGTGATGCTAGACCGATGCGAATGTTATCGAATTCGGTATTTTGTTCCTGTTGCTTGAGTAGATTGACTAAGTCTTTCAAGGCTTTTCCTCCAGTAACTGGGTTTGCCGAGGCGAGTGTTCGCCCCGGCGATCAGTAAGCAATACAGCGCTTATTCGTTTTCCAACTCCATGTTGATACCGAGTGAACGAACTTCCTTCACCAACACGTTGAATGACTCTGGCATGCCAGGCTCCATTCGGTGATCGCCATCCACGATGTTTTTATACATCTTGGTTCGACCTGCAACGTCATCAGACTTGACGGTAAGCATTTCCTGCAGCGTATAGGCGGCACCATATGCCTCCAACGCCCACACTTCCATCTCACCAAATCGCTGCCCACCAAACTGCGCCTTACCACCCAGCGGCTGCTGAGTAACGAGACTGTATGAACCCGTTGAACGAGCGTGCATCTTGTCGTCGACAAGGTGGTTCAACTTGAGCATGTACATGTAACCAACGGTTACAGGACGGTCAAATTTATCACCAGTGCGGCCATCGAAAAGCGCCGTTTGACCACTTTCGTGAAGCCCTGCCAACTCGAGAAGCTGTTTCAGTTCAACTTCGTTAGCACCGTCAAATACCGGCGTAGCAATTGGTACACCTTTGCGCAAATTGCTCGCTAACTCGAGAACTTCTACATCGCTCAGTTCTTTGAGGTCTGTGCCGTACACTGTGTCACCGACATCGTAGATTTCCTGAAGGAACTTGCGGATCTCTGCAACTTTTGCCTGCTGCTTGATCATAGCGTCAATTTTCACGCCAAGACCTTTCGCAGCCATACCCATATGGGTTTCGAGAATCTGACCAACGTTCATTCGCGATGGAACACCCAGAGGGTTCAACACGATATCAACCGGCTCGCCGTTCTCGTCGTAAGGCATGTCTTCAATTGGCTTGATAACCGAGATAACACCTTTGTTACCGTGCCGACCTGCCATCTTGTCACCAGGCTGAATACGACGCTTAACCGCGAGGTAAACTTTGACTGTTTTCAATACACCGGGAGCAAGATCATCGCCGCTCTGCAACTTGCCGCGCTTCTCTTCAAAACGCTCATCAAGATTGGTGCGACGAGCGGCCAACTGTGCCTTGGCTGCGTCGATCTGATCGTTCAGTTCCGCTTTTTCCATGCGGATGCTGAACCAATCTTCACTGCTGTAGTTGGCAACGGCTTCAGCTGTTAATGGCTCGCCCTTCTTCAACCCTTCAGCCTTGAACACTTTGGCGCCGTCTAGGGCAGTGAACAAGCGACCTAGCGTGGCATTTTCAACAATGCGGTACTCGTCGTTAAGATCCTTGCGGAACTGGTTCAATTCAGCGCGTTCGATATCGAGCGAGCGCTGATCTTTCTCTAAACCGTCACGAGTAAACACCTGAACGTTGATTACAGTACCTTTGGTGCTTGTAGGCACACGCAGGGAGGTGTCTTTTACGTCAGACGCTTTCTCACCGAAGATTGCACGTAGCAGCTTCTCTTCTGGCGTTAGCTGGGTTTCACCCTTTGGCGTAACCTTGCCCACCAGAATATCGCCGGCAGATACTTCNGCACCAATATGTACAATGCCTGACTCATCAAGTCTCGACAGCGCAACTTCACCGACGTTTGGAATGTCAGCGGTGATCTCTTCCGAGCCCAACTTAGTGTCGCGAGCAACACAGGTCAGTTCTTGAATGTGAATGGTGGTGAAGCGATCTTCCTGAACGACACGCTCAGAGACTAAGATCGAATCTTCGAAGTTGTAACCATTCCAAGGCATAAAGGCGATACGCATGTTCTGCCCCAAGGCCAGCTCGCCCAGATCAACGGACGGGCCATCGGCCAATACGTCGCCACGAGCAACNAAGTCGCCTTGTTTAACAATGGGACGCTGGTTGATACAGGTGTTCTGGTTTGAACGCGTGTACTTGGTCAGGTTGTAAATATCTACACCCGCTTCACCGGCAGCCACTTCGTCGTCGCTCACGCGCACAACGATTCGNCCTGCGTCAACGCTTTCGATCAAACCGCCACGACGAGCCACCTTACATACACCCGAGTCACTCGCCACTGTGCGCTCAATACCGGTACCTACGAGAGGCGCCTCTGCGCGCAGCGTTGGTACAGCTTGACGCTGCATGTTTGAACCCATCAGTGCACGGTTAGCATCGTCGTGCTCAAGGAACGGAATCAACGACGCAGCCACCGACACGACCTGGCGTGGTGACACGTCCATATAGTCAACATCGCCTGGCAACTTAACGGTAAATTCATTTTGGTGACGAACATTGACCACGTCTTCGACAAACTGGCCCTTGTCGTTCAACTTCGCCGATGCCTGAGCGATGACGTACTGCGATTCGTTAATCGCAGAGAGGTATTCGATCTGGTCGGTGACTTTGTTGTCCACCACTTTGCGATACGGTGTTTCAATAAAGCCGTAGTTGTTGGTNCGCGCATAGGTTGCCAGAGAGTTGATCAAACCAATGTTTGGTCCTTCTGGCGTCTCAATTGGACACACGCGACCATAATGCGTTGGGTGTACGTCGCGAACTTCAAAGCCTGCGCGCTCACGGGTCAGACCGCCTGGGCCGAGGGCCGAAACGCGACGCTTGTGAGTCACTTCAGACAATGGATTGTTCTGGTCCATAAACTGTGACAGCTGGCTTGAGCCGAAGAACTCTTTCATCGCTGCGGCAACTGGCTTGGCGTTAACCAAGTCTTGCGGCATCAACTCTTCTGACTCGGCCATGGACAAACGCTCTTTGACCGCACGCTCGACTCGAACCAATCCCACGCGGAACTGGTTTTCTGCCATCTCACCAACCGAGCGAATACGACGGTTGCCGAGGTGGTCGATATCGTCCACAAAGCCTTTGCCGTTGCGAATATTGATCAACGTCTTCATAGCATCTGCGATATCAGAGCCTTCGCCATACTGCTCGAACAGCTCTTGCGCTTCGTCAGTTTTTTGCATCGAGAAGTAGCGCTGATCGTAAAGTACACCACAGCCCTCTTCTTCTTCACGACCGAGACGACGATTGAACTTCATGCGACCTACCGCAGAGAGATCATAGCGTTCAATATTGAAGAACAGGTTGTAGAACAAGTTTTCAGCCGACTCTTTTGTCGGTGGCTCACCAGGACGCATCATGCGGTAAATTTCTACCAGCGCCTCTAACTGCGTGCGCGTTGGGTCTGCACGCAAAGTATCGGAGATGAACGGGCCGCAATCGAGGTCGTTGGTGTACAACGTTTCGATATCCTTAATACCTGCTTCGGACAGCAACTCAAGATTCTCAACCGTAATCTCTGCGTTACACTCTAAAAGCAATTCGCCCGTTTTGGCGTCTGCAATATCTTTGGCGACACGACGACCAATCAAGTACTCGACCGGCACTTCAAGAGACGTNACTTTGCCTTTTTCNAGGTCGCGAATGTGGCGCGCAGTNACNCGGCGGCCTTTCTCGACGACAACCGCGCCCTTATTATCTTTAATATCGAAAACAGTGATTTCACCGCGCAATCTTTCTGGATCGAGCTCAAGGGTGAAACCATCTTTCTTCTGATGGAAGATACTCGTATCAAAGAACATACCGAGAATCTCTTCAGAGCTGTAACCAAGCGCGCGCAACAAAATAGTCGCTGGCAGTTTACGGCGACGATCGATACGCACGTAGAGAACATCTTTGGGATCGAACTCAAAATCTAACCACGANCCACGGTAAGGAATCACGCGGGCGGTNTAGAGCAGCTTGCCAGACGAATGCGTCTTGCCTTTGTCGTGATCAAAGATAACGCCAGGCGATCTGTGCAGCTGAGAGACGATAACGCGCTCAGTACCATTAATAATAAAGGTACCGTTTTCAGTCATTAGCGGAATTTCGCCGAGATAAACTTCCTGCTCACGAATATCTTTAATCGCTTTGTTAGTGGACTCTTTATCATAAATAACGAGACGCACACGAACACGAAGAGGCACTGAGTAAGTAGCGCCGCGGAGTTTGCACTCCTCTACGTCGAAGGCTGCTTTACCCAGCACATAATCGACATACTCGAGGGCTGCGTGACCTGAATAACCCACGATCGGGAATATCGAGTTCAGCGCAGCGTGCAGACCGGTATTTTGACGGTCATCGACCTTAATACCTGTCTGTGTAAAATTCTTGTAGGAATCAAGTTGAATTGCCAGCAAGTAGGGCAAGTCCATTACATTTGGCAGTTTGCCAAAGTTCTTGCGGATACGTTTCTTCTCGGTGAAAGAGTAAGCCATCTGTATTCCTCGGGATTATCTTAAATAGGGAATTATCATTCTTGAGTTAAATCTCAAGTGATTTCTGCTTGTAAATTCCCATACTTACAAGCGGAAAAGGGCCGAAGGGAAATACCCTTCAGCCCTGCCTGAAAAATCAGGCTGCTCGCACGACCAACTTACTTAAGTTCGACAGTGGCGCCAGCTTCTTCCAACTCTTTCTTAGCGGCTTCAGCGTCAGCTTTGTTCGCGCCTTCTTTAACAGTAGAAGGTGCGCCATCAACCATGTCCTTAGCTTCTTTCAAGCCAAGACCGGTGATTGCACGAACTGCTTTAATAACGTTTACTTTCTTCTCGCCAACAGCGCTCAACACTACGTCGAATTCTGTCTTCTCTTCTGCAGTGTCAGCAGCGGCAGCGGCTGGACCAGCAGCAACAGCAACAGCAGCCTGTGCAGAAACNCCAAACTTCTCTTCCATCGCACTTACAAGCTCAACAACATCCATTACGCTCATTTCAGCGATTGCATTCAAAATATCTTCACGTGATAAAGCCATTTCGGGCCTCCTAAATTTATCTGTTTATACTGAAAGCGACTACGCCGCTTCCTCTTTTTGAGTTTTAACCGCAGCCACAACACGCGTTACTTTTGTCGGAATTTCGTTAAACGTTCTAACCAACTTAGTAACTGGAGCCAGCGTAACAGCTGCCAACATACCGAGAGCCTGATGAAGGGTCGGAAGATTGGCGAGCATGTCGATCTGCTCACTTGCGAGTAATTGACCACTAACCGACAGCGCTTTTACTTCAAATGCTTTGTTTGTTTTCGCAAAGTCTTTGAATAATCGCGCCGCTGCACCCGGGTCCTCCATAGAGAAACCAAACAATGATGGACCAACCAACACACTGTCTACGCAAGCGTAGTCGGTGGAGGAGAATGCACGCTTTGCCAAAGTGTTACGGATAACGCGCAATTCCACGTTTTCCGCACGCGCTTTAGCNCGCAACGCATTCATACTAGTCACATCAACGCCACGGGCGTCGGCAATCACTAGAGACAAAGCTTTGGCTGCTGTTTCGTTAACTTCAGCAACAATCGCTTTCTTGCCTTCGAGATTCAATGCCACAATAAATCTCCTGCTTTTACCTGAGTTTCAGTTGCAACCAAAGTCACAACCACCTCGGCGAATTGCTTCCAGCGCAAATAAATCTGTACTGGGTTCACCGTTTGCGTAGGCAACTTTTTAGCGAAACCGCTGAAAAATCATTAAACCCTTGCGGGAACCTACGGTCTTTAACGACTCGAGTGGCTGATACTTACTGCCACTCGAACCCCAAAGCCTGTTGGCGGCTTGCGCCGCCGGATGATCAAGCCCCCAAGGAGCTCTGATCAATAACCAATCCTGGACCCATAGTTGAAGAAACAGTAACTTTCTTCACGTAGACGCCCTTGGCAGATGCGGGTTTTGCCTTCTGCAAATCGCTCATCAATGCCTGTAGGTTTTCCTTCAATGCAGATGCAGCAAAGGTTGAAACACCGATACCACCGTGAATAATGCCGTTCTTGTCGGCACGGAATCGCACCTGACCCGCTTTGGCATTTCTAACGGCTGTAGCAACGTCAGGAGTTACTGTGCCAGACTTGGGGTTAGGCATCAGGCCNCGAGGACCAAGAACCTTACCCAATAAGCCGACAACGCGCATCGCGTCTGGACTGGCAATAACAACGTCAAAATCCATCATGCCGCCTTTGATCTCATCGGCCAGCTCATCCATACCTACAAGCTCAGCGCCAGCTGCTTTAGCGGCTTCGGCTGCATC
>JGI26082J51739_10001447_pt1 | contig 14894 bp, 15 predicted proteins | sample SaaInl5LU_22_DNA_FD_51739 | JGI IMG/M metagenome (IMG submission 51739)
AGGCGACCAGATATCTCTCTTACGAATGTCTCATAAACAATAAGCACCCCTCGAGGGTGCTTTTTTGCGTAAAAAACATAACAAAATTAAAACAATATATAAATACCACATACTGTCTTGTTCGAGCCAGCCAGTTGGGCTCAATGAGAGCTTGGATGTGAGCGTGCGCAAGCTACTGAACTGCAACCAAAGCGCGCAGAGCCCACAAACAAAAAACGAGACGCAGAGCTGGATTGGTGGAATTACCCCAAACTACCGATGCAAGGCTCACAGGCGTTAGGTGAGTCACATCTATAATGTAGAGAAGGTGAGAGGCTGATCACGACCCAAGCGGGGCTCGTTGCGGCTGCTTCCTTCCGGATCTGACCGGGTTGGCGAGGCGCCTGCCCGCGCCAACCTCTCGATGGGAGATATAGGGAGCTCTGTGGCGATTGGCAAGAGCTTCTAGGTCACTCAACTTAGGCTACGATGCCAGCTACGAACGGTGTTTTTGGCGCCGATCTGAACTCTTTCAAGCGAAATCCGCTAGTTGTGGATCATCAGAGATCGAGCCTCTCTGGTTCGGCTTCCCCGAGAGGCAGATGCGCATTTCTGCAAAGCCCTGCGATGTCTCTCGAACAAACTCTATGCCGCAGTCTGGTTTGCTTTCAGCGCGCTGTGACGTCAGGAAATGGGCGCTGGCGTTTGGGGTTGGCTTGAAACGCCACGATGGCTTTGTCTTGAGGTCTAAGGTCGCTGCGTTGACGATGTAGGAACTTAAGATTGAGCGGCAGGTCTGGCCTGTATCCAAGATCAGTCGCGGCGCGTCTGCTTCGGCCATCTCGGGCAAGACGCCGCGCGCGCGAAACGAGCTGGCGGCAAGCACAAAGAGTGTATCGTCTGCAACGGGTTTGCCCTGATACGTCAATGCGCTGATGCGCCCGCCTCTGTTCTTTAGTCGCTCTCGGCGCTCATTGAAGAGAGCGGGCTTGGAAAGGTCAATTTCGTAGGTGAGCTGGGGAATAACATCAAATAGGTAGCCGGGGAAACTTGGGTTGAGAAGCGCCTTTCCTTGGCTTCCGATGGCAATTTGGTTGAAGATGCTAGCGCTCATTTCAAGCCAGACGCGGAGGGCTTTGCCAGTGATGAGCAAAGCACAAAGCGTATCAGGAAAACTGTAGAGCTTATCCAGATCACGCAAATGGATTGTGCCGGCCGGGATATGACAAAAGTGTGTCGCACCGTTGAGACCGCCAGTACGCACGGGAGCGGCCACTGATAGAACGGGGAGGTGGGACCACCTTGTGTCTTCAAGCTTTGCCTTGACTGCATTTTCAAATGTCTGCGCCAGAAGCTGAAGCCCAGAATTGTCGGCAACAAGAGCAAAGAAGCTGTCGATCTGCCTTGTAGTTTGTCCGAGAGGCTTTGCAACGGCCAAGACTGTTTCATCGTGATCTTGGGCGAGAGCGTCAACAATTTTTACGCTTTCAGGAGCCTTGGGTGCATTTTGTTTCATTTGCATTTCAGCGCTCTCTATGCGCCACGCGTCATCTCCTTGAGAAAACATCAGGTCTATTTGCCCCACATATTCTCCCAAAGCGCCCGAAATCATCACGGGAGTTTGGGCCTTTGAAATTTGAACAACGCCTTGTTTGGGGGCGGGTAGAAGCTCGTGGGTATGTCCGCCAAGGACGACATCGACCCCATGGAGGGGAGTAATCTCGGCTTCAATCGCTTCTCGGCCGCAGTGTGCAAGCACAATGACAATATCGACCCCTTCGCGCTTCATATCCGCAATGGCACGCGAGAGAGCTGGTGCGATGGGCTCGCATGCAATGCTGGGATCAAGTCCTGCCGCGCCTTTGAGTGTTATGCTTGGCAGGCATCCTGTCACGCCAATACGCAGTGGCGTGTCGTAACCGACAAGAGCGCGCTCCAGTATTACGTACCTTTTGAGCTGCGATGCGATATGGGGCGGGAGGAGGAGATTGGCCGAGACGAAGGGAAAGTTTGCCTGAGCGAGTGATGCCGCAAGGTGATCGATACCAAAGTCTAGATCGTGGTTTCCGATGGTTGCGGCATCGTACCCCAGAAGGTTCATCGCCGTGATCATTGGATGCGTGTCGTGATGTGTCTCAGGTTCTTGAGCGAGCCTGTCTGCGATTGGCGAGCCTTGCAGGAAATCACCTGTGTCGAACAACAGGCAAGGTTTATCTGTGGCTTTGGCGTTTTCGATTTGCAGCGCAGATCGAGACAGACCGCGACGGGCAAAAAAGTTGTTGTTGTTGTAGTCAAATGCAAGGGCATGGGCATGCAAATCAGTCGTTTGCAATATGCGAAGCATGGCGCTTTGCTGCTCAGTTGATTTGCATTGATCTACCAGTTGGCTCACCTCGTATTTTCGGGGCGTAACGGTTAACTTGTTTATAGATGAAGCGTAGCACGCCTTGATTGAATATTACAACTAAGGACAGAGCGCTAATGTGCCGCGGCTTTCCAAGCGTTGGGAAGGAGGATAGAACTTTCCGAGAGCAAAGGTGGGGCGAAAATGAAACTGGCAGAAACCGTAACATTTGGAGGCTCGGGGCTGGATCGTGCGGCAGAGGTTCGGGGCCAACCTGACGCTCTTTCGCAAGCCATAGCCGATGGTCAGGCTGAAACCATTTTGCTTTGGTGGGGAAAGCCACTCTTAGAGGGAGATGCGCGCGAGCGCTTGGCCCGTCTCCCTATGGATCATGTTGTCCTACAAGAACACGGAAAAGAGCCCATCTTACTGGGACGCGAAACGGATGGACGATTGGTTTTTGTCAGTGATATTTCTGATTGGGTTCCGCACGAGGTTGATGAAGCGGCACTCGGAGCTTTCTTTGATCCGACCGAACAGCAACACCCACTGCTGCTAGAAACTCAATTTTTTCAGGAACTGCGTGGCGCAATGACGCGTCTTTCGCCGCGGGATGCAGAATTGGCGGCGACGGCGCGCGCCGTCCTGGGTTGGCACAGATCGCATCGTTTCTGTGCGGCTTGTGGGACGGAGAGCCAAATGGCTATGGCCGGCTGGCAACGGTCTTGCCCTGCCTGCAACACACAGCATTTTCCGCGGACTGATCCTGTCGTCATTATGCTTATCACGCGTGGAAACTCTGTTTTGATGGGGCGCTCACCGGGCTGGCCCGAGGGTATGTATTCCCTTCTGGCGGGCTTTGTGGAGCCCGGAGAAACTGTTGAAGCGGCTGTGCGCCGCGAAGTTTTTGAGGAGGCCGCAATCAATGTTGGTGCGGTGGGTTATCTGGCAAGCCAGCCTTGGCCATTTCCAAGCTCACTGATGATTGGCTGCTACGGACGTGCCGAAACGGATGCGATAACAATTGATCCGAATGAGATTGAGGATGCGCGTTGGTTCAGCCGTGAAGAAATTGCACTATCGTTTGCGGGCGAACATCCGACGTTAACGCCCGCTCGAAAGGGAGCGATAGCTCACTTTTTACTTTCGAACTGGCTTGCGGATCGGCTCAGATAGCTCCAAGTTATAGTCAACCAACGTAAGATTTCAGAGGCAGTGAGTATATGCAGTTTTCCGCAAAGCAAGATATTGAAGCGCCGATTGATCATGTTTTCTTTGCGGTGACTGACTTTGATGGATTTACCAGGCAGGCCTTGCGGCGAGGTGCCGACATCTCGAGATTAGACAGTTTGGCTGGACCATGCGCAGGTATGGCTTGGGAGGTCAGCTTTGATTTTAGCGGGAAGAGGCGGAAAATGGGCATTGAGCTTCTTGACGTTCAAGCGCCGAGTGAACTTCGAGCAAAAAGTCGTACCGCTGGTCTGGACGGCTTGCTGAGCGTCGAGCTTGTTGCGCTTTCAAAACATAGAACTCGGGTGGGTATTGAGCTTGTGCTTGCCCCCACCACACTGTCTGCACGACTCTTGGTGCAATCGCTCAAGTTGGCGCGCGGCAGTCTTTCAAAAAGATTGCTCAAACGACTGGATAGCTTTGCTCAGGCCACAGAAGAGAGCTTCCGTAGGGTAAGCACTTAGGTGCTTGCAGACTTGTGTCACCTTGTTGGCTTGGATATTTGAATAGGTGCGCAAACAGGGAGAGAAACATGACCAAATTTGATAAATCAAAGCTGCCAAGCCGCCACGTGACAGAGGGGCCATCAAAGGCGCCGCACCGTTCATTCTATCATGCGATGGGCATGACAGAAGAAGAGATCCATCAGCCGCTGGTGGGTGTGGCCACCTGCTGGAATGAAGCCGCTCCCTGTAATATTTCGCTAAACCGTCAGGCTCAGGCTGCAAAAGCTGGCGTTCGGGAGGCCCACGGTAGCCCGCGAGAGTTTACCACCATCACTGTAACGGATGGGATCGCCATGGGGCACGAGGGCATGCGCTCGTCACTGGCGAGTCGTGAAGCGATTGCTGACACTGTCGAACTGACGATGCGGGGGCATTGCTATGATGCGCTTGTCGGTCTTGCGGGCTGTGACAAATCCTTGCCAGGAATGATGATGGCGATGGTGCGCCTCAATGTGCCGTCAGTTTTTGTTTATGGCGGTTCGATTTTACCGGGCAAAGCGCCGACGGATGTGGGTATTCCTGAAGATCTTGCGGGGCGCGATCTCACCGTTCAGGATATGTTTGAGGCGGTCGGTCGCCATCAGGCGGGTACGTTGTCTAGCGAAGCCCTTGCTGTGCTGGAGCGCGTGGCGTGTCCGAGTGCTGGGGCCTGCGGAGGACAGTTTACTGCTAATACAATGGCTTGCGTGAGTGAAGCAATCGGTTTGGCATTGCTCAACTCTTCAGGCGCACCCGCGCCGTACGAAAGCCGCGATCAATATGCCGCAGCTTCTGGCGAAGCTGTCATGATGTTGCTTGAAAAGAACATTCGCGCGCGGGATGTGGTCACGCGTAAATCGCTAGAGAACGCGGCACGCGTTGTGGCCTGTACTGGCGGCAGCACCAATGCGGGGCTACACCTGCCTGCAATTGCGCATGAGGCAGGTATCGAATTTTACCTTGAAGATGTTTGTGACATTTTCCGGGACACACCCTATTTCGTCGACCTGAAACCAGGTGGTAACTATGTGGCGAAAGACCTTTATGAAGCGGGTGGCGTGCCTGTTGTGATGAAGGAATTGCGCAAGGCAGGCTTGCTGCACGAAGACTGCATGACCTCTGCAGGTGTGACGTTGGGCGAGGCGCTGGACGGGATCAAGGGCGAGGCCGATGGCCGCGTGATCTATCCGATCGAGACGCCGATCACCAAAACCGGTGGGGTTGTGGGCCTCAAGGGCAACATCGCGCCCGAGGGTGCTATTGTGAAAGTTGCCGGGATTGCGCCTGAGCATCAGGTTTTCACAGGTCCAGCTCGGGTTTTTGAATGTGAGGAGGAGGCCTTTGAAGCGGTTCAAAAGCGCGCCTATGAGGAGGGCGAGGTGCTGGTTATTCGCAACGAGGGGCCTGCTGGCGGGCCTGGTATGCGCGAGATGCTTGCGACCACAGCTGCTTTGAGCGGACAGGGCATGGGCAAGAAAGTCGCGCTGATCACTGATGGCCGCTTTTCTGGCGCAACGCGTGGGTTTTGTGTGGGGCACGTTGGGCCAGAGGCTGCGCATGGCGGACCGATTGCCTTTTTGGCGACAGGGGACATTATCACGATTGATGCCATCAAGGGGGAACTCTCCGTTGATCTGAGCGAAGCAGAGCTTGCAGAGCGTAAGACCCAATGGAAAGGGCCACGCGAAACGATTTATGCTTCGGGCGCTGTTTGGAAATTTGCACAGATGGTTGGCTCGACCTATCAGGGCGCGGTGACGCATCCCGGGGCCAAAGCGGAGAAGCATGTCTATATGGACCTCTAGCCATAAAACCTGGTCCATTTTAAGGGGTATCATGGTTTTCACTTTGTTAACGGGCTGCCTTGAAGGGGCGCCCGTTGGGCAAACCAATCTGTCGTCCGCTGAGAGCAAGGCCGCACAAGGGAGCTTTGCCTTGGCGAACGCAACCATTGTTCCAGAGAAGGTGATTGCTGCAGGGCCGCGAGGCTTTTGCATCGACAAGCGATCTCTGAAGACGGGGCGATCAGGTGGGTTTGCACTTCTAGTACCTTGTGCGGCACTTGATGCGCAGGCCCAAGTGTTTGGGCTGGATACCGCTATACTGACTTTACAGGCTCAACCTCAAAGGCTTCAGCGTGCGCCAACCACAGCAAATGGATTGGCTGAAGCTTTTAAGGACGAGCAGCCCATCTATGAAGAAACTGGCGATGGGATGAGTATCGTACAGCTCGCGCAAGGGGGCGATGCGCTCATCCCAAACGGAGAAGGGAAGCATTGGCGTGCCGCGCTGCGCTTCAATGGTTACTTGATTGGGCTTGCGGTTTATTCTGAGAAAGATGGCGTGGCAGCAGGGGAAAACGGCAAGGTGCTTTTGATCGAGTTTGCTGAGGCTGTGCTTGCCGCAAGTCCTTTGAAACAGTTTCCTGTCGAGCTCGAATGATCACTTTGGTTTTGTAAAAAAGTGCAAGCAGGCCAAATTGTTCAATAGTTTCTTTAAATCAGACCTTTTCGTTAACGTTGTTTCCATTAAGGTGACAATGAGTACCATATTTAGAAAGTTAGTATCCTGGTTATGGCTTTGATGAAGAGCAACGTAGCATGGCGTAGAGCGCTATACCGGATAACACTCCGGAGATGGTTGCGCGCGGCGCAGCGTGCCAAGGAAGCAAAGCTCGAGGCACTACGTACCGAACGGGCTGAGGCGCGTAAAATAAAATCACAGTTAGATAGGCTCATTCACATAGCCGACGAGCGCCTTGCATTGCCGATGGTGGGATCACATGCATTTGACAAACCTTTTGACTCTGACTGGGCATGGCGGCCAGAGTTATGGCGTGGGCCTTTGCCAACACCTGGTCTGAGTTCGGCTGAAACGAAGTCCATGCTTGGTAGTGAAGTGACTTTGTTCCATGATTGCCGTTACTCTGAGCTTACGTTGCGCCAATTGCGAAACCGTCGTGAGGCTGATCTTGCGCCGTATGGCCTTAGACTAGATGTGTTTAAGTTTGATGGCTCTTTCTTGTCTGTCGTTGTCGACTTACCTGAGGCTGCGGCCAACGGCTTGCTACGCAAGCATTTGCTGCGTATCCAGACCATCGTTGAATGTGAAAAGCCGATTGAGATATTTGCGCGTCTCAATGTCAAACATGGCCCAAACACCGAGCAGATCGTTAGAGAACTGCCGTTGAACCAGCAAGATGTGATGGTTGAGTTTGATCTGGCTTATTCGAGAATGAACGAAAAACGTGTCGAGAGGATCTGGCTTGATCTTATCTTTGAAGGGCCAGAAATGAACCAAGTGACTTTGCGTGATTTAACATTTAGCCGTAGACCAAGAGCCGAACTTTAGGGGGGCGAGTATGAGCGATTTTGTTGTCACAAAGCGCAGAATGATACAGGCACGCTGGGAGGCCGTGGTCAGCCGTATTGATGGCGAGGCTATTGTAGAGACACCCAAGTTCCCCGTTTTGNTGGATGGTAAGCAAGTGTTGGGGGTGAGCTACAAGTCAGGCGATGATGGAGCATGGGAAATGTCGGTTCCTGTTCCTGCCGAGGCTGTAGCCGACGGTATCCGAACGATCGTCATTCTGGACGGTGAGACCCAAGAGTGTCTCGCGAGCATTTCTCTTTTGTCAGGAGAGGCATTGGACGAAGATTTACGTGTCGAAGTGGATTTGCTGCGACAGGAGCTCGATATGCTGAAGCGCGCTTTCCGCCGTCATTGCGTGGAAACAAACTGAGCCGATGAGCGATACACCAAATTTGAAAGACGAGGCGTTTTTTGCGCCGGACNTGGCCGCGCTTTTCCCAAGCGAACGCAGCACNCATAGGCCGCGCATCCTATTGCTGTATGGGAGCTTGAGAAAAACCTCCTACAGCCGCCTGATGGCGGAAGAGGCTGCTCGCATTCTGGAGCGGCTGGGCTGTGAGGCGCGACTTTTCAATCCTTCAGGTTTGCCTTTGGTTGACGATGCAACGGAAAATGACCCCAAGGTGCAGGAATTGCGCGAACTTGTTCTCTGGTGCGAGGGCATGGTTTGGTCAAGCCCAGAGCGCCATGGGGCCATGACGGGCCTTATGAAGACCCAAATTGATTGGATTCCGCTGGCGCCGATTGGTGGCGTGCGCCCGACCCAAGGCAAGACGCTTGCTGTGATGCAGGTCGAGGGCGGGAGCCAGAGCTTTAACACTGTGAACCAGCTGCGTATTTTGGGGCGCTGGATGAGGCTCTTGACCATTCCGAACCAGTCATCTGTCGCAAAAGCATGGGATGAGTTTGACGGTAATGGGCGCATGAAGCCGTCGCCCTATTATGATCGCGTGGTGGATGTCATGGAGGAGCTGGTTAAGTTTACATGGCTCACGCGCGACATCAAAGGGCATCTTGTTGACCGCTATTCAGAGCGTGTGGAAAGCCGTGAAGCGCTTTCAGAGCGTGTCAACAAGCCGAAAGATTGACGCGGCGTTTGGGGTGACTTGACGCTCGTTTTGCCTCAGGTTTGCTCCAACGAGGAGTCTTACCATGCCGCAGTATCCACATATGCTCGCCCCGCTTGATTTGGGCCATACCACTCTGAAAAATCGTGTGATTATGGGTTCGATGCACACCAATCTTGAGGAAACCAAAGACTGGAATCGTGTTGCCGAGTTTTATGCGGAGCGTGCGCGGGGCGGTGCTGCACTGATGGTTACGGGTGGGATTGCGCCCAATAAAGAGGGGGGCGTCTTTCCTGGTGCAGCAGGGCTTTATACAGAAACCGATATCGCCAACCATAAGATCGTCACCGACCGTGTGCATGCCGCAGGCGGAAAAATTGCCATGCAAATTTTGCATGCGGGGCGCTATGCGTATGGGCCTGACTGTGTGAGTGCGAGCGCTGTGAAGTCGCCGATCTCTCCGTTTGTCCCCAAGGAACTCGACGAAGACGGTATTGAAAAGCAAATCGCTGCTTTTGCGAGCGCTGCGGTCAACGCGAAAGCGGCGGGCTATGACGGCGTGGAAGTGATGGGCTCAGAGGGCTACTTCATCAACCAGTTTCTGGTAACACATGTAAACAAACGGGAAGACCGCTGGGGGGGCTCATATGAGAACCGCATGCGCCTTGCGATTGAGATCATGAAGCGCGTGCGGGCCGCTGTCGGCGAGGACTTCATCATTATCTATCGTTTGAGCATGATTGATCTCATCCCAAACGGTTCGACTCATGAGGAAGTCGTGCAGCTTGCTCAGGAAGTTGAGAAGGCCGGTGCCACGATGATCAACACTGGCATTGGCTGGCATGAGGCGCGTATCCCTACGATTGCAACCAGTGTGCCGCGTGCAGGCTTTGCTTGGGTTACAAAAAAGCTGATGGGTAAGGTGGGAATTCCCCTGATCACATCTAACCGTATTAATATGCCTGATGTCGCCGAAAGCGTCTTGGCCGATGGCTGTGCTGACTTGGTAAGTATGGCACGGCCGTTTCTCGCTGATCCTCACTTTGTGTGGAAGGCGGAGCAAGGCCGCGCGGATGAGATCGCGCCTTGTATTGCGTGTAATCAGGCATGCCTTGATCATACATTCCAAGGAAAAATTTCAAGCTGTCTTGTCAATCCGCGCGCGTGTTTTGAGACCGAGCTGACGCTTGAACGCACGGATGCCCCCAAGACTGTTGCTGTTGTCGGCGCCGGACCTGCCGGAATGAGCACGGCTATTGCGGCTGCGCAACGGGGACACAAAGTGACAGTCTTTGACCGCGCTGATGAAGTCGGCGGGCAGCTGAATATGGCGAAGCAAATCCCTGGCAAGGAAGAGTTCTGGGGCTTTGTCGACTGGTTTGGCACAATGGCAGCGAAGCATGGTGTCAGGCTTGAACTTGGACGCGAAGTTGGAGCGGACGATCTTAACGGCTTTGATGAGGTCATTGTGGCGACGGGTGTCCTGCCGCGTGATCCAAAGATTGAGGGGCAAGATATGCCCCATGTCTTGAGTTATGTAGATGTTCTCCGAGGCAAGGCGCAGGTTGGTAAGCGTGTTGCGGTTATTGGTGCAGGGGGAATTGGCTTTGATGTGAGCGAGTTTCTTGTTCATGAAGGGGTGAGCACGACGCTGGACCTCGCGGAATGGAAAGAGGAATGGGGCGTAGGTGATCCGTCCGAGACGCGTGGCGGCCTTGCGCCTGCTGGACCACAGCCAGACGCGCCTGCGCGGGAGGTGATCTTGCTTCAGCGCAAGGCAGAGCGGCACGGAAAGCGGCTCGGGAAGACGACGGGCTGGATCCATCGGGCCGCGCTGAAAATGAAGAACGTCGAGATGATCGGGGGGGTAAATTATGAGCGCATCGACGCTGATGGGCTTCATGTAAGTTTTGGCGAGGCGCGGGAAAACCCGACCTTGGTGAAGTGCGATACGATTGTGATGTGCGCTGGTCAGGTCAGTGAGCGCTCATTGGCTGACGCTCTGGAGGCGAAGGGCGTCTCTGTGCATGTGATTGGCGGTGCTGATGTGGCAGGGGAGCTCGATGCGAAGCGGGCGATTGATCAAGGCACGCGGCTGGCCGCAGTACTCTGAGCGATGAATTGCAGAGTGTGCGCTCTGGCCGGTTCAGGGTGACATGCCCCGCGCTCTCTTAGCGTGAAATTCTTTTTTAAGAAAAAGATTTAGAGCAGAGCTGCTTTTGCGGCTTTGAGCTTTGCTTTGGATTTGATCTCGCGGTTCAGGCGTAGGAACTCCGCTTGGGTAGCGGCAGTGTTTGCTGTGTTCTGACGTGGAATAGGGCGCAGGGAACTGCGGAGTTCTGGTGGGATTGCCATTAAATCAAGCAAGGCTGCGGCAGGCCCTTCGCGGGCCGAGCTGTAGTCTTCCAGAGCAGCCATCATCACGGGTACTGGAGAGAGGGCGCGCGCAAGTTTTTGCGCTTCGGCTTCAGGGCCGAGAAGTTTTGGAAAGCGGGCGCGGAAACTTACGTAGTCATCTGTGATGCGGATTGAACGGAGCAGGTGACCATATACAGAACGTAGCCAGCTTTCGCGTTCCCGAGTTGTATAAAAGAACGTGATTTCTGCGCTTGGGCCGAAACGGCGTCGCAGTTCGGAGATAATTACTTTCGCCAACCGTTTGGCAGGGCGCTGGTAGGATGTCATCAGGCGACCCGAAAGAGTGTGGTGGCCGGGCATTCCGCCAGAAAATGTTTCGCGTGACAGGACGATCATGGAGTGATCAGGGATGTTTTCAAGAAAAGCGCGAAAAGCGTAACGGAATTTGATGAGCCGATGTGGGAAGGGGCGCTGGGCATAGATGCGTGCCTGTGTGCCCGCGTCCAAGAAATCCATTTTGCCATAGTAGGCCATGTAGGGCGCAAGAGAAGATTTGTTCTGGTAGAGAAAGTCTTGCAGGCTGGTTGTACCTGTTTTGTGAAAGCCAGCGTGGACAATGACGCGGATCGGGGCGGTGGTCATTCAAAGAGACCTTCAGGGGGATCGGCGATTATACGGCCAGAGGCAAGGTCGACTGTCGGCACGGCAGCCCGTGTGAAGGGCATCAGAACTGTGCTGCTGCCGCCTTTGATCTGAACTTCCAGAAGATCACCTGCGCCGTGGTTTTGCACGGCTTTGATGCGGCCCAGTTCGGTTCCGCCTGTATCAAGCACGTTCAGGCCTATGAGGTCTGCGTGATAAAACTCGTCGTCTGGCAGGGAAGGCAATTGGCTGCGGTCTGCATAGAGTTGTGTTCCACGCAGGGCATCGGCCTCTTCTTTGGTGGATACACCGCTGATGCGTGCTGAAAAACCATTGTTGATTTGGCGGGTAATTGTAACCGAGAAGCTGCGCGCNCCATCCTCGGAGAAGAGGGGCGTATAGTTCGCAATATCTTGGGGGTTGGCTGTAAAACTCTTGAGGCGGATTTCACCACGGACGCCAAATGCGCCTGCAATGGCTCCAACGCAAACATGCTCGCTCATGGGCGGGCTCCTTCACAGAGGCCAGTTTTGACACTTCCGCCTGCATTGAGACAGCGGTCAGCATGGCTGGATTTTTCGTAGACGACACCTCCAAGAAAGGCTGCGCCGATCAAGACGATAGTGCGTATCGGGCGAAAAAGAAAGCGCATGCGCAGGGTGCAAAACGGGCTGGAACCCCAAGGCTCCAGCCCATCCTTGCTTAGCTTTCAGCTGCTTCTTCAGCCGCTGGAGCCTCTTCAGCAGGGGCTTCTTCGGCTGGCGCAGCAGCGGCTTCAGCAGCGGCTGCTGCTTTGGCTGCTTTTTCTTCAACGCGGTCCTTGGCTTTTTTGCCTGGCTCGCCTTTTTTCATGTTGGCGCGCTCTTTCTTCTCGAGCAGGCCAGCAGCTTCAAGCATACGGGCAACGCGGTCTGTTGGNTGTGCACCTTCACCGAGCCAGTACTTGATACGGTCAAGGTCAAGCTTCACGCGCTCTTCGCTGTCTTTGGCGAGGAGTGGGTTGTATGTGCCGAGTTTCTCGATGAAACGGCCGTCACGTGGCATACGGCTGTCTGTTGCAACAACGCGGTAGAAAGGGCGCTTTTTTGAGCCGCCGCGGGCGAGACGAATTTTCATAGCCATGGTGTGTTCTCCTTAAATGGCGTTACAGGCAAGGGCCTGTTATTCTTGGTGTTTTTGGTGGTGCTGAATAACTTCAGCGATGATGAAGTTAAGAAACTTCTTGGCAAATTCAGGGTCTAGATCGGCCTGAATTGCCAAATCTTCGAGCCGTGTGATCTGGGCTGCTTCACGCGCAGGATCAGACGGGGGAAGGTCGTGTGCGGCTTTAAGAGCGCCCACCGCTTGGGTGTGTTTGAAGCGCTCGCCGAGAGTATAGACGAGAATGGCATCGAGACGGTCGATACTTTCGCGATGCTCCTTGAGGAGCGTTGCTGCTTGCGTAACAGGATCAGTCAAGCGCCCATCCTTTCGGTTTGAAAAGCGGATCAGCGTAGTGGCTGATCTCCATGTCGATGCCGTGAGCGAGTTGTGTGCCTTCGAGTTTTGCGGGCGATGGATGGCGGTAGACCGCATCAGACCCATCGATTGTAACAGCCTCATTGTCACGTTTCGCGCCAAGGCGTTCTGCAAGACGGATGCTGTCGAGGTTTTTAGGATCAAGATAGCTGACTGCTGTCTCCCAACCTTGATGCTTATAATAATAATCTCGCGCGGCGTGGGTTGCCTCCAGGGCATAGCCCTTGCCTGCTTTGTCAGGCCAGATAATCCAAGCGATTTCCGCCTCGGGCCAGCGCGCAGGTTTCCAGCCGCCGGCCATGCCGTAGGTCTCGTCTGTTTCTTTGTCGTGGATCATCCACATGCCAAAGCCNCGAATGTTCCAGTGACCGATTTCCGCAGCATAGAGCATCCATGCCTCATATGCATTCAGAGGCCCGCCCATAAAGCGTGAACGGTAGCTTGAAAACGTGGCTTTGAAGTCAGGGTAGTCCTCGGCTTCAGGGCCACGCAGAATCAGGCGTTTTGTCTCGAGAACAGGAATGTTTGCGGTGTGCATTATGCGTAGGCCTCCATTCCGCCGTTTTCGAGGGCATCTGGGGCGAGGTGGCGCCAGATTTCGGTTTTGCCAAATTTGGGGTGCTCATAGTGATAGTCGAACGCTGCGCCAAGGCGGGCGGCGACAGCTTTGCTTGGCGCATTGTCGGGCGCGATGAGGCTGATGGCAGTGTCCCAGCCCAGAATATCGTAGGCGTGTGCGCGTGCAGCCAGAGCGGCTTCGGTGGCGTAGCCTTTGCCCCAGGCTTCGGGCAGGAGCGTCCAGCCGATTTCGCGCTCTGGCCAGCCGAGCGGGTTCCAGAGACCGACGCGGCCGAGGTATTTGCCCGTGGATTTGTCATCGACCGCCCAGAAGCCGTAGCCGCGCATAACCCAGTGGCCCAAGATCCCGCCAATGGCGCGCCATGCTTCATCAGGGCGCAATGGCCCGCCAACGAACTTTGACGCATCCGACGCCCAGAACGCAAACTCCTGCTCTGCGTCCGCCTCACAGGGGGCGCGCAGAACGAGTCGTTCGGTTTCAAGCGTGGGGATGGAGAGGCTCAGCATAGGCTATTTCTTCTTCCCAAAGCCAGAAAGACCAGAAGGCAGCCCCATGCCGCCACCAAGGCCGGGGAGCTTGCCTGTTGCTCCAAGCTGTTTGGCTGCAGCTTCCATGGCGGCGGGGTCCATGCCTTGGCCGAGTTCTGCGGGGAGGCCGCCTTTGCCGCCGAACATGCCCTTCATGGCTTGTTTCAGCATGCCGCCTTTGCCTTTGCCGAGCTTTTTCATCATATCCGACATTTGGCGGTGCATTTTAAGAAGCTTGTTGAGGTCTGAGACTTCCATGCCCGCACCCGCGGCGATGCGCTTTTTGCGCGAGGCTTGGAGGATTTGTGGGTTGGCACGTTCGCGTTTTGTCATAGATTGAACAAGAGCGATCTGGCGCGTGATGATCTTGTCGTCAAAGCCTGCGTCCTGCACTTGCTTTGCCATTTTCCCCATGCCTGGCATCATGCCCATGATGCCTTCCATGCCGCCCATTTTCTGCATTTGCTCTAGCTGCATCTTGAGGTCGTTCATGTTGAACTGACCCTTCTGGAAGCGCTTCATCATGCGCTCGGCTTGTTCCGCCTCGATCGTGTCTTGGGCTTTCTCGACCAGCGCAACGATATCACCCATTCCGAGGATACGGCCTGCGATACGCTCTGGCTCGAATGTTTCGAGTGCGTCCATTTTCTCGCCGAGGCCAACAAAACGGATGGGCTTTCCTGTGACGGCGCGCATCGAAAGCGCAGCACCGCCGCGCCCGTCACCGTCCATACGGGTGAGAACTACGCCGGTGATGCCGATCTTGGCGTCGAACTCTTCGGCGACCTCTAC
>JGI26082J51739_10001466_pt1 | contig 14808 bp, 11 predicted proteins | sample SaaInl5LU_22_DNA_FD_51739 | JGI IMG/M metagenome (IMG submission 51739)
GCCGCAGGCAAGCCGCGACNCAGTGCAATCTTTACTTTTTCTGGTCGCTATNGTTCATCAATCGGTCAGTAAACTGGCCACATATAATTGTTGTATTATGCTATGTGGGCGCTCGCTATATCGAGCGATTTGATGTCTGGCTATTGGCTTAGTAGGCATGTTTTGAGTTTGGCTGGNAGGCGGCCATCNACAACAATGAGTGCGGTGGCGATGGTGAGAGCTCCGATTACTTGATGCAGGCTCAGTGAATCATTCATGACTAACCAGCCTAAGAAGGAGGCTGACAAAGGCACCAGTAGTGTTACAAGCATTGCGTTACCCGCACCTGCTTCAGTAATAAGTCTAAAGAAGATGACATATGCCCAAGCGGTGGAGAGAACGGCAAGTGCAAGGATTGCCGCTATTGATTCAGGACTGGGCAATTGGCTTGGTATTGCAGGCCCTATAAACGGCAGAATCACGATCAATATAAAGGTTGATGATAGCATCTGGCAGGCGGCTGACTGTATAGGTGGAGCGCTAGAGAGGTGGCGTTTTGCCCACAAAGCAGAGAATCCGTAGCTCATCGCTGCGCAGGCGCAGAGGATAATCCCTTTAGTCGCGCTATCAAACACCATGTGGGTCGGATCAACCAGTATAACCACGCCTGTAAGTCCTATGACTGACCCAATAATTTTGTTAATTAAAAGACGTTCAGCACCGAATGCGGCGAGTATTAGAAATGTGAAAATAGGCGTAGTTGAGTTCATAATGGCCGCAAGACTGAGTGATATCTCTTGCTGTGCCGTGAAAATAGCACTGAATGGGATAACATTGTTTAACAGCCCCATCACCAAATAAGGCCTCCAACCGCGCCAACCAAAGGGCAGTGGAATGCCGGACACCTTCAGTACAACCAGCATCACAGCGGCCGCTAAACTGACCCGTAAAAACACGAGGTGCAATGGGTCGACCTCTTTTACAGCGATACCGATAAATAGATAGGAGCCACCCCAAAGAACTGAAAGCAGCAGTAACAGGCCTATATGCTGGCGATTCATAGCATTTGCTTAACTCTCAAGCCAGAAGGTGACGGGCCCATCATTGGTAAGACTGACGTGCATATTGGCACCAAAACGCCCTGTCGCTATTGTTAGCCCGGTTAACTTGGACTTGTTAACGAAATACTCATATAGACGCTCGCCTTCAGCGGGTGTGGCTCCGCGCGAGAACCCTGGGCGCATCCCTTTTGCGGTATCGGCGACAAGCGTAAATTGGGATACGATAAGTAATTCACCCTCAATATCCTTAAGGCTAAGGTTCATGCGGCCTTGGTCATCGGCAAAAATGCGGTAGTTTTGTATCTTGTGTAATAGCTTATCGGCGCGTGTTTCGTCGTCGTCTCGTTCAACACCTAAAAGCAGCACAATGCCCTTATTGATCTTACCGACTGTTACACCATCGACATCAACTTGCGCATGCGTCACGCGCTGAATTAAGCCTTTCATTGATGGAGGACTGTTTTAGCAAACTGATCGGTTAGCTTTACAAGTCGATCAGTAATGCCGGGTTCAAATGCGGAGTGACCGGCATCACGAATGATATTAAGTTCAGCGTGCGGCATCACATGTTTTAGTAAGAAGGCCTGTTCTATGGGGCAGACCATATCGTAGCGACCGTGCACGATCCAGGTGGGTATATCCTTACAGACATCCGCCTGATGAAGCAGTTGATCTGTTTCTAGAAACGCATTGTTAATAAAGTAATGCGCCTCAATACGTGCCATTGCTAATGCAATATGGGGATCACCAAAGTGCTCTACCAGATCGGGGTTAGGGTGCAAGGTAGAGCAGCGTCCTTCCCAGATGGACCATGCCTTAGCGGCAGCCATTCTTGCAATCTCGTTATCGCCAGTTAGCAACGTGTAATAGGCATTTAACATGTCCCCCCGTGACTGGGGTGCGATGGGCTTTAAATAGTCCTGCCAGAAGTCTGGAAATATGTGACTTGCGCCATCCTGGTAAAACCAATCAATATCGCGCGGGCGGCACAAAAATATGCCGCGTAAAATCATGCCGCTAACCCGACTTGGGTGTGCTTGGGCATAGGCAAGGCTTAAGGTAGATCCCCAGCTACCCCCAAAAAGTAACCACTGGTTTATACCTAAGGTTTTTCTAATAACTTCGATATCTGAAATCAGTGCTTGAGTGGTATTGTTCTCTAGCGAACCATGCGGTGTAGAGCGGCCGCAGCCACGCTGGTCAAATAAGACAATACGATAGACTTCGGGGTTAAAGAAGCGTCTATGTGCACCAGTGCAACCGCCACCGGGTCCTCCATGTATAAACAGCACAGGTGTACCTGAGAGGTTGCCTGACTGCTCGACATAAAGACGGTGGTCGTCATCGACATCTATATGCTGTTCAGTTGTAGATGAAATTTCAGGGTAGAGTGTTCTCATTCGACCGGTAACCCCACTGCCTTAAGGCGCTCTTTGCGAATCTCTATAAGGCGGTCGATTTCGTCGATCTCCTGTTGTGATGCATCCGTTTTAAGTCCTTCTGCAATGGCATAGTTGATTCGAGTCTTATGTAGATCGAAGAAGTCGGTTAGCGCTTTGGCGACCTCCAGACGTTTATCTGGGTAGAGGGTCACAAAATGACGCACCAATTCGCCCGATTTTTTAGGTAGCTTTAGAACCATCTGCAAGGCAACTTCGTTGGCCCGCAGATTTGCCGACTCTAACGCCGTTTTAATGAGTAATTGGGGATGTGTTGGCGACTGTTTTAATGCTTCTATAAGCAGTTTAAGTGCCGGTTCTGCAATTTCTGCGGCTACTTGCTCTTCCAGTTGTGGAACCGAGGCAGGGTTAGTAGTGACCTGGTAAGGTTGTGTGGGCACAAGGCGTTCGGTACGAATAAAGAGCTTTCGTACCAGCAGAAAAGCCATTAGTACTAGGTGCAGCACAATGACGTAGAAGTATAACCAGACCTCTGTAAATGCTGTCATTAAAGCACCTGCTATGACCGGTCCTAAAACGCCGCCAACCCCCAGAAGTATCTGCATGGTGCTAGTGGCTGGTAGTGCCTCTTTTGTCTCTAGGTGGTCAAACACCTGAGTGACGGCAAGCGGGAATATTGCAGCACCTGCACCACCCGATAGTAGAAAGAAGAGTACGACAAGACTGGAGGGCAGGTTGGAGTAGTAGTCCAGTATAATAACGGCATTGGAGCCAATGCCGACAAGCATCAAAGCGGCACCAACTGTTCGTTTATCAAAGCGATCGGCAAACCAGCCTGTCGGATATTGGGTCAGTAAGCCACCGAGTAGATAGGAGCCCAAAATGATGGATAGTATTGGGCCTTGGAAACCGCGGTCATAAGCGTAGAGCGCGATCAACGATACGCTAGCAGAGCTTATAGCACCGGCAATTACACAAGAAAAAGCACCCGAGGGGGAATAGGCCCATAGTTTTTTAAGGGCCATGGCACGGCTTCGCCCAGGTAGTTCAGGCTGTGGCATACGGCTCATCGACATAATAATCAATGGTATTGCAAGAATTGCACTAATGATGCCGTAAAGGCGGATATCCGATTCGCCGGTTTGGTTCATTAGGAACGGGGCTGAGCCGAAACCGAGGGCGAAAAATATCTGGTAAACACTAAATAGTTTGCCGCGGTTAGAGCTATCGCTCACGACGTTCAGCCAGCTTTCGAGGGTTATAAAACTGCCGATAAAGCAGAACCCTGCGATAACGCGCAAGGCTGAGATTACGGCAAACTGATCATAGAAGCTGTGAACGATTGCAACAATTGAAAGCGTGGCGGCCATGCTAGCAAATGCGCGTATGTGACCGACACGATTTACAAGCTTCGCTCCAAAGAGCCCTGCTGCAATAGAGCCGACAGCAAACATCCCCATAGCAAAACCCACTTGTGATGAGTCAAGGCCTGCTTGCTTCATCTGTAAAGGCAGCACTAAGAAGAAGAGGTTGTGGCTCATCGATACGCCGATGATTGAAAAGAGTATAGGGCTTACGCGGTAAAAAATTGAGTTGGCCATTGCCGATCCTAATAAAAGCTAGGGTGTTACTGAGTTTAACTCTCAGTGTAGTGGATTTCAGCACAAAAAAACGGCGAGTCGCTCATGCCTTCGCAGAGCTTCTCGCCGTTAGTCGGTATCTGATTCTAAAGAATCAGCTAGCCTTATTTTTTAGAGCGTTTACGCTCGTTCTCTTTAAGCAATTTCTTACGAATGCGGATGTTCACTGGCGTTACTTCAACCAGTTCATCGTCTTCAATAAAGTCGAGAGCTTGCTCAAGCGAGAATTTAATGGGTGGTACTAGCGTTGTAGCCTCATCGGTACCGGATGCGCGAACGTTTGTTAGCTGCTTGCCGGTTGTTGGGTTTACCACTAGATCATTTGAGCGACTGTGAATACCGATTACCATACCTTCGTACGTCTCGATATTTGGGCCGACTAACAGGCGTCCACGCTCTTGAAGCTTCCAAAGCGCATAGCCAAGTACCTTGCCCGTAACCATCGACACAAGTACGCCGTTGTTACGTGAGCCTGCTTCGCCCTCTTTAACTGGACCATAGTGGTCAAAGATTGACGTCATGATACCGGTACCTGAGGTCATCGTCAGAAATTGGCTACGGAAGCCGATCAGTCCACGTGAAGGGATCATGAACGTTAAGCGCACACGGCCTTTACCATCAACTTCCATATTGGTCATATCGGCACGGCGTTTGCCAAGTTCTTCGATGATTGAGCCCTGGTGCTGCTCTTCAACATCGATCATTACAACTTCGTACGGCTCTTGAATCTGGCCGTCGATCACTTTCTGAATTACTTCTGGGCGAGATACGCCCATCTCGAATCCTTCACGACGCATGGTTTCAATCAGAACTGATAGATGTAACTCACCACGGCCTGAAACACGGAACTTTTCTGGGCTGTCGCCCTGCTCAACGCGTAACGCTACGTTGTGGATCAATTCGCGCTCAAGACGCTCTTTGATGTTACGGCTGGTAACAAGCTTACCTTCGGTACCAGCAAACGGAGAGTCGTTTACCTGGAATGTCATCGATACAGTTGGCTCATCAACAGAGAGAGCTGGTAAGGCTTCAACGAGTTCCGGATCACATATCGTATCTGAGATATTTAATTCGTCGATACCCGTAATACAGATAATATCACCCGCTTCTGCATCATTGACATCAACGCGGTCAAGACCGTGGTATCCCATGATTTTAAGAACGCGGCCAGTACGGACCTTAGCGTGGCTATCGATAACTTTCACGGGTGTATTGACTTTAACTTTACCGCGCGTCACACGGCCTACGCCGATAACGCCCAGGAATGAGTTGTAATCCAGTGCTGAGATCTGCATCTGGAATGGACCATTGGAGTCAACACGAGGTGCATGAACGTGGTCGATGATCGCTTGAAACAGCGGTGTCATGTCTTCGGCCATATCTTCATGGTCGTTACCTGCAATTCCATTGATTGCAGACGCATAGACAACTGGAAAGTCTAGCTGTTCATCAGTTGCACCTAGGTTATCGAAAAGATCAAATACCTGATCCATTACCCAGTCAGGGCGCGCGCCTGGACGGTCTACCTTGTTGATGACAACAATTGGATTAAGGCCACGTGCAAAAGCTTTCTGGGTTACAAAGCGAGTCTGTGGCATCGGGCCGTCTACGGCATCAACCAATAGCAGTACTGAATCGACCATAGACATTACGCGCTCTACCTCTCCACCGAAGTCGGCGTGTCCGGGAGTGTCTACAATGTTTATGCGGTAGTCGTTCCACGTGATCGCGGTGTTTTTCGCCAAGATGGTGATGCCACGCTCTTTCTCTTGGTCGTTAGAGTCCATCAAACGCTCGGTGCCTTCGTCCCGACGTCCGAGGGTACCGGACTGTGATAACAGCTTGTCGACAAGTGTGGTTTTACCATGGTCGACGTGGGCGATGATGGCAATGTTGCGTAAATTTTCGATCACGAGGGTATTCCTACAAATTAAGTGCGGCGAATTATACGCGTCTGTGAGACTTAAGGCGACCGATAGACCCAGTTAAATGAGGTTTATCTTCCACTTTTGCCTGACGAAAATAGTGCAAAAAATCCTGCTGGGCGTATGATGTTGCACCAGATCGGTATATTAAATCGCGTTCAATGCCCTATTTAAGTGCATTTTTCTATTTAGTGTNCCATCTTGGTGCGGNCTACAGTCGCTTAAGCGTCATAAAAGTGCGCCAAGTAGCGATCTTTTAGATGTTTTATGTTGATTGGCATGCACTTTGCTATGTTCTGATCGCAATTAAAACAGCACGCTAACGAATAGCGTAAACATGTTTATCATTACGGCACAACCTGGAATGGAGAGAGCCAATGTCCAAGACTCTTGATCTGATTAACGAAACTGGTGCTAAGTGGGTTGACCTACGTTTTACCGACTCAAAAGGTAAAGAACAGCACGTTACTATCCCTGTACACGAAGTAGGCGAAAACTTCTTCGAAGAGGGTAAAATGTTTGATGGCTCTTCTATCGAAGGTTGGAAAGGCATCAACGATTCTGACATGATCCTTCTTCCAGATGATTCAGCGTCTATCGTTGACCCATTCTTTGAAGATGCGACCGTAATCGTTCGCTGTGACATCGTTGAGCCAGCCACTGGTCTTGGTTACGAGCGTGATCCACGCTCTGTTGCGCGTCGTGCTGAAGAGTATTTAAAATCAACTGGAATCGCGGACAGCGCTATGTTCGGTCCAGAGCCAGAGTTCTTCGTATTCGACGAAGTTCACTTCCATGCTGACATGTCTGGTTGTGGTTACACCGTCTCTTCTGAAGAGGCATCTTGGTCGTCAAACCACAAATTCGAAGGCGGTAACACCGGTCACCGTCCACGTACTAAAGGCGGTTACTTTCCAGTACCTCCGGTCGATTCACTGCATGACCTTCGCGCCGCAATGTGTGATGCGATGACTGCAATGGGTCTGCATGTTGAAGTTCATCACCACGAAGTAGCTACGGCTGGTCAGTGTGAAATCGGTGTACAGGGTAACACTCTGGTTAAGAAAGCTGACGAAGTTCAGATTCTTAAGTACGCTGTTCACAACGTTGCTCACGCTTACGGCAAAACGGCTACATTTATGCCTAAACCAATCGTTGGCGACAACGGTTCTGGTATGCACGTGCACCAGTCACTTTCGAAAGATGGCGTTAACATCTTCGCTGGCGACGCATATGCAGGTCTAAGTGAAGCGGCGCTTTACTACATCGGTGGTATTATCAAGCATGCCAAAGCACTGAATGCTATTTGTAACCCAGGTACCAACTCTTACAAGCGTTTGGTTCCAGGCTTCGAAGCTCCAGTAATGTTAGCTTACTCTGCACGTAACCGTTCAGCGTCTATTCGTATTCCTTACGTTACTAGCCCTAAAGGCCGTCGTATCGAAACACGTTTCCCTGACCCAATTGCTAACCCATACCTCTGCTTCGCAGCGCTTATGATGGCGGGTCTTGACGGTATTCAGAACAAGATCCACCCTGGCGATGCTGCTGACAAAGACCTGTACGACCTGCCGCCTGAAGAAGCGGCTCAGATCCCACAGGTATGTGGTTCACTTGAAGAGGCTCTTTCAGCTCTTGAAGCTGATCACGACTTCCTTACTAAAGGCGGCGTGTTCACTAAAGACATGCTTGAAGCTTACATCGAGCTTAAGCGTGAAGAGTGTCTGCGCGTTAGCACCACTACTCACCCAGTCGAATACGACCTGTACTACTCAGTATAAGTTTCGATCTGGATTGAAAAGCCCGGCACTGCCGGGCTTTTTTGTATCTATTATCTGTTCGTTTTGAGTGCGTATATAGCACGCTTTTTCTATCGTGCACTATAATGGTGCGTGTCCTTGGGTTATTTTCTAGACATCAGTGTTATTGATTTTTTATATGTTGGTTTATTAAGGAATTCAGTTACTTGGCAGATTTATTGCTTATTGGTTAATAGCGTAATCTTGGGCCTGATAGTCCAAAAACGGAACTGGAATGATTAACAAAAACAGCTACTCGCAACTGATTGAAAACTTAACAAGCGCTGTTTTGGTGCTTGATCGTGCGCGCCAGGTCGTGTTTGCAAACCCCTCCGCTGAGGTTCTCTTTGAGGCAAGTCGTAAGCGACTTGAGGGGCTTAGCGCTGAGGTGTTTTTTGCAGGAGACCCAGACGAGCTTGAGTTGCTCAATACCATCTCTAAGACAGGTCACCGTTTTAGTAAGCGTGAAGCGCAGATGCTAACGTTGACGGGCCAGCGAATTGTTACTGATTACAGTGTATCGCCTCTAGCGGATGGCTTTCTGCTAATAGAAGCGACCCCTAGAGATAGATTGCTGCGCATCGAGCGAGAAGAGGAACTGCTGAATCGCCAAGCATCGGCTAGTGGCTTGATTCGGGGTTTAGCGCACGAAATTAAGAATCCACTGGGTGGTATTCGCGGTGCGGCACAGCTGCTAGAGCGCGAGCTACCCAGTGAGGATCTGAAAGAGTTCACCCGTATTATCATCGATGAGGCAGACCGACTGCGCAATCTAGTCGATAGGATGATGGGGCCGCATAAGCGTCCAGTGATATCGCAGGTAAATATTCATGCCGTACTAGAGCATGTGCGTTCGCTCCTCGAGGTTGAGTCTCAGGGTGAGCTTCAATTAATTCGCGATTACGACCCCAGCCTGCCGGAGTTCAGTGGTGATTACGAACAGCTTATTCAAGCTGTATTGAATATCTGCCAAAACGCCTATCAAGCATTGACGGGGGCCGATACTCAAAATCCCAAAATTACCCTGAGGACGCGCGCTTTACGCCGTATCACGCTGGGAACCGAGCAGCACCGTTTAGTTTGCTGTGTCGAAATTATAGACAATGGCCCGGGCATTCCTTCCGCGCTTATAGATAAGGTGTTCTTCCCGATGGTAACAGGTCGGGCGGAGGGTACGGGTTTGGGTTTATCGATTGCACAATCCATTGTGAATCAGCATTCAGGTCTTATTGAGTGCCATTCAGAGCCCGGATCTACCAGTTTTCAAATATATTTACCCTTGGAGAGTTAAATGTCAGCCGCTAGAGTTTGGATCGTAGATGACGACCGTTCCATACGCTGGGTCCTTGATAAGGCACTTAGCAGCGCTGGATTGGATACAACCACTTTTGAAAGTGGTGATGAAATGCTGCGTCAAATTAAACATGAGCAGCCCGACGTTATATTAAGTGATATCCGCATGCCGGGTATTGATGGCCTTGCAATGTTATCTGAACTGCAAGGGTCGTTTGCGAATATTCCAACCATAATCATGACGGCGCATTCTGATCTTGATAGTGCAGTGGCGTCCTACCAGGGAGGTGCTTTTGAATATCTTCCTAAGCCCTTTGATGTGGACGAAGCTGTTGCACTAGTCCGGCGGGCGGTTGAACACGCAGAAGAGCAAAAAGTAGGTCAGCCGCTAGAAGTGGATGAAAATCAAGCTGAGATCATTGGCGAAGCACCTGCAATGCAGGAGGTGTTCCGTGCCATCGGGCGACTATCACATTCGAATATCACTGTGCTTATTAACGGTGAGTCAGGAACCGGTAAAGAGCTTGTCGCCCATGCTTTACACAAGCATAGTCCGCGAGAAGCTAATCCATTTATTCCGCTAAATATGGCGGCGATACCGCGTGACCTTATCGAGTCTGAACTTTTCGGTCACGAGAAAGGCGCCTTCACAGGGGCTCAATCTGCTCGCCGCGGACGTTTTGAGCAAGCGGATGGGGGAACACTCTTTCTTGATGAAATTGGTGATATGCCGGCAGAAACACAGACACGTCTGCTGCGTGTACTAGCTGATGGCGAGTTCTACCGTGTGGGTGGTCACACACCGGTCAAGGTTGATGTTCGCATCATCGCGGCGACACACCAAAACCTGGAGGAGTTGGTTAAGCAGGGTAAATTCCGTGAGGATCTGTTTCACCGTCTGAATGTTATCCGCGTGCATATCCCCTCATTGGCCCAACGTCGTGAAGATATTCCGCGTTTAATGCGCCACTTTTTGGCACGCTCAGCGCGTGAGTTGGAGGTAGAATCTAAGGTGTTACGCCCCGANGCTGAGGCTTTTNTGTGTCAGCTGCCTTGGCCTGGAAATGTGCGTCAGTTAGAGAACACCTGCCGTTGGTTAACGGTTATGGCCTCCGGTCGCGAGGTTCTAATATCGGATATGCCGCCCGAGCTACTGGAATCCAGTACGCAAAGCCCAACCCTGCATGGTAGTTGGGAGCAGGCGTTGAAGGCCTGGGCTGATCAGCAACTGTTCGCGGGTAATAGAGGTATTTTAAAAGAGGCTGTGCCTCAGTTTGAGCAGATGTTAATCGAGACGGCGCTTAAGCACACAGGAGGCCGCCGCCGCGATGCCGCCGACCTATTAGGCTGGGGGCGTAATACACTGACGCGTAAGATTAAAGAGTTGGGTATTGAGGGCGAAAGCGCGCTAGAGACCTAATAAAGTTATACCCTGAACCCTTAGGTAATGAGATAGCAAAATGCTCGACGTCGTTTTATATCAGCCAGAAATACCGCCTAATACCGGTAATATTATTCGCCTGTGTGCTAATACGGGATTTCGTCTTCATCTAATCGAACCCCTAGGTTTTGAGCTCGATGATAAGCGTTTGCTCCGTGCCGGGTTGGACTACCACGAGTTTGCAGCTCTGCAGGTGCACGCTGATCTGGCCGCCTGTCTAGATAAGGTTAAGCCCAAACGTGTATTGTCGATGACGACCAAGACCAAAGCACTCTATTCAGAGCATCAATTTGAGCTTGGCGATATGATTCTATTGGGGCCGGAAACGCGAGGGTTACCGCAGGATGTACTGGATTCTACTTTGCCTATAACTCTGCCCATGCTGGCCGATTCGCGCAGCCTTAATTTATCCAATGCCTGTGCTATTGTCATTTATGAAGCTTGGCGCCAGCTGGGTTTTGCAGGTCGATAATAGGCTTGAATAATCACTCTAATCGTTCGGCCACCTTCTGGAGTAGTGCTTGGCACGCCAGAGTGCGTATTAAGTTGAGTTAGACGTTTTGTTCAAACTGTAAAAGTCTAATACCGGCAAGCCTCAGGCTTATTTGACCAATAATAAGCCAAGGATCCGCGATACGTTGCCCTTTAATAGCAGCGTCTGCTTCGGCTGCCATGCCTAACATCGCTTGGAGCTCGTTAAGCGATATTCGCCGACTGGCATTTCGAACCAGCTGTTTGCGTTTTCCCCAAAGTCGCTCGCGTTGCGCTAGCTGATCGTAATTTTTCCCCTCTGCAATCCCTTCGATAACACGGTAGATGCTGCGCAGCTCACGTGTAAGCGCCCAGAGCACAACGGTCGTTTCGAGTCCCTCTTGCTTGAGTGCGTGTACAATGTGCTGGCAGCGTGCTGCTTGAGACTGCAGAGCCGCGTCAGTCAGTGCAAAGATATCAAAGCGAGAGCTGTCGCTCACTGCCGCTTCGACCTGCTCGGTATTCAGGCATTGGTTTGGGTATACCAGTGTGAGTTTCTCTAGTTCCTGTTGTGCGGCCAGTAAGTTGCCTTCTACTCTGTCCGCCAGGGTTTGTAGCGCCTCTTGTTCAAAGCTTAGGCCCAGCTTTGCAGCGCGCTGGCTTAACCAGTGTGTTAGGTTTTCAACTTCAACAGGCCAGATCTCTACGACCAGTCCATGGGTTTCAATCGCCTTAAACCAGGCGCTTTTTTTAGCAGAACCGTCTTGTTTATCGGCGAGTATCACCAGGGCTGTATCAGGGGCGGGGTTACTCAAATAGCGCTGTAGAAGATCGCTGCTAGCTTTATTGATCTTCTGTGCTCCCAAGCGAAGTTCTACAATTTTCCGTTCTGCGAACAGCGATAAGCTATTGGCCGATTCGAACACCTGTTCCCAGTTGAACTGAGCATCAACATGCATAAGCTCACGCTCACTGAAATCGTGTTCACGTAGGTTGCGCCGAATCAAATCGGCCGCCTCACCATGCAGTAGAGCCTCATCGCCAGTGACCATGTAGATCGGCAATGCACTTTTCGTGCGTTGCAGTTGGGTGGCGAGTTGCTCTAGCTTAACTTTCATCGGGGGCTCGATTCAGTCGATGTTACTGACGGCTGGGCGCATAGCTTAGGTACTGGCGAACAATCTGATCGGCCAGTGCGCGATTAAGTTCTGTTGTGTAGCGCGACTCCAGTGTTTCGAGCGCAATGCTGTTAGCGTTATCGTCAAAGTTACGGCTCGCGCTCACCTGTCGTTCTAGAACCGGTGATGTGCTGTCGCCCTGATAGAGTGCAAAGCTAACACTGCCACTTAACTCGTACTCTAAAGCTTCTGCACGCGCACCAATGGTAATCGCTCGTTTGTTGTAGCGCGTAGCGCCAAGCTCTAAGCGATAGGGAGCCGCTTCGATTATCTGCACACCTGATCCAGTTAATTGGCTAACCAGCTCACGGCCGAGTGCACTCGGTTGTGCACTCTGCTCGATCAGAGTCACCTGCTGTAGCAACTCGGGTACCTCGTAGAGGCCTTTGAGTTTAAAGCCACAGGCGCTAAGCGCCAGTGTGAGTGTAAGAAGCAGGGTTGTGCGACGATTCATCATATTAACCCACCACTATATTGACCAGTTTGCCTGGCACCACGATCTCTTTGCGGATCGCCTTGCCTTCCATGTACTTCTGCACGTTAGCCTCAGCCAGAGCCATCTGAATAATGATCGCTTTATCAGCGTTTGCTGCAACATTGATGCGTGCACGCAGCTTGCCGTTCACCTGCACAACCATCTCAACGTTATCACGTTCGAGGGCTTTGGCATCAACCTGTGGCCAGTTATCGGTCTGTGCGCTACCGGTAAGTTCCGTTAATAAAACGTCAGCAACGTGGGGCACGATCGGGGACAGCAACTGCACACCTGAAACAAGTGCCTCTTGAATCACCGCACGACCTTGATCTGATTTGTCAGTCGCACGTGAGATGCTGTTAGAAAGCTCCATAACCGCAGCGATCGCTGTGTTAAAGGTCTGACGGCGTTCCACATCGTCACTTACTTTCTGAATAGTCTCATGAGTTTTGCGGCGCAGCTCTTTAGCGGCATCGCTAAGCTCTTCAGTGTTTAACGCAGCAACATCACCGAGTGCACGGTGTTCGAATACCTGTTTCCACAGACGTTTAAGGAAGCGGTGAGCACCTTCTACGCCTGAATCTGACCACTCTAGCGACTGCTCTGGTGGTGCTGCGAACATCATAAACAGACGCACGGTATCGGCACCATAACGGTCGATCATAACTTGCGGATCTATACCGTTGTTCTTTGACTTAGACATCTTAGACATGCCGTCGTGAATCAGTACTTTACCCGTCTCTTTGTGGGTCGCGGCTACAATGCGACCCTTATCGTCCGTTTCGATCACAACGTCGACTGGCGGTATCCAGACCTTGCCGCCCTGCTCATCTTCATAGTAGTAGCTGTCGGCTAACACCATGCCCTGGCAAAGTAGGCCTGCAAACGGCTCATCAGAACTGACCAAGCCTTCGTCACGTAGTAGCTTGTGGTAGAAACGTGAGTAGAGCAGATGCAATATAGCGTGCTCTATACCGCCGATGTATTGATCGACCGGTAGCCAATAATTTGCAGCGTTTGGATCGAGCATTTTGTTATCGCTAAAACGACTCGCATAGCGGGCAAAATACCAACTCGACTCCATGAATGTATCGAAGGTATCGGTTTCACGTTCGGCATCCGCACCACAGCTTGGACACTTCGTCTTAATGAAGCTCTCCATCTTTTTAATGGGTGAGCCTACGCCTTCGAATATGACATCCTCAGGTAGCAGAACCGGTAGCTGATCTTCTGGCACAGGCACTGCACCACAGCTGTCACAGTTTACGACAGGGATTGGAGCACCCCAGTAACGCTGACGCGATACACCCCAGTCGCGAAGGCGGAAATGTATCGAGACCTTGCCGCGGCCCTTACGGTCGAGTTCGGTAGCAATGGCTTTAAAGGCTAGGTCGAACTCTAGATCGTCAAAATCACCGGAGTTAACCAGCACACCTTTCTCGGTGTAGGCCTCTAGCGCAAGATCGATTGGCGTGTTCGGGTCTATAGGCTTTACTACCTGCTTAATCTTTAAGCCGTACTTAACAGCAAATTCGTAATCGCGCTGATCGTGAGCGGGAACGGCCATTACTGCGCCTGAACCGTAGTCCATCAGTACGAAGTTAGCGGTCCATACTGGAAGTGCCTCGCCCGTGAGTGGGTGGGTAGCGGTAATACCAAGCGGCATTCCTCGCTTCTCCATCACGGCCATATCCGCTTCAGCTACCTTCTGATGACGACAGTCATCAATAAACGCAGCCAGTTCGGCGTTCGTTTCGGCAGCTTTAAGCGCTAGTGGATGCTGGCTTGCCACAGCAACGTAGGTAACGCCCATAAGCGTGTCAGGACGAGTTGTAAACACCTCTAATGGGCCGTAGTCGGCAACATCAAAGCTCAGTTCTACCCCCTGTGAACGGCCGATCCAGTTGCGCTGCATAGTGCGCACCTGTTCAGGCCAGCGCAGTTGGTCTAGGTCGTCGAGAAGCTGATCAGCATAATCGGTGATTTTGAGGAACCACTGCGGAATCTTTTTACGCTCAACCAGAGCGCCAGAACGCCATCCACGACCATCTATAACCTGCTCGTTGGCCAGTACGGTTTGATCAACTGGGTCCCAATTGACCTCAGCGTCCTTCTTATATACGACACCCTTCTCCATGAGGCGGGT
>JGI26082J51739_10001468_pt1 | contig 14793 bp, 18 predicted proteins | sample SaaInl5LU_22_DNA_FD_51739 | JGI IMG/M metagenome (IMG submission 51739)
CCAATCCAAATGTGGCAAAGTGTGGTCGGCGCGGAGGTATATGGTTTTTGTTTGCGCGGCAAGTTGGTGCGGCGCGATTTTGTGAAGCCCGTGGCATAATCCGCAAAGGGCCTCATTGCTTGCGCAATTTCACAGTTTGAGCCACTAATCTGTCATGACAGATTTTAGCAACCAAGCCGCCGAGGCCACCAAACGCATGCGCGCGTTGTTTCCCGAAACACCGCTGCAGCGCAATGATCATCTTTCGAATGTCTATGATGCGGATATTTGGTTGAAGCGAGAGGATTTGTCGCCAGTGCGTTCTTATAAGCTGCGCGGTGCGTTTAATGCCATGGGCAAGCAGGCGGATAAGGAGGTGTTTGTCTGCGCCAGCGCCGGCAATCATGCGCAGGGCGTNGCCTATGTGTGCCGGCATTTGCAGAAAAAAGGTGTGATTTTCATGCCGGTGACCACACCTGAGCAAAAAATTCGCAAAACCCGACTGTTTGGGGGTGAGTGGGTGCAGGTGCGATTGGTGGGTGATTATTTTGACGATACGCTCCGCGCCAGCCAAGCCTATTGCGCGGATGTNGGCGGGCATTTTCTGTCGCCATTTGATGATCCCGATGTGATCGAGGGGCAGGCGACGGTCACCTATGAGATGCTCGAACAATTGGGCCGCGCTCCGGATGTTTTTGTGGTGCCGGTGGGCGGCGGTGGCCTGTCGTCTTCTGCGCGGCGTTTGTTGTCAGAGCGCGCGCCCGAGACAGAGGTTTTTTATGTGGAGCCGTCTGGGGGCAAAAGCCTGGCCGCGGCGGTTCAGGCCGGCGCCCCTGTCGCCCTCGCGCAAGTGGATACTTTTGTTGACGGGGCGGCGGTGGCAAAGATGGGCGTGAATACCTTTGCCGCTTTAAAAGGTATTGATGCGGATCATGTTTTGGATATTCCCGAAGACCGAATTTGCACCACAATTCTGGATATGCTGAATACAGAAGGCATCGTTTTGGAGCCCGCAGGGGCTTTGGCTGTGGACGCTCTGAAGGATCTAAAAGACAAGATCAAAGGCAAAACCGTCGTCTGCGTATCCTCNGGGGGCAATTTTGATTTTGAAAGATTGCCTGAGGTGAAAGAGCGGGCCCAGCGCTATGCCGGTCTGAAGAAATATTTTATCCTGCGCCTGCCGCAGCGACCCGGGGCGCTTAANGATTTTCTGGCTCTCTTAGGGCCGGATGATGATATTGCGCGATTTGAATATCTCAAAAAATCAGCGCGCAACTTCGGAACTGTTTTGCTTGGAATTGAAACCTCAAAGCCAGAGAATTTTGCATTGTTCTCCGAACGACTCCATGCGGCTGGAATGTCCATTCGCGACATNACCGGAGATGAGGCGATGGTGGATTTGATTATCTAAGACTTGGGTCAGCCCTTGCCGAAAAATTGTGCGACGGCCTGACGATCGCCGCCGCTGGCCAGATGGCTTAAGGCTGCATCGATCGGCAAAATGACTGGATGATGGTCAGGTTCCGAGGGGGCCGATTTCCGATACACGGGGCGTGCGACATAGATCGTGCAAATCTTCTCTGCCCAAAGATCGTAGTCCTCCATAAAGCTGAAGACTTTAAAGCGAAAAAACATCCGAGGCTGCGTGATGCACCAACCGGTCTCTTCAAATACCTCACGATGCAACGCCTGTAGGGGTGATTCGCCTGGATCTACACCGCCGCCAGGCAGTTGATATTCTTGGTTTAGCCCCCCTTGATAGGTGGTCAAAATCCCGCCTTTATAAGGCAAAATTGCATAGGCGCCGGGGCGCCGCCGATAGCGGCGGTGGGGATCTGGTGTGGTGCCAAAACGTAGCAATCTTCTCTCCAAAACTTGGTGTGAGCCTAGACGCGCTTATATGGACAGTTTAAGGCAAGGCCAATCTATGGAAAGCTATCATGACACAAACTGCAAAAATGAGTTGGGATGATACGGTTTTGCCGTTTCAATTGGACGCATCCGATATCCGTGGCCGTGTGGCGCGGCTTGATGGCGTATTGGACCAGGTGCTCGCGCAGCATGATTATCCGTCTGTGGTTGAGGCGCTTGTGGCCGAGATGGCTTTGCTCACGGCTTTGATTGGCGAAAGCATTAAGCTGCGCTGGAAACTTTCGCTTCAAGTGCGCGGCAGCGGTGCGGTGCGCTTGATTGCAACTGACTACTATGGCCCGACAGAAGATGGCGCGCCTGCGCGTATCCGGGCCTATGCAAGCTATGACGCTGAGACTCTNGATNCACAAGCGCCCGGCTTTGAACAAATTGGCAATGGGTATTTCGCCATATTGATTGATCAAGGTCAGGATATGCAGCCCTACCAAGGGATCACGCCGATTGCGGGGCCGTCTCTTTCAGCCTGTGCAGAGGCCTATTTTGCACAATCGGAACAAATACCGACCCGCTTTGCTTTGGCATTTGGGTATTCGCAGGAGGCGGATGGCACCGCTGGATGGCGCGCGGGCGGCGTGATGCTGCAACATATGCCTCCGGCGGGCTCGCATGTGACCTCAGAAGAGCCTCAGGGCGAAGAGGGTTTGCTATCGGCAGCGGATCTTTTGGATTCAGATGGGAGCGAAAATTGGAACCGGGCGAATATATTGCTCGACACAGTAGATCAGCTTGAGCTGGTCGGACCATCCATTGAGCCGACGCAATTGCTGCTTCGTTTGTTTCATGAAGAGCAACCGCGGGTCTATGACACGCAGCCGGTGACCTTTGGCTGTACCTGTTCGGCTGATCGTGTGCGTCAAAGCCTGTCGATCTATTCGGCCAAAGACATCGCGCATATGACGACACAGGACAATGAAGTCACCGCCGATTGCCAGTTTTGCGGTGCGCATTACAGCTTTGATCCCNACACGCTTGGATTTGAGGCCAAAACACCCATTGAAAATGATTCCGCAACGCGCTGATATTCTTCGCGCCTTGGCGCGGCCGGGCGGTGCCTCGTCGGATTTCGATCTTAATCCGGGGGCGGCGGGGCGCGGGCCGGCAAANACAGAGGCCGGTGTTTTGGTGCCCTTGATTGAACGGCCCTCTGGCGTGCATGTGGTCCTAACAAAACGCGCGGCGCATTTGTCATCCCATCCCGGACAGATTGCCTTTCCCGGTGGCAAACGCGATGCGGGTGATGCGGATATTTCCGCNACAGCATTGCGCGAAGCGCATGAGGAGACCGGGCTTGATCCATCCTTGGTACAAATCTTAGGGCAATTGCCTGCGCATGAAACCGTGACGGGGTTCAACGTCATTCCCACCATCGGNTGGATCAGAACGCCTTGGGTGGTCAAGGCGGATCCGGGCGAGGTGGCGGAGGTGTTTGAAGTGCCCTTGTCTCATGTGGTGACGGCGCAGAATTTTCAAGTTCAGTCGCGGATCTGGCGCGGACAGAGGCGCTCTTATTATTGTGTCCCTTACGGGCCCTATTACATCTGGGGCGCGACTGCGCGGATATTGCGCGGCTTGGCCGATCGGATGGACCTGCTATGAAGATTGATCCCAACAGGCTTGATATCTCTATCCTAGCACCGCTTTTTGCNGCTTTTGAGGAGTCCGGCGCGCGGTTATTTTATGTCGGTGGCTGTATTCGCAATGCGGTCATGGGAGTTGCGGCAACCGATATTGATTTGACCAGTGACGCCGTGCCAGATCAGATGCGGCGGATTGCTCAAGCCCGNGGAATAAGGGTTATAGACACCGGTGCAGATCATGGAACATTGACCTTTGTGCTCGGCGGAAAATCTTATGAAATCACCACATTTCGCAAAGACATAGCCACCGATGGTCGGCATGCTGAGGTTGCCTTTGGCACATCGCTTGAAGACGATGCCGCACGCCGCGATTTTACCATGAACGCACTCTATGCGGAGGCCTCGGGCCAGGTGNTCGACCCATTGGAGGGGCTGGCCGATGCGCAAGCGCGCCGGTTGCGCTTTATCGGTGAGCCGCAGGCCCGCATCACCGAAGACTATCTGCGCATCTTGCGGTTTTTTCGGTTTTGGGCGTGGTATGGCGATCCGCTTGAGGGTGTTGATGCGCCGGCACTTGCCGCTTGCGCGGCTTTGCAATCGGGCTTGGATCGCATTTCAAAAGAACGGATCGGCACTGAATTGCTCAAACTATTGGCTGCCCCCGACCCAGCCCCGGCGCTGGCTGCAATGGAAGCCGCTGGCATCTTGGGCCGCGTTCTACCAGGCGCCTCGGCGCGCCCAGTTTCGCTTTTGGTGCATCTAGAGCAGGGGCATGCCCCCGATGCGCTGCGCCGCTTGGCCTGTCTTGGTGGTGAGGCGGTGCAAGAGTGCTTGCGGTTGTCAAACGTACAGGCGCGCCAGGTTGAGGCGCTGCGGTATCACGGGCAAAATACATCAAAAGCCTTGGCGCATGGATATGCGCTGGGCGCGGCGCAGGGCTGGTCGTCTTGGCTGTTGCGCGCGGCCTGGACGGAGCACAGGGTTACAGAGTCGGAGCACGAGGCTGTGCGCCGCGGCGCCCAGTCTATGTGCCCCGTTTCAGCGGCTGAATTGATGCCAAAGTACCAAGGCCCAGCGCTTGGGGAGGCTTTGAAGCGCGCGCAAGACATTTGGATTGCGCGGGATATGCAGATCACCAAAGATGAGATCTTGGCGCATTTGGACGGCCTTGGATGATATGCCCTGCCTCAAGGGGTTGNTTGTTTAACCACATTATTTTGTTTGCAAAAATACAGAGCCGCAGTATTCTACTCGGCTATGTTTAGATTTTTTGAAAGATTGGTTGATCCCTATCAGCCCTACCCAGTCAGCAATCGTCCACCGCGCGCGCTTTCGGCCTTTTTGCGTGACTATCTGCGCCCGTTCAAAACGATATTTTGCTTTTCTGCCTTGTTTCAAACGCTTGTTGCCGCGGTCCAGATTTTTCTTATCTGGTATTTCGGGCGACTGATTGCGTCGATGACAGAGGCAACGCCGTCTGAGTTTTGGAACAATCATTGGCTAGAGCTGGTTTTGGTGATCGGGTTTATCCTTGTGATTCGACCGCTGATTGATACGCTTTCGACCCTTTTGCTCAACAACACAATTTTGCCAAATGTGGGCACTTTGGTGCGTTACCGCGCGCATCGCCATGTGTTGCGGCAATCGGTTGGCTGGTTTGAAAATGATTTCGCTGGGCGCATTGCCAATCGGATCATGCAAACCCCGCCTGCAACGGGTGAATTTGTCTATCAGCTAATTGATGCGGTCACCTTTTCGGTGGCCTATTTGATCGGGGCATTTTTCCTATTGGGCGAGTCTGATCCTCGGCTGATGATCCCGCTTGCGATGTGGACGGGGCTGTATTTCGCTTTGGTCGTTTGGACTGTGCGGCGCGTCAGCCCGGCATCGGAGGCGGCGTCGAATGCGCGCAGTGCCGTGACGGGGCGGGTGGTGGACAGCTATACCAATATTCATGCGGTCAAAATGTTCTCCCAAAATGATCAAGAGTTGAACTATGGGGTAGAGGCGATTGAAGAGGCGCGTGTGACCTTTCAAAAGGAAATGCGGCTTTATACGATCATGGAATTTGGTCTTATTTTGTTGGATGGTCTTTTGGTCGTCAGCGTGGTGGGTTGGGCCACCTACCTGTGGAGTATCGGCAGCGCGGATGTGGGCGTGGTGGCCGCTGGGACCGCCCTAACCCTGCGGATGAGCGGCATGTCTCATTGGATTATGTGGGCGCTGACCACGCTTTTCAGAGAAATGGGGGTTATTCGCGAGGGGATGGAGACAATTTCTGCCCCCATTGAGCTGGTTGATGCGCCGGGTGCTTCGGAGTTGCAGATGAAGGCGGCGCATATCTTGATCGCCAATCTAACGCATCGCTATGGCAAGGACTATGGTGGGCTTGAGGATGTCTCGCTTGAGATTAAGCCGGGTGAGAGTCTGGGGTTGGTTGGCGCCAGCGGCGCAGGGAAATCAACCCTCATTAAGCTATTGCTTCGGTTTTATGATGTTGAATCTGGGGCCATTTATTTTGACGGACAAAATATTTCTCAGGTCACACAGGACAGTTTGCGGGCGCAAATTGGTGTGGTGCAGCAAGACAGTTCGCTCCTGCATCGCTCTGTGCGCGATAATATTCTTTACGGCAAACCTGGAGCCACTGAGGAAGACATGATCGAGGCTGCGAAAAAGGCAGAAGCGCATGAGTTTATCTTGCAGCTGGAAGATCCCGAGGGGCGCAAAGGCTATGATGCACAGGTCGGTGAACGGGGTGTGAAACTATCGGGCGGTCAGCGGCAAAGGGTGGCTTTGGCGCGGGTGATCTTAAAAGATGCACCGATTTTGGTGCTGGATGAGGCCACCTCAGCGCTGGACAGTGCGGTTGAGGCTGACATTCTAGAGACGCTATACCGTGTCATGAGCGGCAAAACCGTGATTGCAATTGCGCATCGACTTTCAACCATTGCGCGCATGGATCGCATTGTGGTGCTTGACGAGGGCCGCATTGTAGAAGAGGGAACCCATGCCAGCCTTTTAGACGCCAATGGGGCCTATGCTGGATTTTGGAAGCACCAATCTGGTGGCTTTTTGGTAATGGAAGAGACCTAATGGAACTCACAATCGAACGTTTAGGGCACCTGGGCGACGGGGTGGCCGCAGGGCCGATATTTGTTGATCGGGCCTTGCCTGGTGAGGTGGTTTCTGGGGATTTGTTGGGTGATCGGTTGCAAGATATACGCATTGTCACGCCCTCCGAGCACCGCATTACCCCTCAGTGCAGCGCGTTTAAGCGGTGTGGGGGCTGCGCATTACATCATGCACATCCTGATTTTGTCGGGCAATGGAAACAAGAGGTTGTGGTGCGGGCCTTGGCGGCGCAGGGGATCACAGCGACAATCCAAGCGCTCCACACGTCGCCAGAAAACTCTCGCCGCCGCGCCAAACTCACAGGCCGGCGCACAAAGAAGGGTGCAANGGTCGGATTCTTTGGCAAGGCGAGCGACACGATTCAGCCGATTGAGCCCTGCANGGTTCTGGTGCCTGANATTATGCANACCATNCCGGCGCTGGAGCAATTCACGGCGCAATTTGGATCTCGCAAAGGCCAGCTTGGCTTTTGGATCTTAGCGTCAGAGCGCGGGATTGATCTGTCGGTCGAGGGGTTGGATCATCTCAAGGACAAAGATTTTGGTCCATTCGCGCAATGGGCTGGATCCAATGGAATTGCGCGGCTGTCCGTGGGCGATGAGGTCATTTGCCAGCATCAGGCGCCGCAAATGACCTTTGGAAGGGTGAAAATCTCTCCGCCGCCAAGGGCGTTTACACAGGCCACCCAGGCGGGCGGAGCGCGCGCTTCAAGCGGCGGTGGCGCGTGCATTGGCGGGGGCGGATCGGGTGGTTGATTTGTTCTCTGGCGCAGGAACATTGGGATTGCCGCTGGCGGATGTGGCGACGCTGCAGTGTTTCGAGAATGATGTGGGGCTCCTAGAGGCTTTGGCCCATGGCGTGCGCCACACGCAGGGGATCAAGAGCGTGAAAACCTCCACCCGTGATTTGTTTCGCAATCCGATAGATCACACGGATTTGAAACCGTTCAATGCAGCCATCATCGACCCACCCCGCGCCGGCGCAGAGCAGCAAGTGGCGCAGTTGGCGCAAAGCGATTTGCGCGATATCGCTATGGTGTCATGCAATCCCGTCAGTTTTGCGCGAGATGCGGCCTTGCTGTGTAACGGCGGTTATTTGCTAAAGTGGATTGAAGTGGTTGATCAATTTAGATGGTCACCGCATATCGAGATTGTTGCCCACTTCAGCAAGGTCTAAAATCGATGACAAAGCTTCAAACCATTCTTGAGTCCGCCGGAGTTCGTAAATTCATTACCGCGGTGATCTTATTTAATGCGGTTATTCTTGGGTTAGAGACCTCCGATATGGTCATGGCGCGCGCCGGTGGGCTCATTGGCGTATTGGATCGCATGTGTTTGGCAATATTTGTGCTGGAACTGGCTCTGAAGCTCTCGGCCTACCGCTTGAGATTTTTCCGCGATGGGTGGAATATTTTTGATTTTGCGATTGTCGCGGTGTCACTTGTTCCCGCGGCCCAGAGTCTGTCTGTCCTGCGGTCTTTGCGCATATTGCGCATATTGCGCGTGGTTTCCGTCGCGCCGCGCCTGCGCCGGGTGGTCGAGGGGTTTATCACCGCCTTGCCCGGTATGGCGTCGGTTTTCTTGTTGATGGGGATCATTTTTTATATTGGATCGGTGATCTCAACCAAACTGTTTGGCGCGGATTTCCCGCAATGGTTTGGCTCGCTCGGGCGGTCGGCTTATTCGTTATTCCAGATCATGACGTTGGAAAGCTGGTCGATGGGAATAGTGCGCCCGGTGATGGAAGTATATCCCTATGCCTGGGTGTTTTTCGTGCCCTTTATCATGGTCACCACCTTTGCTGTGGTGAACCTGCTGGTGGGTTTGATCGTGAACTCCATGCAGGATGCGCATTCTGAAGAAGCAGATCAAAAAACAGACACCTATCGCGATGAGGTCTTGGCGCGGCTTAAAGCGATTGAGGAGCGTTTAATCCAAGATTGATGAGTTGTATTTTTATCATCCTGAGGTAGAGATGGTCTAGGTGACTTGGGGTGAGGACAATGAGAGTTTTTAATATCGTTGCGATGTTTTGCATCGCTTTGGTCTTGGCCGCCTGCTCCGATCCCAAACCCATCTTTAGGACAGATCTTCCGAAAGCGACGGCCCTGGTTTTATACAAGGCTGAACGCCGCATGTTCTTATTCCAAGGCAACAGGGTCATCAAAGAATATGACTTTAAATTGGGCTTCGCACCAATTGGCCACAAGCAATTTGAAGGCGACGGCAAAACCCCCGAGGGGCAATATTTCATTGATCGTAAAAATCCCAACAGCCAATTTCATTTATCAGTGGGCATCTCTTACCCCAATGCGGCGGATCGACGGGCCGCTGGGGCGCGAAGTCCGGGAGGCGATATTTTTATACATGGCACGCCGAGCTCCTATCGCTTCTTCTTTAAAGATTGGACTTGGGGCTGCGTTGCGGTGAGCAATAGCGAAATTGAAGAGATTTATGCGATGGTTGATATCGGCACGCCGATTTGGATTTACCCCTAGAGCCTGTTTGGGGGGGGCTTTGGCAGTCTTACTGTTGCGCTTCGATGCCGGTGACCAATGTCCACCAAATCTTCCCACCTGGTTCTTGATACCAGCTGAAACCCATTTCTTGCGCTTCTGGTGCGAGGATGATCGTGCGCGTGGCTGGGGTCTCCATCCAAGCTGCGAGGGTTTCAATTTCCGATTCAAACGTCTCTGAAATATTCTCGCCAAGAAGCGTGCCCTCATAGCCAACCCGCTCCATACGGTCGAGCGGAGAGGAGCCGTCAGAGCCAAAATGCCAGGCGCGGTTTTGCACCGACATATCGCGCGCATGGGTGGCAGCAGCGGCGTTGAGCTTGGCATTAAAGATCAATGTTTGCAGGCCAGCGGCGCGCCGCAGGCTGTTTATACCATCTAAAACACTGTATTGAATGCGCGCGGCGTCCGCTTCTTTGATGACATAGAGCGGACGCAATGGGCGATCTCCCGGCCCGAGGCTGGATCTGGTATCTTGGGTACATCCCGTCAAAAGGAGCACGCCAAGCGCTAGAATGACCCGGTAAATCATGTTGAATCCTCGTTTATGTGACGCGTACATAGCGGCAATGCGTTGCCAATCAAACCCAATTTTAAGACAAATGTGGCAAATAATGTGTGTTTGATTTGTGTGTTGTCGATTTTTTTTGTAAGCACCCTCAACACATGTGGAGTAAAAAACATGGGCGGAGCGAAATACCATTTGCCAAGACGGGCATTTTTGACAGGGGCGGCATCCTTGTCTGGCACGATTGCCCTGTCGCAAGAGACCGGGGCGCTGGATGCTGTCGAGGTGGATGCTGACTCCCAAAAGACGGCCTTGCGCAATATCAGCAGTTTTAGAATGTTGGATTGGCGCCCTTATTTTGACACGCTGAAGAATGGGGCGATTTTATCCGATATTGACTCGCGGGCGCTGCATTACTGGTCTGAAGACGAGTCGACTTACAAGCTATACCCTACATCCGTTCCGATGACCGCCGATTTAACCCGCAAAGGCCGGACGAAGGTTGTGCGCAAAGTCGTTGGCCCCTCCTGGCGACCAACCCCAGAGATGCGCAAGCGCAATCCGGAATGGCCTGAATATGTAGGGCCGGGACCGGACAACCCATTGGGAAGCCATGCCCTGTATCTGTCTTGGACCTATTACCGTATTCACGGCACCCATGACACTCGGAAGATTGGCCGCAGATCCTCCAACGGCTGTATCGGACTTTACAATGAGCAAATTGCCGAATTATATGAACTTACGAAGATCGGCACTCAGGTGTTGCTAATTTGACGAGTGGCGCGGTTTTTGGCGAAAAGATGCCGAAACTGCATTTGCAAAAACAAATTAAATTTGCTTTATCCGGAGCGTCATCTGGATTGGGTTAACCTTTAGGTTCTGCACGCGAGTCGTGAGAACCAAAACGAATGGAGAAGAAAATGAAAAAACTAGTTTTGGCGACCGTTTTCGCAGCCGCCGCAACAACAGCTTTCGCGGGCGGTATGAGTGAGCCGGTCATGGAAGCACCTGTTGTTGCATCCACAATGGACCAAGCAGCCGGTTCTGCAAGTTCGCTGTTGATCCCACTGGCGTTGATCGCAATCGTGGCATTGGCAACCAACTAATTACCGGTTTGCAAGTACAGTTGAAAAAGGGCCGCTGTTTCAGTGGCCCTTTTTTAATTAGATCCAGCCTTGAAGGTTTTCTGAAATCACGTTGCTGAGGGTTTCAATATGTTCCTTGCTGTCATTCAGGCAGGGAATATAAGTGAAATGCTCACCGCCGGCATGCTCAAAGCTTTCTTTGATCTCTTCGTTAATTTCTTCCAGCGTTTCGATACAATCGGCAGAAAAGGCCGGGGCGCAGACTGCAATATTTTTTTGGCCCCTTTCGGCCATACGCGCCACTTCTTCTACAGTATAGGGCTGCAACCACTCCTCTGGGCCGAATTTTGATTGGAAGGTGGTGACAATTTCTGTGTCATCCCAACCCAGGCGCTCTTTTAACAGGCGCGTGGTTTTTTGGCACTGGCAATGATAGGGATCTCCCTGCATCAAATAGCGTTTTGGCACCCCATGATAGGAGCACACCAAAACCTCGGGCCGCCGCTCGGCCGCCTCATAGGCCTGCTCAATCGAGGTCGCCAATGCGTTGATATAATCGGGGCGATCAAAGTAGGGGCTGACAGTCCGCGCCGCCGGTTGCCAAGTTTGCTTGATCAAGCTTCTGAAAAATTCATCATTGGCTGTGGCGGAGGTGGCGCCGGCAAATTGCGGATAGAGCGGGAAGAACAAGATTTTCTGACATCCGGCATCGACCATTTTTTGCACGACTGACTGTGTGGAAGGGTTGCCGTAACGCATACAATATTCCACCATAACAGCCCCGTCATAGCGTTCGGAAATTTCTGCCCGAACCGCTTGGGTTTGCGCCTTGGTGATGGTGGCCAGAGGGCTTTCATTCGCGTCCATATTCCAAATCGACTTATAGGCCGCGCCAGAAGAAAACGGTCTTTTTGTTAGGATAATGAGTTGGAGCAAAGGTTGCCAAAGCCACGGGCTGTAATCAATCACCCGCCGATCCGACAAGAATTCGCCCAGGTAGCGCCGCATGGACCAATAGTCATAATTGTCCGGTGTGCCCAGATTGGACAGCAAAACCCCAATCTTTGGCGCCTTTACCTTTGGGTGATCTGCTGGTGCAGCGGATAAGGGCAAATAGGCGGTGTCTTGATCTGTCACGGCGAACTCCTGAATCTGTTCCCTTGCAAATAACTGGAAAATGGGTCTCGTCAATTGCCCAAGGAGCTTTTTGCCTCTTCTAAAGCCTGTTGGAGCGATTTCGTCACGGATCCGGGCTTTAATGCTTTGGGTTGGCTGGCGTCGGGCGCCCAACCCGAAAGGAAAACCAAATCGAAGGTGCAGGCAACGCGGCCCGCATCGGCGGGGAATTCCGCGGCAAAAATCTCTTGGGCCCGGTCAAAAAGTGACTTGCCGGTGAAGGTTTTTGGACGTGCTGTCATGATATTGGTTTCACCCATATCGCGAAGATCGCGCATGAGGTGATAAATATCGCGATAGGCTGCCGGTATTTTTAGAGAATCTGCCACCGGTAAGGCGAGGCCGGCGCGCTGCAAGAGGGAGCCAAGCTCTCGAATTTCCGCCATAGGGGTGACACGCGGTGACAAGCCGCCGCGCACATTCGCTTCCGCCACGGAGAGAGCGCTGCGCAGTTCCGTGAGGGTCTGACCTCCGAAACACACCCCCATGAAAAGCCCGTCGGCTTGCAACGCGCGGCTGCATTGGACAACTTGGCCTATGGGGTCATTGCAATGATGCAGCGCCATTGCGTGAATGACCAGATCATACTGCCTGGGGCTCAATTCCAGAGTATCCTCATCGTGCACCACTGCTGCGTTGGGAAAGGGGGCAGACCAAACCTTTGGAAAACCGGTGACGATGGCGACGGATTTAAACTGCCTGTTAACCGCAGTCAGTCTTTCTAGGATTTCAGCGCAGGCCAGCTCTTGCAAAAACATGCCTCCAGCGCCGGCGCGCGCACGGGCCTTGGCTTGAGCTGTGGGATCGAAGAGTGCGGGCGCTGTCATGGCTTTGGGGTAAAAGGGAGCTCTGTGGTTTGCAAGGTGTGTTGCAAGTGATTTTCCCCCAACAGTGTCCCGGTTGTCGGGTCTTGGTGCAAAATCACCTGCACCTTTGCCCGGAATGTTGGCGCGAGGCGCATTTTATTGCCGGATGCTGCTGTCCAAAATGTGGTGCGCCAATTTTGGGGGATCACAATGATGCGAATAGTCTTTGTGACGACTGTTTAAACACACCGCGCCCCTGGATCAGCGGGCGCGCGGTGTTTTTGTACAATGCCAAAGCGCGCAGTATGATTTTAGCCCTCAAGCGCCAAGATCGGCATGACCTAATCGCGCCTTTTGCCCATTGGATGTTGCGCCGGGGCGCGGAGATTTTTCCATCTTCCCCNGTTCTGATTCCAATTCCTCTGCATTGGCAACGGCAATGGCGCCGACGGTTTAATCAATCCGCGCTTATTGCGCAGAAGATGGCGCAGATGGCGGGGCTTGAGTGCTGTTTGGATGGGTTGAGGAAGTGTCGCCGCACACCGGAGCTTAAGGATCACACTGCACAGGAACGCCGGAAATTGCTGCATGCCTCNATGGCGATAAACCCGGCGCGGGCTGGATGTATGGCTGGCCGGGAGGTGGTTTTGGTCGACGATGTGTTTACATCCGGGGCAACTTTTTCAGAAGCTGCNCGGGTCTGTTTGGAAGCNGGTGCGAAAACTGTATCTGTCATTGCATTGGCCCGCGCTGNAAAACCATCGTGATCTTGCTCCATCGTGCCGCGGCATGCTGCGCGTGGCGCNNAGAGAAAAAAATTGCTANAGAGCGTCTGGATCATTTACAGCACAGTCAGTGACCGATGAGTTATCGGCATCATCACAGCCTCCAANCCGNCCAGCGCGCAATAGGTTTGTGATGGCGCGGTGTTNATCTGAAGTGCNGTAATGGCAACGGAGCCAATGGAGTTTAGAGAATGGCGATTGTCGAAATATATACCTCACCGCTTTGTGGTTATTGCCACGCCGCCAAACGGCTTTTGGATGCCAAAGGCGTAACCTTTGCCGAAGTGGATCTTTCGTGCAGCCCGGACCGCCGTTCNGAAATGCAAACGCGGGCCAATGGTCGGCATACGGTCCCGCAGATTTTTATTGATGATGTGCATATTGGCGGTTGTGATGAGCTTTATGCTCTGGACAGGTCTGGCAAATTGGCGGCGATGTTGGCGCCGTGAGAGTTGCGATTGCGCAAATAACTTCTAGCGATCAACCAGCTGAGAATCTTGCAACGGTCTTGAACCTTATGGACCAATCAGCNGGGCAGGATATTTTGTTCCTACCGGAGGTGACAAATTGCGTCTCGCTGGACCGCGCACATCAATTGCAGGTGCTGGAGCCTTATGAGGGGAACAGTTTTGTTTTAGCCATTTGCGAGCGGGCGCGGCGCTTGGGGCTTTGGGTTGCGCTTGGCTCTGTGACGGTCAAAACCAAGGGCGACGACGGCCGCTTTGCCAACCGCTCTGTTATGATCAATGCAGAGGGGGAGATTGTCGCATTTTATGATAAAATTCATATGTTTGATGTCACCCTGTCTGACACAGAGCGGTATCACGAGTCCAAGGGATATCGTCCCGGCACAGAGGCGGCNGTTGTGCAGACGCCTTGGGCTGAGTTGGGGCTAAGTATTTGCTATGANCTNCGGTTTGCAGCATTGCATCGTGCCCTCGCGCAGGCGGGGGCTCAAGTCTTGGCGGTGCCATCTGCCTTTGCCCGCCCCACNGGTGAGGCGCATTGGCATGTTTTGNTGCGGGCGCGGGCGATTGAGACNGGGTGTTTTGTGATTTCTGCGGCGCAAACCGGCGTGCATCCAGGATCTGGGCGCAAAACATTCGGGCATAGCTTGATTGTTGGGCCTTGGGGTGAGGTCATTTTGGACGCAGGGCCGGACATTGGATTGCATTTCGCGACATTAGACCTAGGTGACGTGGACAGGGCGCGTGCGCGTGTGGCATCCTTGCAGCATGATCGCCCATTTGCTTTGAAACGGTATCTCAGTCATGACAAAATCGATTGAAACTCTC
>JGI26082J51739_10001469_pt1 | contig 14780 bp, 10 predicted proteins | sample SaaInl5LU_22_DNA_FD_51739 | JGI IMG/M metagenome (IMG submission 51739)
CCCTCGCAAGTTTTGACTTACGCTCATTGGCGGTCGATGGCTGGGTGCTTAGAAGCAAGGGTTGGTGGGCCCGGCAGGACTCGAACCTGCAACAACACGGTTATGAGCCGTGGGTTCTAACCAATTGAACTACAGGCCCCACCCTTTGGCGGGTCAATGACAAGCGATAAAGCCAGCCCCTATCTCCGCAACAGATATATGCACGGCGCGCCCCATCAGGGCATGCCGCATGAACCTAGCTTTCGAGAAAGCTACGCAATTTACGCGACCGTGACGGATGCTTTAGCTTGCGAAGTGCCTTGGCCTCAATTTGCCGGATACGTTCGCGCGTCACGCTAAATTGCTGGCCGACTTCTTCCAGCGTGTGATCAGTATTCATGCCAATGCCAAACCGCATGCGCAAGACGCGTTCTTCACGCGCCGTCAGACTGGCCAGAACCCGCGTTGTGGTTTCGCGCAAATTAGCATGGATGGCAGCGTCAAGCGGNTGCACGGCATTCTTATCTTCGATGAAATCACCAAGATGACTATCTTCTTCGTCACCAATTGGGGTCTCAAGGCTGATCGGCTCTTTTGCAATCTTCAACACCTTGCGCACTTTATCAATCGGCATTGACAGTTTTTCGGCAAGCTCTTCTGGTGTTGGCTCGCGGCCAATTTCATGAAGCATCTGGCGCGATGTCCGAACCAGCTTATTGATTGTTTCGATCATGTGAACCGGAATCCGGATCGTGCGGGCCTGATCGGCAATCGAGCGCGTAATGGCCTGCCGGATCCACCATGTTGCATAGGTCGAAAATTTATAGCCACGCCGATATTCAAATTTATCAACGGCCTTCATCAGGCCGATATTGCCCTCTTGAATAAGATCAAGGAATTGCAGGCCGCGATTGGTGTATTTCTTGGCAATCGAAATCACCAGCCGCAAATTGGCTTCGACCATTTCGCGTTTGGCGCGCGCGGCTTCACGCTGGCCACGCTGGATGGTCTGGATCACTTCGCGGAATTCGGGAACCGACAGACCGATATCATCAACGACAAGCTTGATTTTGTCGCGCAGTTCAGCAATTTCATCAGCACAATTGGCCAACAGCTTTTTCCAAGCCTTGTTGTTATAGCCGGCGCCGGGCCAATCTTCACAAACCTCGCGGCCGTTCCATGCGTCAATCATCTGAACGCGGGTCACGCCATTATCAGTGGCAAGGCGCATCAGGCGGCCTTCAATCTGGGTAACATGCCGGTTCAAGGTAAAGACTTGCTCGCTTAGGGCTTCAATCCGGTTCGGGTTGAAAATCACCCCTTCCATCAATTCGCACAGCTTGACCTTAATCTCGAAATGCGCCGTTTCACTTTTTGCGACAAGCGGCTGTTCCTTGGCCATACGGGCAAGGCGACGATCCTGGCTTTTGACAAAAGCCTTATAGGTCGTGCCAACGTCATCAAGAAGCGCCATCACATCGTCACGAACTGCATCTTCTAGCGCAGCAAGCGATAGGTTCAAATCGTCGTTTTCATCATTGTCATTATGTGAATCACGGGTTGATGTGTCGGTATCGCTATCCCCGCTTTCATCATCCTCATCATCATCTTCTTCTTCGTCTTCAACCTCTTCTTCTTCGNCTTCATCATCCTCGAGATCATCATCCGGGATTTCATCGCCAAGCGGGTTGACGGTATTCTGGTCGATCAGCGGGTTGCCATTGATTTTGGCATAGGTGGCTTCAAGATCGATGATATCGCGAAGTGGGACAACGCCATCGGCAATCTGATCGCGCCAATGCATCAATGCGCGAATGGTCAATGGCGATTCACAAATGCCACCGATCATCATTTCACGGCCAGCTTCGATCCGTTTGGCAATGGCAATTTCGCCCTCGCGCGACAATAGCTCGACACTGCCCATTTCGCGAAGATACATCCGCACCGGATCATCGGTACCCGATACATCACTATCGGATAGATTGCCTGCCGCGCGGCCTTCTTCGGTTGCGTCTTCGTCATTATCGCTTTCGGCGCTATCAACAACCGATACGCCCATCTCGCTCAAGGATGACATCACATCATCAATTTGTTCGGATGTATAATCTTCGGCAGGAAGCGCCGCATTAAGCTCGTCATGGGTAACAAAACCGCGTTCCTTGCCAAGCTTCATCAAGGTTTTGATGGTTTGCTGGGCAGCGTCAAGGCCGGCCGCTTCGGCTGCCTCTGGCGTATTCTGATCAGGTTCGGCTTGTTTTTTTGCTTTACTGGCCATTTTGTTGCTCATGTTCCTGTCCGGCTGTGCACGCAACCGAATGCGCTTGATCCGGTGTTGTTGCATCAAATGTCATTTGCCTGCCGTTTTGGCAAAGCCTGTGGGCAAAGGCCCGGTATTATCTATTTTTTGGGGGCGCCGGCCTGCGAAAACAATCCGGACTTACCGCCGACAAGTTGAAGTAATTCATCTAGATGTATCGCGGCTTTGTCATTTGACAATCTGCTCGGATCAAATGGCAGTCTGGCTTTCATGTCATCCCCCGTCACCGCCGCCAATACATCACCTAAATTCAATCCTTGTAGATGATAGTTTATCGCTGCTGCGTCAAGGTCTGGATCGCGGATTACCGCGTCAATAAGTGCTTTTTTCAGGCTTTCGAGTGATTGATCGCCCGAATCGAGCATCGACAACGCCTCAAAATTGGCAGAAACCAAGGATGGATGCGCCAATAATAGCGCCACAACCGCACGATGCCGATTAATCAGCCCTGTTTGCGGCCGAGACGCACGCCGCGGCGCCACCATTGACGATATGCCGCGAATTTGATTACGCATTGCGGCGATTCGGCTCTCGATTTCATCACCATAGGCGCTTCGTACCTGGTTATTGCCAATGCTGCGCACATGACCGCGAACCGCCTGCCAGAATTGCGCCCGCGCCTCGGGTTGGCGAATATCAAATTCAGCCTGAATCTGTTCCCACAGGCTATCAACAAGCGACCGCGCCGTGCCAATCACTTTGCGAAACCCTTCAGGCCCGCTTGCCGCAATCAGATCATCTGGGTCCTTGCCTTCGGGAAGCACCGCCAGCCGCGCCGAACGTCCGGGCTCTAAAAGCGGTAAAATCCGCTCAAGCGCGCGCGTTTGCGCCCGCTGCCCAGCAGCATCACCGTCAAAACATAGAACCGGCTCANCATGCAATTTCCACAACAGCGCAATCTGTTCGGGCGTCAAGGCCGTGCCAAGCGGTGCCACCGCCGCTGCGGCGCCGCTACGGTGAATTGCAATCACATCCATATAGCCTTCAGCAACGACAAGCGGCAGGTTCCGGCGAAGCCCCTCACGGGCTTGAACCCATCCATAAAGAACGGCTTTTTTCGAAAAAGTCGGCCCCTCGCCCGAATTCAGATATTTTGGCTGGGCGTCGCCAAGCGCTCGTGCACCAAAAGCAATGACCTTGCCTTGCCTGTTTTCAATCGGAAACATGACGCGGTCACGAAAATAATCATACAGGCTGCCATCACGATCCGATTTGCGGATCACACCAGCGGCAAGCATATCCTCATCGGAAAAGCCCTTATCCTTTAGCGCAGCGCGAAGACCCATTCGCGGCGAATAACCAATCCGAAAGGTTTTCACAATCGCCGAATCAAGCCCACGCTGTTTTAAATAGCGGGTTGCGTCACGGCCATCATCACGCCGCAATGCTGCTTCGAAAAACAAGGTCGTCTCTTCCAGAATATCAAGCGCGGCTTTTCGCTGACGTGATGCGGCTGGGTCTTGTGGTGCAGTGCGTGGCACGGCCAATCCGGCCATTTCGGCAAGGCGCTCAACCGCCTCCATAAATTCCAAACCGTCCATTTCACGAAGAAACGAAATCGCATCACCATGAACGCCGCATCCAAAGCAATGGTAAAACCCATCATCATCAACAACCGAAAAGGACGGGGTTTTTTCCGCATGAAACGGGCATAAACCGCTATGGCGGCGGCCTTTGCGAATCAGTTTTACCCGCCGCCCAACAACATCAGACAATGGCACGCGTTGGCGAAGATCTTCGATAAATTCGGGCGGCACCGCCATAATTCAAAGCTCCGCTTGGCTGGTCAGCTAAAGAGGTTCCAGTGATGGGGCCACTATCATCCAGTAACCANCATTACCGATATCACAAAATTGAGGGCCAAAACCACCAAATTTGGGCAAGAATGATCAATTTGACATCAGGCAGACATGATCAAAATGCAGCAAAACCACAATGAATAATGGGCGCATNCGGCATGCTGAAAAGACTGCTCAGCCTTTTCCCATTAGGGCCGTCTTGACCGCCTGGCTGGCGGCCGAAAAATCCATTTGGCCAGCGTAATTGCTTTTCAAAAAGCCCATTACCTGCCCCATATCTTTGACCGAAGCGGCGCTTGTCTGTTCGATGGCAGCAGCAATTGCTGCCGTCATTTCATCATCACTCAGCTGGGCTGGCAAAAATCCTTTGATGATGGCAATTTCGGCCTCTTCAGCGGCGGCCAGCTCTGGTCGCCCCCCATCATTATACATTTTTGCTGATTCGGTACGCTGCTTGATCATCGTCTGTAACAGACCAAGGATATCGTCATCGCTGATGCCATCGGGATTGCCATTGCCTCTTGCAGCGATGTCACGATCTTTCAAGGCAGCCATAATAAGCCGCATTGTGCCTAAAGCCGCTTGATCCTTATCCTTTAATGCCTGCTTCATTGCTGCTGCAATATTTTCGCGCATGAGAGTGTAATCCTTTATGAACCCAATGAAGGTATCGCCCCAACCGGCCGACGCGCTTTTACGCGACTAAAGCAATTGCCGCAAGCCCTCCTGCTTTGGCTTGACCAATGGCGTCTGCTCGGGTAAGACAACAGCCGTTTGGCAAACGTTGGTTTGCTAACGGGTTTCTTATAATAGGATATGGGATCAAATGGGGCAGAAAATCAAGTCTGGCCAGTATTTTGCTGCGCTTCGCGCCAATCGGGACAATCCGACAGCAGCCCTCGTTCTTGAAGATGGATCTGTCTTCACCGGCTATGGATTCGGTGCCGCCACCACCAATGTNGGCGAAATATGTTTCAATACATCAATGACTGGCTATCAGGAAATCCTAACCGATCCATCCTATGCTGGGCAGATCATTACCTTCACCTTCCCGCATATTGGCAANGTTGGCGCCAATGATCAGGATTTCGAGACCGCCACCCCGGCAGCCTTGGGATTGATCGTTCGCCAAGCCGTCACGAATCCGGCAAGCTGGCGGGCGACAAGTGATCTGGATAGCTGGCTGAAAACCTATAATTTGCCAGGCATCAGCGGCATTGATACGCGCGCCCTGACCCGCCGCATTCGCGATCTTGGCGCGCCGCGCGGCGCCTTGTGTCATACGCCTGATGGCAATATTGATATTGACGCGCTAAAGGCACAGGCCGCCGCATGGCCGGGTCTGAAAAACATGGATCTTGCGATTGATGTCACCTGCGACAACGCCCATGACTGGCGTCAGGGAAGCTGGCAGATGGACAAATCCAGCCATCTTGAAACACCATCTAAATATAAAGTTGTGGCCATGGATTTTGGCTGCAAACACAATATTCTGCGCAGTCTTGAAGATGCCGGCTGCGCGGTTCATGTTGTGCCTGCCCAGGCCACGGCGGACGAAATCATGGCTTTGCAGCCAGACGGGGTATTTTTATCGAATGGCCCCGGTGACCCGGCCGCAACCGCCGCTTATGCTGGCCCGCAGATCGCCAAGCTGATCGACCAAAATATGCCCGTTTTTGGCATTTGTATCGGCCATCAGCTCATGGCCTTGGCGCTTGGTGCCAAAACCCACAANATGGATCGTGGTCATCGCGGCGCCAATCATCCGGTCAAAGACCTTGCCACTGGCAAGATCGAGATCACCAGCCAGAATCATGGCTTTGTGGTCGATCCGGACAGCCTGCCTGCCGAATTGGAAGTGTCGCATATTTCGCTATTTGACCAATCTGTTGAAGGGCTGCGCCACACCAGCAAACCTGCCTTTTGTGTTCAATATCACCCCGAATCATCACCTGGACCCCATGATTCGCGGTATCTATTTGAACGATTTACCGACCTGATGGAAAAAACGAGAGCTTAAGATATGCCGCGCCGTAACGATATCAAATCTATTCTCATCATCGGCGCCGGCCCCATTATTATCGGGCAGGCCTGCGAATTCGACTATTCTGGCGCACAGGCCTGCAAGGCACTGAAAGCCGATGGATATCGCATCATTCTGGTGAATTCCAATCCAGCGACGATCATGACTGATCCGGACATGGCCGATGCCACCTATATCGAGCCAATCACCCCNGGCACCGTTGCCAAAATCATCGAAGCCGAGCGCCCTGACGCGCTATTGCCAACAATGGGNGGCCAAACCGCGCTGAATACCGCGCTTTCGCTTTATAATGATGGCACTTTGGAAAAATACGGCGTCGAAATGATTGGCGCACGAACCGCCTCAATCGAAATGGCCGAAGATCGCGAATTATTCCGTCTGGCGATGGAACGGATCGGGCTTGAATGCGCCCGCGCCAGCACTGTCAGTAATTTTGCCGATGCGTTGACTGCCCTTGATAAGGTTGGTTTGCCAGCGATTATCCGCCCCTCTTTCACCCTTGGCGGTGAAGGTGGCGGCGTTGCCTATAACCGCGCCGAATTCGAAACCATCGTTGGCAATGGTCTTCGCCTGTCGCCCGTTTCAGAAGTGCTGATCGAAGAATCACTTCTTGGCTGGAAAGAATTCGAGATGGAGGTTGTGCGCGACACGACCGACAATTGCATCATCATCTGTTCGATCGAAAATATTGATCCGATGGGTGTCCATACAGGCGATTCAGTTACCGTTGCCCCTGCCCTGACCCTGACCGACAAGGAATATCAGGTGCTTCGCGATGCGTCATTGGCGGTGCTTCGTGAAATTGGCGTCGATACTGGCGGGTCGAATGTGCAATTTGCCGTTTGCCCAAATACCGGCCGTGTCATTGTGATCGAGATGAACCCACGCGTCAGCCGCTCGTCAGCGCTTGCCTCAAAGGCAACTGGCTTTCCAATTGCCAAAGTTGCTGCCAAATTGGCTGTTGGCTATCGGCTTGACGAGCTGGTCAATGACATCACCGGCGTCACACCGGCCAGTTTCGAGCCAACCATTGATTATGTCGTGACCAAAATCCCGCGCTTTACCTTTGAAAAATTTGCCGGTGCCGAACAAAATCTATCGACCTCGATGAAATCGGTTGGTGAGGCCATGGCGGTTGGTCGGTCATTTGAGGAAAGCCTGCAAAAAGCGCTTCGGTCGATGGAAATTGGTCTAACAGGTCTGAATAATGTCGATATGCCTGCGCCTGATAGCGCACTTGGCGAAGATCCGCTTCGCGGCTGGCTTGGCGAGCTGGTTCCAAACCGGATTTTGCGCATTGCGATGGCGCTGCGAAGCGGCATGTCAATTGCTGAAGTGCATAGCGCAACAAGCTGGGATATCTGGTTTCTGGAACGGATTGCGGCCATCATTGATGCTGAAAATGCCGTTATTGATAACGGCTTGCCTGATGATGCCGTATCGCTTCGCCATCTAAAATCGCTTGGCTTTGCCGATAGCCGCCTTGCCGAGCTTGCCAATCTTGATGATGCCACCGTTCGCGCGATGCGCGTAACCGCAGGGGTCAAACCCGTCTATAAACGGATCGATACTTGCGCTGCCGAATTCGCATCTGATACGGCCTATATGTATTCAACCTATGAAGTCACCGATCAGGCCGAATGTGAGTCTGATCCGAGTGACCGGAAAAAAATTGTCATCCTTGGTGGCGGGCCAAACCGCATTGGCCAGGGAATCGAATTTGACTATTGCTGTGTCCATGCTTGCTATGCGTTGTCCGAAGCTGGCTATGAAACCATCATGATCAATTGTAATCCGGAAACGGTTTCAACCGATTATGACACGTCCGACCGGCTGTATTTTGAGCCTTTGACCGACGAAGATGTGATTTCGGTTATCAAGCGCGAAGCCGAAAATGGCGATCTGCGCGGCGTCATCGTCCAGCTTGGTGGGCAAACCCCACTGAAAATCGCCGCCGCCTTGGAAGCCGAGGGCATTCCCATCCTTGGCACCAGCCCAGATGCAATCGATCTTGCTGAAGATCGCGAACGCTTTCAAAAACTATTGCAAAAGCTGGATCTGTTGCAGCCCGAAAATGGCATCGCCCATTCCGCCGAAGAAGCACGTGCGATCGTTGACCGTATTGGCCTGCCGGTTGTGATCCGGCCATCCTATGTTCTTGGTGGGCGGGCGATGGAAGTCGTTCACCAAATTGCCGATCTTGAACGCTATATGCGTGATGCCGTTGTTGTATCGGGAAGCAACCCTGTCTTGATTGACCGCTTTCTCAATAATGCCATCGAAGTTGATGTTGATGCGCTATGCGATGGTACTGATGTCTATATTGGTGGCATCATGGAACATATCGAAGAAGCTGGCATTCATTCCGGTGATTCGGCCTGTTCATTACCGCCACAGCATTTATCTGACGATATTCTTGCCGAAATTCGCCGCCAAACCTCAGAACTTGCCTTTGCCTTGAATGTTGTCGGATTGATGAATATCCAATTCGCCATCCGTGAAGATAAAATCTATCTTCTCGAAGTTAATCCGCGGGGCAGCCGCACTGTGCCGTTTGTGGCGAAAACCACCGGCGTTCCCCTTGCCAAAATCGCGTCACGCGTCATGGCTGGTGAAAAGCTGGCAAGCTTTCATCTCAAGGATCTTGATTTGCCGCATGTTGCTGTCAAAGAAGCGGTCTTCCCATTTGCACGATTCCCCGGTGTCGATGTGTTCCTTGGCCCTGAGATGAAATCGACTGGCGAAGTCATGGGCATTGACCGCAGCTTTGGCGCGGCATTTTCCAAAAGCCAGCAAGGTGCCGGTGTTGATCTGCCGCTATCGGGTACTGTCTTTATTTCGGTCAAGGATGAAGACAAACAAGCCTTTGTCGAAATTTGTCGCAATCTTGTCGAAGATGGCTTTAAGATTCTGGCGACAGGCGGCACCACCGATGCCTTGAATGCGGCTGGTGTTCCAGCAACACGGATCAACAAAGTCATGGAAGGTAGGCCGCATGCGGTTGACGCGATGCTGTCTGGCGAGATCCAACTTGTTTTCAACACCGCCAAGGGTGCTGGGGCGATTAAGGATTCTTTCTCGCTTCGGCATAACGCTCTTACCAATAAAATTCCCTATTACACAACGGTTTCAGGAAGCCGCGCAGCGGCTGAGGCAATTCGCGCCCTCCGTCAGGGACAGCTTGGNGTCCGCACGTTGCAGGATTATCTTGCAGATATTAAGCGTTAACCGTTAACCTACCGTAATACTATTGGGTAACGCCGCTTTGCGGCCCGCGTAAATGGATTATTAAAACGATGGAAAAAATACCTTTCACCCCACAAGGGCTGAATGTCATTAAAGAAGAGCTTGCGCATCTGAAAGGCACTGAACGTCAGGCCGTGATTAATGCCATTGCCGTTGCCCGCGAACATGGNGACTTGTCAGAAAATGCCGAATATCACGCCGCGCGTGAAAAACAGTCATTCATTGAAGGTCGCATTTCCGAGCTTGAAGATGTGACAAGCCGTGCCGAAGTTATCGATGCGGAAAAATTAAATGGTGAAAAAGTGACCTTTGGCACAAGTGTCGGGGTTGTTGACGAAGAAACCGACGAAGAATCGCTGTATCACATTGTCGGGCCTTACGAGACCGATATTTCCAAGCGCATGATTTCAACATCATCACCTGTTGCCCGTGCGGTCATTGGCAAAAGTGTTGGCGACTCAGTTGAGGTGCAAACCCCAGGCGGCGTGCGATCTTATGAGATATTGTCGATCGCCCTGTTTGACATCACCAAGGTCTAGCCAAACCACAAGGCACCGATAGCCACAGTCTGGCCAGCTCTTTTTGACTTNCCNTATCGTTTCAAAGGCATGCCGATGAACCGATCCGGCAGTTCGCTAGCTTTGGTTGATTGGCACGCCAACAAGCTGTTTTGCCGACCGGATCGACAGGGCGGTTTTCACATGGCTGACATTTTTTGCTGGTGTCAGATGGCCTGTCAGGAATTTCTGGAAATCATCCCAATCATGGGCAACTATTTTCAATAGAAAATCAGTCTCGCCCATCAGCATATGGCATTCGCGCACTTGCGGCCATGTCGATACCAGCGTTTCAAAATCCTGCAAATCGGTTTCAGCCTGGCTGGTCAAACCAACAAAGGCAAACACCTGAACGCTATAGCCAAGCGCATCCGAATCAATATCGGCATGATAGCCTTTGATTATACCGGCATCTTCCAATGCGCGGACCCGCCGAAGACATGGCGGCGCCGAAATACCGGCATTTTTGGCAAGATCGACATTCGTCATGCGCCCATGATCTTGCAAATCACGCAAAATCTGTCGATCAACCGAGTCCAGTTTTATTTTTTCAGCCATAAATACAGCGCCAGCAGTGATAAAGCGTTACGTTAAGACCTGCATAATAGACGCGCCACACATCATTCGACAAGCGCTATTGCGTAATATTATTGCCTGAAGACCGCGCCCAAGTTACTTATAGTTATCAAGCTGACCAAGATGGAGACAACGCTTTGCCCGCATGCACCCCTTTGACCCCTTCGGGCAAAAACACCAAAATCAACGGTGCAAATTCCCAGATTTGGGTGGTTAGCGATGGCACGGCAGGCATGCGGTTACAGGCCATTGCGCTTGGCGATGCGTTGGTCGGCGCCAACATAACAAACCAGACCAGCCTTGCCGACATCATCATAACACCATCTTGCTGGCTCCGGCACCTGCCGCGCCTTGTCCCTTTCTTGCCAAAAGCCTTGCTATCTTCATTGCTTGGGTCGATTGCAACGCGCCTAAACCAGGATAAACCGGCAGTCATTATCACTTGTGGTCGACGCATGGCGGGAACATCAATTGCCCTAAACCATCTGTCAAAAGCGAATGGGGCTGGCACGCGCACAATCCATATTCAAGATCCGCGTCTACCACCACATTATTTTGATATTTTGATCGTGCCACAGCATGATCCGGCACGCGGCCCGAATGTCCTGACAAGCATGGCATCGCTAAACCGTCTTGATAAGTCCAAGATCGCCGATGCAGCAAATCAGCTTGGCGATAAATGGACTGGTCTTCCCGCGCCGCGGGTGGCGGTTCTGCTTGGTGGGGCCAACCGGCGCTATGGCATTTCGGCGATAATGGCAAAGGATATGGCGAAAAGACTTGCCGATTTTGCCACCAAAACAGGTGCCAGCCTTGCCCTAATCCCGTCACGGCGAACGCCTGCCAATCTTGTCGCCCATCTCACTGCCGCGCTGGGGCCATTGCCCTATGCGGTTATGGATCAGGCCGAAAACAACCCCTATCCGGGAATTTTGGGGCTGGTTGATGCGGTGATTGTTACATCTGATTCGGTCAATATGATATCTGAGGCGACGGTCACCGGCCTGCCAATTCTCATTGCCGAATGGCAAAGCGAAACCGGCCGGATTGGCGCATTTCATGATGCGATGATGACCGCGGGGCATATTGCGCCATTACGCGATCATCTTCCGCAAAAAGGCTTTGCCCCGCTTTTTGAAATGCCCGCAATTGTAAAATCAGTTTTGGCACGACTGGACCGCTAGATTACCGCCAGCGGAGCCAATGCAGATTAGTGAAATAATTTGCGGTTATCATTGGGGAACATACCGTCATAAAGACCGGCAACCTGTTCGGCATATCCGTTATAGATTTGCGTTTTTACATTCTTATTACTGCCAAGCAGCCGCTCGGTTTCTTGCGACCAACGCGGATGCGGCACTTCGGGATTCACATTCGCCCAAAATCCATATTCACGCGCATTTAACTGTTCCCAAAAAGACACGGGCTGTTGATCGGTAAAGGTGAAACGCGTGATCGATTTGACCGATTTAAACCCATATTTCCACGGTGCTACCAACCGGATTGGCGCGCCGTTCTGAGCTGGCATTGGCTTGCCATAAATGCCCGTCGCCAGAAAGGCCAGTTCATTTGTGGCTTCGGCAAGGGTCAGCCCCTCAACATAGGGCCATGGATACCAGCTTTGCTTTTGTCCGGGGGCAATTGATGGATCAAGAAAGGTTTCCATCTGCAAATATTTGGCTTCGGGCTTTGGATTTGCCAGCTTGACCAAATTGGCCAATGGCACCCCACTCCACGGCACGGCCATCGCCCATGCCTCAACACAGCGATGCCGGTAAAGTCGTTCCTCAAGCCCACCTATCTTGGCGATCAGATCTTCGGCATCAAGCTGCATTTCAGTTTCAACCAGACCATCAATTGTAACCACCCACGGATCGGTAACCAGCTTTTGCGCGCGTTTACGGATATTCTTTGATGATCCAAATTCGTAAAAATTCGTATAGGTGGTTGCATCATCTTCGGGCGTGATATCACGATCTAGCCGATAGGCCATATTACGCGNCGCTGGATAGCCCTCGATGGCAGCTGCCGCGGCAGCGGCAAACCCGCCAACACCAGTCAAGGCCGTTGTCAGTCCAAGACCGGCAAAGCCTGCAGCGCGAAGCCATTCGCGGCGGTTTAGGTAAATATGTTCAGATGTTGCATCTGCTTCAGCCATTGCCCAGCTTGGGCGTTTTTTGATCAGCATTGACCATCTCCTTCAGCGACACGGCGTTGGTGATCTTCATTTGTAATGGTTTAATATGGCAAATATGCGGCATAAAACCTGCGCAATTATGTCTGCTGCAATATCAGATTTTTACGTCAGGCTGGCGGTTACTTTGGCAATTCTTTGCATCGCATCGGCCAAAACATCATCAGCCGCGGCATAAGAGATTCTGAAATAGGGCGACAGACCAAAGGCAACGCCCGGCACCACCGCCACTTCACCCGCCGCAAGAAGATAGCTGACAAAATCACTGTCGCTTTCGATGATTTTGCCATCTGGCCGCTTTTTGCCAATCAATTTGGCAATCGAGGGATACACATAAAAGGCCCCATCGGGAAGCGGGCAATCAATCCCGTCAATATCGTTCAGCGCAGTGCAAACAAGCTGGCGGCGACGGGCAAAAGCAGCGCGGTTTTCAGCCATGAAATCCAACGGCCCGTCAAGCGCAGCAATGGCAGCATATTGCGCCATTGAATTCGGACTTGATGTTGATTGCGATTGCACCTTTGCCATGGCTTTGATCAACGGCACTGGCCCGCTGCCATATCCAATGCGCCAGCCTGTCATGCAATAGGATTTCGACACGCCATTGACGGTTAGAATACGATCTTGCAGATCCGGCGCAATCGTTGCCATCGTCGCAAATTGGAAATCGTCATAGACCAGATGTTCATAGATATCGTCACTAATCAAATGCAATTGCGGATGGCGGCGCATGACCGCGGCAAAAGCCAGCAAGTCATTTGCATCATAGCCAACCCCGCCAGGGTTTGATGGGCTGTTAAGGATAAGCCATTTACTATTCGGCGTAATGACCGCTTCCAGATCTTCGGCGCTAATCTTCATGGGGTTAGCACCGCTTCCCTTTACAAAGACTGGCTTTGCCTCGCAAATTTCGACAATACCAGCAAAGCTAACCCAATAGGGTGTTGGAATAATCACTTCATCGCTAGGGTTCAAACTGGCCATCAACGCATTAAACAAAACCTGCTTGCCGCCAGTGCTAACCGTAATCATATCAGGCGTACAGGCAACATTGTTTTCACGCGCAAATTTCCGGCAGATCGCTTCCTTCAATTCGGGAATACCATCAACTTGCGTATATTTTGTTTTGCCTGCCTTCATCGCCGCAATCGCAGCATCCTTGATATGCTGCGGCGTATCAAAATCGGGCTCGCCAGCAGCAAGGCCAATCACCTTGCGGCCTGCCGCTTTCATATTCAATGCCATGTCGGTAATCGACACTGTTGGTGATGGCGCGATGCGGTTTAGCCTGTCCGAAATAAGGCCCATTGATCCAGTCTCCTTTTCCCTTTCAAATTTATGGGGTGCTTTGTGGTCTGGGACAAGTGCTTTTCGCCACGCCCCCTTTCTTCTTTGGGCGAACATGCCTATCTTAGAGGCATGACCGAAACCAGCAACGACAAGCTAATCATCACCCGATCAAGCGGCCCAGCAAATTTTGACCTAACGTCAGAATTTAAACCGGCTGGTGATCAGCCAACCGCGATTGCCGAATTGATCGAAGGCATTCAAACCGGCGAACGCGACCAAGTGCTGCTTGGGGTGACAGGATCAGGCAAAACCTTTACCGCCGCGCATGTCATCCAGCAGATCAAGCGGCCAACGCTTATTCTGGCGCCAAACAAAACACTGGCAGCCCAGCTATATGGCGAGATGCGGTCGCTATTTCCCAATAATGCGGTCGAATATTTCGTTTCCTATTATGATTATTACCAGCCCGAGGCCTATGTGCCTCGATCCGATACCTATATCGAAAAAGAATCGTCAATCAATGAACAGATTGACCGTATGCGCCATTCAGCGACCCGCGCGCTTCTTGAACGGGACGACGTCATCATTGTTGCTTCAGTATCTTGCATCTATGGTATCGGTTCGGTTGAGACCTATTCCAGCATGACGATGAAACTCACTGCAGGTGAAACTGTTTCACGGCAAGATTTGCTGCGCCAGCTGACCGAGCTTCAATATCGCCGCAATGATACAAATTTTGTGCGTGGCGCATTTCGGGTTCGCGGTGACTCGGTTGAAT
>JGI26082J51739_10001483_pt1 | contig 14713 bp, 9 predicted proteins | sample SaaInl5LU_22_DNA_FD_51739 | JGI IMG/M metagenome (IMG submission 51739)
CAGAAGCTTGAATTACCTTAAGGCCTTTTTGTCGAGGCGCTAGTTTTTCGATATCGTCAAATCCTGATGCCGACTTAGTGCCAGCTTCCAGTGATAAGGCTTTTTGGCCACCAGTCATCAATAAATATACGTCGGCTAAAATTTCCGCATCTAATAACGCACCATGTAACTCTCTATGCGAATTATCAATACCATACTCACGACACAATGCATCCAAGTTATTACGCTGACCAGGGCGCATCTTTTTAGCTAGCACTAACGTATCTAACACTGTGCAAAATTGTTCCGTTCGACGCAATGCAGTTGCAGGGTTAATCGCAAATTCCATATCCATAAATCCGACATCAAACGGTGCGTTATGAATGACTAATTCTGCGCCATCAATAAAATCGATAAATCCTTGTGCAATATCTTTGAATACCGGCTTGTCTTGCAAAAATTCATTGGTAATCCCATGCACAGCAATTGCTTCAGGATCGCTATCTTGCATTGGGTTAATATAGACGTGGTAATGATTACCGGTTAATTTTCGATCAACAAGCTCTACACACCCTATTTCAATAATCCGATGACCTTGAGTAAAATGCTCACCCGATTCACGGCTCATACCGGTTGTTTCAGTATCTAGGATAATTTGGCGCATAGCTATTCTCGTTTTTATGATATGGTAAATGGAGTATATCAATTCTAGAAAAAAGGCATAAGTAAAACGTGCAAGAAGTTCATATTTTTACCGATGGTAGTTGTTTGGGTAACCCAGGTCCTGGTGGCTATGGCGCAATTTTAATTTATGGTGATCATCGCAAAGAGCTTGCCGAAGGTTATGCCGCAACCACGAATAATCGTATGGAGTTACTGGCTCCGATTAAAGCATTAGCGTCATTACGCAAACCGTGCAAGGTGATCCTCACTACCGATAGCCAATATGTAAAAAATGGCATTAATCAGTGGATCCATAACTGGCGTAAAAATGGCTGGAAAACGAGTAACAAAAAACCCGTTAAAAACGCCGATTTATGGCAAGCACTTGATGCTGCAGTGCAACCTCATACCATCGACTGGCGCTGGGTCAAAGGTCACTCAGGTCATCCTGAAAATGAACGATGTGATGATTTAGCACGCGAAGCTGCTGAGCTTGCTGCAAAAGGTAATAGTCAAATTGATAGCGGTTACCAACCGAGTTAATGCCCCGAAACGCATTGACGCAATATTAAATCTATTGATCTAATGTAATTCCGCGTATAATTATTAGTTAAAATACTACAAGTGTAATCGTCCTTATGTCTAAAGTTTATCTTCACCCTACCCGAGAAAAATCCTTATTACGCAGACACCCATGGGTGTTCAGTAAAGCTGTAGAGCGCACTGAAGGACGTTGTCAACGCGGAGATACCGTAGACGTTTATAGCTCAGAAAATGTCTGGTTAGGTCGTGGTGCTTTTTCTCCTGATTCACAAATTAGAGTGCGGATTTGGACATTTGAGCCAAACCAATCTATTGATAATGTGTTTTTTAGTCAACGTATCCAGACTGCTATCGCTGTACGTCAACACATGATCAAAGAAGCCAACACGAATGCATATCGAGTTATTGCCGCTGAATCTGATGGTTTACCAGGGGTAACCGTCGATAAATATGCTAATGTGCTTGTACTACAACTCCTAGTGCAGGTGCTGAAAAGCATCGCGATAAAATCATATGGTCATTGAACAAATGCTTTCCTGAACATCGCATATATGATCGTAGTGATGTAGAAGTTCGCAAAAAAGAAGGTTTAGAGCCAATCAAAGGTCCCGTTCAAGGGGTTGTGGATGCGCCGATTGAAATCCATGAAAATGATGTAAAGATTATCGTCGATATTGAAAACGGCCATAAAACCGGCTTTTATTTAGATCAGCGTGACAATCGCTATATTTCAGCACAATACATGCAGGACGCGCAGGTATTAAATTGCTTTTGCTACACCGGTACCTTTGCCAGCTATGCCTTAAAATATGGCGCAGCGCATGTGACTAATGTCGATGTGTCGCAACCTGCACTAGATATGGCTAAACAGCATTTAATCATTAACGGTCTGGATGTTGAGCAAGCGAGTTTCGTTAAAAAAGACGTGTTTGAGTTACTACGTGATTACGCCAATAGCGAGTCGATGTTCGATCATATCGTGCTCGATCCACCAAAGTTCGTTGATTCTAAATCCACACTAAATCGGGCTGCAAGAGGTTATAAAGATATCAATTTGTATGCAATGAAATCGATTAAATCTGGCGGTTATTTAAGTACGTTTAGCTGCTCTGGATTGATGAGTGCCGAATTATTTCAAAAAATTGTAGCAGATGCAGCATTGGATTCAGGTCGTGAAGTCCGGATCATCAAGCGCTACTCACAAGCCAGTGACCATCCAGTCGCAACTAATTTTCCTGAAGGGTATTATTTGAAAGGATTGTTGTGCCAAGTGTTTTAAACATACCAATTACTTGCTCCCCCCTCTAACATTGAGGGGGCATGATCGTTAAGTTAGTTCATCTTATGAAACTTAACGCCAATCAAATAACCACCTTCTTGTGCAATCGGCTCTCTAGCGACTTCAGCATTAGCAGATAATGATGGGATCTCACGATTTTGCGAATCAATTTCTATATCTAATATCGTTCCCAATGGAATCGCTTTGGAACTAACTTGAAACGCCATACCTGTCGCGCTCAAGTCTTTACATGTACCAAATAATACCTCACCATCAAGTACTATTTTGCACTGTGAATTAATTAACATACGATAAAAATTACGGTTTTCTTCATAAGCTAGCATCTTTGAATTCCTTTTAAGACAAATTAGTATACTTAACGTTTAGATGCTGGAGAACACTTTGTCAACATTTAGACCGCATTTAGTGCCTGTTCAATACGTTTTACCGAAATTGGGTAAGCCGTACCTAGTTGTTGTGCAAAAAATGACACCCTCAATTCTTCAATCATCCATCTGACTTCTATTAGGTTATCGGGCATCACTTCCCCATGTTGAATACTTTTACATTTTTTTTCGTAATGACCGGTTACTTTATCAATTTGCACTTGATGTAAACGGTCTTTAGTCGGATCAATTTTTAATTTTTCGACTCGTTTTTCAAGTGCTTGTAAATACCGATTCCAATCATCTAACTTCACAGTACTGGTCACAAATACAAACTGTTTAAAGACTAATGAATCCAAATGTGACTTGATATGCCCCACCGCCTCAAGCATCGTTAACGGAATACTGCCTTTAGTCGATTTTTGAATACGATTGGCACAGGTTAAACCCGTTTCAATTTTTGCGGTAATCGCTAATACTTCTTCATTAATATGTTCTCGCACAAAATCACACACTTGCTTAAATTCTTCTTCATGTCGAATATCGCTTTGTTTATCAGCCTGAAATTGCCTTACTAAATGCGCAATACCCGCTAGGATGCAATCGTCAATTAAATCTTTTACATTGCCAAAGGGATTAAAATATAAGCCCAACTTAGCTTTATTCGGCAGTTTTTCTTGTACATACTTTAATGGTGATGGGATAGCTAATTGAATTAACTTGTACAGACCTAACTGATGCGCAGCATGCGCTTCATGTTCTAAATCAAACAATTCAATAGCGACGTTGTGTCGTTTCGCAACCAGTGCAGGGTAGCCTTTAATCGCAAAACCGGAAGTTTTATGAGTAAAAGTTGACGGTAACTCCCCAAAATCCCATTGTGTAATATTATCTCGCTCCAGTTCAGGACTGGCGACTTGTTCTAACGTATCTTTGATTTTATTTTGTAATTGCGCTTGCAGTTGTGGTAAATCACGTCCTGTAGCAATCACATTATGCTGTTCACCCATTACCACAAACCGCATTTTTAAATGAAGTGGTAATGACGCTAAGGCGTCTTGCTCAAGCCAATCGTCGACCGTAACTTTAACTCCTGTCATCGTAAACAACGCATGTGCCAATGCATCGATCAATGCGATAGGCGCGCCTTGTTTGTCAACTGCCGAGAGCTTTTGTAAACATGCTTCTGCATAATCAGGTACAGGAACAAAATTTCGACGTAAGCGTTTGGGTAATGCCTTGAGCAAACACACGATCAATTCATGTCTAAAGCCAGGTACCAACCAATCAAAACCTAAGTTTTTAACTTGGTTTAGCAGTCCTATTGGGATAAACATGCTGACGCCATCATCAGCTTGGTTAGGTTCAAACACATATTCTAAAGGTAAACTAATGTTGCCTTGTTTCCATGCATCAGGATAGGCATTGGGGTTTATTGCATCCGGATCTTTGCGAAATACCAGCTCAGGATCAAAGGTCAAATCACTGTCTTTGTGCTGCTTAAACCATTTTCTAAAGGTCGCTTCACTAACCACATGTTCGGGGAGTTTTTCAGCATAAAAATCACCTAAGACTTGTTCATCGACCAACCAATCACGACGTCGAGATTTGGCTTCTAACTCATGCCCTAACGTTAATAACGCTTGGTTATCCCCTAAAAATTGATAGTTGAGCTTAGTTAACCCATTGACGAGTCCTTCACTAATAAACAAGCCTTGTGCAACTTGCGGATCCCGTTCCGATATGTGCACAACACGGCGAGGGATCAGCGGTAAACCAAACAAAGTGACTTTTTCATAAGCTTGCGCCGCACCTTGTTTCTTTGACCAAAACGGTTCACTCAAACTCGACTTAGATAAGTGCTCACATAAAGGTTCAATCCAATGTGGTTCGATTTTGGCCACCACACGAGCAAATAATTGTGACGTTTCAACCAATTCAGCAGCCATCATCCACTTAGGCGCTTGCTTTGCCATGGGAGAACCAGGAAAAATCATCAACTTGCTGTTACGTGCCCCTAAATATTCTCGCCCTTTGTCTTTTAAACCCAAATGGGATAATAACCCCGTCGCTAAACTAATATGAATATCATCATAATCAGGTGTTTGTTGATCAGATTGGATCTGCAGCTCTTTTAATGATTGATTGATCTGCGAGATGATATCTTGCCACTCGCGCATCCGCATATAATGCACAAAATTGCTTTTACACCATTTGCGCACTTGGTTTTGAGTTAAGTTCGCTTGCTGCTCACAAAAAGCCGAATATAAATTTAAAATACTAATAAAATCAGATTGTTTATTTGCAAATTGTTGATGCGCTTCATCAGCAGCTTGTTGCTTTTCACGAGGACGTTCTTTGGGATCTTGAATCGATAATCCTGCAGTAATAATGACGACTTCATGCAAGGCACGATGTTCTTGAGCAGCAATGACCATGCGTGCATAACGCGGATCAATCGGTAAACGTGCAATCTGCTTGCCTAATGGCGTCAATGAAGGACGTTTTTTATGTAAGTTAATCGCTTGTAACTCTTGCAACAAGCGATAGCCATCAGTAATAAAGCGAGGATCAGGCGGTTGCACAAATGGGAAATCAGCAATATCACCTAAGCCAAGTGATAACATTTTTAGGATAACCGACGCAAGATTCGTGCGTAAAATTTCCGGATCGGTAAACTCACTGCGTCCTAAATAATCATCCTCGGCATATAAGCGTATACAGATACCATTAGCTACTCGTCCACAGCGTCCTGAGCGTTGATTAGCTGAAGCTTGTGAAATCGCTTCAATCGGCAAGCGCTGAACTTTAGACCGGTACGAATAACGCGATATCCGCGCAAATCCGGGATCAATGACATATCTGATCCCAGGTACCGTCAATGAGGTCTCGGCGACGTTGGTGGCAAGCACAATACGTTGACCGGTATGCGAGGAAAAAATTTTATTTTGCTCGGCTGCGGATAAACGCGCATACAACGGCACCACTTCAAGATTTGACCATAGTTGTTTTTTTAATAGCTGTTCGGTTTCACGGATCTCTCGTTCACCACTCAAAAATATTAAAATATCACCGGGTTTTTCTTTCCTAAGCTCCGTTACCGCATTAACAATACCTTGCCCAACATCGATATCATCATCGTCATCAACCAATGCACGATAGCGCATTTCGACAGGATAAGTTCGCCCACTAACGCTGATAATAGGGGCATCAAAAAAGTGTTTGGCAAATCGTTCAGGATCAATGGTCGCTGAGGTAATAATCAGCTTTAAATCGGGACGTTTGGGTAGTAACTGTCTTAAGTACCCTAATAAAAAATCAATATTGAGACTACGTTCGTGGGCTTCATCAATGATTATGGTGTCGTATTGATGTAAAAAACGATCATGCTGGATCTCTGCTAACAAAATCCCATCCGTCATTAATTTTACATGTGTGTCTTGATTACCATGATCACTAAAACGAATTTTAAACCCAACAGACTGCCCTATTTCAGTATCAAGTTCCTCTGCAATCCTTGCAGCGACACTGCGAGCCGCCAAGCGACGTGGTTGTGTGTGAGCAATCGTCCCAGTGACGCCTCTACCTAGCTCCAAACACATTTTAGGAATTTGCGTGGTTTTACCTGAACCTGTTTCACCGGCAATAATCACTACTTGGTGGTCAAGGATGGCTTGCTTGATATCGTCTTGGCGTTCACTAACTGGTAAATCTGGATAAGTGATTTTGGGTAACGCCTGGCGACGCTCCTTTACACGTGTTTGCGATAAATTAATCTGAGCGACTAATTTACTTAAGCCAGTGGCGAGTTTTTCACCATCTAATGCTTGAATTTCGCGATAACGACGGGTAAAACGAAAACGATCCTTGCCCATACATAGGGCAAGTTGGTCAGTAAATAATGCATGTTGGGCTATGTCACTTGCAGTCAGCCCAGCAGGAACAACAGGTTCAGTCATAAAAAAATATTATTATCGGTAAATGGCAACGCTCATTTTACCATGAATATCGATACTCGCGCGATACATGCCTTCAGTATTAAATGGCATAGCGATATTACCCGCTGTATCAATAGCGATAACCCCACCCGAACCATCCGCCTCAACTAACACCTCATTAACCACTTTATCAGCAGCCGCTTGCAACGTTAATCCTTGATATGCCATGCGTGCACAAATATCTGCCGCTACTTGATAGCGAATAAAATACTCACCATGTCCCGTTGCAGAGACGGCACAACTATCGTTATCTGCAAACGTTCCCGCCCCAATAATTGGAGAATCGCCAATCCGACCATANCGCTTGGCNGTCATTCCGCCTGTTGACGTGCCAGCCACGACGTTACCTTGCTGGTCTAATACAACGGCTCCGACGGTCCCAAATTTATAATCTTTAAATTCAAGTAACTCAGTCTGTGAGTAGGCAATCGCGCGTTTGGCTTTTTGTAACGACTTCAATCGTCGTTCGGTATCAAAAATATGATTGTCTACTTGGGCGAGTCCTTGTTCTTGAGCAAACTCTTCAGCACCGCTACCACTGAGCATAACATGGACAGAATGGTTCATGACTGCTTGTGCTGCGGCAATCGGACTGGCTATGGTTTTCACGCCGGATACCGCACCAGCAAGACGCTCAGCACCATGCATAATTGACGCATCTAACTCATGTTCACCGGCATAAGTATAAACCGCACCAATACCGGCGTTAAATAAGGGCGATTGCTCCAATATCTGAATCGCACTGATAACAGCGTACTGCCCATCTTTACCGGCTTTTAACTGAGCATATCCAGCGCGTAATGCTTCTTCTAGTTTCGCTCGATATTGTTGTGCTTGTTGTTCCGATAAATTCGCTTTGGTAATCGTACCAGCCCCACCATGTATGGCGATGGCTATTGGGTTTGTTGAGACCGTTGATAATGGTGTATCTTTCACTAAATTTGCTTGTAACATCCACGGTGTAACCAGCATGGTCGTTATTACAGCGGTGACTAGAGGATTGTGTCGTTGTCTAAGCGTGTTCATTGATTTAGCCTGTAATGCATTTATCATCCTAATACCCTTAAGATATTTATCCTGTTGCCGTTAATATCATAAGAATATAACAATGGATGTCGGCAAAGGAAAGCAGAAACGACGCATAGACAATCTATGCCAGCGGTCTAGTTCATCTCAGGGATCATTTGCATTTTCAAAATGCTCAACAAACGCCAAGCAATCTAAAAAGACAAGACTGATTTTTTTCATAACAGCTTCCTGACCACTTCGATTATTNGAAAGTCTATTTCACCTTGAAAATTGCAATCCTTTCATNCCNATTAATAACGTGCTATTTTCTATTTTATTCATACATTAAATACTCATTCATTATAGGCGCATGCNGATATGNCACAACAATCAACACCAAGCTTTTTATTCCATGATTATGAGACTTGGGGCATATCACCACAACATGACTACCCGTGCCAGTTTGCAGCAATCCGAACTGATTTGTCCCTCACCCCTATTGATGAACCAATTAATATTGTTGCTAAAATCCACCCAGATTATTTACCCCATCCAAGGGCTTGTTTAGTTACTGGCATCACGCCACAGTCCACATTAGAACATGGCTTAACTGAATACGCGTTCATGCGACAAATTCAACAACAAATGAGTGAAGCGAATACCTGTACTATCGGCTATAACTCCGTTAAATTTGATGATGAATTCACTCGATTTAGTTTGTTTAGAAACTTTTATGATCCGTATCAGCGTGAATGGCAAAATGGCAACAGTCGCTGGGATATTATTGATTTGGTGAGAGCATGCTATGCACTTCGTCCAGAAGGCATTGTGTGGCCAGAAAATGAAAAAGGCTTACCCAGCTTTAAACTAGAGGCGCTAACCCAAGCAAATGGTGTGGCGCATGAGCAAGCACATGATGCATTAAGTGATGTTTATGCGACCATCGCTATTGCGAAACTCATTCAAACGACGCAACCAAAATTATTTGCCTATGCTTATCATTTTCGTTCCAAGCAGGCCGTTGTGGATTTACTAGAACAACATTGGCGTCAAACATTGCTTTACATTAATCCTTACCGTTCAGCTAAACATGGATGTATAAGTTATATAGTGCCCATTTGCGCCCATCCTACCAATAGTAATGCTACTATTTGTGTTGATTTAACCAAAGACTTTACCCCCCTTTTAACGTTCAATGCCAGTGAGCTGCAAGCAATCCGTTATGTTAAACGCGAAGATAGAAATGCTGACACGCCTGATTTTGCTGCGCTGGAAATAAAACACAATCAATGCCCTTTCATCGCCAAAACCAATACTTTGTCACCGGCTCGAGCTCAAGAGCTTGAACTGGACTTGCCGTTAATTGAAGCACGCTTAGTAAAGTTAAACACTGCGCTCATGTCGATTGATGCCCCGCAACTCTTAGCACGAATCAGCCAAATTTTTGTACGGGAGTTTGAAGATGAATCGGTTGATGTAGAGGCGAGCTTGTATAGTGGAGGCTTTTTAAGCAAAGCCGAAAAGGATTTTTGTACCTCCATACATTATGCAACGCCAGAAGCGTTGCCAACATTGATTAAACGCAGCCCTACGCCAAGGTTAGCGGAGTTGTTATTGCGTTTTATCGGGCGTAACTACCCCGAACAACTGACTTCTGGTCAACTTACTTCCGAGCAACAAACAACATGGCACAACCATTGTTTACAACTCACTCAGCCTATGGTTAATAAACTATCATTCAATCAATACTTTGCAGAAATTGAGCAATGCAAAACGATGTATGCGTTAAATTCGCCACAACAAATCGTCTTAGACGGATTGTTCGAATATGGCAGAGAGCATCCGTTCTATGCAGAATAATTCAAGTAAAACATCAATCGCGCAGATAACATTAGATAAGAAATTTATTAACACATGGATTGGNGTATAAATGGTGTNTGAAAATGCAAGGNGTTACTCTAAACCAGTGTTGCGGATCCGGAAAGGTTGTTTGATAAATAGCTTTTCAATTTCATTTTTCGATACTGCGGCACTGTAATAATACCCTTGCACGTAATCACAATTTGCGATGTTGATTTTTTCTAGTGCAGCCTTCGTTTCAATCCCTTCTGCAACCACTTTAATATTGAGGTTATGACACGTTTTTACCAAATTGTTGATTAACAATTGCGTATCTTGGTTGTACTCAATATCTTCAAGTAATGCTCGATCTAACTTAAGTACATCTATTGGCAGTTTAGTCAGATACGCAAACGATGAATAGCCCACACCAAAATCATCAATCGCAATTTTAATCCCTAAGCTCTTTAAGGCATTGAGAGTTTTTGATGTGGCATTTAAATTTTTAATCAAACTGGTTTCAGTCACTTCAATTTCTAGTTTTCGTGGATCGATATTGTATTTGTGCAACGCGTCTTGGATTGTCTGAACTAATTTGATATTTAATAGTTGGCTAGCTGACACATTAATTGAAAAGGAATGGAGTTCGTGTGAAATCCGCGATAATCGGGACAGTTCAGCTAAGCCATTGTCTATAACCCAGTCACCAATGTCATTAATCTGCCCATCCGCTTCAACTATATCAATAAACTCACCAGGCGATACCCAACCTAAAGAATCATGTCGCCAGCGTAATAACACCTCGGCACCTTCAATTAATCCAGTCTTCATTGTGATTTTCGGTTGATATACCAAAGAAAATTGATTCATCTTTAATGCTCGAGGCACGTCGGACTTGATAGTGAGTTGGCGTTGTTTTTTCAATAAGTATTGGTTGTTTAACGCCATGAATTCAGAGCTCGCATTAATCAATACAGCAGCTTCTTGCAGGGTTTCAACGATAAAACTAGTCGTTTTATCCAAGTCGTCAGAGGAAATAAAACTGACGCTCACATCAACTTTGTTATCTTCAATCTGATGCCAACTATCCTGTTCGATACCCGATACTAAGCGCGAAAAATCAATCTGTACATTTTGTTCATGGCAACCATGAGTGAGTATGATCACTGCGACATCACTAATGCTATAAAGCGAAAATTGTTTACCCCAATGAGTCGAAATGTACTGTTGTAATTGACTAAGCAATGGCTCTAGCACAACGTCATAACGCTTTAAATCATTGGCATTCGATAGTTCAAAATAACCGATACTAAATGGAATATTTTCATACACAAAACTCTCAACTGCACCATTGAATTCGTTGATATTATCAAAATATTTGGATTGTTCTAAGGAGGTGTCTTGGCGCAGCTTAGTTTCATAATGCACAAACGCATTAGCAATTTCTTGCAGCAACACTTGGTTGTCCCAAGGCTTAGTCAAAAACTTAAATGCACTGCCTTGATTCATGACTGCTAACACAGAATCAAAATCAGCATAGCCACTCAAAATTAAAGAGACAACATCAGGACGATTAATTTTAACTTGCGCTAAAAATTCCCCCCCGTTCATTACGGGCATGCGAAAATCAGATAAGATAACTTGAATCGATTCATCCGCTAACAAGGCTAACCCTTCTAAACCAGACTCAGCAGTAAAGACTTCGTACCCTGCTTGTTTAAACATGCGTCTCATAGACTTTAAAATATTAATTTCATCATCGACGATCAGTACAGTCTGCTTAGCTTGACTCATTGGAGTTCTCTTGGTTATCAATTAAAATGTTGCCGCAGTTTCTATCCTAAAACGATGACTACTCTCTACAGTGCCGGTTATGGTATCGAGTTGGCTATAACGAACTCCAACCCATACAGAACGACTGATTTTATATCGGACACGGGTATCAAATCCTTTAATATTTGCGGTCGCAAATCCTGCTGTTGCATTTTGTGCAAATTCACTGATGACTCCGAAGCGTTCAGTTTTAAAAAATCGTAAATGAGCTTGGTAATCTCCTTGTTTTTTAATTTACCATAATTAACCTGAATAGCGAGAGATTGGTTTTGTTTATTACCAGAGATTAATTCAGGTGCATCCAAGACTGTTTGCCCACCGTAATCGTTAATGGTTTGGTCTGATATTGCATAAACAGACGTTCAACAAAAATATCATAAACCGGCTGAGGTTGAGAATTAAACTTAATGGCAGTAATAGCTGGCACATTTTGTCGATTTTGCAGCCCTGTAGATAGACGCGAAACAAATGTAAACTCAGCATATGTGGCAGTAAGACCTCTCGGCCAATAAAACCTAAACGTTGCCGAGAATTTATAACGGCAAACGTTTCATTTTCAAAACGTAGCATATCATTGCCATTTATCCCAATGGAAAAGTGCCTTTGTGACTCAGTAAGTACGCTAGTATAACAATGCGTTATAATGTCACGATTAAGCCCGCAGCTTGGGCTAAGTCTACTGCAACTCGTAATTGCTTAGTTTTACTATTCCAGGCTTGTTGGCGCTGCGCTGCACTCAATGTACGCTCATTTATACTGATCACTTTAGGCAACGTAGCAATATTATGGATCACATAGGTCATTGCACGTGACTTAGGTGCACTCGCATACATCCCTTGCACTTGAGCATCGATAGCAATAATTGACTCAGTGGTCACACTACTAAAGTGAATACTTTGATAAGCATTGTTAACTAGGGAATCGGGTGCCACACCATCATCTTCTAATAATCGGTAATGACTCGAAGTGACCGTTTTGTCATGGTAGTAATGCATGCTCAACGTCTCCGTCGAATACTGTTTTAAGTGTTGTTGAGCAGCAACCATCGGAACAAATGCCCCTGCTTTTACAAGTAACGGTAATTTGTGTAATGGAGCAGCAACATTAACGATTTGATCACCAACAAAACGTTGACCATCAAAGTAATCAAACCATACGCCAGCAGGCAAATCCACGCTAACAGATTTGATATTTGGCGCCGTCACTGGATGTACCAAAAAACTGTCGCCCCATAAATAACTCGCTGATTGGGTGAATTGTTCACTATCAATAAAACTCACCGGACGCATTAATGGCATCCCCGTTAAGCTATGCTCCATCGCTAACGTATAATTGTAAGGAGTTAGGGCATAACGTAACTTGATATAATCTCGTGAATGGTCTTTGACGGTTTTTTCATGAAATACCGGTTCAGAAGGAATGTGCTCTTGTGCATGAGGCCTGAACACAGGAGAAAATGCGCCAAATTGAGTCCAACGCATATATAACTCAGGATCAAAGGTTTCTCCGCCTGCAAACCCACCGACATCAGAATGAATATACGCCAAGCCTAACACTGACATTTGCAATGCCAGTTCAACTTGCGGCACCAGTCCCCCCCACTCACGAGACACATCCCCTGTCCAGGGGATTAAGCCGTAGCGCTGAGAGCCTAAAAAGCCAGCGCGCATCATAATAAATGGACGAATTAACGGATCTAACTGACGTTGGTGTTCATAGACCATATTGGCCCATTGATGCCCATAGACATTGTGAATTTCATCGCCAGTGACCGTCAAGTCCCCGAATTGATGCAAACTGTCCGCAGGATGCACCTCTGGCTCACCCAGATCGCCCCACCAGCCTGTGACCCCTTGCTGGTATAGTTTGGTATAAAATTGATTAAACCAGCGTTGAGCGTCTGTATCAAAGACATCCACTAAACCTGTATTACCAAAATAAAAATCAAAACGACGCGGTTGCCCGCTGTAATTTTTAGCCAGCGCTTGATGTTCTGCTGCACTATCCCACTGCTTGGAACTGGATAAAATAAAAGGTTCGGTGATCACTATGGTATTAACGCCTATATCGGTAAAGCTTTGGATCATTTTTTCGGGCTGTGGAAAAGCAGTGCGATCCCAATCTAAATTACCCATATGCCCTTTGATATCAGGACCAAACCAATATAAATCCAGCACTACGGCATCCAACGGAATATCAGCATCAGCAAAGGCTTGTACCGTACTTTGCGTTTCTTGTTGTGTGCGATAACCAAAGCGTGACGCAAAATTTCCTAGTGCCCAGCGTGGTGGTAAAGGTTGTTTTCCGGTGACTTCTCCAATTTCTTGGGATACTTGCGCAATATTATCACCCAGCACCACAATATAACTGGTACGCCCTGCAACTGCCTCAAATTGCAAAATATCGTTTTGCGAATGACCGATATCTAAAAATCCACTAGCAGAATTATCAAACAATAGCGCGTAATCTTGATTAGATAGCACAGCGGGTAATGAGTAATACATCTGATTTGACTCAGTGGTGTAGCCATAATGCGCACGATTATACAGTGGCATACGATGACCACGACGATCCATCCCTAAGACCCGTTGACCGCCACCCATAAGTTGTTCTCCATCGTCTAATTTAAAACGAAATCCACGTAAGGTTTCGGTAAAAAATAAGCCAACTTCTTCTTCCACAACCACCGATTGAGCTGCTAAGCCAAACGCGAGTCGCCCCGTTTTCGGATCAAGTTGAGCATAGCTTTTAGGGGTTAAAAACTCGATGTGCGTGGAATTCGTATTTACACGGGTTGCCACTAACGATTGTTGTTCGGTTAGAGCAAATGACGGCAATTGTCGGCTATTATGTGGCTCGTAAAAGACTTCAAAACTATAATCGCTTAATGCTGAAATACGTACTGTCGCGTTGGGGATCTGATAACTAAATACACCCGCTTGATGATTGATTTCACTGACGGCATCGACTGAGTTTTGCGCAACAGATTTAGCCTGTGCACCACCGGCAAATGTAAACGAGAATAATGCAATTGCATAGGTGGTATGTCGCACACAGCGAGTGAAATTAAAAGTTGAAAATGACATAATGTAATTCCTAATTAGCTCTTGTTACTGCGTGATTGGTGTTGACCAAGTGATTTCAAATACCGCTGAATCAAGTGGCGCCAAATTAACAGAAAATCT
>JGI26082J51739_10001493_pt1 | contig 14642 bp, 14 predicted proteins | sample SaaInl5LU_22_DNA_FD_51739 | JGI IMG/M metagenome (IMG submission 51739)
TCTGCAACTTCAGTCATTTTAACTTCAGCATCTTTAAGGTACTTAACCTGAAGCTCAAGTGCTGCTTTAGGATCGCGTGTTTCAGCCAGTATTTTCATCTGTGCTAATGAAGCGCTAACAACATCAGTTACAAATGATGACTGTAATGAGATAAGCTTTTCAGCAGTTTTTTTATTGATCTCAGCCATGTCCATTACAGGCTTCATGCTGTCTTTAAATTCGTTGATCATGGTGAATCTCCTAATTCGATTAATTTGTGCACTGCACAATGGAGCTAATATAATTGTAAACTAAAAAACTGTCAATACTTATTGTGCAGTGCACAAAAAAATTAGTAGGGGATTTTATATAGAAAATTGGACCAATTTGACCCGATAAATAACGCGGTAAGTTGAACAAGATTAGGAATCTTAAATGCAAGAATTGAAGATAATCTTCGAAGATGAGTGGCTTATAGCTGTTGATAAGCCAGCTAAGCTTTTAGTGCACCCTAGCTGGATTACAGCGGCAGATGAACCTACGATGATGGGAATGCTTAAGCAGCAGTATTCAGTTGATAAGTTACATACAATTCATCGATTAGATAGAGCAACTTCGGGCGTTATTTTAGTCGGCAAAAATTTAGCTGTCTCTCAGGATCTACAATCACAGTTTGTGCATCGCAGCATAAATAAAACCTACCTGTGCATGACTCGGGGCTGGACTGAGCTTGCCGGGTTGATTGATTACCCCTTGATACCTAAAAGAGATAAATTTGCAGACCCTTTGGCTCAAGAGAATCCTGAGCCTAAGGAAGCACAGACTGACTTTAGGCGTATTGCAACCGTAGAACTTGATTATGCGGTGGGGCGATACCCTAAATCACGTTATTCGCTCGTAGAGGCCAAACCGCGTACCGGCCGAAAACATCAAATACGTCGCCATATGAAACATCTTCTACATCCAATTGTAGGTGATACTAAATATGGGGAAGGGCGACATAATCGCCTTTTTCGAGAGGTGTATAATATCGATAGGATGTTACTGATGGCGATAGACCTCAGCTTTACTCACCCGGTAACCGGTATCAGACAAACACTGCGGGCTCCCGTCAGTAGTGAGGTTGATAGGTTGTTTTGCCAACTCGGTTGGAGCGGCCTCTATCCTGTCGCGGAAAATTAATTGCACGCTAAGGTACAACTAGCACTTAATTATTAACGCGAAAATGTTAAAGTTTGCTATCAATTCATGCACAAGAGCCTCTAGATATGAGCCGTCCTGACGACCTTAACCCAAACCTGAAGAGTTTAGACTCGCAAGCGTCCCCTTTTGCTAAAACATTGAGCAGTTCCAGCAAAATTGCACTGATTGGTGCAATGGACCAAGAGATAGAGCGACTAAAAGATTCTATTATCGATCTCAAAGAGCACCAGATGGCTGGGTTTATGTTCTTTACGGGTCGCATAGCCTCTTTTGAAGTGGTTTTGCTCAAGTCTGGAATCGGCAAGGTAAATGCAGCGATCGGAACAAGTCTGTTACTTGATCACTTTAAACCAGATTGCGTTATCAATACGGGTTCTGCAGGCGGTTTCGATCCGATGCTAACGGTTGGCGATTTGGTGATTTCAGATGAGGTTCGTTATCACGATGTTGACCTGACCGTGTTCGGATATGAAATGGGCCAGATGGCTCGAATGCCTGCAGCCTATTTTGCCGATACACTTTTGGTTGAACTCGCTGAAGAGTCTGTAGCCGAAATGGATGGTATGGCCTGTAGTCGCGGTCTTATAGCAACAGGGGATACCTTTATGAGTAATCCGGAGCATGTTGCAAGAGTCCGTCAAAACTTTCCAGCAATGAAGGCGGCGAGATGGAAGCGGCAGCAATTGCGCAAACCTGTTTTCGTTTTGCAACTCCGTTCCTAGTTATTCGCTCGCTTTCAGATATTGCTGGACAAGAATCCAACATCTCTTTTGATCAGTTTATTGTTACCGCTTCTGAGAATTCAGCTCAGATGGTTTTAAAAATAGTGGCGGCGCTGGCAAAACGTCTTTAATTTCCAATAATAAAGATTAGATACTCGTTTATCAGAGACGGGCAATTACACAGATGTANTACAGCAGCGCATTAAATGGTCTGCTGTTTTCTGTTACTGTCTATTTTCTAACGCCAATGCGGTGAGAGCCTCAATCATCTCGGGTGTATCCCACTCTCGACCGCCAACAACTGAGTCAAGAAGCTCTCCTTGCTCTGACACAACAAGCGTCATTGGCAGTGCACTTAGCTTAAAAACGGGGAAAGATTGCCCTTTTGGGTCTAGGAGTATAGTCATTGTACCGGGCTCAAGATTCTCGAGTATAAAAGCCTCTACCTGTTCGATATCCTCACCTACGTTAATGGCTATTACATCACCGTTGACGGTCTCTAGTGCAGAATCAAGATTGGCTAATGCAGGCATCTCTTTGACACAAGGCGGACACCAGGTAGCCCAAAAGTTCACTACACGAAAACGACCATTGGTGTCACTCAACATAATCGATTCGCCCTCTAGGCTCTGAAGCTCTATATTAGCCACAGGGGTTTGCGCACTAGCCGATAGAGTGACAGCGGCTAGAAACGAGGCGATTGGTCTTAGGATTGTCATGGTGCGTATACCTTAATGAGATTTCAAATAACATCTAATAACACGTGGTGAAAGAATAGCATGGCAAAAGTTGCATTCATTGGTTTAGGTACGATGGGATACCCCATGGCGGGTCACCTTCAGAAAGCGGGACATCAGGTTTGTGTTTACAACCGAACGGCAGCAAAAGCGGCTGCTTGGGTCGAAGCCTATGGTGGAACAAGCGGGACTACTCCAGCTATGGCTGCTTCTGGCGCAGATATCGTGTTTGTTTGTGTGGGTAATGACCAGGATCTATATCAGGTTACTACCGGTGATCAGGGCGCAATTGAAGGCATGTCTAGCGGTGCCATTTTAGTTGATCATACGACAGCATCTGCAGACGCTGCACGTGTTTTATCTAAAGCTTGTCAGGATGCAGGTTTAGGTTTCCTCGATGCACCGGTGTCAGGCGGCCAAGCGGGTGCTGAAAACGGTGTGCTGAGCGTCATGCTAGGTGGAGAACAAGCGACCTATGACAAGGTTGCGCCAATCATTGATGCCTATGCAAAATCACATAGCCTCCTTGGTAAGGCAGGTAGTGGTCAGCTTGCAAAGATGATGAATCAAATCTGTATTGCAGGTCTTGTTCAAGGCTTGTCTGAAGCAATCCATTTTGGCCAGAAGTCGGGCCTTGATGTGGCCGCTGTTATTGATGTAATTCAGCACGGTGCAGCAGGTTCTTGGCAGATGGTTAATCGTCACAAAACAATGCTTGAAGACCATTATAATTACGGTTTTGCAGTTGATTGGATGCGTAAAGATCTAGGCATTGTATTAGATGAAGCGCGCAACAACGGTGCTCAGCTACCGGTAACGGCTATCGTTGATCAGTTCTATGCTGATGTTCAGGCTTTAGGTGGTAACCGTTGGGACACCAGTTCACTGCTTAAACGTCTACAGCGCGGCTGATCAAAAATTGGGAAAAAGAGTGCCTTGATTAGTTTTAGTCAAACGCAAAAACAGTGCATCTACATTTGAGCACTCACTGCTGATTGAACAGACTAAGTTTCAACAGGCACTCTTTTGACCCTTTATTTCGTAGCGAACCTGATTCAACTAACGCCTTCAACTCGAGGTATTCTTGTGAGTTTGTGCGTTTAACGTGGTGCGTTTAGTGATGCGTTATAGTAGGCATTGAAAACCGAGCCTTAACCCAGGCGATGTAGTTTATGCTAGGAATCGCTTACTAAAACAAGTTCCCATCCAAACGGTTTAATCGATATACCTCTTCGATAAAATTACCCTAGAGTGTCCAGCAATCTGAGAGGGCACCCGGTTATTCAATTCAATAATCTATTGCCCAGATCTCTGGCGTGCTAATAAGTAAAAACTATACAGCAGCATTAAGATAGCCAGTGCATACGCCCAGTGCCAGGCTGTTAATCCAAGTCCCAGCTCGACTAATAAATAAATAAGAGGGGCCTGGTAGCTGTAGGCTGCAAGCATGCTTGGTCTCAGTCTTAGTGCACAGAACTGTAAAATCCAGAAGGTGCCAAGAGATGTGAGGAAAGTCAGGTAGGCTAGCCAGATTAGATCTTGGTGAGAGATCATCCTAAAAAACGCGTCTATGTCGGTATAAAGAAATTCAGGAATAGCGATTAGGATACCACCGGCTAAAAGACTGAAACAGGTTGTAGAATAGGGATCAGGTTCAATCCAACGCCTATCCGTAGCTAAACGTGAAACGGTGTTGTAGCCAGCAGCCAGTAGGCAGGCCAGTAGGTAGATTTGCTCACCAAATCCAAACTCTAACGCCATAAGCCGATCTAAATCAGCTCGACTAAGAACAATCAGTGCGGCAAATGCTGCGACGAGTAGTACAGCACTTCGTGCACCATTAAACCGCTCCATTTTCATCAGAATCGATAATAGATATGCAAACAGCGGAAGCGTGACATAAAGCGCAGCAAGGCTCAGAGGCGGGCTGTGCCTCAAAGCAACAAACATAATAATGAAATTGCCACCTAATAAAAGTCCAAGCAGTGAATAGGCTCCCCAGCTGCGAGCCGACACTCTAAGTGAGCGGGGCCTAAGCATTAACATAACTATGCCTGCCGTAATAAAACGAATAGCCACTAACAAAGACGCGGATAGGTCGGGGTTAAATTGAGCCGCCACTGGAAAAGATGATGCAACTAATGCTGCCCAGAGCAGCATTAGAAGATGAGGTGCGAGCCTTACCACTGCTTACTCTCCCAGTTATCAGCTACCACATAGCCCCGGCTAAGAAGTTGACGAGAGACCCCAATACCTAAGACAACCCATATTTGAACAGCATCAGATCGCTCGCTTATGCGTCGCTTTAGCTGTTCCACATTAAGGTTAGGTAATTGAATGAATCTTAAGGGGTGTAACCAAAAAGGTTTTTCGACAACAAGGTACTGTGCAGTGCTTGGAAATTGTGAAAGCCAATGGCTCAACTCGGATTGACGAACCCACCAACCCGTTTCATGTAATGGATTGATTGGGCTAGGGGGGCTTGTACGTGAGTCGTTAGGGTGCTGGAACAACCAGCCTTTAATTAATGCGCCAACATTTAATCTGTCTATCCCCATATGTGCTCTTACTGTGTCTGCAGCACTGCTGTTCATAACTTTCGTCTGATGTTGCTGCATATGTGACCATTTGATATCAAAACGATCACGGCGATTAGGTCCATAGTAACCTTGAAGACCATCGATATCTGTTTGCCTCAAATAGAACTTTAGGGCAACTTCTAGATGCCACCACTGTTTAAAATAACGAAATAAAAGATCGGCTTCACCCAGGGTTATACCCTGGTATCGAATGGGTATATTATTATGCAAATCAGTTACTTGTGTGATACTAGATAAGTATATTCTCAAAAGCTCTTCGAACTGTAATCCAAGCCTTCTAGCCCTTACCGCTAAGCCAGATTCAAGGTGTGGTTGATGCGTGAAAAGATTCTGGGGATAGGCCAGTTCAGAGGTTAAAACTAAATCAGGCGATCGACTCAGCCATTGGAGTTGAGCGTACAATCGAGCATCATTTTGTATCGTCACGCTTTGTTCTCATTCAATTTGATCTTTACATACATAGGATTAAACACCAAGGATGTACCTGTGATTAGGGTTCTGATGATAGGGGCTTAGGTTATCAGAGTGGCGATAACGTCAAATCCTTAATCAGTTTCACCCAATTTGACTTGGGTATGCTCTGCTAAGACTCTATAGTACGCAGACTCGAAAGATAAGGAGTTTTGTTTAATGTCACTTACGACCCGGTCACTTACGACTAAGCGCCAAGCGATGGACAGTGCGTCACACAGCAGTGTTACGCCGACGAAGCGCGACCCTATGTTGGGTGATACCGATATCAATAATATTTTGCTCGGGGGCGCTAATATTGCGCTGACGAAAATGAAGCGCTCACGGTCGGATGAGGATCGGTTGTACCACTACGCCCAGATAAGTGCATTTTTAGAGGTCTCACTTTCACGTGGAGCGGGTATAACAAATGAAACTAAAGATGACTTAAACCAGGTTCATCAAAAGGCGACACACCTGTTTATGGATGCGCGACGCAGTAAGTGAGGTAACAGGGTGTCTAGCACTTTTGACGCAAAAGATTTTTTAAAAAATCTTACGCAACGTCCCGGTTGTTATCAAATGTTTGATGAAAAAGGGGGGCTTCTTTATGTTGGTAAAGCTCGAAATCTTAAAAATCGCGTTAGCTCCTATTTTCGTTCGACCGGTTTGACGGTAAAGACTCAAGCGCTCGTCTCTAAGATTGCAGCCATCGAAGTTACAGTAACCGGTAGCGAAACCGAGGCTCTACTCTTAGAGCAAAACTTGATTAAAACAAACCGTCCTCCATACAANATTCTTCTGCGAGATGATAAATCNTACCCCTACATTTTAGTAACTGANGGTGAGGCGTCTCCAGCCGTTCGATTTGTTCGGGGCAAAACTAAGCGAAAAGGTCGACTATTCGGCCCCTTTCCTAGCGGTCTAGCCGTGCGAGATAGCCTTAACCTGTTACAAAAACTATTTAAAGTACGTCAATGCGACGATAGCCAGTTTCGAAATCGTTCTCGACCCTGTTTGCAATATCAGATAGAGCGTTGTTCTGCCCCCTGTGTTGGTTTAATTGATGATAAAGATTACGCCCGTGATGTACGTCACACACAGATGTTTTTAGAGGGTAAGAATCCCGTTGTGCTTGACGAGCTCAGTCAGCAGATGGATTTAGCGGCAGCTGCCTTAGAGTTTGAGCGAGCTGCCGATTTGCGCGATCAGCTTCAGAAACTACGACAGGTTCAAGAGCAGCAGTTTGTAAGTGGACAGAAAGGCGATGCTGATATTTTTGGGTGTGCAGTAAAACCCGGTGGCGTCTGTGTTCATGCACTGTTTGTTCGCCAAGGTAGAGTCATAGGGTCTCGAGTCTTTCACCCAAGAGTCGCGATTGAAGAGAGTGATATTGAGGTGCTGAGTGCATTTGTGGCTCAGTTTTATTTGGGGGGTGGCCGTGAAATTCCAACGACNATNATTACCAGTGTNGAGTTAGAGAGCGAAGCGAGCCTCAGTGATGCGTTAAGTGATCAGCGGGGAGCCAAGGTTCAAATAAGTGCAAGTGTTCGTGGCGACCGTGCGGGCTGGCAGCGATTGGCACAATCTAATGCCGAGCAGAATTTAAGTGCACAGCTCGCCAATAAACAAAATATTTACAATCGATTCCTTGCACTACAAGAGGCACTAAAACTTGAGGAGATCCCATCTCGGTTAGAGTGTTTCGATATTAGTCATAGCTCAGGCGAAGCTACAGTTGCCTCTTGTGTGGTTTTTGATCGTAATGGACCTTTGAAGCGTGACTATCGCAAATTCAATATTGATGGCATTACCGGCGGTGATGACTATGCCGCAATGCATCAGGCACTGGAGCGGCGCTACGGTCGCCTTCAAAAAGAGGACGCGCTGTTACCTGATCTACTTGTTATAGACGGCGGGAAAGGGCAGGTGACACAGGCGATGGACGTTTTAGGCACTCTAGGTTTGAAAGAGGTGCGCGTCATCGGTATCGCTAAGGGGCCCACCCGCAAAGCGGGTTTCGAGGTGCTTATTGAGGGTGAAACCGGGCGTGAGCATATTTTACAATCGGACAATTCAGCACTGCATTTATTGCAACACATTCGCGATGAAGCACACAGGTTTGCAATAACAGGCCACAGAGCGCGCCGTGAGAAAGCACGTAAACAGTCCTTACTAGAGGGTATTGAAGGTATAGGCCCAAAACGTCGTCGTGCACTTTTAAATCACTTCGGCAGTGCAAAAGCTGTAGAATCAGCCAGTATTGAAGAGATAGCTAAGGTTGCGACAATTAGTAAAGCCTTGGCTGATACTATTTACCTGGCCTTGCATCCAGACGCTAATAACTAACGGACACTCATTGATGAAGATACCTAATATTCTGACACTGCTTCGGATCGTTTTGATTCCGGTGTTTGTGGCCGTTTATTATATGCCTATTGAAGACGCTCGGTTTATAGCGTCTATTCTTTTTGCTATTGCAGCCGTTACCGACTGGTTCGACGGGTATCTCGCGCGTAAGCTAAATCAAACCTCACCCTTTGGTGCATTCCTTGATCCTGTCGCTGACAAGTTGATGGTGGCTGCAGCCCTTGTCGTCTTGGTGGATACCTATAGCCGTGAGTTTCAAGCCTGGCCGGTCTTAACCGCTGTACCCGCGATTGTAATTATTGGGCGCGAAATTGTAATTTCAGCGCTCAGGGAGTGGATGGCAGAGATAGGGGAACGCGCTCAAGTGGCTGTATCGATGATCGGTAAGGTTAAGACGGCTCTTCAAATGGCGTCTATTCTTGCACTGCTCGCCGTTGAACCGGGAACGCCAATGGCTTGGATGGGAATTGCCGGGCTCTATGCCGCCACAATATTGACACTCTGGTCGATGATCATTTANCTTAGAGCCGCTTGGCCGCATCTAAGCGAAGATATCTAACTGTCTGAAATCTAAGTGGTTAATATTTAAGCATAATTATTTTTAAAAGTGCGTTGACACCAAAGCTAAGCGCTCTATAATACGCACCACTTGATTAACACGCGGGATTAGCTCAGTTGGTAGAGCGATACCTTGCCAAGGTATAGGTCGTCGGTTCGAGCCCGATATCCCGCTCCAAGTCGTGTTAAAAGCCTGCCAGGCGCGTTAGCAAAGCGGTTATGCCCTGGATTGCAAATCCAGTTAGTCCGGTTCGACTCCGGAACGCGCCTCCAACTTTACCCTTGATGTGTTCAACCGATCTGTTTAGTAGCCTTCCGATCTATTCTAGTGAGTCTTGCCCTATGGGTTATATTGACTCGCGTCATCCTTGATACTCATTCAGCCATTCGCTCATCGCTCCAAATCGTCTGTCCTGAGGATTAGGTCAACGCCCCCATTTATTCTTAACTTTACAGACGATTATTTTATCTAAATGAGTTGGCTTGTAGAGTGTTCAATTGTCGAGTTTGATTTGAGCTTATCAATCGATCGCGGTTCGACTTTTTAGTTCGGCTTTTTAGTTCGCATTTGTATTTTGGAACTCTATATCAGCAAACCAAGCGGTACCTTTTGACCCCGTGTTGTCGCCGTCTATCATAATGGCATAGCCATCTATCTTATCGATGTCTTTAGCGAATAGGCGCGCAAAGTCTTTTTTAATGTTACGCGTATGCAAGCGCCATTGGCCTTGGAACTCAGTGCCTGTGTCCAGTACTAGCATTTGAGCATTATCTGTATAGGCATTTGGCCAGTGCGTATCTATGGGTTGGTTGGAGGACCAGACGTAATTGATCGCTAGCGTTTGCCAGGGTAGGAAACCTGTCTTAGCAACAACATAAAGACGGGCAGGGTAGTCGTCCCCTTGCTTGCTCATCTCGTTAATTGACGGGTCGTATGTATTCTCTATGCGCCATCGCCAACGGATGACTGGGGTTTTCAGTAAGTCCGTTTCCTGCTCTTTGTACAGTACAGATGCCTGACCATCAGTCGACCCTTTTATAATGTTGCCGCCATCAATACTGATGAGTTCGTATTGGGTTCTTCCTTTGAATGAGCGTTCATCCCAGTCATCAAGGCCATTAGCATATATCGAAGAGCTTANTAGCGTACTGCTCGCAAGCGTNGCGAATACTGCTTTCATCTTATCTCCTCGGCTAATTCTTAACANGTAAAAATAAGCCCCTAATAATCATTACTATTGCGCAATGATAGTGTCTAAGTACTCTTAACTTAGTTCTTTTACGTTCGCATTAATGCTCTTCGGGTAAGGGAAACTTTAATGTAAACTTAGTACCCACTCCCGGCTTGCTTTCTACGGCAATCTCACCGCCATGCTCTTTCATGATGCGGTGACTTATTGCGAGCCCTAGACCTGTCCCCTTGCCAACAGGTTTAGTCGTAAAGAAAGGGTTAAATATTTGTGCAAGATCCTGTGAATTGATACCCGAACCCGTATCCTCAACGCTGATTTCGACCCCATTCGTTGTTTTTTGACTTTTGACCCGAATGGTTCCTGAATCTTGAATAGCTTGACCTGCATTGACCATAAGGTTAACCAGTACCTGTGTGATCTCGCCAGCATTGGCATCGAGCAGCGGTATCTCAGCCAAGTCTGTTTCAAGATTAGCATGGTACTTAAACTCGCTACGCGACAACTCGATCGCAACACTTACCGCTTCATTTAAATCACTTTTACCGCGTGTTTTCGTGGCCGGGTGGGAAAATTGTCTAAGGCCATTCACTATGGTTACGATTCTATCGCTTCCATCACGAAGATCAGCCAGGATCTCGTCGAGATCGTCAATAATGAATTCAAGCTCTGCAGCGTCAAAGACAAGTCCAGACGCGGATAAATCAGCCATAATCTGGGGGGAGTCTTTTTCCAGCTCAAGAAGTTTTCTAATGGTCTTGACCATTGGCCTCAAGAAGCCCTGCAGCGATGTCAGGTTACTTTTCACATAGGCCAGTGGGTTATTGATCTCATGTGCAACACCGGCGGCAAGGGTACCGATAGATGCCATACGCTCAGCATGAAACAACTCACTGCTGCGCTTTTCAACCTCCGCTTTGAGGTCCTCTAAGGATTTAATATACAGTCGAAGTGGATCTGCAAGAGCCAGGTCATCCGTTGAGACTCCAAGCTGTTTCAATTTTACAAAATCGGCAGGGAGTGGGGTGGTAATAAGCCAGTATAGACCTTCATTTTCGATGACGTGAGCATCGAATTTTGGTGTTCCCGAAAGTTTTAGTTGAAAATCTACATGGTCAGATAGGGTGTACTCGCTTAGGTTGTTTTTAATTGCTGTTTCGCTGGAAAGGTAATCTCGAATATTAGAAGCCTCAACCGATCCTAATAGCTTAATGAATGCATTGGATAATTTCAGAATTTCGCCATTTTGAGACAAACAGATGAAAAACGAATGGGTCTGACTTAAAAGATTAATCATTAGATTTACCCATTTTGTTTAAATAAGAGAAGGTAAGCTGAACGATGGCCATCATCTTCAAATACGCTGATGTGAAGTGCTGATTCATCACAGGGTACGACACAGGCGATATGACGTTCCCCTCGTTTTAGTCGATCGAAAACGGATCCCATTAAGCAGCTACCTAAGCGATGACCAACACTGTTGCATCCAAGGTTTAGAGATTGTGCCATGCGATTAAATGAGGTGCTCTGTTCAAGGATTACACCGTCATTACTTAACATTAGATAAGGGACATCAGAGTGTTCAAGGGCCTGATGAAATAATGATGCTTGCTGACGCGTCGTCACGCTGTCCGCAATCTTTCTAACCAAGCCTGTGTGAAGGGTCTCGTTGGCTTCATAGGGTGGTGAAAGGGAGACTTCAGCCATAAAAGGATCTCCCTTCCATACCTGCATTTCGCTTACAACGCGGGTATTTCCTCGCTGATCTTTGGGATTATCGTTGATCATCTCAGTAAAAGAGCGATACTGAGCTGTTTCGGGAAATAAAAGGCTGAGTGGTTTACCGATAATAGTGTTGTCGACCCCGAATATCCCTTCGGCACCATCATTCCAACCAACAATAATTTCCTGCGCGTTCACTGTTATGACAGCATCGTGAATATTTTCGAGAATGGCATCCATTCTGTCACGTTCAACAGCGATGCTTCTACGAAGCAAAATGCGCTCTATATGCAAACGAATACGTGAGCGTGTGATGTCGAGGTCGTAGGGTTTCTCAATAAAGTCGATGGCCCCCAGCAGGAAACCTTTCTCGCGATTTTCACGATCATTATGCGCCGAGCAAAAAATTAGTTCGCATTCGGGTTGAATCTGACGAATGCGTTTAGCCAGTTCAAACCCATTAATATCGGGAAGATTGATATCTAAAATAGCCACTTCGAACTTACTCAGTTCCGCAAGTTTGAGCGCGCGTATACCATTTTTCGCAAACGATAGCTCTAATTCAGATTCATCAAAAAGTGTGCTCAACAATCGTAGATTATCGGGAACATCATCTACGAGAAGCATACGCGGTTTAATATTTAGATTAATTACTCCACGGGTAGAGGCAGAATCAAGCATTTATAGAATCCAATATGTCGGTAATTTTTTCATCATCATGTGCTTCGAGCGCATCATTTAAAAGATTACGCCATTGAGCTTGCTGTCGTGTATCTGTTAAATCATCAAGTAGACGCTCGATTTTTTGTAATTGGCCTAGGCTCGCCGCCTGCAGAACCTCTTCGCGCAGCTTAACATTGTCTATGTGACTCCAATCAATCTGCATCGATTTATCTAACTGATTAAGCTCGCTGCCTGAAGGTTCTTCTATTAGCTGAACAGAACAAAGATCTGCGACTTTTGCAACCATATCAAACGCATCAATGGGTTTGGTGACAAAGCAGTTTGCACCCAAAGCAAGGCTTCGAACCTGGTCATCATTAAATGCACTTGCAGAGGCAACAATAATAGGGAGTTGATTCTGATTTAACGATTGCCGAATATGGGCAACCAGTTCAAAGCCATCCATATGAGGCATAACAAGGTCGGTAATCACTAGATCTGCTGATTTTTCCTTAAGGTGGTTTAACGCAGCAATGCCATCCTGGACTTCACTAATTTCAAAACCGATTGGAGCGAGCAGTTTCACCAGAAATAATCGGTTCTGCTCATTGTCATCGACAATGAGTATGCGAGGTTTTTTACTATTCGCTATGCCGATTGGAAGGTGCGTACGGTTATTGAGTTCTGTCGTGGAACTNTTTGATTGTGCAAACGGAACGTCGACACGGATCTGAGTCCCCTGTCCCAAGCTGGAGTCTACAGCAATAGTGCCTCCCATTAATCGAAGTAACTCGTTAACGATAGACATTCCAAGCCCTGCGCCATCAGAGGTATTACTGACCTGCTCAAAAGGTAAGAACAGAATCGATAGCTGCTCCTGTGTCATACCCTTACCCTTATCTTGAACCTCTATATGCAAGCGCTGATTATCCTTGCCTAGAGCTACCCTGAGGTAGACATCACTGCGTTCACCATATTTAAAAGCATTGATAACTAGGTTTGTTACAATCTGGGCCAGTTTATCAGGGTCAATGTGAATACTTGTAGGTAGATCGTTGGCTATATCCGCTATTAAACGAGCATTATATTTTGAGCCTTCAATTTCAAATATCTTTACCCATTCACTGAATAGATTTCGCGGGTTAACTGAACGCGACTCGATTTCTAATTTACCGGCTTCTATTTTGGATAGATCTAGGACGCGGTTAATCAGCATCAGCAAATGACGTCCAGAATTTAACACAAGGTTGAGTGTTTTTCGGGTGTCAGTATCGGTCGACCGGTTTGCTATTAGAATCTGCGAATAACCGATTATTGCATTGAGTGGAGTACGAAGCTCGTGGCTCATGCTCGCCAAAAACAGTGACTTAGCCTTACTTTTTTCCTCTGACTCTTTACGCTGTTGTTTAAGCCCTTCTACTTCAAGGCGACGGAAACGCCATATCATGTAGAGCCCTGCCAATATAATCATCGCAACAAGAGCGCTTGCATAATCAACTATGACGAACTGACCGTCGATATAATCAGCGCTGGTGACCGTTGCTATAAACCAATTTGCTTCCTTAATAGGCGTGTAAGTTAGATAACTCAGTTGACCATCAATCTTCAATTTTTGCCAACCGGCCTCTGCGCTTAGCATTGTTTTTACGGCTTGGCTTAGTCCTTGGTCCCTGTCATCTAAAAGGGAAGTTGCTTTGGTGTTGATGTTGCCGCGCCGAGTCTCATCGGGATGAGATATGGCTATACCGTTAGAATTAACGGCAAATGCGTAACTTGAGGGCCCATTTTCAAATCGACCGAGTTCATCGACAATAGTAGAGGTATCGATCATACCGCCGAAAACCCCTTTTATTTCGGCTGAGGCACTATCATCGGCGAAAACCGGACTAGTAACAGCCACTATATCTGTCCCTAAGGTTCTTGAAACAACTGGGTCGGAGGCGTAAACATTGCCGTCAATCGACGCTTTAAAGTGCGCCCGGTCACTTAAGTTTTGACCTTCAGCAAAATCAACTTTTGAGTTGTAGTATGTTCCGTCAGGGTTTATTTGCGCAAAGATATAAAACCAAGGGAGTCTTTCGTGCTTTTGTTTTAAAAAAGGCCCTGATTGCGCCCAATCCATTGCACGAATGACCGGTGTGTTTGCGAGTGTACTGATCTCTGTCTTACGGGTTGATAACCAAGTGTCTATTCGACCTGCGAGTGCCCTTGTTTTAGTTTCATTCACTAACAGCTGTTCTGCAAAAAGCTCAGTCTTAAGCGCAACATATCCAAAATAACCAAGACCCGCGGTAATAACTGTAAACAGNAACAAAAGAACCGTAAATTTTGAACGCAGATCAGTTTTGTTCATGGAAGTACCTTTAGCTAATAGTGACACCATACTTGGTATAACCGATTACGAACTAAAATAGAGTGTTGGGTTATCGGCCAAGTTAAGTGGCTTAT
>JGI26082J51739_10001494_pt1 | contig 14635 bp, 10 predicted proteins | sample SaaInl5LU_22_DNA_FD_51739 | JGI IMG/M metagenome (IMG submission 51739)
GATCTCTTGCTGCTGTGCAAGATACGTAAATTGGCTGATGGCTTCTGCGACTTCTTCAATGACTTGCCTTGCATCATTCCAGTTCGAAAAGCCAGCACTGGTAGCAAGTTTTTGCATCACCTTAAGCGGTGGCGCTTTGCCATAACCGCCGAATGCAGTGGCGTGTTCGTTGAATGGATGTGGGCTGTAGGTAACATCGTAAAAAGGTGCAGGGTTCCATTGACCGTCATCCGCTTGCAAAAACGCCCAGTTTTTACTGTGGTCGTCTTGGTTAGACGACAGCAGGTTAAAAACGGCACGGCGAAATTGCAGTTGTCCAGCAGCGGGGGATTTACACAACTGACGGCTGGCTTTGATCAAGTCAATATAATCTAAACTTGGCGTTCGAAAGTCTGCATCCAGCAGCCCGCAAGCGCTGTGCATATGTAGGCGACCTGAACTGCGATTACCGCGTAAACTGGCCTGCTCCGTGACATAATCAAAACGCTTAAGCGCCAACCAGGCAGACGCACCGCTTGTAGTTGGTGCTTCAATGAGTTGCCATAGCGGTGGTTGACACTTAGCTTGCTCAGCCATTTGTAAATAGACCGCCTCGCACAAACCTTCTTCATGGCCGAGTGCGAGATTTTTAGAGGTAAACTTAACCAGCCACGCTTCATCACCAGGCTTTGCAAAGGTTCGACAATGCCGAGCTTCCCCAGCAGGCATATAAATTTGTGCCTTAGGTCTTGCCCCACCCGAACTACCTCCGGCGACTAATGCGGCCAACACCTGTTGCGTATGCCCATCTAACTCACCGTGATTATCATCCATATAATCTGACATCGAAGAATCGAACAGCGTTTGTGCTTCTAAGCCTAACGTCGCTAAATCAATATCCGCGTGCGTGGTGGCTGAAAACTCAGACACCGGAGAAAAAGACAATGCTCCCATACCTTTATCACCGACAAAGGCTAACCTATCCATCGCCGTTAATTGATTAGGTAGGATGCCCTTTTGCCGGAAAATACGATCTTGTAACAGCATGCCCCAGCCATCGGGTAAACAATCTCCAAATACGCCATGCACACCTTGGTGTGGCGCTTTAGGAGCGGCTTGAACTTGCGCGTTCGCATGCAAGGTAAACGGTGATAAATTGCCAAACTGCTGCAAATAGCTTTCTGCATACTGAAAAAAAACACCTTGCCGATTCTGCGCCAAGACCCCTACAGCAACCTGCTCACCTGAGCTTAGCGTTCGAGTAACATTAAGCTTCTGAATGGGTTTAAAACTCATCTTTTAGCACCTCATCAATACTCGTGGGTATAGCAGCGCGTTCTTTGCTAGGTTGCGTGAGCTGATAAAACCTATCTAGCGAATCAAGGGTCTGCCATAGCAACAGCAATTGGCGAAATGAAATTTGCCCGGTCAGCTCAAATTTCTTAATGGTGGCCGCAGGTACGCAACTTCGCTCAGCAAGCGCCGTTCGTGACAGCTTTGCCTGCTTTCGTAACTCACGTAAATAAGCCGCATAGGCTTGGCTTACATCGGTATCATCAAGTAAGGTAAAATTCATCCGCAAAGACCAAATGGATACAGTTATATCCATAATAGCAAAACAAAACAGAAAGTGGGTATTATTGTATCCATTTATGGTTGAGATGTTTAGAAAATTATTCGATAAAGCCTCTCAAAACTGCTATTTTTAGACCCTGGCAGCAGCATAAAAACGGCACTGTTTTTCCGTAGTCATAGCCTAGAAGCACCACTAAAATTTAGTAAAAGCCAGAGGCAAGTGGTGGGCAGTTTGGTGGGCAAACAGGCATTTTTGAGCGGTTTCTTTTCGATAACTCATTGAGTTTGTTAGGGTCTAGGCCGCTACTCAATGAGCAGGTACAGAATATTGAGTAGATATAGAACATTGAATATGTTTTTGAAAAATATTTTTTTCTAGAAATAGTCGATTTAATAGCCCACATTATTGATTAGATTTTCTTAAACTTCGGAGTTTTTCCATGGTAAGACAAGCGGGTGATGCAGAGTTCAAACGGCTTTGGCCAACACTATTTATGTCGATCGAGTTACCTGGTCATGAGATGGCTAATGGCTTGCTATCCACGATGGTTATGCAAGCGAATGCAGAGCAGGATCAAATGACGGAAAATTATCTTGAACAGAACTTTTTTGCCAATGAGCACCCCGCCGTTGGCTGGTTGCTGCAGTGTTGTCAGCGCGCTATTGGTGATTATGCAAAAGAGGCGGGCATGGCGCAGGCCCCTGATGTTTCGCTGCAAGCCTGGCCTAATGTAAATTTTAAAGGTGATTACCATAATCTTCACAACCACCCACATGCATGGCTATCAGGCACTTACTACATCAATGTTCCAGATCAAACGGATGCTGAGGTGTTTCGTTCTGATTTAAACCCTGGTGCAATAAGTTTCTATGATCCACGTGGGGCGGCTAATATGTCCGCTGTTCGAAATGATGGCCAGTTTGATCCAGAGTACCGGCGNGTTCCGAAAGCGGGCGAGTTGTTTCTGTGGCCTGCGTTTTTGCATCACTTTGTGCACCCAAATATGGCCGATATACCGAGGCTGTCGATCTCATTTAATGCCGTTATACAAGATAAGGCACGTTATCTTTAGGGCTGGTATTGAGTGTGCTTGGCGCAGTTACCGTTGTATCGGGTCGCGGCGTAACACGCTGTGCTAAAACGCTCAAAAAGCGCTCGCTTAATTCCACTGTACGAATGCATTGATGCAGATAAGCTGCGACGGCTAACCCAAATGAGTCAGGCTTACATCTTTTTGTAAGAAAGAGATATTTAACCGCTCTATAAATCGAGCGTCCACAGGGTTAGCTAGCGTGCAGCGAGGGTAGTGTGCAGGACCCGATTACCGGGCGGTTGTTTGGCAGCACGTGGATGTACTGCCTCTATAATTTCTGAATAAATAGCGATCAAACACTCGGTGAGTTAGTTTGGGTTGGCTTCCATTTTTTGAATTTGTTCGTACATAGCGGCGGCTTCAGTTGATAGTTTTGAGTAGCCTTCAATATCACCATTACGCTGTGCGTGCATCGCTTTTTCTGTTAGTGCTGCATAATCCTGACGCAGCTTTTTCAGTGGGTCTTTCTTGAATAATCCAAACACCGGTAGTGTCTCCAACATGTGAGTTACTAACCTCTACGTTAAGAGTGCTGCTCTGGTTCCCTCAAGCTCAATTGCTTAGGGGGCGCTCTTAGCTGATTCAGGTGTGTCTAGGCTCGACTTGTTCACCTTAGGTGTATCTAAGTCCAGTTTATCGATGTTCTGCTTGGCGATATTTTGTTTGTCAGGAGTCTGCAACAGGTTAGGGATTGAGACAGCTTCAAGTTTTGTAATCTTCTTATGAGAGGCTTTAAGACGGTAGCGCTCTATTTTTGATTTGTTGATGCGAAATATCAGGTTGATATCGTAGAGCATGTCAAAATTAGACTTCACAAGCTCGCCATTTTCTAAGCGCGTGTGGCGTAATGAAAAGTCGGGTAGCATCTCTATTAAGCTGTGTAGGTTCACATCCATTGTGTCCCTTATCTCTGAAAACCCCGGCTTAAGCTCTTTATTGATCATGTAACGTTTTTTATAGAGCAGAACCGTCTCATCTTCATCACGTTTAGTAAATTTACCGCGACCGCGTATCGTTTGAATCTCATCATCAGGACGCACGAACTCGGCAAGATCATAGCAGCGTCCAACAATACGCTTGTCGGAGTCGGTAAGGGTCGCACGAACCCTGAACTTTCCATTGTTGAGCTTTTTCGCAACGTAGACGCGGAACAGCTCTTTAAATCGATCCTTGAATATGTAGCTTATACATAGCGCCATAAAGACGGCGAAAGAGAAGGTGCCGTAGCCAGACTGGAAGTAAAAGACCACCAGCGTTGTTAACAGCATTGATAAAAAGGCACTGATGCTAAAAGCCAACTGCTCACGAAAAATGGTGAGCTTTTGATTATCTCGTCGGATGTTTATCGACTTGCAGAAGAAGTCCTCTTTACGGCGTGTGTGCTGTGCTTCATTCGCTTTTACGCCGTAGTTTTCTCTGCGATAGTTATTCTCTTTATCGGCTAGTTTTAAAAGTGGTTCTAGCGCGGCTGCATCAAAACGTTTTTGCAAACTATCGACGCAGACATAGGTTATCTGTTCAGCATAATAAGAGCAGAGCTCATCGGCTATACGAAACTCCTGCTGGTTATCCTCAGCAACAGGAACGCTGCGAAGATCGTCCAATAAAACCCGTGTCAAATCGATAAATGCGTCCATATCCTCTTGAGATGAGGCATCCTGTGCCATTTTTGAAAGCTTTAACTTGAATGTTTTTAAGAAGATCGGGAAATCAATTTTGCTTTCAGATGTGCCCAAGCGCTGTTTCAGTAGTGGTAACTTCACCTTTGATACAGAGTAGTGATAACGCGAGGCTTTGAGTTCTAGAAAAGCACTTGCATCAAAGCTGCGTTCGCGCAAACTCATCTCCTGGGGGAGGTATATAAACAGCTCCATCTCAGAGATTTTGTTGCGCGGAACTGTGCTACGAACTTCGAGCGAGTTTTCCTGAACTTCTATGCTAATTCTCACTTAGCGATTTACTCCGGCGATTCGGTGTTATGTTTGATTCAAATGAGTTTGCCACGTGCTTAGTCTTTGACACGACTAAACACTGAGTTAGTCATGTACCTGTTCCTAAACGAGCTCGTTTGGTTTTTTGCGGCTCTCCTACCTAAGAGTGTAGACGCACAATAGGCCTATATTAAAGCTTTCGAGTAAGCTTTGAACGGCTTTATAAAGGTCGTTCCTACAATAGTCTTCCACCTTCGGACAATGGCGAATGTTCAGTGAGAGCGGTAAAGTCCAATTAACTGATAATATATATTGTTGTTCAATACAACAATTAAAGATAAAGTGTTCATATGAGCATTAAAACAGAGGGCATAATGAATAACTCTCCCTTCGAAACTGATCTAGACAAGAGTGCCGCGAACTATGCTGCACTGACACCGCTCAACTTTTTAGAGCGCTCAGCTTTTGTCTATCCCAATCGGGTTGCAACGGTAAACGGTGATCTTCGTCGCACCTGGGGTGAGACCTACCGCCGCTGCCGCCAATTGGCGAGTGCACTAAACCGTGCTGGCGTCAAAAAAGGAGAGGCGGTCTCTATTATTGCCGCTAACCTACCCGAGCATTTCGAAGCGCATTTTGGCGTACCGATGTCGGGCGCCGTTCTTAACTCGATCAACACGCGTCTAGATGCAGCGACTGTGGCTTTTATTCTTCAACACGCCGAAGCAAAGATCTTTTTTGTTGATAAGGAGTTTGGTGAAGTTGCCAATGCGGCTTTAGAGCTTCTAGACAAAAAGCCCCGTGTAATCGCCATTGATGATCCAAGTTTTGATGCGGGCACCTTGATTGGCGATACCGATTATGAAGCCTTTATAGCCCAGGGAGATCCCGATTATGACTGGCCGCGGGTTAGCGATGAGTGGAATGCTATAACCCTTAACTACACATCGGGTACTACGGGTGATCCTAAAGGTGTGGTGTATCACCACCGCGGTGCTTATTTAAATGCCGCCAGTAACGCACTTTCATGGAGTATGGAGCAACACGCTGTATATCTTTGGACACTCCCCATGTTCCATTGCAACGGTTGGTGTTTCCCATGGACGATTGCAACACAAGCAGGTGTATCGGTTAGCTTGCGTCATGTCCGAGCAGATAAAATATTCGAGCTAATAAAAAGCGAGCAGGTGGGCTACTTCTGTGGTGCCCCCATCGTGTTGAATATGCTGAATTCAGCTGATGCAGGCTTAAAACAGGGTATCAATCATAAGGTTAAAGTAATGACAGCGGGCGCCGCACCGCCGGCTGCTGTTATTGCGGGTATGGAGCGCATTGGGTTCGAGGTAACACATGTCTATGGACTGACTGAAACCTATGGTCCTGCCGTTATTTGTGCGTGGCAGCAAGAGTGGGACGCAAGCTCGAACGACGAGAAAGCCGTGTTAAAAGCACGCCAGGGCGTTCGTGCACCTATGCTTGAAGGCATCATGGTGGCAGACCCTGATACGCTTGTCCCCGTGCCTAAGGACGGAGAGACCCTCGGTGAGATATTCATGCAAGGCAACCTTGTAATGAAGGGGTATCTGAAAAATCCAACCACGACTCAAAAAGCCTTTAAAGGTGGATGGTTTGCATCGGGTGACATAGCCGTATGGCACGCCGATGGCTATATCCAGATTAAGGATCGCTCAAAAGACATCATTATCTCGGGGGGTGAAAATATCTCCTCCATTGAGGTAGAAGGCGTGCTCTATTCACATCCGGCGATTCAAGAAGCCGCTGTGGTGGCTAAACAGGATGAGAAGTGGGGCGAGACGCCCTGTGCCTTTATAACGTTAAAAGAGGGTGCCAAAGCGCTTACAGAGCTTGAAGTGATCGCTTTCTGTCGTGAACGCATGGCTAAGTTTAAAGCGCCCACCAAGGTGGTGTTTGGGCCTTTGCCTAAAACATCGACCGGTAAAATTCAGAAGTTCATTCTGCGCGATCACGCGAATCAACTTTAACCGTTTAGGATAAGCGACGGCCAATGGCTGGCGCCTGTATGAGGATTTGAAATGAAAGCAATCGTCGCTATAAAACGTGTCATCGATTACAACGTAAAAGTTCGCGTCAAGGCGGATAACTCAGATGTCGATCTAAGCAACACTAAAATGTCGATTAACCCCTTCTGTGAAATTGCAGTTGAGGAAGCCGTGCGTCTAAAAGAAGCGGGTGTTATCAGCGAAATTCTAGTGGTGTCAGTCGGTCCAAAAGCGGTGCAAGAGCAGATACGTTACGCCATGGCACTTGGCGCTGATCGCGGTATTCAGGTTGATACAGACACTTCGCCCAGTTCACTTGATGTGGCGCGCATTCTAGCCAATATAAACGAGCAAGAGCAGGCTGATCTATTTATTCTGGGTAAGCAATCTATCGACTCAGATAACAACCAGACAGGTCAGATGCTCGCCGCACTTTTGGATATTCCCCAGGCGACCTTCGCCTCAGAGGTAAAAATTGCGGATGGCAAAGCTGAGGTTACCCGCGAGGTCGACGGGGGGCTGGTTACACTCGAGATGGAGCTGCCCGCGGTTATCACAACCGACCTTCGACTGAACGAGCCACGCTTCGCTGCGCTGCCCAAAATTATGCAGGCCAAGCGCAAACCTTTAGAGGTCAAAACGCTACAAGATTTAGGCGTGACGCTCAGTCAGTCGATCGAACTCTTAGGCGTTGAGACACCCGCTGAGCGCAAAGGCGGCATCAAGGTTGCGTCTGTTGATGAGCTGCTTGAAAAACTGCGTAACGAAGCCCAGGTTATTTAAGGAGATCACCATGAAAACATTAATTATTGTTGAGCACGAAAACGGCGCAGTAAAGAGCTCAACGCTTTCGGCTGTAACGGCTGCGCAGCAGTTAGGTGCACCTGTAGATCTCCTTATCACGGGTGAATCTTTAGCGTCGATAGCTCAGACCGCGTCCCAGATAGCGGGTATAAACACAGTGCTGACGGTTGATGCTGCTGAGCTGGCTTACCCTCTGGCAGAGCTGATCGCGCCCGTTGTGAAGCAGCTAGCCAATGATTACAGCCATATCCTGCTAGGGGCGAGTACCTTCGGTAAAGATTTAGCACCGCGTATTGCAGCCCTGTGTGGGGTGAATCAGATATCGGACATTTTGGCTGTCATCGATACCGATACATTTAAGCGCCCTATCTACGCGGGAAATGCTATCGCTACTGTAAAAAGTAGTGACAGCATCAAGGTCATTACTGTNCGCGGGACCGCATTTGCCCCCGCCGAGCTGGAGGGTGCAAGCGCGACAGTCGCCGTTGCTGAGGTAAGTGTTCCTTCTGCAAAAATACGTTTCTTAAGGGCTGAGGTGACAGAGTCAGACCGCCCCGAGTTGGATTCGGCGGGAATCGTTGTATCAGGCGGTCGTGGTGTGGGTTCAAAAGAGGACTTTGCCAAAGTATTTGAGTTGGCTGATAAGTTGGGAGCAGCGGTTGGAGCCTCACGGGCAGCTGTTGATAGCGGTTATGTCCCTAATGACATGCAAGTGGGTCAAACGGGCAAGATGGTTGCCCCTAAGCTGTATATAGCCGTAGGTATCTCTGGCGCCATTCAGCACCTTGCGGGTATGAAAGAGTCTGGCGTCATTGTGGCGATCAACAAAGACGAAGAGGCGCCGATATTCAATATTGCTGACTACGGCTTAGTGGGCGATCTGCACCAGATCTTGCCCGAGCTAGTCGCCAAGCTCTAAGTCTTAGCGCCAGTCATTCTCTTTTAAGGGCCGCGAATTCAGATTGCTGAAATTTTACCCCAGCGATCTGTATTTGCCCTTTATTACACCCCTGCTATAGAGGCTTTTACTATGAGCTACAACGCCCCCGCACAGGATATCGCNTTTGCTTTAGAGCATTTAGTGGCGTTCGACGAACTCTGTCAAACGCTTGAGTTAGATGAGGTTAATCTGGATTTGGCTCAGGTGATTGTAGAGGAGGCGGGGAAGCTCGCATCTGAAGTGCTTGCGCCGCTAAATCAGCAAGGCGATGCAGTGGGGACTCGGTTAGACGGTAATAAAGTACGAGAAGCACCGGGTTTTGCTGAGGCTTATCAACAGTTTCAGGATAATGGTTGGGCAACCCTCACAGCCCCTGAGGCGTTTGGTGGTCAAGCGCTACCCAATGTATTGGGAACCGCTGTTAATGAGCTGTGGCATGCCTCTAATATGGCCTTCGCACTGTGCCCTATGCTGAGTCAGGGGGCAGTGGAGGCACTCATCGCGCATGGTAGCGAGCAGTTACAACAGGCTTACTTACCCAAACTGATTAGCGGTGAATGGACCGGTACGATGAACCTGACCGAGCCTAGTGCAGGGTCTGACCTTGCGGCAGTGGCTACAAAAGCAGTTCCGGCGGATGATCATTACCTTATAAGTGGGCAAAAAATATACATCACCTGGGGTGATCATCAAATGACCCCCAATATTGTGCACCTTGTGCTAGCTCGAATGCCGGGTGCACCTGCGGGTGTAAAAGGAATATCACTCTTTATTGTGCCCAAATTTCTTCTTGATGATGCAGGCGAACCCAGTCTCTTAAATGATGTCAGCTGTATCTCCATAGAGCATAAGCTCGGTATCCATGCCAGCCCAACCTGTACGCTCAGTTTCGGCGATAATAAGGGGGCTGTGGGTTATCTAGTGGGGGAGGCCAACAAGGGGCTGGCCTATATGTTTACTATGATGAATCACGCGCGGCAATCCGTTGGCTTACAAGGCTTAGCGCTATCAGAGCGCGCATACCAGCAAGCGGTAAGTTACGCCAAAGACCGTACCCAAGGCAGCCGTAAAGATGGCAGCAAAATACCCATTATTGAACACCCTGATGTGCGTCGTATGCTTATGGCTCAGCGCGCCGGCTGCGAAGCGATGCGCGGGCTGGCCCTTATGGCAGCAGCCGAGATTGATCGTGCTAAAAAGGGAAGTGCACTTAAGGGGCCTGCGGATAGATCGAGCGCACGCGTTGAACTGCTAACGCCCATAGTAAAAGGCTGGATGACTGAGCTGGCAAATGAGTTAACTTCGCTTAATATTCAGGTTCACGGTGGAATGGGTTACATAGAGGAGGCGGGGGCTGCACAGTATTACCGTGATGCGCGAATCTTAGCCATCTATGAGGGCACTAACGGAATTCAAGCGCTGGATCTAATTGGACGTAAGACACTATCAGATGGAGGGGTGGCACTCGCCGCTCTACTCGATGAGATGGCCGAACTTGAAGTAGATCTTCGTTCACAAGGTCTGGATACATTCGCGAATCGTTACATGTCATCGATCACGCGTGCCCGTGAAGTTCGCCAATGGATACTCGGTACAGCATCGCAAGATCGCAATACCCTGGGAGCCGTTGCCTTCGATTTTATGATGCTTATGGGTTATTTATGTGGCGCGTTTGCAATGGCGAAAGGCGCTAGCAAAGCAAAGGCATTAAGCAACGTCGACAATGCCTACGGTACCTCATTCCTGGATGCAAAGGTGGCAACCGCTCGATTTTATGCTGAACACTATCTACCCCGCGTAGAGCAGCATGCGCAGACGTTAATGACAGGCTTAGATGCGCTATTTGTCTTGAGCGATGATCAGTTTTAGAGAGGCTTTATGGATTACGAAGTGATGGAGTTTGATGTTCTTATTGTTGGCGCAGGTCCTGCTGGGCTCTCGGCTGCTTGCCGCATCAAACAGCTAAATGAAACGCTAAGTGTATGTGTAGTCGAAAAAGGATCCGAAGTAGGTGCTCACATACTTTCGGGTGCTGTCATCGATCCAAAAGCCTTAGACGAGTTGTTTCCAGATTGGCGCGCGCTAGGTGCACCGCTAAATACAGAGGCCTTAGTTGATGAAATTCTTCTACTAAAAGATGGTTCAACGGCAGTGAAAGTGCCTAATTGGGCCGCCCCTAAAACCATGCATAACAGCGGCTGTTATATTGCATCGACCGCTAATCTTTCGCGTTGGTTGGCCGAACGTGCCGAGGCGCTGGGTGTAGAGGTGTTTCCGGGTTTCCCCGCGTCACAGGTGCTCTACACTGAAGAGGGTGCCGTTAAGGGTGTTCTTACGGGTGCAATGGGTGTGGATGCCGAGGGTAACGAGAAAGAGAACTATGTACCCAGTATGGCCTTGGAAGCTAAGTTCACNCTGTTTGCCGAGGGTTGCCGTGGGCANCTAGGTAAGGAGTTAATTCAGCGCTTTGCCTTAGATGCAGGAAAAGACCCTCAGCATTATGGACTGGGCATTAAAGAGCTCTGGGATGTAGACCCCGCTAAACATACTCAAGGTCTGGTTATACACGGTAGCGGTTGGCCGCTGAGTGACGGTACAACCGGTGGCTTTTTTCTCTACCACACGGATAACAATCAGGTTGTTGTTGGCCTGATTGTGGACCTTAACTACTCCAACCCTTGGGTCAGCCCATTTGATGAGTTCCAGCAACTTAAGCACCACCCCAAGCTGGCTCAATACTTAGAGGGGGGTACACGCGTATCTTACGGTGCTCGTGCCATCGCCAAGGGTGGCTTTAATTGCCTACCCGAGATGAGTTTTAAAGGCGGACTACTGATCGGTTGTGATGCTGGAACACTTAATTTCTCGCGCATTAAAGGCGTACATACGGCGATGAAATCAGGTCTGCTAGCTGCTGAAGCGGTTGTTGATGCGCTCGCTGAATCAAAATTAGAGGCCGACAGTTTCACTGAGCGCTTCAAAAGCTCGTGGCTCTATGACGAATTGTACCGTTCACGTAACTTTGGGCCTGCACTGCATAAGTTTGGTTCAATACTCGGGGGCGCCTTCAACACGCTAGATCAAAACCTACTGAGTGGGCGAATGCCATTTACCTTGCACGACACCCAACCGGACTATGCCGCGTTACGCACAGCATCTGATTGCAAGCCTATCGAGTATCCAAAACCAGATGCGAAGCTCTCGTTTGATAAGCTCTCTTCAGTGTTTATATCCAACACCGCCCACGAGGAGGATCAGCCCTGTCACCTGCAACTGCTTGATAGTGCTATCCCGATGAGTGTCAACTACCCCAGTTTTGCAGAACCCGCACAACGTTACTGTCCGGCAGGCGTCTATGAGGTGGTGGAGGATGCAGGTACGCGAAAACTGCAGATCAACGCGGCTAACTGTGTTCACTGCAAGACCTGTGATATCAAAGATCCCAGCCAGAATATTCGTTGGGTAGCACCTGAGGGTGGTGGTGGCCCCAACTACCCGAATATGTGATCTGTAGCTCTGTTGCACCGTAACAGGGCGGTACTTAATTTCTTTAACTGGAATAATGGGTTATTCCCGTTAGACTGTAGTGCTAGTTGATCCGTTATGTTCGCTAATTGGGAGTTTTTGATGCGTCTTGCGTCTATTGCTGTTTTCGTTATGTCTGTTGTTTCTGGGTGTGTCTCTCTAGCGCAAGCCGAAACGCAGGTGTCGACTCGGGTTGTCTCTGACCTGGTGTTTTACCCTGAATTCAGTGCGCCTGGCGAGGTGTTAAGTAAGCAAGATAGCTATTTAGGTGCTCAACTTAGCGCGCAAATTATGGCAGTTAATGTGGAAGTGGGTGATCAGGTAGAGACCGGTGATCAATTGGTACAGCTCGATTGCGCGATCTATCAAGCGCAATTAAATACTCAGACTGCTGCGTTAGGCGAGATCGACGTGCAGCTGAGTCTGGCAAAAGATCAGTACGCACGAGCAAAGCGACTGAATCAAGCCGGGAACTTGGGTGAAGAGGCTTTGCAGCAACGCAATACAGAGCTTGAAGCGCTTCAGGCACGACGTGTTGTGCATGAACAGCAGGTTAAAGTTGCACAAATTTCAGTCGATCGATGCGTTGTAACAGCCCCCTTCGCCGGTTTAGTGACCGAACGCGCGGCTCAACTCGGCGCATTAGCGGCACCGGGCACTCCACTGGTGCGACTGGTGCAACTAACGGATGCAGAACTCAGCGCTAAATTACCGCCAACACAGAACTTCGTTAGCGGGCAGGCGATGAAGTTTGAGTTTCTTGACCAAGAATTTTCCACTCGCGTGCGCGTAGTACTGCCGATCGTGGATGTCCGTGAGAGAACGCAAGAGGTTCGCTTAAGCTTTACCGACACAGCGCCGCCACCAGGGGCTGCTGGTCGTTTGCTGTGGCAGTNGCGCTGCCACATCTTTCCTCTGAGCTACTCGTGCGCAGGCAACATAATGGCGAGTCCACTTTAGGTGTTATGTTAATTGAAGGGAAAAACGCCCGTTTTTATCCTGTACCTCAGGCGATTGAAGGTCAGTCATTCGCTATTGATCTGCCGCAAGATGCCCTAGTGATAACCGAGGGGCGGTTAGGTGTTCGCTCAGGCGATGCGGTTAGCGTTCGTGAAGCGGGTACTCGTTAATGTTGCAGCGTTTTCTTAGCAATCATGTACTGGCCAACCTTACGTTCGTGCTGGTTCTATTCATTGGTTATACCGCATACAACTCGCTTCCAAGACAGCAAGACCCAACGATCAACTTCAACTGGATCGTGGTTACAACGGTTCTGCCGGGCGCCTCTGCTTTAGATGTTGAGTCTAAGGTTACAGGCCCTCTTGAAGATGCCATTCGTTCACTAGCCGATGTCAAATTTGTCTCGAGTAACTCTCGCGAGGGTATCTCAAGTATGCTGGTGCGCTTCTCGGATATCGACGAACGAACCTTTGATAAACGACTGGCTGATATTCGTCGTGAGATTCAGAACGCGCAAGCCGATCTTCCGGCTGAGGCGCTGGATCCCAAAATTTTAGAGATAACCAGTTCTAACGCTTTCCCCTCAGCAACTCTGGCTGTGACCAGTATCTCTAATGACGAGAATTTGCGCGCTCAGGCGACCCGCGTAAAAAAAGACCTTGAGCGTCTGTTAGGTGTATCGCGTATTGATCCCGTTGCACTCCCAGACCCTGAACTGCAGGTCAACTTTGATTTGGCAGGTATTGAGAGTCTGGGTATATCGCCCCAGCAAGTGGCCAATACGGTTACTGCTTTTTTTCAAGATGAGGCAGCAGGTTCACTGCGACAGGGCGACCGTAACTGGTTAGTCCGCGTGGTCGGTACGGCGTCAGATCCAAGCTACTTGGCAGAACGGCCCATTTTAGGTGCGCCTGGTGAACTTGAACTGGGGCGTGTGGCTAATGTTGAACGTGCCCGTGAGAAAGCCAGCTTCTTGGTACAAGTTGACGAAAAGCCAGCCGTTTTGTTGGCGGTAATGAAGAAGGACTCTGCTAATACCCTGGAGCTGGTTGAGCGTGTACAGGCCTACATGGATGAACGTAACCGCTTTGCTGATGACACAGGTGTAGAGCTTGTGTTGATTGATGATCAGACGATCGCGACGCGCAGATCGATTGATATCATGGAGAACAACGCAATTATCGGATTGTTCATGGTGCTGGTTGTGGCTTGGCTTTTCTTGGGCACACGAATCGCGCTTCTCACCGCCATCGGCATCCCTTTCGTACTTGCCGCGACGTTTTGGGTACTGGGTGCACTCGGGCAGACGCTCAACGTAACTGTTCTTTTAGGTGTGGTGATTGTGTTGGGTATGTTGGTTGACGACGCCGTCGTTGTGGTGGAGTCGATCTACTATCGGCTACAGCGTGGTTTGGATAGCATGTCGGCGGTGCGCGGTGCATTGGCTGAGGTAGCCTCACCGGTGACGGCCGCCGTGTTAACAACCATTGCGGCATTTATGCCGCTGATGCTACTGCCCGGTATTCTTGGCAAATTTATGCAAGTTATTCCAATGGTTGTGTCAATCGCATTGGCGATCAGTCTTATTGAAGCATTTTGGATGCTGCCATCNCACGTACTTGCCGCTAAGGTGAAATTCGATAATCCCGGTCGGGTTCAACGCGCACGCGTCTACATTACCCATCGTATGCAGATCTTCTATGTACGTATGCTGATCAAAGCGCTGCGCCGTCCCATTATTTCAGTCTTGTTNGCGGTTNTACCCCTTGTTGGAGCGGTCGGTGCCTTGGGGCAGGGCTACATTAA